>Ga0302326_10031052_pt1 | contig 10676 bp, 7 predicted proteins | sample Palsa_T0_3_FD_202264 | JGI IMG/M metagenome (GOLD analysis project Ga0302326, IMG submission 202264) | Peat permafrost microbial communities from Stordalen Mire near Abisko, Sweden - Palsa_T0_3 | ecosystem: Environmental > Terrestrial > Soil > Palsa > Peat permafrost | place: Sweden: Abisko...
GCATCTGGCTGTTCAAGGTCGGTGGCGGCACGGTGGTGCTCAACTCCACCGCCGCGGCGAGCGAGCCCCTGGTGCTCAACCGCATCGCCGTGAGCGGCCGCTACGATGCAGCCAAGCAGCGCTTCATCGTCGACGAAGGCGATATCGGCAATAGCGGCGTGGGCATCGCCATGTCCGGCAGCATGGATTTTTCCGGCGGCGGCGTTCACCTCGCCACCGGTCTCGCCGGCACGCGCATGCCGGTCGATGCCCTGAAACGGCTGTGGCCGGCATTCGTCACCCCGAAAGTGCGCGACTGGTTCGACGAGCATCTCATCAGCGGCACTGTCGAGCGCATCGTGATCGCGGTGAACTCGCCGCTGGAAAATCTTAAAAACAGCGGCCCGCCGGTGACCGACGAGGGACTGTCGATCGAGGCGTTGGCGACCGGTTGCGTCATCCGGCCTGTGGCGGGATTGCCGGTGCTGCGCGACGCCGACCTCAACGTACACATCGCCGGGCGCGACGCGATCGTTTCGCTCGGCAAGGCGACGGTCGATTTGCCCTCCGGGCGCAAGCTCGTCATGTCGTCGGGCGTCTTCGAGGTGCCCGACACGGCGCCGCATGCGCCGCCCGCGCGCGTGCGCTTCAAGCTCGACGGGCCGATCCCGGCCGCGGCAGAGCTTCTGCGTATGGATCGGCTGCGTGAGGTTTCGGACGTCCCATTCGATCCTTCGACGATCCGCGGAAACTTGAGCGCGCAAGTCACCATGGGAATGCCGCTCAAGTCCGATCTGCCGCCGGGATCGACCAATTACGCGATCACGGTCGACGCCACGAATTTTGCCGCCGATCATATGATCATGGGGCAAAAGGTCGAAGCGTCGCTGTTGAAGGCGAGCGCGACGCCGCAAGGCTTCCAGCTCAAGGGCGACGTCAAGATCGCGGGCTCCCCGGCCAGCCTCGAATACCGCAAAGCGCGGGGCGATGCCGACGCCGAAGTCCGCATCCAGGGCATGCTCGACGATGCGGCGCGGAACAGTCTCGGCTTCGACCTGGGCGAAATGGTCAGCGGCGCCGTTCCGATCCGCCTTGCCGGCCGCGTCGCCACCACCTCCGATCGCGAAGGCCGCTTCGCGGTCGAGGCCGATCTGACGCCGGCGCAGATCGACGGTCTCTTGCCCGGCTGGGCGAAGCCGTCTGGCAAACCGGCGCGCGCGACGTTTACGCTCTCGACCAAGCCGCAATCGATCCGCATCGACGATCTCCTGATCGAGGGCGCCGGCGGCGGCGTCAAAGGCGCCATCGAATTCGACGGCTCGGGGGTGGTGCAATCCGCCAACTTCCCGGCCTATGGCTTCTCCGACGGCGACCGCACCAGCCTCAAGATCGAGCGCAATCCCGATGGGGCGCTGCGTGTCGTGATGCGCGGCGAGGTCTATGACGGCCGCGCTTTCGTCAAAAACGCGGCCGGGGGCGCATCTCCCAATCCGAATTCCAAGCGCCGCGTCCCCGATGTCGACCTCGACATGAAGCTTGGCGCGGTTGTCGGCTTTAACGGCGAGGCATTACGCGGTCTTGATCTGAAAATGTCGCGCCGCGCCGGCGAGGTCCGCAGTTTTGGGCTTGCCGCCAAGATCGGGCGCGATGCGACGCTTACCGGCGATCTGCGCGGGCGGCCCGGCGGACGCCAGGTGGTTTATCTGGAGAGCGGCGACGCGGGGGCATTCTTTCGCTTCACCGATATCTATTCGCGCATGACCGGCGGGCAGATGACGATCGCGATGGATCCGCCGTTGCCCGAAAATCCCGCGCAGCAGGGCATCCTCAACGTCCGCGACTTCGCCGTCCACGACGAAACCCAGCTCGAGCGCGCGGTGACTACCGGCGCGCCGCCCCGCCGCGCCAACAACGCCATCGATTTCTCCGGCATGCGGCTCGAATTCACGCGCATGCCCGGGCGCGTTGGTTTGCGCGACGGGGTCGTGCGCGGCCCGATCCTTGGCGGCACCATCGACGGGGTGGTCGATTATGCGCACGACGATGTCCACCTGCGCGGCACGCTGGTTCCGCTTTACGGTCCGAACAACCTGCTCGGGCAGATTCCGTTGGTCGGTCTGTTTATGGGTGGCGACAAGGAAGGGCTGTTCGGCATCACCTACGAAGTGGTCGGCCGGGCCGGCAATCCGGTCATGCGCGTCAATCCGATATCGGCGCTGGCGCCGGGATTGCTGCGCAAAGTGTTCGAGTTCCCCGCCAACGGCGACACCGGCGCGGGGGACATCCCGCGCTAACCTCTTCCTCAGACCGGCTTGAGCAAAACGTGTCGCTTGCGGCCGAGCGAGAGCTTGATCACGCCTTCGGGCGTCAAATCCCGTGGAGTGAGCATCATATTTTCATCGGTTACGACTGCATCGTTGACCTGCAAGCCACCGTTTCTAATCAGACGACGCGCTTCGCCTTTCGACATTACGAGATGCAGCAGTACGTATGCCTCCAAAACGCTCAATCCGTTCGCAAGATTGGTACGCGCTATTTCTTGGGTTGGTAGAGATTCCGCCAGCTTGCCTTCCTCGAAGGTGGCGCGCGCGGTGGCGGCGGCTTCGTCGGCCCCACTGCGGCCGTGCACCAGCGCCGTCGCCTCGGTGGCGAGAATCTTCTTCGCCTCGTTGATCTCCACGTCCTTAAGCGAAGCGAGCCGCGCGATATCGTCGAGCGGCAGCGTCGTGAACAGCTTCAAGAACCGGCCGACGTCGGCGTCCTCGGTGTTGCGCCAGTATTGCCAATATTCGTAGGGGCTCACGATCTCGGCGTTGAGCCACACCGCGCCGGCTGCGGTCTTGCCCATCTTGGCGCCCGAGGACGTGGTGATCAGCGGCGAGGTCAGCGCGAAGAGTTGCGCGTTGTGCATGCGGCGGCCGAGATCGATGCCGTTGATGATGTTGCCCCATTGGTCGGAGCCGCCCATTTGCAGCACGCAGCCATGGCGCCGGTACAGCTCGACGAAATCGTAGGCTTGCAGCACCATGTAATTGAATTCGAGGAACGACAATTCCTGCTGGCGTTCGAGCCGCAGCTTCACCGAATCGAAAGCGAGCATGCGGTTGATGGAGAAGTGGCGGCCGACGTCGCGCAGGAAATCGATGTAATTGAGCGTGTTGAGCCAGTCGGCGTTGTTGGCCATGATGGCGTTGCCGCCGGCATTCTCGAATTTCAAAAATTTGTCGAAAATCGCACGGATGCTTTTAAGATTTACGTTGATATCCTCTTCCGTCAGGATTTTGCGACTCTCATCTTTCCCCGAAGGATCGCCGACTCTTGTTGTGCCGCCGCCCATCAGCGCGATCGGCCGGTGGCCGGTCTGCTGCAGCCAGTAGAGCAGCATGATCGGCAACAGCGAGCCGACATGCAGCGACGGCGCGGTGCAGTCGAAACCGATATAGGCGGTGATCGTTGACGAACGCGCCAGCGCATCCAATGCCTCAGGCTCGGAGACCTGGTGGATGAAGCCCCGTTCGGCCAGCACGTTGAGAAAATCGGACTTGTAGGCGCTCATTGGATTCCGGCGGTATATGTTCCGTCATCCTGAGGTGCGAGCGAAAGCGAGCGTCGAAGGACGACGGCCCGGGCGCTTTCGGCTATTCATCCTTCGAGGGCCGCTTCGCGGCCACCTCAGGATGAGGATGTACAGCGAGCCGCGCTGGTGTAACAGGTCCGAGGACCGATTCACAACCGAAGAACGCTGCCATGCCCGCCGATCCGCTTCCGCAATCCGCTTCCTCATCGCCGCCGGTTCTGGCGATCGGGCTGATGAGCGGCACGTCGCAAGACGGCGTCGACGTCGCCTTGATCGAGACCGACGGCGAAGTCATCACCCGGTTCGGGCCGACCGCCTACCGGACCTATGCGAAAAAAGATCGGGCGCTGTTGCGCAGCGCCACGGCGGCGGCGGCGAACGTCACCGAACGCACCGCCCGGCCGCGCGTGATCGCCGAGGCCGAGGCGCGGGTGACCGCGGTGCACGCCGAGGCCGTGGAAACCTTCCTCGCCGCCAATAGCATTGCGCCGGGCGAGGTGACGGTGATCGGCTTCCACGGGCAAACCTTGCTGCACCGGCCGGAGCGCGGCTTGACCGTTCAGATCGGCGACGGCCGCGCGCTCGCGGTGCGGCTCGGCGTTGCCGTGGTCTACGATTTCCGCGCCGCCGACGTGGCCGCGGGCGGGGAGGGCGCTCCCTTCGCGCCCGTCTTCCACCGCGCGCTGGTGCGGCGCCTCGATAGCGAGCCGCCGGTCGCGGTGCTCAACGTCGGCGGCGTCGCCAACGTGACCTATATCGACGGCGACGAGCTGATCGCCTGCGATACCGGCCCCGGCAACGCGCTGATCGACGATTTCCTGCGCCTGCGCACCGGGGCGCTGCTCGACACCGACGGCCACATGGCGGCGGCCGGAACGGTGGACGAGGACGCTATCGCGCGCGCGCTGGCGCGTCCGTTCTTTCGTAAGCCGCCGCCGAAATCGCTCGACCGCAACGACTTTCGCGGCCTCGCCGGCGAGACCTTGGACGATCGCAGCGTCGAAGACGGCGCGGCGACGCTGACCGCGCTCACCGCGGCGGCCGTCGCGCGCGTCGTGCCGCTGTTGCCGCGGGCGCCGAAAACCTGGATCGTCGCCGGCGGCGGCGCGCGCAACCCCACACTGATGCGCATGCTCGCCGCGCGGCTCGCTCCGGCGGAAGTCGAATCCGGCCACGCCGCCGGCTGGTCGGTCGACTCGCTCGAGGCGCAGGCCTTCGCTTATCTGGCGGTGCGCAGCCTGCATGGTTTGCCATTGAGCCTGCCGACCACGACCGGCGTTCCGCGCCCGCTCACGGGCGGCGTGTTGGCGAGGCCGTGAAAGCAGCGCCGGGTTTTACGCCATGCTTCCCGATCACTGGCTAGCCTTTTGCCTCACGAACAGGGCCACTCTGCCCCGCATCGTGGCGCGGAAATTCCCTTTGCCATAAGGGCGAACCATGCCGCGGGCTTGCAGGCGACTGGCCTGATCGCGCGTAAGCCCGTCCGGACGCAGACCCGACGCAACATCGATCAACGAATGCAGGTCGCCGCGCTTTAAGTCCTTGGTGATCCAGGCCTGCGCGTCGAACCTGGTCATCACGTAGATGATTATCGCCAGAAGCACGACGCCACCGGCGAGATAGACGTATGCGATGAGCGCAGCGTAATCCGCCGCGTGGTTTTGCGTATAAGACAAAGCGGATTATGCCTTCGGCTACTCGGCCCTACAGGCTGGATTGCTTCGCTTTCTCGCAATGACGGTGCTCACGCCGCTGAGTTGCGCCGGTCGCCTTTGCCGCCGAGCCGTTTGTCGAGATAAGCGCCGATGTTGCTCATCAGCGGTTCGATCTTGCCGTCGAAAAAGTGGTTGGCGCCGGGCACGACCTTCTGCTCGATGATGATGCCCTTTTGCGTCTTCAGCTTCTCCACGAGATTGGTGACATCGCGCGGCGGCACCACCGCATCCTTGTCGCCGTGGATGATCAGCCCGGACGAAGGGCATGGGGCGAGGAACGAAAAGTCGTAGAGATTGGCCGGCGGCGCGATGGAAATGAAACCTTCGATCTCCGGCCGGCGCATCAGAAGCTGCATGCCGATCCAGGCGCCGAAGGAGAAGCCGGCGATCCAGCAGCTCCTTGCCTCGGGATTGACCGTTTGCGCCCAGTCGAGCGCGGCCGCGGCATCGGAGAGTTCGCCGATGCCGTGGTCGAAGCCGCCCTGGCTTCGCCCGACGCCGCGAAAGTTGAACCGCAGCGCCGAAAAGTTCCGGTGCACGAAGGCGTAATAGAGCTGGTACACGATCTGATGATTCATCGTGCCGCCGAATTGCGGATGCGGGTGCAGCACGATGCCGATCGGCGCGTTTTTTTGCCGCGCTGGATGATAGCGGCCCTCGATGCGGCCGGCGGGTCCCGTGAAGATGACTTCAGGCATAAGACGAACCTCGATTTACCGTGCCGCGAAACCCCCACCCTGACCCTCCCCGCTTGCGGGGGAGGGAAGGGAGAGGGGTGCGCTTGACGGCACCGGCAGGCGCACGTAAGTGTTTAAAACTATTTCAGATTTTTGAACTGGCGACGTGCATGCGGCCGGCGAAAACGCTGGGTCGCGACTTCTAGCACAGGCCAGGGGACCAAAAGCAAGCATCACGAGCATGGCGGAGCGAGCTTATTTCGATTGGAACGCCACGGCGCCTTTGCGTCCGGAGGCGTCGGCGGTCATACAGGAGGCCTTGGCGCTCCCCGGCAACCCCTCCTCGGTGCATGCGGAAGGACGCGCCGCCCGGCATCTGATCGAGCATGCGCGCGAGGATGTGGCGCGCCTTGCCGGCGCCCGTCCGGCCGACGTGATCTTCACCTCGAGCGGCACCGAAGCCAACATGCTGGCATTGTCGCCCGCCATCGAGACCGCCGCCGAGAAAAGGCCGCGCGAAAAACTCTTGATGTCGGCGATCGAGCATTCGTCCGTCCGCGCCGGCGGCCGCTTCCCGCGCGCGGCGATCAAGGATATCGCGGTCGATGCGGAGGGCCGCGTCAACCTTGCGGCGCTGGCGGATGCGCTGTCGCGGACGTCGCGGCCGCTCGTTTCGATCATGCTCGCCAACAACGAAACCGGCTTGGTGCAGCCGGTCGCCGAGGCCGCGGCGCTTACGCACGCGGCGAACGGCCTCCTGCATGTTGACGCCGTGCAGGCGGCGGGGCGGATTGCCTGCGACATGACGGCGCTGGGCGCCGATCTGTTGACGCTCTCGGCCCACAAGATCGGCGGAGCGAAGGGCGCAGGCGCGCTCATTCGGGCGAGCGAGGCCATTCATTTCGCCGATCCGCTCATTCGCGGCGGCAGCCAGGAGCGCGGAATGCGCGCCGGCACGGAGAACGTCGCCGGCATCGCTGCGTTCGGTGCGGCAGCCGCGGCCGCGCACCGGCAGCTTACGGACGAAGCCGCCCATATGCTGGCGTTGCGGGCGGAACTGGAGGAGGGACTGCGCTCGATCACCCCGCAAGTCGTGATTTTCGGTGCTGCCGCCGAACGCCTGCCCAATACCACCCTGTTCGCGCTCGAAGGCGTGAAGGCCGAGACGGCTATTATCGCGCTCGACCTCGAAGGGATCGCGGTGTCGTCTGGCGCCGCCTGCTCGTCGGGCAAGGTGCAGCCCTCCCATGTCCTTGCTGCCATGGGGGTTTCGCCGCCGCTCACGCGCGGGGCCGTGCGCGTCAGCCTGGGCTGGACCACGACAAAAGCCGATTTGGAGCGGTTCCTAAATGCTTGGAGAAAGGTGTCCGGTGCATTATCTAAGGGTTCTAAGGAGCAGCGCGGCATCGCTGCCTAAATGACCGATTCTATGGCCGTTTTCTCAATGGGGTGACCAGGCACAGGACATACCCGAGGCAAAACATCGCCATACCGACAAATCCAACCCGCGGTCCTTGAAACCGTGAGCGGAGGGACGAATGCCGGCAGTGCAAGAGACCGTCGACCAGGTCCGCGGTCTCGACGTGGATCAGTACAAGTATGGGTTCGAGACGCTGATCGAATCCGACAAGGCTCCCAAGGGTCTTTCGGAGGATACGGTCCGTTTTATCTCGGCGAAGAAGGGCGAGCCCGAATGGATGCTGGCTTGGCGACTCGACGCCTACAAGCGCTGGCTGACCATGCGCGAGCCGAAATGGGCCAAGGTCGAATACGGCCCGATCGACTATCAGGACCTCTATTATTATTCCGCGCCGAAAAAGAAAGACGGGCCGAGATCGCTTGACGAGATCGATCCGGAGATCCTGCGCACCTACGAGAAACTCGGCATCCCGCTGCGCGAGCGCGAGGCGCTGCTGGGTATCCAAAAGCCGGCGAGCGAGGACGGCCGAGAAACCGAAAATGAAGGCGAGGGCACGGGCGAAGGCAGTTATGGCCGCGTCGCCGTCGACGCGGTGTTCGATTCCGTCTCGGTCGCGACCACGTTCAAGGCCGAGCTTGCCAAAGTCGGCGTGCTCTTCATGCCGATCTCGGAAGCCGTGCATGAGCATCCCGAGCTGGTGAAGAAGTATCTCGGCTCGGTGGTGCCGATCAGCGACAATTTCTTCGCCACGCTCAATTCGGCGGTGTTCTCCGACGGCTCGTTCGTCTATGTGCCGCCGGGCGTGCGCTGCCCGATGGAGCTGTCGACCTATTTCCGCATCAATGAGAAGAATACCGGCCAGTTCGAGCGCACGCTGATCATCGCCGACAAGGGCTCCTATGTGAGCTACCTCGAAGGCTGCACCGCGCCGATGCGCGACGAGAACCAGCTCCACGCCGCGGTGGTCGAATTGATCGCGCTCGACGACGCCGAAATCAAATATTCGACCATCCAGAACTGGTATCCGGGCGACGCAAAGGGCCGCGGCGGCATCTACAATTTCGTCACCAAGCGCGGCGATTGCCGCGGCAAGAACGCGAAAATCTCCTGGACGCAGGTGGAGACCGGTTCCGCCATCACCTGGAAGTATCCGAGCTGCATCCTGCGTGGCGACAATTCGCGCGGCGAGTTCTACTCGATCGCCATCTCCAACGGCTACCAACAGGTCGATTCCGGCACCAAGATGCTGCATCTCGGCAAGAACACCACGAGCCGCGTCATCTCCAAGGGCATCGCGGCCGGGCATTCGAACAACACCTATCGCGGCCTCATAACCTCGCACCGCCGCGCCACCGGCGCGCGCAACTTCACCAATTGTGATTCGCTTCTGATCGGCGAGCACTGCGGCGCGCACACCGTGCCCTATATCGAAGCCAAGAACGCCTCGACCGTATTCGAGCACGAGGCTACCACCTCGAAGATTTCCGAGGAGATGCTGTTTTATTGCCGGCAGCGCGGGTTGTCGGCGGAGGAGGCGACCGCACTCGTCGTCAACGGCTTCGTCAAGGACGTGCTCCAGCAGCTCCCCATGGAGTTCGCGGTCGAGGCGCAGAAGCTGATCTCGGTCTCGCTGGAGGGCTCGGTCGGATAGCTCTGGGCCGACATCCTTCGAGGCTCGCTGCGCTCGCGCCTCAGGATGACGGATTACAAAAGCGTTTGTCGTCATCCTGAGGTGCGAGGCCGAAGGCCGAGCCTCGAAGGATGGCAGCCACAGAAAGTAAAACTGTTCAATGGCACTATTAGAAGTCAAGAATCTGCACGCCGGAATCGACGGCAAGGAAATCATCAAAGGCCTCGATTTGACCGTGAACGCGGGCGAGGTGCATGCGATCATGGGCCCGAACGGCTCGGGCAAATCGACGCTGGCGTATGTGCTGGCCGGCAAGGACGGCTACCAGCCGACGTCCGGCGAAGTGCGCTTCGACGGCAAGAACATCTTCGACATGGCGCCGGACGAGCGCGCCGCCGCCGGACTGTTTCTGGCCTTTCAATATCCGCTGGAAATCCCCGGCGTCGCCACCATGACTTTCCTGCGCACCGCGCTTAATGCGCAACGCAAGAAGCGCGGCGAAGCGGAGCTTTCTACGCCGGAATTCCTGAAAAAGGTGCGCGAGGTCGCCAAGAAGCTCGGCATCGAGCAGGAGATGCTGCGCCGGGCCGTCAATGTTGGCTTTTCCGGCGGCGAGAAGAAGCGCAATGAGATCCTGCAAATGGCGCTGCTTGAGCCGCGGCTCGCCGTGCTCGACGAGACCGATTCCGGCCTCGATATCGATGCGCTGAAAATCGTCGCCGACGGCGTCAACCAGCTGCGCGGTCCCGGCCGCTCCTTCGTGGTGATCACGCACTACCAGCGGCTGCTCAATTACATCGTGCCGGACGTGGTGCACGTGCTTTCGCGCGGCCGCATCGTCAAGACCGGCGGCAAGGAGCTGGCGCTCGAACTCGAAGCGCGCGGTTATGCCGAGTATCAGGAGGAAGCGGCGGCTTGAGCTGTCAAGCCTCGCCGCCAGCGAAGTCGAAATGAACGCCATGGCCGATGTGAAAGTGATGAAGACCGCCGCGGAAACCGCGCTGGCGCAGGAGTTTGCGCAGGCGCGCGCGCGCCTTGCGGGTGGCCCGGCCATCGCGGAAAAACGCGCGGCCGCCTTCGATGTGTTCGCGCGGGAAGGCCTGCCGCACCGCCGCGTCGAGGACTGGAAATATACCGACTTGCGCACACTCATGCGCGAGGCGAAGCCGCTTGCGAGCCCGCCCGATGCGGCGGCCAAGGCGCGCGCCAAGACGGCGGGCGCGGTGCTCGGCGACGTCGAAACCCGCAGACTCGTTTTTGTCGATGGCGCCTTCGTGCCGGAATTGTCCGACATCGCGGCACTGGAAAAGGGGCTCACACTCGGTTCGCTGGCCGACGGGCTCGCCGACAACGACCCGGTCTTGACCGCACATCTTGGCAAGCTCGCGCCGGCAAGCGACGTCGCGGTGGCGCTCAATACCGCGCTGATGGGCGACGGCGCGGTGATCCGCGTTGCCGCCGGCTCGACCATCGAGCGGCCGCTGCATCTCGTCTTTGTCGCCGGCGACAAGCCGGCGGCGAGTTTCGTGCGCTCGCTCGTGGTCGTGGAACAGGGTGCCCGCGTCATGCTCATCGAGAGCCATGAGGGCCCGGCAGCGACCGACTATCAGGTCAATGCGGCGCTCGAAATGTTCGTCGGCGATGCGGCCCATGTCGATCACGTCAAGATCATCGGCGA
>Ga0302326_10031053_pt1 | contig 10676 bp, 14 predicted proteins | sample Palsa_T0_3_FD_202264 | JGI IMG/M metagenome (GOLD analysis project Ga0302326, IMG submission 202264) | Peat permafrost microbial communities from Stordalen Mire near Abisko, Sweden - Palsa_T0_3 | ecosystem: Environmental > Terrestrial > Soil > Palsa > Peat permafrost | place: Sweden: Abisko...
CTTAGGCCGGTTCTCTATGGCCGGTTTTGAAGTGATTATCTATGGCCGGTTTTGGGTGATTGCCGAGGGCCTGTTCCAGAGAATCCGCGGGGAGAGCCTCTACGATATCTTTTTCATCGACAACGGCCATCTTTTTGGAGGACCGAAGTGGTCAGAATTCGGCTATGACTCTCGCAGGCGGTCGGTTAATATTCAGCCGCTCTTGATGAGAGATCCGAGGATAGACCAATGGCTGAAACTGTTTGACTCCCACATTCCCGGGCTCCTTCACCGCGCCATCACCTTGGTCCCGGAAGCGTGGTACGAGGGTGACGTCTATGCGCTATACGCGCGTCTTTTGTGTCGACTCGAAGTCATTCGTCGCCTAGTGGATCTGGAGATATTCCAAGCCACGCGGTAGTTGTGAGCTGAGACCTCAGTGGGTACGTGCGCAGGGGAGCAAGTGCGCAGGAAACCATGAGGTGCTTTTAATCTATTCGCAATGGAAAGCTTTAGGATCGCACATTAATGTCTACAAAACGCCCTAAGACTCTCATGAGTGACTAACTTGTGTGAGTCCAAGGACTACTGGCGCGGGCCGCGCAGACAATAGGAGGCCTGGATATGTTTCTTCTATTTATCTCTATGGCACTCACCACTAAGCAACAGATGCAGCACGACGTCACCGAATGGAAGATGTATCAACAGCTGCAAGGCGACGAGGACGCAATTGCCGATATCTGGCGACCGTCCGCCAAGTTGCGCGCGGACTATCGCGGTGCGAAGAACTGTTACGTGCGATTTCATCTATACCGGACCCCAGACTGCACCGCGGAGCTCCACAAGGTGGAGGTAGACCTTGGAGACCTGGATGTGGCAGGTACCGACGGTCAATGAAGTGCTCAGGCCGAATACACCTCAGATCGTGCCCCAAACAGTCGTGTGTGTCCTAGAAGGGGTAGGGTGGGAGTGAAGGAAGCGACCCCGGACGCGAAGATGAAGCGCAATTAATGTTCCCTTAGAAGAGATTTATTGAATGTCGTTAACTGTATAACTTGGTCCATTGCAACTGTTGCGTCTTCACCTGGTTCTCGCACTTCCACGAACGGGAACCATTAACCAAAGTTCTCAGCTTCTTACTTTCCAGGGCTTGTGGTTCCCCACAATGAACGCAATTCCAGCACTATGGAGTGCTTCGGTCTGCTGTAGCAGATCGGCTGCATCGTTGGCGATGGTCAGTCGATCCCAACGAATTGACGTTGACTCTTCAAAGACGGAAGTACGGAGCAATGCGCTAGACAAGTTTGGCCGCCTTGTCATACTCTGCTTTGATTTGGTCACGCGTTTGGATAAGAAGATGTTTGACAATTTCGATGTCGCACCAGTGGCCGGAATTGGATGAGAACTCCGCCTGTGCAACATCGAGGAACAACAGGGAAAGGTTTAAGTTGCGTACAGTCTGGTTTGGTGGGCGAATTGTGGATAAATTGGAAGGATGATACTGCGTGCTTACTTCTTCCTGCATTTGGAGACTCCAATGCCGTTTGGCGCGGCTAAGCAATGTATCGGCAAGATGCCAGCGAGACAACAGTTTGTGCAAAAGTGGAAAAGTTTGGCGGGATTCCGTACCCGCCCGAAGTGACCAACTTCACGCCTAGCTTACCGTTGGATCGGCGCGGCCAAGGCTCTCAGTCTACCGAATTCGAGAATCGCTGCGTTGTGTCAATGCGGTACACCGTTGAAGTTGTCACTGCCTTGCGATGTGCGTTCAACCATAGCGCGTTAGATCGCCAACAGGCAAAGCACAGGCGCTACCTGCCGTCAGCAGTGGTCGCGTGGGGCGGATAGGTGTTCTTCTGTCAGTCGCAGCCTGCTTTTTTGTTAAAAGGCCAGCGCTGCCCACAGGATGCGGCGGTTAAAAGATCTCTACGCGATGGCATATTTCTCTATGCTGACGACAACTTTTGTATCAAAGGGTCTCAGCTCTCCAATCTCTTGAAGTCTGAGGTTTCGAATGATCCCGATCAAGCCTGAACACTGCACGACTATCTGAGACGGCACTTTGACAAAATCTCCAAACGCGAGGGAAGACAGTTTGGGGATAGAGTGAGGTTTCTAATATAGACGTATTTCAGATACGCGGTCGTCTGATGAAGGCGGACGCTGGCACAGTGCCTTACGTTCCGTATTCCGTGCGCGCGTCGAGCAGAGCCTGCATGGAGCGGCGCGTGAGATCCCTGCAGGTCCATGATGATGAGATAAGCAGGACCGATCGCTTCCGGTCGTCTGGCATTGCCTCGAGCTTGACCACTCAAGCGGTTTACAGGCTTTGTTAGTGAACCGGTGTATTCTCGCTCCGCAACTACAATGGCCCTGCTCCCTTGTGTACTTGTGAATCAGGTCGACCATGCTTGCGCTGATCTTGCTGGAATCCAGATCTCTTGATGCGACATCCAGGAACCGGCTTCGGGCCTACCTGACGAGAATTAGCAGCCTCTGTAAGCCGTGCACGAAGATGGAGGATGGCGGAGGTATGGATTTGAGAGGTACGGCTCTCAGTGGCCCCCAGCACCAACGCAATTTCTTTCATCGTTGTCTCTTCGTAATAACGCAGGCTGACGACGACGCGTTCACGCTCGGGCAGATTCCGAATGGCATGCCCCAAGAACTCGCGCATCTCGGCATCCAGGCAACGAAATAGCGGGTCGTCCTCAGGTCGACCCCGAAGGTACACCAACTCCTCCTCGCCCGACTCGTGGCGCTCGGCATACAGAGTGCCGATCTGAAGACCTTTTAAGCTCCCCAGCAAACGCTGATAGCATTCCAGACCGATGTTGAGCTCCACGGCAATTTCCTCCTCCTCTGGAGGACGTAGAAACCGTTTCGTTAATGTCTGGATTGCCTGTTCAATAGCTCGTCCCTTGCTTCGCAATTGCCGCGGACTCCAGTCGAGCGATCGCAAACTGTCCAAGATGGCTCCGCGAATACGATGTTGCGCATAGGTGCGGAATAGGACCCCCTTGGATGGATCAAACCTATCAACGGCTTCCAGCAGACCGACAACGCCCGCGCTGTAGAGGTCGTCTCTCGACACATGCGACGGAAGTTGCTCATGGATACGCCGCGCGATTGAGCGCACGATGGGTATGTGCTCGCTTATTAGCTCCTCCCGAACTGCTTCGAGCTCGTCCTGCCCCCTCCATTGCATGGCCTCAGCAGGCAGGCAGAGCGGTCGGCCGCTATGCGTTTGTAGATGGATGTTGGAGGTTGATTGTTGTAGCAGCGGAGCTGCGATAGGCGAGAGACACGCCGAGGTGTCACCCTTCATGTGCGTCATTATCGTGAGCCTCGTTGATTCTCACCTCGGGGCCCGTGTTACTTAGATAGAGCCACTCACAATCCGAGAAACGCTACACAATATCACTCTTCGGGTCAAACAGTTTATGCGTCGAGACACGAAGGGTGGGCCACGACCTCGCGACGTCGTGCGGGGTTTCGTCGCTAGGTTCGTCCTTTGTTAGTGTTCGTCCGATTAGGCAAAGACGAAAAACAAAACATCTGACAACAGGTTTAGTGTGAACCCAATTTCTATGTCTGTTCTGGGTTGATTTCGGAAATATACCTAACACGGGTCACAGGTTTAAATTAAGACTCTTTATCGGTCATAAACAGACTAAAAGTAACCCCGGCAAGGGAATAACTGTACGAAAATGCGGCGACTTGTTGTCGTATTATTCGTCGGAATCGGGGAGAACACCTGACCTAACCTCGGCAGTCCGTTACGGCGCCCGTGCAGTTACTGATGCGAACGTCAGCCGTAGAAGAGGGCCGGAATTTCAATTTGCCCCTCAACACCAGTTGGTTGGCCGGCGAGATCTCGACAACAGCGATCATGCAGAACGATGATTTCCAATCCCCGCCTTTTCTTGAAATTGCCGCGAAGTTTCACGGTCCTGTTCCAGAACTGTCAGGGAATCTGCTTTAGGCGGCCTAGTGCAGCGGGTGGAGTACTGGATGCCTCCTGCTTGAGCGCCGCAGCCCGACGAGCTGGCACGCGGCGAGAGGTTCAGTTCCTTCCGACGACAGTAATGTGTGACCCCAGTGTTGGAAAGCCGCTTGGTAGAGCAGGCGAAGTCTCACATATTCTGCGGCATTTCATCGCGACGCTCCTGACGCAATCAGATGCACCAACCATGCCCGAGCCGAGGTATGGGGTCGATTTCTTCCTGCCCGTGTGCGGGGCGCGACGCCATGAACCCCGGCCCCAGTCGTATTTTGATTCGCAAAAAACCTAAGGTACCGCGTCCGACCGCCGATAGGCCTAGTTGAGGCTCCACCATGGAAAACCTTCCAAGGCCTCGCAGGAGAGCAGAATGCCGACTGACGACCAGGACAATACTCGACCCGATCCGCCCCCCCTGGGTCAGGCTTGGGTCCCAAATCCAGCCGCTCGCAAACCCGATCGCGCAACATATGAGGCAGCCCGCCGGGCTGAACTCGACGCTGTCCGCCTACTCGATGTGAACTGCCGCCAACTCCTCAACTATCTTCGCCCCCTTGGAATCCGTGGCGACGATGACCTTTGGGATAGCGACGATCTTTCGCGCCAGGATGGGGAGGAGCACTATAAGGTGGCTCATGAGCTGTATCTCAGCCACCGAGTCCTGGCTTGCGCGGTCGAAGTTTACCTACTGGGGTGCGTAGAGTGCCCGGATTTGACAGGTGAAGGCGCAGTGAGGCTTGCGACCAGTACCGACGGCTTAATCGCCATCCTGCAGGCCGAGGAAGATTTGATGATCAAGACTCACGGGCCGCCGTGGGTGGAGCGCCCCCTCACTTAGCATGGAAATCTCCCTCGTGACCTTTAGCCTCCAGTTGCGTGCCCATTCGCGATTCAGGGAGGCTACTGCTGCTTGAAGTTACCAGGGTCGCAACATTGTTGATTTATCAATGATGTCTCGGCAACAATTAGTTCGCACTCAACGAGCGCTTCAACGAGTTCGCAGGTGACGTGCTCGTGGCGTTGGCCGTCGATCTCGACGGACCAGTCTTGTATTTCATGGTTGTGCCACAGTGTGATCTTAATTTGCTGCATGCGGTTCGGCCCGCAAGCTAAGAAGTGATCCGGTTCTCTGGCCACGTTGGAGCCTCCGATTTCTGAAAGTTCATTAAGGCCCTGTCTACACGTGTAGAACGTTTATTTGGCGCGATTAATCCCCTCATCCAGGATCGGAAGGTGGGTCTAGAGTGTGTCTCGTGGGCGCTCATCAGCCCAAGCGGATGTCAGTATGGATCAATACGTCAACACGTCGATTTAGAGGGGGTGCTCTGAATCCAATATCGACTTCCTTAGCCGGGAATATACATCCAACAAATCGACAAAGTCACATAAATTAAGATTTATTTTTAGACTTGCGGGACCTGTGGGACCGTCGCTCCGCTGTGTGGGTCGGAGCCAAGCCTGTCACGTTGCTCGCATGAGCCTGGAGTGCCGCGGTGGATCGGTGGGGCGGCGGGACAATCTCCAGGGCAAAACAAACCCAAACTGCCCCCCGGTCAGTAGGATTTCGCCCGCTCGTGGCTATTGTCCACTCGTCTGGGCCAAGAAGGTGGAGTTCGCAGAACTAATTTCTTGCCCTTCGCTGTGCAAGATAGTTTGAGTAGCCGTAATTAAGGTCTGGTACCGCGCTGACCGCGATGTACCGACAATTAGCGACGGCAAATCGCTGAGACCGTTCATTAGAGGGCCGGCTCATAGGCGTTCAGCATCTCACACTGACGGTTGGTCTACAAAAAGGACGTCGCGGAGGCGCGATGTGACGTGGCTCTCCAGGCTTGAGGGCCTGTTTCCGATACGCAACACTGGGTAACGAACTATTGCTCTTTCCTTACAACGTGGCGTAGGTTTGGTTAGAAGCTGTATTTCGCTCCCGGACACGCAGCGGTATGATACCTGCAATTCTGCGTAATCGCCTGCGTAGCGCAAAAAAACATCCATGGACGCCCGGTGTATTTTGCTTCACCTTCTCTTTGGGCCCGTTTGAAATCGCCTATTTAACATTTGGAGCGACGATGAAAGTACTCACCCTTCTTCCCCGGGGTACTCTTCAAAGCCGCGTCGCAGAGGTGCTCGGCGCGCCCCCGTTCGTCGTGGAGGTGGCGGCGTCTGCAACGGACTGCCTTCAGTTTGCACGGTTCGCCAAATACGAAGCTGTTCTGGTTGATGCCGATCCTCTGAATTTCAGCGATGTTCTGGCTCTGCTAAAGTCTCTGCGCCAGGAGAACCCTCGTGCGTCGCTCTTTGTTTTCGAGCACAATCTCGACCTGGACCAACGTTTGCAGTTGTTTGATGCCGGCGCGGATGATTGCGTACGTGACCCATTCTTCGCCTCTGAATTCGCCGTGCGCCTCGGGATCTCGATTCGTCTGCGTCAGGCGGCTTCCAATCTGACGGCATCCGATGCGGGCAATGTGCTGCGGTCTGGCGATCTGGAACTGGATCTGGTGCGGAGGAGAGTATTCCGTATGGGAAAGAGCATCGATCTGCGGCCGAAGGAATTTTTGCTGCTTGAATACCTGGTCCGGAACGCAAACTGTCCGGTGACGCGGACTATGATCCTTGAGCATGTATGGAATTCCTCGTTCGAGGGTTGGACCAACGTAGTCGAGGTCTACATCAGCGCTCTGCGCAGCAAGATAGATCGAGACTACCCTCAGAAATTGATTCAGACCACCCGCGGCATCGGCTATACCTTTACCTGCGTGAGCACTGGGAAGACCGTCGCGTGAGCTGGGCCGCCAGCCGACCGAGTGATGTCGGCACAGACTGGGCAACATGGTCGGCGGTTTATTCAAGAGGAAGGCGACAGATGAGCTCCGGCGATGCACAGGTACGCGAAAGCACGATCAAATCGATCCAAGAGGCTGTCGCTCATTTGTTCGGCCTGTCGGCGGAAGAACTCAGAGATGAGACCACGCGAAGGGCAGTTGCAGTGCCCCGGAACATCGCCATTTACCTAGCCAGACAACTGACCGATGCCTCACAGCCGGAAATCGGCCGGCACTTTGGCGGTAGGCACCCCTCGACCGTGATGAATTCGATAGCCAGAGTCGAAGAGCAGAGGCGCACCGACGTCGCTCTCGACCACGTGTTGAGGCAGCTCTTAAAGAGCTTGGCGCGGCGCTGAAGGTTTCACGTACCGTGGGTCCCTAATGTCTCTTGCCTCGATGACGGCATGATGCATGTTGTTAGTCCCTCGCACTGGCCTCAGAAGCGTCCGTTCAGAGTAGTCCCGAAGTCTCTCGGCTTACGGCGCCGTTGTAGTGCTGATGTCTACGGAAGTCTACCGAGATATTGTTCAGGGTTCGCCGAACGGCCGCCGCCTGATTTATCGCCATGCTCGCTGCACCGGCCCGGAGCCGGACTTCCGGAAAGGGCGATGGCGCGACTGAAGTCCTCGGCTGGCACCATCAGCCATGGCTCCATTGAGATCGCCTTCCAGCGCCGATGTGACCCCATGGCGTGGCGAATATCGTTGGCGTCCAGTTGTAGCGTAAGGCGCTGTAGCTGGCCTGCGTCTTTTGCGATAAGCAACGGTTTCCAACGAACTGTTTCCATCCGGTATTCCCCCCAAGTTATCTATCGGCTGTTCCCGTGAAGAATTAAGGCTGACGTCCAAACTTTCTGCAGTCGGAAGTACAGCAACCCATACGCCGCTTGGCCGTCTGTACCACCTCGACTGTACACATCCAGGTAGATGGGAAACGTAGAGGAGTTGAAGCCAAAGCCAGGGCGGCTGCGCATCCGCCAAAACCGCTACCAGGGTTGTTCGCGGGAACAGAGATTAGTGAAAGCAAAGCTGGCCGCAGTTTCTCCAAATCAAAATACGCTCTTGACTGATTCGAGATCGTGGCATGCTGGCCAATTCCCTGCCTATTTCACCGTTTTATCAACGGTTTGGTAGTTTACTTTGTCTGCCCTGGGATCTTGTTTCTAAGAAATCCCACTTTTTAACGACGTATTGCACTTCAGCAGCGGACGTGACACTTTGGGTGACGGAGTTCTGTCTCCTAAAATGACTGTTGCAGTCCCTCGTTCTGAAGCCGCAAGCAGCATGGAACTCGGATGGCCTTTTAAGTCTGTCCAGAACCATATGGGGAACAGTACAGTCATATGTGGCAAGAGGACCGGGATGCGGTTGTTAAGAGGGCGTATAGAGAATTCCGCGACGCCAAGGAATCTTTGGATGCTCTAGAGGCCGCGTGCGTGGAAATATCCGAGTCGTCTTCGATAACGAACGACGAAGGGTATTTGATACTTTCACCTTCAGGTGTTCGCTTGCACGATACCGATTACGTCAGGGAACTGGTCGCGAAATATCACGCTGCAAAGCGAAATAAGGAGGTCCTGCGGAAACGTCTCATTGAGCTAGGAGAGCTTGACCCAGATCCCAAGTGATTCGTCTACTGGGTCCTCAGAACGCTTGCGACTACGCCCGCCAGTGAGCCGCGCATCAATTTCTCAGTAGGTAGGCGGCGAGTTGCCCGCTGAGGCTGGCCTTGTTTGCTCGAGTACAAGCTTGAAAGTTCGTTGATAACCTGTTCAACCATCGGTGTCATGATCGCGAAACCAGCAGCGCTTGGATGCACGCCTTCAATGGTTAGATCCGGCACGTAGTGTTCCCCATCTGGAGCTACCAGCGCTGAGTGATAGTCAACTACAGGGATTCCTTGTGATAAGGCGTATTGTTCGATCCAGGCATTCCAACTGTCGATGCGTTCATAGCGGCTTAAGGTCGGATCGGCAATTTCCGCCGGGGCGCATTTGGAAGCATCGCAACCCCAAGGTGGAATGGTGGCTAGAATAATGTGGATGCCGTTGGCTTGTGCCATCCGGACCATAGCTTCAACATTGGCCGGTGAGTTGATGGCATCAGCATTAGACGGTACCAGAGTCCAGCCAGGATAGACGTCATTTGTGCCAACAAGGATATGAACGATACCTGGGTTCAAGTCAATCACGTCCGTCTGAAACCGTGCCAGCACCTGACTGCTGTTCTGGCCGCTAACCCCTTTATCTATCCAGTTGGTTTGGTCCGCGAACTCAGGGGCACCGCCCCAGATCGCCGTGATGCTGTCACCGATAAAAACTACCGAAGGTAGGTCAGGGACTGAAGGTGGGTCAGGGAGTGAAGGTGGGTCAGAGAGTGACTTTTCAGAGTACGTAATTGCGCAACCGATTGGGGCTCCGATTCCCCAGACGCCAGCGGATAGTACACACAAAACAGCAAACGCTCGGGTCAGATCTAGTTTCCGATGCTCTGTTATCCCTTGGCAACCAATTGCGTTGCTGTGCTGACACATCGCTACCCCACCAAATTCGCATAGTTACTCTGCCTGGATGCATGCACGCTGATTTGAAATCCGCAGGCCGCGACGCCGCAGGGGTTCAGGTTAGGGAAGATCTATCATGCAAGTAACTTAGCTGGCTAACCTGAACGCTGTTTAAGCCGCGAGTTAAATATGTTTAATCATCCTCTGGGCGTCGAAGCGCGAACTTAGCAGTCGGTCGCCATATATCGGCGATCGTCGCCTCGTCCGATTGCATCAGTTGATAGATCGCCCATTCATTCGCATCGTGTTTCGCCTGCTGTGCCTCAGTAAGTGTCATCGCGAGAAAAGAAGAAGCATTTGTGAGTCCCTCCGGCGCTTTTTATAGCGCGTTTATGAGCAAATTAGCGACCACCCATCTACAATGTCGACGGCCTCGCGGGCAGTGATTGCCAGTTCTTAGAGAGTTCCGACAGTCCGGACCGACGGAGGCCATTCTGGATCACGCGAGCCCATTTCGGACGGTTGCCAGCGAATGAATAAACGGACCGGCTGTGAAGACGGATATACGCAGGACTGGTGGAATTCTCGATCAACGCCAGTCGGGTCGGCGCCCTCCCATCACGATGCCCGCTTCGGTCCTGTACAACCTCCAGAATGCCGTCAAGACAACCTGGGGAGTCTGAGTGGCGATGCGAATGTCAACACTCTCGAAGGAAAGTGTCGGATCGACCTGAGGTGTGCCAAAGTCCCCAGCAGGAGCGCAGCCGGAAAGATCGGCCCACAAACAAATGTGGGCATTAATGCTTCCTACATCGCGGTCGATAACGCATAGGTAAGCATCCTGGGTCGGAATACTACATTGCGATGAAGATAACGGTAAGCAAGGTACTGCCGACAATCATAGGCTGCGCAACCGCTACCTGTAACTCTTTTCGACACTCCGCGGGCGTCACGGTGCCTACAGTGCTTTCCGTTTTGTTAGTTGGATGTGGACTCACTATCAACCCGCCCAGCAACCAAAGCACCGGAACGTCATCGGGTGGGGGTGGCTCAGGAGGGAACGGGGGCCAGACAATTCCCATTCCTGCAACAATCCAGCCACTCACCGGATGCGAAAATCCCAATACGGGAGTCTCCAATGGAGACTGGGGCGTGGGGTCGAATCCGGTCTTCATAAATCCTTGGACTGTCCAGGTAGGACACCCCGTCTACATCTCAAATACCATCTTTTGGACGTCCCGGGAGACGAAACCGGGGCAATCGATCTTACTGACGGGCGCATTCACCGACGCTACGAAGACTGCGAGAATAGCCTTTATACCTCCGGGAACCACTGATTGGGAGACCCTAGTTGAGAACAGTGC
>Ga0302326_10031055_pt1 | contig 10675 bp, 14 predicted proteins | sample Palsa_T0_3_FD_202264 | JGI IMG/M metagenome (GOLD analysis project Ga0302326, IMG submission 202264) | Peat permafrost microbial communities from Stordalen Mire near Abisko, Sweden - Palsa_T0_3 | ecosystem: Environmental > Terrestrial > Soil > Palsa > Peat permafrost | place: Sweden: Abisko...
AGATGATTCGCCGCGACCGCAATAAGGCGTCCGTGATCCTGTGGTCGGTTTCGAACGAGACGCCCAACAATCCCACACGCACCAAGTTCCTGACGGATCTGGCAAACGAGGCTCGGAAACTCGATCCTTCACGGTTGATCACGTCGGCCATCATCGGCCCGCGGCCGGACGGAATGGAGATGATGAATAATGATCCACTGTGCGACGCGCTGGATGTGATCGGGCAGAACGAGTACATCGGCTGGTACGAGATGACTCCCGAAGACGCCGACCAGATTCACTGGACCTTCCCGCCGAAGCCGGTGCTGATGAGCGAGTTCGGCGCTGAGGCGAAGGCCGGCAACCATGGGGCGGTCAACCAGCGCTGGACCGAAGAGCAGCAGCTCTTCGTGTTCGAGCACCAGTTCGAGATGCTGCGGAAGATCCCGCAACTTCGCGGAACGGTTCCGTGGATTCTCATGGACTTTCGCTCGCCAGGACGGAATATCCCAAAACTGCAAGACGGATACAACCGCAAAGGCCTGATTGCGGAAGATGGCAAGAAGAAGCTGGCCTTTGCATTGTTCCAAAAAGCTTACGGCCAGCATTCGCTGGGGAAGCCCCAGTAGTTGGCAGGGCGAAGCGACTGGGTTGGTGGAATAGCTGTGGGTGGACTGTGGCTGAATTTCGGCGGACTGAATCTCGACAAGTCCTGTGGAATGATGGTGGCCAGGGACGGAGTTGAACCGCCGAAGCCGGCCTTTTCAGGGCTGTATTCTCTGGGCCTAAACCACTTTCCAATCAACTTAATTCGTCAAGGTGGCCACAGTTTTGTGACTGCTCTGTGACCAGCGCCGATGTTCGCCTAAGCGTCGGTCTGTTAACCGATCTTCTGCCGAATGCTCTCGAGGATCTCGTTCGAAAGCTTTTCATCTCTCACTGAACGGGCAAGCGCGACTGCGCCGAGTAAAGCGGCTGTGCGAAAGATTGTTTCTTTTCGGTCTCCGCCCGCTGCAGTGAGGATTTCCTCGAGTCCCCGCTCGAAGGCTGCTTTGAGTTCGGGTGTCGCGCGCGCCACCTCCGGAGCCAGTGCTGCCATGGTATACCGTAACCACCTGGACGGACCGGGCACGGCGATCAAAAAGAAGTTCTGTTGTGACGAGCTATGATCTGTACGCCTGCTGAGCCGAAATATAGATTACCTCCCGTTAATCAAAGTGGTCGAAAAACACCAAAAGTGGTTATTTTGTTCAATAACCCTTTTTCTCTCCGTTAGTACTCTGCTCGTGTTGCGGGACGTTAATCTGCTGACTGAAGCTGGCATTCGGGTACGCCAAGAGGTTCACCATGGGAGTTTGCACTGGAGCTTATGTGGGAGCGTACGAAAGATTCGAGGGTCGTGATCGAGTTTCTTACGAACGCGGAGTCGAGCAGGTTATCGGCAACAGCCCTGCGCTTGAAACCGTGCTCGAAGAGGTTGGACGCGTCGCACCGACTGATTCGTCCTTATCCAGGGAGAAACTGGCACCGGCAAGGGTCTGATCGCACGCGCCATTCACAATATCAGCACGCGGCGCGGACGCCCGTTCGTGAAGCTGAATTGCGCCGCCATTCCGCTCGATCTGCTGGAAAGCGAGCTTTTCGGCCACGAGAGAGGCGCGTTCACCGGAGCCGTAGCGCAAAGGACAGGCCGTTTCGAGCAGGCCGACAAAGGTACGCTTTTCCTGGACGAGGTAGGTGATATTCCGCCGGCCCTGCAGCCCAAACTGCTGCGCGTGTTGCAGGAACAGGAGTTTGAGCGCTTGGGCAGCACTCGGACCCACCAGGTGGATGTTCGGCTGATAGCCGCAACCAACCGCAATCTAGCGGAGATGGTGAATCAGGGCCAGTTTCGCATCGACCTCTATTACCGTCTAAATGTATTCCCAGTCATGCTGCCACCTTTGCGGGAGCGCCGCGAGGACATTCCTGCGCTAGTGCGCCATTTCGTCGAGAAGTACGCCAGACGAATGAATCGGCGAATCGAGACCATTCCTCCCCACGCGATGAAGATCTTCGCAGATTATCCATGGCCAGGCAATGTGCGCGAGTTGCAAAACTTCATGGAGAGGGCGGTGATTCTGTCGCCCGGGAGTGTCCTGCGGCCCCCTCTCGCCGAGCTAAGACACACAATGGTTCAGGCCCCTAGCTCGAAGCTGAGCACTCTCAAAGAGCTCGAACGCGAACATGTTCTCCAGGCGATCCGGGAATCGAACTGGATCATTGGAGGACCCAACGGTGCGGCGGCACGACTCGGAATAAAACGGACAACATTGTTGTATCGGATCCAAAAATTGGGAATCCCGTGCCGACCGCAGTGAGATGACTGGCTGACGACAGGGAACAACAAGATGAAACGCATTCTTTGTGCACTGAAGCTGTCATTCGCCTCGATTAAAGCGCTGCCATTGATCCTAGCGATATCTGAAGCGCTGCATTTGTGGAATCAGTACGGTGGATCCGAATAAAACAAATCCAAAGAGAACATAAAAAGAGTTGGCCAGGGCAAAATTACGCTCTTTAAGGAGCCTGATTTCGACCACGGGGTCTTTCTGACGCAGGTCCCAAATTACGGCCGTCACCAGTGCAGCTATAGCAACGACGAAGAATGAAATGATGAACTTGCTTCGAACTAGTCTTCTCTTTGTCCGCGGTCCAGAACTACCTCAAGGCTGGCAAAGCCAATGGCGATGAGGAGGATTCCCAAATAGTCGTTCCTGAGTCTTCCCGCGCTGCGTGCGGCTTCGGCTTCCTTCGTGAATTCCGGCGGATCGGACACGAGACGATTGGTCAGCACAAGCGAAACGATTCCAATGGGAACTTTGATAAAAAGTACCCGTCGCCAGGACCTGGGTCGCCACACCTTTTATCCGCTGCTGGACTCAGATGAAAAGAGAGACCGGGTCGGTCGCAAATAGATAAGAATCAAACGGTCCGGCCGGACAAAGTAAGCTCCGGAAAGAATCGGCGGGCGAAGAATATATTACGGAGCGAAATTCACAAAAATGGTCAGGATGTGCAATAAATGCGACCTCGGCGTCAAAATGATTTTGATAACGCGGTTGGGGCCAAATACAGAAAGCCGAACGAATCACAATTGACCCTTGCCAAATTGTGGCCTGCGAAGGTCTTCGGGGGCTGCGAGGGAATCCGGCTGTTTTTTGAATTAGCAACTTGACAGTCGGAAAACACCAAAACTGGTTATTTTGTTCAATACCCCTTTTTCTCCCGATACTACTCTGCCTCTTGTTCTTGATGTTGATCTGCTGACAAATGGCGCCATTCGGGTACGCGAGGAGGTCCGCGATGGGAGCTTGCACTGGAGTTTATGCGGGAGAGGTGCGGCGGCACGACTCGGAATGAAACGGGCGACCTTGTTGGCTCGGATCCACAAATTGGGAATCCCTTGCCGTCTGCAGTGAGATTACCGGCTAGCGGCAAGATCCAAATGGTTGGGATAAGGCTGAAAAAACCGCGCTCGCGGATTGTGCGAAGCGAAAGTGGCGGCTACCCCTCGCCACTACGATCGTATTTGCGATCGTTGGTCTAGGTCGGGGAGCTTTTTCAGTCGACGCCCCCTTGTTCGGACGGGGTGAAATCATTACCCCCCGACGTATCCGGCCGTGCGATATCAGGTAGCGTGAGCAGCAATAGTCGGAGGAGATGTGGCAATGGACTCCCTCACCGTGTTGTGCATCGATGACCATCCCCAAGTCCTAGAGCTTCGCAAAGCGACCCTAGAATCTCATGGTTATTGCGTCAAGATGGCGTCGAGCAGCTACGCCGCAATGAAGGTGTTGGAGGAAACGTTGGTGGCCGCGGTACTACTGGAGTTCAAACAGGAAGCTATGGACGCGGAAGCCGTAGCCTTCCATATCAAGCAACGGTTTCCCAACCTGCCCATCATCTTGCTCTCCGCGTACTCGGAAATGCCGGAGCGAATCCTCTGGTTGGTGGATGAATACGTGATGAAAAGCGAATTCCCGGAACGGGTGGTGCTACTCATGGACAGAGTCACATGCTCGGACCCTGGTCGCACCAACGGCGCCAGGGCAAAGCAGTAGTCACGAATCTTCAACAAGAATTGGGCCGGGATATTATGGTCGAAATCCACAAAAATAGTCAGCGTATGCAATGAATTCCGGCGCTGCATCGTTATGCTTTGGATCGAGTGTACGTAGCAGCACCGCTCTGGTGCCGGGCCCGTCAAGCGAAACGCGAGTGTGATCTTGGTTGTGCCGCTTCAAGAGCCACCAGAGGAGCGGCAATCCTGCGAGAAAAACGAACTCGTATCCGAGGGCAACGAGGCCGACGATTGCCGACGTGTTGCTGGGAATTTACTGGAAGAAGTTTCGATTGATCAGACACGAAGCATCGTTGAAGGTTCTTTGTTGGTCGCTGCTTCTCGTTTTCTCCGCGGCGCGAGCTCTGGGGCAATGTGCCGGCAAAGTGTCTTCTCCAGCAGCTGACGCCGACTGCGCCGATCGCGAAACTCCTCGCGAGGGAACAGCGATTCTCGATCCGGTTCATCCCTACAATTTGGCTGAGCTGATCGACGTTGCCGAGCACCACAATCCCAGCACACGCACTATCTGGGAGCGCGCCAAGCAGAAAGCGCGCGAACTCAGAGTAGCGAAGAGCGCCTATTATCCCGAGTTGGAGGGACTAGCCGTCTCCGGCGACCAGAGATTGATAGAACCATTCCCGAAACCGTTCGCTCCTCGCGGCTACATCACGGTCGAGGTGCCCTTCATCGAGCCTGAAGTCACACTCCAATACCTCATCTTTGACTTTGGTAAACGCGCAGCAACTGTGGAGGCCGCCAGAGCAGAAAAGCTCGCCGCAGGTGCAGACGTTATTCAAGTGAATCAGGCGCTGGCGTTTCGCGTCGCCAGTGCCTATTACCAGCTGATGACCGCACAGGAAAGATTGCAGGCCGCTCAAGACACGTTGCGAACTGCACAAACCACGCAGGATGCGGCTGCAAACCGACTGAACAACGGGCTTGCAACTCTTCCCGATGTTCTCAATGCCCGGGCCGAAACGGCACAGGCAGTGTTCGACGAGGAATCCGCGGACGGGGATGAAAAGATTGCGCGCGTCACGCTGACCGAAGCGGTTGGAGCTGATCCGTCCCCCAACATCGTGATTGACAGCCAGAGGAGTGCGCCGTTGCCGGAGAGACTCACCATGTCCATCGAGGCACTGATCGATCGCGCGATGAAGGATCGTCCCGAACTCATGGCGCAAACTCTGCGAATCCGCTCCGCCGAGGCTCGTATTCGTGCAGCCCGGGCAGAGTACAAACCGCAGATTGTTCTTTCTGGCTCAGGTGGGCAGACCTCCCTGTGGCCAACGACGGATTACGGCCAGCTCGGTCAAGCGAGCGAACCTACCTGGTCCGTCTCACTCGGCATCCAGTGGCGCATCTTTGACGGAGGGATCCGCAAGAACGACCTGTTGATCGCCGAATCGCAACGCCGGGAGGCAGCGGATGAACTTACGGCCAAACATGATCAGACGACACGCGAGGTCTGGACTGCTTACATCGCATTCCGCACGGCGTTGCGAAAGCACGACGCCGCTGTGGCACTCCTCGAGTCCGCCAACGAGTCCTATTCGGCATCGCTCGATGCATACAAATATGGAGTCAAGAATCTGGTCGATGTGGTGACCGCGGAGAAGCAGCTGGCCCAAGCTCGATTATCCAGTGTCTCCGCACGATCAGAATTATTCTTGGAGGCAGTCAACCTCGAATTCGCCTCCGGAAATCTGCTGAGGAATCAACCGCCAGCTACAAGACTTCAATCCCAGGATGGACCCCCATGACTTCGCCCCGGCTGCAATTGCGCGCTTCTTTCATTGTTGCCTTGGTCCTGATGTGTTCGGGATGTGAACGTGCGCCGTCCATAGATGTGATTGGCTCGTTTTTCCCGGTTTGGATGCTATGCATGTCGCTGGGCGTCGCACTTGCCTTTGTGGCGCGGTACGTCCTCATGCGTTATCAACTGGAATCGGAAGTTGGACCTCTCGCACTTTTCTATCCCAGCATCGCCATCTTGTCTGCATGTTTGTTGTGGCTCGTCTTTTTCAGATAGGACAACGTATGACAGAGGAAATTAAGAACCCTGGCCGAAGAACACTTGGACGCAAGATCTTCATCGCGACGATCAGCGCCACGCTCTTAGCCTTGTTGCTCGTCATTATCGATACCGATTTGCATCCTCGGACCGACGATGCCAGCGTGCGGGCGAACTCCATAGAGATCGCGCCGGAAGTCGGCGGCCGTCTCGTCCAGGTCCCCGTCAAGGACAATGCTTTCGTAAAGCAGGGAGACCTACTGTTTGAGATTGACCCACGCGACTACAAATATGATCTGCAACAGGCGCTCTCCGATCAGGAGAATCTGGAACAGCGGATCATCGATACAACACGTAAAATCGCGGCACAGCGCAGTGCCGTGGCCGCAGCCGACGCCGCGGTTCGGACTTCCACAACGGCAATACAAACCGCCGCCAGGGGAGTCGACCTGGCCAAGGCAGCGACATCGCGTGCCCAGGCTGCAATGAATGCCGCCGAGGCCTCGCTGAGTTATGCGACCAATGATCTGCATCGAATTGAGCCGCTTTTGCAAAAGCAATACGTGACTGTTGATCAGGTGGATCAAGCGAACACGGCTGTACGCGTGGCCCGCGGCAACTACGACGAGGCTGTAGCAGCACTGAGCCAGTCGCGAGCATCGGAAGCACAAGCTGTGCTTCATCAGCAGGAGGCCAACGACACGGCATCTGAGTCGCGCGCAAGGCTGGGTCAATCGATTCGTGTGGTGGATACTCTGGACATTCTGATGTCGCAACGCCCCGGTCTGGCGGCAAGGGTCGATCGGGCACGCATCGACCTCGAGCGCTGCCACGTTGTAGCCCCATTCGATACCTACGTCACGAACATGAACATCTCCGAGGGGGCGTATGCCCGGCCGGGCACCCCCATGTTCACCCTCATCGACACTCGCAAGTGGTGGGTTGTCGCGAATTATCGTGAGTCAAAGGTGAGGAGCATTCGCGTCGGCTCTCCCGTCGATGTGTACCTCATGGGACATCCAGAGAAACGGTTCACCGGGCTAGTGGAAAGCATCGGGTATGGCGTGTTCCCTGAGGACGGGAGCGTGGTCGAGGGACTTCCCAACATCGAACGTACCCTCAACTGGGTGCATCTGTCGTCTCGGTTCCCGGTTCGTATTCGGATTCAGAACCCCGATCCCGATCTATTCCGCATAGGAGCTACGGCGGTCACGGTCGTGCGGTAGCTAGATGTTCAAAGACCTCCCATTGCCGGAGCCGACACCATGGCTGCAACGCTTCTGGCGCGATCTCCGGCCCACGCCCGAACGTCTCAGCAAGGCACTGCGGATGACATTCTCGTCGGTGATCGTGCTCGTCTTGATGCAGGTTCTGCAGATGCCATACGTCGCCTATGGTTTGTACTTCATTTTTCTCATCGGACGAGAGAGCCCTTCCGTATCCCTGCGAACGGCCTTTGGTTCCGTTGTGACCGTATCGCTCGTGATCGTTGCCGAAATGTTTGTTGTCATTTTGACTGACAACGATCCCATGGCGCGCGTCCTCAGCGTCGCCATTGCGACCTTCATTGGCGGAATGATTCTGGTGAGCACCAGCCAACCATCGCTCGGCTCGAGCGCTGGGTTCATCTTCTGCGTTGTCATTGGCTTTTGGGAAACTCACGTACCCGAGGACACGCTGGTCAAAAATTCGCTTCGTCTGCTAGCCGCGTTTGCTTTGGCTGCAGCCTGCGCCGTCGCTGTGGAGTACGTCTTCGGCGCCCGCTCCCCAGCCGATCGGTTGGAAGAGCAGTTTCGCACTCGCTACGAGGCTTTGGAGAAGATGTTCAGCCTTTGCGCGCAGAACGAGGTCAGTCCGAAGCAACGGTTCGATGCTGCCGTCCCTGTGTCACGGCTTGCAGGTGCGGGCCAATTAGCGATGATGGATCTGTATAACCAGATCGTCGACCGCGATCTCAACACCGGTACGCTTCCCATCGGAACGCGTCTGCACATCACGATGTTGGCAGAACTGATGGATGCTTCCGCAGCCTTTGGTTTACAGAGCGAAAGACTCGATGATCCCGACGTTCAAGAACGCTGTGCGCGCATTGCTGAACAATGTGGCCGGCTGATTCCCGCAACCATCCCTAAATCTGAGAAAAGCCTGGAGCCCGGCCCGCGGAGGGCGAATAGTTTGCTCGATCGTGTGGAAGCGACCATCCACTCGATCCTGGTGATGCCCAACGATCTGGGTGCTGCAAAAAACAGGGAACTGGCGGTCTTGCCCCCCAGAAATGTCCCATTCCTGATTCCGGGTGCCGTCCGAGATAAGGATAATATCGCTTTCGCTCTGAAAATAAGTCTCTGCGCCACGATCTGCTACGTCGTGTATAACGCGATTGATTGGCCGGGGATATCGACATCAGTGACTACAGTCATGGTTACAGGTCTGAGTACGACAGCTGCGATGAAACAGCGGTTCACTCTTCGCATACTGGGCTCGGTCTTGGGCGGCCTTATCCTTGGGCTCGGAACCATCGTGTTTCTCTTTCCTTCCACGGACTCGATTACCTCGCTCATCGTCCTCGTAGGTAGCATCGCGTTTGCTGCATCATGGATCGCCGGAGGCTCAACATTCAATTACTTGGGTATTCAGCTTGCGTTTGCTTTTTACCTCGTGGCGCTTCTGGACTTTAGACCGTCTACCGAGTTGGCGCCTGCGCGCGATCGATTCATCGGCATAGTATTTGCTCTCGTCGTGATGTGGTTCGTATTCGATCAGATCTGGCCCGTGCGCACCGTGACCGCCATGCGCCGAGTGCTGGCTTCCATCCTCCGAAGTGCCGCCAAGCTGTTTCTGCTGATCGACAATGCCGACCAGCGCGATCAGCTTCTGCGCCAAACACAGAGCCTGCGCGACCGGCTTGCTAAGAATATATCCTCACTTCGAACCATGAGCGAAGTCGTTGAATACGAGTTCGGTGTCGATCGTCAGCAACACATTCGTTCGAGTGAATTGATTCTTGAGATCTCCATCACGGCTGCCGCGCTGATTTGGAACCAGGTCGCGGTCCTGCACGATGAACAGGACATAGATCTTGTCGAACCTGGACTCGTGGAAATGCGTCGAAGACTAGCGGACCGTCTAAACATCCTGGCGGAGGCCGTTGTGCAGAAAACCACTGTGCCTCTAGAACATCTAACATCGTCCCTCAGCCGTAGTTTGCTAGACGATGAGCGATATCGCGAATACACGCAAAATATAATCGCGCGTCACGATGACCTCCAGACCTTGGCCTCTCAGCTCGGAGAGGGTGTGTAGGGTTGTGACATCGCAGATGGTTCTTTAGCGAACTGGCGACGGACTCTAGCGCAATGGCTCGGGGCGGACCGTGTGGTCAAACGTGTTCGCGCAATTCCAGGCAACGTTCTCCTATTTTCCAGCGGACACTTCATCCACGTGCTGAAACGCTCCGACCGAAGCCATGACGAATGCACCGGTGATGACTGCGCCAGACATGTTCTGCGCGTATCGCCACCACGCGCCGAGAGATTCAGCACGAGCGCCCAAAAGCTCGAGAGTTCCACCGATCCGTCGGCGGCCTTTTCGTAGCCCACAGGATGCTGCATCCAGGCATCGGTAACAATGATGAAGAATCCCGAGAGTCAGGGTCCCAGAAACACCGCGACCGCCGACCACAAGGCTCGAGTAGTTTGGGGGGACCCACATTACTTCGCCTTCGCTGTCGCGCAGGTCGATTCCTTTGCGGGCTGGTGGCTGGCGAAGAAGTCAAGCAGGCTTTGAGGCGCGTTCGGGCCGAGACACACCTCGAGGACCTCTTCCGCGTCCGCAGCTTCGGATGCGCTGCGAGGAAAGAGGTCCTTCTCATACGCGAGGAACGCGGCTTGTAGGTTACCGGGGTTGGCGGCGATTGCCTTGCCGACCTCAGCGCCGTCGTATATTGCAAGGTTGGCCCCTTCGCCGGACGGGATCATCAGGTGGGCCGCATCGCCGAGCAGCGTTACACCGGGCACGCGGTCCCATTTGTGCTCGACCGGGAGCGCATGAATCGGGCGAGGCACAGGGTCAGTTTCACCGTCGGCTATGAGCGCAATCAGCTCCGGAGCCCAGCCGTTGAATTCCTCGGCAACGCGGGCCAAGGCAGTCACCGGTTCGGAGAAGTCGATGCTGTCAATCCAGTCCTTTGGCTTCCTCAACTCCACGTACGTGTGCAGCGCGCCGTTGGGTTCGCGGTGCGCAAAAATGCCTTTTCCCGGTGCCACCGCAAACAGAGCGCCATCGCCAACCGCTTCCGCGCTTGCCTTGTGACGGGTGTCGCTATCAAGTAGGTACGTTTCGATGAATGATGCGCCGACATACGCGGGCTTCGCCTCCGAAAGAAGGGGACGAACTTTCGACCAGGCGCCGTCGGCACCCACGAGGAGGTCGGTCGTCACCGTTGAGCCGTCAGCAAAGATCACCATGTGCCGTCCGCCACCAAGCGGAGATACCGCTGTGACTTTGTATCCCCAGCGAACCGTGCCCGCAGGAAGCGAGCCAAGCAGAATCCGACGAAGTTCTCCTCGGGGTACCTC
>Ga0302326_10031056_pt1 | contig 10675 bp, 12 predicted proteins | sample Palsa_T0_3_FD_202264 | JGI IMG/M metagenome (GOLD analysis project Ga0302326, IMG submission 202264) | Peat permafrost microbial communities from Stordalen Mire near Abisko, Sweden - Palsa_T0_3 | ecosystem: Environmental > Terrestrial > Soil > Palsa > Peat permafrost | place: Sweden: Abisko...
CGGTTTCCGGTTCTTCGACAACCGGGATCTGCTCGGGTTCGTCGACGGGACCGAGAACCCGAATGGCACGCCGGCGGTCGCGGCAACCGAGATCGGCGATGAAGACCCGGAATTCGCCGGCGCGTCCTACGTGCACGTACAGAAGTACCTGCACGACATGGCGGCATGGGATTCGCTGTCGGTCACCGAGCAGGAGCACGTGATCGGCCGAACAAAGCTGGAAGACATCGAGTTCGACGACAACGAGAAGCCGGCCAACGCCCACATCGCGCTGAACGTCATCACCGACGACGACGGCACCCAGCTCCAGATCATGCGGCACAACATGCCGTTCGGCGAACTCGGCAAGGGCGAATTCGGCACCTACTTCATCGGCTACTCTCGAACTCCGCTAGTCACCGAGCAGATGCTGCACAACATGTTCCTCGGCGATCCGCCCGGCAACACCGATCGGATCCTGGACTTCTCCACCGCTGTCACCGGCGGACTGTTCTTCTCTCCCACCGTCGACTTTCTCGACGACCCGCCGCGGCTGCCGAGTTCACCGGCAGCCGCTCCGGCGGTACCTAACGCATCCGCGGATGGCTCGTTGGCGATCGGCAGTTTGAAAGGAACCCCGCAATGAACAACCTCTACCGAGATCTCGCTCCAATCACCGAAGAGGCTTGGGAAGAAATCGAAGTGGAGGCGAGGCGAACTTTCAAACGCCACATCGCCGGCCGGCGGGTTGTCGACGTCAGCGAATCGGCCGGACCGGCCGCCGCCGCGGTCAGCACCGGCCGGCTGCTCGATGTCAAGCCACCCTCCGACGGCGTGATCAGCCACCTGCGCGCCAGCAAACCGCTTGTACGGCTTCGGGTTCCGTTCACGCTGTCGCGGACGGAGATCGATAACGTGGAGCGGGGCTCGCAGGACTCCGACTGGGACCCGGTCAAAGCCGCGTCGAAGAAGCTCGCGTTCGCCGAAGACCGGGCCATCTTCGAGGGCTACAGCGACGCCTTGATCGACGGCATCCGCAACTGCAGCTCCAACCCGGCACTGACGCTGCCCAAGGACACCCGCGAGTTCCCCGACGCCATCTCGCAGGCGCTGTCCAGCCTGAGGCTGGCCGGCGTGGAAGGCCCGTACGCGGTGCTGCTGTCGGCGGACGCCTACACCAAAGTTAGCGAGACGACCGAGCACGGCTACCCGATCCGCGAGCACATCCGTCGGTTGGTCGAAATCGACATCATCTGGGCACCGGCCATCGACGGCGCGTTCGTGCTGACCACCCGCGGCGGCGACTTCGACCTACAGCTGGGTACCGATGTCTCCATCGGCTACCTGTCACATGATGCCGACACCGTGCAGCTGTATATGCAGGAGACCTTGACGTTCCTGTGCTACACCGCCGAGGCATCGGTCGCGCTGAGCCCGTCGCCTGTTAACCGCGTGAAGGCGGCTAAGTAAGCGGTTCGCCGCCGTCGATCTTCAGCGTCACACCGGTCATAAAGGTATTGGTCATCGCAAACAGCACTGCGGCCGCGATGTCGTCCGGCGTCCCGATCCGTCCCGCCGGGTTGTGCGCTGCGATGTGCTCGAAGTAATCACGCTTCCCGTCATCGCCCATAGCGTCCCAGGCGCCGGTATCGATGACGCCGGGTGAAATCGCATTGACCCGGATTGGCGCGAGTTCGACCGCGAGCCAACGGGTCAGGAAGTCGACAGCGCCATTGGTGATGCCAACGCCGAGATAGCCAACGTTGTGCTTGAAGGCATGCACACCCGAGAACAACACGAAAGAGCCGCCCGGGTTGATCTGCGACGCAAAGTGTTTGGCAAGCATGGTCGGCCCGATGACCTTGGTGTCGAACGACTGCAGCAGGTTCTGACGTTGCAGGTCGGCCAGCTTTCCGCGGGCGCGAGCAGACGCGGTGGACACCACATGATCCACCGGGCCTACCCGGTCGGCGAGCGCGACGATCGAGTCGTCGTCGGTGATGTCGATCGTCTCGGCGCTGATCCGAGGGTCGTCATAGGAGTTCGCGAGCTTCGCCCGATCACGTCCGGCCACAATGACCTGGCCGCCCTCCGACCGCGCCCGCAAGGCTATGGCACGTGCGATTCCACTGCCCCGCCCGATCACCAGAATCGTTTTGTCCTGCAAGGTATTAGCCATCAACACTCGCCCCTAGCCGCGTCCGATCAGAATGGGATAGCCAGCCCATAATAGGGGCTGGCTATAGGCCGGTCAACGGCTGACGCCGACTATTGCCAGACTGCCTTTTCGGTGCATAATGGGTTGACCATCCCAAAATCCTTGGTCGAGCGAACACCGCAGGAGGAGTCTCATGCCAGTCGTCCACCATCGCTACGTCACGGTCGCCGGCCACCAATTGTTCTTTCGTGAGGCCGGCGACCCGGACGCGCCCGTGCTGCTACTGCTGCACGGATTCCCGACCAGCTCGTATATGTTCCGCGACCTGGTTCCCGTTCTGGCCGATCGCTATCACGTCGTTGCGCCGGACCATCTGGGCTTCGGCCTCTCCGACTCACCGTCCGTTGCGGACTTCGACTACACCTTCGACGCCCTGACCGAGTTGACCGAGGGCCTGCTCCAGAGCCTCGGCATCAACCGGTACGCGATCTACGTGCAGGACTACGGCGCGCCGATCGGCTGGCGTCTGGCGCTACATAACCCGTCTGCGATCACCGCGATCATCAGCCAGAGCGGCAACGCCTACGACGCGGGCTTCGTCGAGAGCTTCTGGAAGACGGTGCGCGCGTATCAAGACCAGCCAACCCCCGAAAACGAGGCGCCGATAAGGCAATTCCTCACTTTGGACGCCACCCGGTGGCAATATCTGACCGGCGTGCCCGACGAGACGCTGGTGAGCCCCGAAGCTTGGCATCACGACTATGCCCTGTTATCGCGGCCGGGCAACGACGAAGTGCAACTCAAGCTGTTTCGCGACTACGCCAGCAATTCGCCGATGTATCCCAGCGTCCAAGAATACTTTCGCTCCAGCAGCGTGCCATTGCTCGCGGTGTGGGGGCGTGGCGACGAGATCTTCGGCCCGGCAGGCGCTGAGGCATTCGCCGACGACCTGCCCGATGCCGAGATCCACCTGCTCGACGGCGGGCACTTCCTGCTCGAGTCGGCGCTCGACGAGGTTGTCGGGCTGATCCGCGCTTTCTTGGCCAAAGTCCATTCAACTGCCTAACGAAACACGGACTGACCGTATGGGATAAACGTCCCATAATCGGGTGCGTCGGCGGGCTAACCTGACGCTATGGTCCACGCCGAGCTGCAGGACGAGCGGCGCCTGACGGCCAAGGGCCGGGCAACGCGAGATCGGATCCTGCAGGTCGCCGCCGAACTCATCCTGCGCGAGGGCCTCTCGACACTGAACATGGACGCGCTGCGCAAGGCGGCATCGATAAGCGGGTCCCAGCTCGCTCACTACTTCGCCGACAAGCAAGCGCTGATCCGCGCGGTCGTCGTCCGCCAGATACACGTCGTGCTGGACTTTCATCGCCAGCCCAAGCTCGGCGCGCTGAATACGTTCGATGACTTCGAGCGATGGATCGATCTGAATATGCGTTACCTGCGACGCATCGGCTATTCCGGCACGCCGACCTATCACGCGCTGGCCGGCCAACTCGGTAAATCTGACAGCGCAACGCGCGAGACGCTGGCGTCAGGCTACTGGCAGTGGATTGATTTGCTGGAGCAGGTAATTCAGCAGATGAAAGACAACGGCCTTTTGGTCGCGACTGCCGACCCGCGAAGTTTGGCGCTCGTCCTCGTCAGCGCCCATCAGGGTGGTGCCACGCTGGCCTTCACCTATCGGGCCAATTGGCCGCACGCCGATGCTGTCCGATTCGCGGTCAATTACTTGCGGATGTTCGCCACCGACTCGGCGGAGCGGGTGCCACGTCCACCGCGTCGTCCACGCGGCAGGCGCACGAGCACACGACCCTCGTGAACATCGCCGAAAGGGCCGACACCGTTGTCTGACGACGCCACATCACGGCTGACCCGCAAGGGCCGGGCGACCCGGGCGCGCATCATTGATGTGGCCGCCCGCCTCATGTTCGAGCGCGGGGTCGGCGGGACCAGCATCGACGAGGTGCGTGGTGCGGCCACCGTGAGTGGTTCACAGATCTCGCACTATTTCGACGGCAAACGTGATCTGACCCGCAACGTGATCGGCGCACGCCGCGATCACGTCCGAGATTTTCACACTCAACTGGGCGAGCTGGACAGCTTCGCTGCGCTGGACGCTTGGGTCGAGGCCACCCTTGCCGAACTAGACCCGGTCTACCGTGTGGGTGGATGCGTATACGGCTCGCTCGCAGGGGAATTGGTCGAGGCCGATGCCGAAATCCACGGCGATCTCGCCGATGGCTACGACCAGTGGATCGAGTTGTTCGAGCGCGGTCTTGCCGAAATGCGCCGCCGCGGCGATCTGCGGCCGGACGCCGATCCGCGCCACCTCGCAGTGTCACTCGTTGCCGCTCATCAAGGTGGCGCCTTGGTCACCTTTCTCACCGACGACCCTGAACCGTTGCGTGCCGCCCTGACAGGGGCTGTCGAATACGTCCGTTCGTTTGCGGCCACCCCCAAACGCCGGAGATCCGGACCTCGCAAGCAGACAGGCTAAGTCACCACCTCCGATGCCCATGGACAAAAATGGGCCGCCACGCCCATAATAATGGGCGGAGCATCCCATTATAGGTAGACGCAAAGGAAAGCACATCATGTCCGCTGCGGTATCACCTCAGCCCGGCAACGCCCTGCCCGTCGCGCCCGCGGTGGTGCGTGAACAATCGGGCGGCGAAACCATGCGGGCTATCGTGCTGGAGAAGTTCGGTGGACTCGACAGCCTGGTCTACATCGACATCCCCAAACCGCTGCCCAAAGACGGCGAAGTGGTCATCAAGGTCCGCGGGTTCGGCATCAACCACGCCGAGTTGCACATGCGTCGCGGGGAATGGGCCGAAGCCGCCGAAGTCAGCGGCATCGAATGCGTCGGCATCGTCGACGCGTGTCCGGGCGGAGAGTTTCCGGTCGGCGCCAAAGTCGCCGCATTGATGGGTGGCCTCGGGCGAACCATCAACGGCAGCTACGCGGAATACACCCGGGTGCGCGCAGCCAACGTCGCCCTCATCGAGTCCGATCTGCCGTGGTCACAGTTAGCGGCACTCCCGGAAACATTTGCGACGGCGTGGACGTGCCTGTTCCGCAATCTCAAACTGTCTGCGGGACAGACCATCGTCATCCGGGGCTCGACTTCATCGTTCGGCCAGGCCGCGGTCAAGATGGCGGTCGCGGCCGGTGCACACGTGATCGCCACCGCACGCAAGCGCGAGCGTTTCGACATGCTCGAGGCACTCGGCGTCGCACGTGCCGAGCTGGAATCACCGACGCTGGCTGCCAGCATCGCCGAATCCAAGCAGATCGATGCGGTCCTCGACTTGGTCGGCAACAGCACGATCCTGGACTCGTTGGACATGCTTCGCCGCGACGGCACCGCCTGCCTGGCCGGGTGGCTAGCTGGCCTGGACCCGATCGGCGACTTCAACCCGTTGCTGCGGATGGCGAGCGGGGTGAATTGGTCCTTCTTCGGCAGCTTTGTGTTTGGCAGCCCGGGCTTCCCGTTGTCCGATGTGCCGCTGCAAGACATCGCAGCGCAGGTGGCCGCCGGCCGACTCGAAGCCGCCCCACAACGAATTTTCTCCTTCGATGAGATCCGCGACGCACACCGCGTCATGGAGGCCGGAGAAGCTGGCGGGAAAATGGTGGTCGTGGTGGAATGAGCGCTAGATGATGGGGCGATGACCGCCGCACCGTCAGTTCTCGTGTTCGACGTCAACGAGACGCTGATCGACATCGAGTCCATCGCACCGATTTTCGAGCGCATCATCGGCGATCGTGCGGCGATGCGGGAGTGGTTCAATCAACTGGTCATGTACTCGATGACGGCGACCTTGTCGGGGCACTACGTCGACTTCTTCACGCTCGGCCAGGGAATCTTGCGGATGCTCGCGACCACCCACAGCGTGGAGATCGCCGAGGCGGACGTAGGTGCGCTGAAGCGCGCGATGCTCACCATGCCGGCCCACCCCGACGTCGAGGACGGCCTGACCGCTCTGCGCGACAATGGCTTTCGTTTGGTCACGCTGACCAACTCGCCGCCCAACCCAGACGGGCCCAGCCCGCTCGAGCACGCCGGGCTGGGCCACCTGTTCGAGCGACAGCTCAGTGTCGACAGCTGTCGAGCGTTCAAGCCCGCGCCGGCGGTGTACCTGCACGCGTGCGAGCAGCTCGCCGTATCTCCGGCGGACTGCATGATGGTGGCCGCCCACGTCTGGGACACCATCGGCGCCCAGTCCGTCGGATTCAGCGGCGCACTGATCACCCGGCCCGGCAACGCGGCATTGCCGCTTCCGGACTTGCCGCAGCCGACCGTCGTCGCGACCGACCTGCGCGATTTGGCGGCAAAACTCACAAACTCCGCGCTACCTCGCGGGTGAGGGTGGGCCCCCTACACCGGGATCCAGACTCCGAAGAGGTTGAAGCCCCACTGGTTGAACTGTGGGTCCCAAGAAGGCGTTTCGTCGAATCCCCAGTAGTTGATTGGGCCGTCGGTCCACTGTCCACCCGGCGGGGGAAGTGGTTTGTCCCAGGCCGGTGGCGGCGGCGCACCCACACCCCAGGGGGCGGGTCCGTCGCCCCATGGGGCATTGAGGAAGCAACCGCGAGCGTCGTCGCGCCACGAGCCGAGCCCGCACCGGATGCCGTTGTTGCCGTAGAAATAGTTGTTGTAGAAGTAGGTGTAGTAGGGCCCGTGCCCGCCGTCACCATCGTGGCCGTGATGTCCAGCGGGTCCACCGGGGTGGCCCGGACCGCCAGGCCCGTTAGGACCACCCGGGTTGCCAGGTCCACCAGGCCCTCCCGGGTTGCCCGGACCACCGGGGGCTCCCGGTCCGCCGGGTCCACCAGGCCCCGATCCTCCCGGACCACCGGGGGCTCCCGGGTTACCAGGCCCACCCGGTCCTCCTGGGTCACCCGGACCACCCGGCCCACCAGGCCCGCCCGGCCCACCGGGTTCCGGTCCACCCGGACCACCGGGCGCTCCTGGTCCGCCGGGTCCCGGTCCAAATCCTCCGTGGCCGCCACCGCCAAAGCCGCCGCCGTGGCCACCGCCGCCAAAGCCGCCGCCGCCGTGGCCACCGCCGCCACCAATGCCGCCGCCACCGCCAAAGCCACCCCCACCACCGCCGCCACCGCCGCCGCCACCCAACGGGGCGGGTATCGGGTTATGAAACGCGGGCGGAGTGATCTGGCCGCCCGCACGGGCCAGCGGGCCAGAAACGGCGCTTGCCGTTCCTGTTCCCGCTCCCATGGCGACTGCCGTGAATGCTCCGGCGATGGCGGCTCCGGCCATCAGTTGCTTCGGTCGCATGTCGTGACTTCTGTCTACTTCGAGCTTATTCAGCCCCCGGACTGGACCAAATCGACAGTACATAGAATGCCTATGAATTAGCTCTCAGTAACCTGCCAACCCGGTTCGAAGCAGCGAGCTTTGCAAACAAATCAACGCCGACAAGCAATTTCGCGGAGAGGCCAGCCAACTTCGTTAACCGGCCAACGGTCTGATGCGTTAACTTGAGCGTGGCTCATTAGAAGTCGGCAGGTCCACCGAACGACCTCACATTCCGGATGGGCGAGGCGTCTACCAACTAGACAACATTTCCAACGAACACCGGAGGCCTCATGTCCACCGCAACCATTACTACGTCGACTCGTCACGTCGTCATCGACTCACCGATCGGACCGCTGACCCTGGTGCGCGACGACGACGGCCTGACCGGTCTGTACTACCCCGGGCACTGGACCCGACCGGACCAGACAACCTTCGGGCCGCGAGTCGAGCCGAGCGACGACCACGGATTCGATGAGGCGATCGCGCAGCTGCGCGAATACTTCGCCGGCGAACGTCAGGAATTCGATCTGCCGACTGATCCCCTTGGCAGCGAACAGGCCCGCCAAGTCTGGCAGCTGCTGGCCGAAATCCCGTACGGCCAAACCACCACTTACGGCGCGCTGGCAGACAAAGTCGGTAGCGGCGTAGACGCCCGTGACATCGGCGGCTTCGTCGGCTCCAACCCGCTATCGATCTTCATACCGTGCCATCGGGTGGTCGGATCCAACGGCAAGCTCACTGGATACGCCGGCGGCTTGGACCGCAAGCGATACCTGCTCGAGCTGGAGAACGCGATACCCGCGCCACCTCCAGCGCTGTGGTAGCCGCCAATAATGAAGCCGCCCTTCGAAAGCGTCGTCGCCCGCCACGGTGCCACCGTGCTGCGGGTGGCGCGCGCGGTCCTCGGCCACGCCGACGCTGATGACGCTTGGTCGGAGACTTTCCTGGCGGCGATGAAGGCCTACCCCAACCTGCCGGCCGACGCCAACGTCGAGGCGTGGTTGGTGACGATCGCTCACCGCAAGGCGATCGACATCACCCGCGCCTCCGCCCGACGGGCTATACCCGTGCCGGACACACCGGACCGGCCGATGCCGCATCACGACAACGACCACTTCGAGCTCACCGAAGCGGTTGCCGCGCTGCCCACCAAGCAACGTCAGGCGGTGGCCTATCACTACCTGGCCGGGCTGCCCTACGCCGAGATCGCCGCGCTCCTCGACAGCAGCGCGGCCGCCGCGCGCCGCGCGGCCGCCGACGGCATCGCCACCCTGCGGCGCACCTATTCGCATGACCTCACAACGGAGTTCGCTGATGACCACCATTGATCTCGCCGCGGCGTATTCGGTCGACGATGACGACCTCACCCGCCTGCACGCCCGTCTGGCAGCCGCCGCTGAAGACGACGACCTTCTCGACGTCGCCTATCGGACGGTCGACTCCCCGGTCGGCTCGCTGCTGATCGCCGCGACGCCCGTCGGGCTGGTGCGCGTGGCATTCAGCAACGAGGGCCACGACGCCGTCCTGCAGAACCTGTCCGACCGGATCAGCTCCCGACTGCTGCACGCTCCGGCCCGCCTGGACGCCGTGGCGCACCAACTCGACGAGTATTTCTCCGGACGTCGTCACACCTTCGACGTTCCGCTGGATTGGCAGCTCTCCAAAGGATTTCGCCGCGTGGTCCTGGGTCACCTGGCCGTCGACATCGGCTACGGCACCACTGCCAGCTACGGCGCCTTGGCCCGACTTTCGGGTTCACCCAAGGCCGTTCGCGCCGTGGGGACGACCTGCGCGACCAACCCGATCCCGGTCGTGGTGCCATGCCACCGGGTGGTCCGCTCCGACGGCACCATGGGCGGCTACCGCGGCGGGCCGACCGCCAAACGCGCGCTATTGGATCTCGAAGGCATCGGATGACGCCCGCTCGCAACCGGGTCTCGCCTCGCGGGGACATCGTCGCGGTCACCGGCCGCGGAGCATGGATGGGCAATCGGGGTCGACTGCACGAAGGACGCGGCGCCCGCGACATCGTTAGGAGCTCGCGGGGCAAGGCCTGGATCACCTGCGTCCTGGAGTTCAGAGGACGGCACTCCGAACAGTGGGCACCCAATCACTACACGCAGTTGTTCTTTCTCGACGAGGCGGTCGCATTTGCCGCGGGTCATCGACCCTGCGCCGAGTGCCGCCGCAGCGACTACAACGCTTACCGACAGATGTGGCATGGAACCCACGGCGGCGCAATGCCTTACGCCAAGGACATGGACAATGTGCTGCACCGCGAGCGAGCTGCATCGCATCGGATGCCGTGGACTGCCCTGCCTGATGGCGTATTCGTCGACACAGACGACGGACCGGCCGTGGTCGTGGGCGGTCACCTCGCGGTCTTCGACGAAGATGCCTATACGTATCGACGACTGATGGCCAGGCCGGTCGAGGGCTCCGCGTCGGTGCTCACCCCACCGTCGACGATGGCAGTGCTGAGCGCGGGATACCCGGTCCAGATCGATCAGAGCGCGCGCTGAACTAACTGGCACGCCGTGCCATGCTTTCCGACGATCAGCGAAGTCTGGCTGAGACTCCTTGAAGCGCACCGAGATTCGACCAGCGCCTAATCGCTACTGTCGGGCCGAGGTTCGCCTAGCCGGGACCTGATCGCACCCCACGGATCGGCGTAGCGGCCCGGCGCGTCCCGATATGCGGCTTGGCGTTTCAGGAGCTGCCGCACAACGGGGCCAACGAAGGACATCGGATAGCGCTTCCATCCGACGATGGCCCGCATCTCCGCGAGCATGTCCGGCCACGAGTGGTGTTGGAACTTCAGCGCCTGCTGAGCGCGAGCGGTGTCCAACCAGTCCGTGACGAACCAGTTTTCGTCGCTGTCGGGATCACCGGGGCGGCCGGCGGGCAAGACGTCCGACAACCCCCTGGCCTCGGCCAGCGCCAACCCGACCTCCTTCTGCCGGAGCAGATGCGAATCGTCGCCGGCGATCAGCAGGGTTTCGCCCGCGACATCGGCCGTCGTTGCGGCGGCGAACGCGGCCGCGACGTCCCGGACGTCGACGGTGTGAATACGCCCGTCGGTCGGCAGCGCGCTTTCGAAGAACAAGGCGTCGCCGGTGAACGGCATCGCGCCCGGCTCGACGCTGATCACGCCGCCGAGGCGCAGGATCACCCACTCCAAACTCGAAGCCCGGAGGAGGTTT
>Ga0302326_10031058_pt1 | contig 10675 bp, 8 predicted proteins | sample Palsa_T0_3_FD_202264 | JGI IMG/M metagenome (GOLD analysis project Ga0302326, IMG submission 202264) | Peat permafrost microbial communities from Stordalen Mire near Abisko, Sweden - Palsa_T0_3 | ecosystem: Environmental > Terrestrial > Soil > Palsa > Peat permafrost | place: Sweden: Abisko...
CCGCGGCAATCCATTATCTTTGCACCGCCGCCGCCGATGATCTTGTCGGCAAGGAGCTTGCGCTGAACGACCCCGATTTTCGCCGCCGCGTCGGTCTCGTTTGACCTAGTGGCGCCCTCTCCTTGGGACGCGGTGTGTTCTTTTTCGAGCTGGGTCATGGTCGTTCCTCTTAGAGTTAGGCGGTTCTGGGGACTGTGCCTCACCCTAGGGAGGCCGGTTACAGCTGAGTGCGGCCGCCGTCGACGTCGAGCTCGACGTCAGTGATGTAATGGCGCGACGATGATTGCCGCCGGCTGAAGTCGCTTTCTTCTGGCCTCGGGCGAGACGTCTTCTTCGTCCGTCGGCATTGGAGCACATGTTCTATCAACCGGCCGCGTGGATGGGGAGGGAAGTGCCGCGGTTTACAAAGATCGCCGACCCAGCCCAACTAGAGGCAATCAAAGCCGCATGTACCCAACCCGCTAACCGGCTCACCCATAGCATCCGCACCGCGAATGACCACTTGCCGCCCGCTGCGGAAGTGTATGACCCGGCGCTGTCGCTACAGCCGGGGCACTCACACGTCCCGGTACCAATCCTTTAGGTTGAAGAAGACGCAGTCCCAACCGCTTAGTGCTGTGACCAGTTGGTGCGCTACGGCGTGTACATTCGGTCGATAGACAACCGGGATGTCGGTCGGAGCATTCACCACCATGTCGTTCATCGCGATGAACAGAGCTGCACGCTTGACCGGGTCCAGTTCCGCCTCCGCCGCGCGGTACGCCTTGTCATAGTCGACGCTGTGCCAGCGCGTCGTATTGATGCCCTGCCATTTATTCGCCTTTTGCGCGGCCTCCCAGGATACCCACTGCCGCATGAAGGCTTGCGGATCGGGGGAGAGCATATTCACCGTGGCCATTTGCAGGTCGGCGGGAAATTTTTTGGACATGTCGGGATTCCCGATATCCGACGAGAAATAGACCGAAGCGATCGTCGCCTTGATCTCGATCTCGATGCCGGCCTGCTGACAGGCGTGCTTGACGATCGCCTGGGTTTTCTGGCGCGGACCGTTGATCGATGTGTGAAAGACCAATTTGAGTTTCTTGTCGTCCTTGGCGCGTATGCCGTCCGCGCCCCGCTTCCAGCCGGCGGCCTCCAGCAGCTGATTGGCCTTGTCGATGCTGAATTCCCATTTCGTGTTTTTCGACACAAAGCGGGGCGGGTTGTTGAGGACATTGCTGGTCGCCTTGCCGGTGCGGCCGTAGATAAACTGTTCCACCGAGGCGCGGTCGACCAGCAGGGTCATTGCTCGGGCAACCGCAGGATCGCTGAAAAGCGGGTGCTGCGTCTTGATGCTCGACCGCTCGCCGTCGACTTCCGTCCACGGATCGGTGGCGTTGAGCTGGATATGCTCGACGGCGCCGCTCGGCACGATGACGATACTACCCCGCGCGCCGTTGCTTTCCAGTTTCCGCAGGAGCTCATCCTCGACCTGCATGTTCTCAGCAAAATCATATTCGCCGGCCTGGATGACAGCGCGGGCCGCCGACACCGCGTCGCCGCCGCCCTTCATTTCGAACGCATCGAAATAGGGCCTGTTCGGGAAATGGTAGTTCGGATTGCGCTCGCCTCTGACGAGGTCGCCCGGCTTGAAGTCGACAAACCGATACGGGCCGGTTCCGACTGGTTGCAGATTGGTGGGCGCGTCGCGCGAGGCCGCGCCCTTATAAGCCTCGTACAGGTGTTTCGGGATGATTAGGCCGCGCTGGCCGACGAAAGCATCCGCCCAGAATGGCGTCGGCATCGCAAAATGAACCCGCACCGTGTATTGGTCGATCTTCTCAGCCGTGACATCCCGGTAGGTGCCCAGCGTCGTCGACGCGGTGGCCGGGTCGGACGCGTATTCCCAATTAAAGACGACATCGTCGGCGGTGAAAGGTTGGCCGTCGTGCCATAGCACGTCACGCTTCAATTTCCAGGTGACCGATAGGCCGTCGGCCGCGACGCCGCCGTCCTCGACACCCGGGATTTCCGCCGCGAGCATTGGAACCAGATTGCCATCGGCGTCCCATGCCGCCAGCGGCTCGTAAAACAGCCGGGAGCCCTCCTGGTCTTTCGTCCCGACAGCGAAATGCGGGTTGAGGAGGGTGGGGCCCTGCCAGGACAATATCTTGAGGACGCCACCGCCGCCCGCTTTGGTCGGTTTGTACGGTGCCGCGACTGGTGTTTGCGCCAACCCCGCATGAGCCAGCAGCAAATTGGCAAAAGGCGCCGACAGTCCGAAGACGCTCAGTATCTGGACGAAGCTTCGGCGGCCGATGCGATTCTCCCGCACGGCGCCGATCAAGTCTTGCAGCTCGCGCTCGTTCATCGGTTGCCTCCGACCGGCGGCCCATGAGCGCTGTTTCTCGCTGCCACAAAACCCCCGGTCCGCATCTCGGTCGCTGCCGCGCTAAGCCGAGCAAGATCGTAGCCAATTGGGATACGCGCAAATGCGCCGTCCCCCAGGGCCTGTGGAGATGACCGTCAATTTCAACATGGACACTCGTCAGCTCTCTTGCCGGGGTTGCGGCAGTGCTGGACGAGGCCGCCATGATGCCCGGAGTGAAGGGCATCACGCTGGTTCGAGGTTTCATATCTGGTGACGTGAACAACACGGCGTAACACGGCCGGGCCGGGTGATGCCTTTAGTGGCTGATCATCCACGGTCGCCTCGCCGGGAAGGACTTTGCGGCGCCAGCCTCTCGCTGGGTGCCGCTGCACCCGCACGACGTCCCGTGGGTGTGACCCGGCGATTGCTTGGGCTCGTGCGCGGCTCGCTCATTGGTCGCGAAGGCGGTCCGACGTATGCTGCCCATATTCGCAAGCCGAGGCGACCTCACCATCACCCGCGGTGCCGAGACGCCGCAATTCGGGCAGTCATGCGGGGCAAGGTACTCCGCCATCGGGCGCTGCGCGGTGAAGACGCCGCAGGTGCCGCAGGAATAGTCGTAAACTGGCATCCGCGCCGCTCCTAAAAATCAGGCGCTTCGGGCAGCGTCACGCCCGGCTTGACCATCTTGCTTGGCCCAGAGGCGTTGGGACGGATATCGAAATCGAAGATCTCGGTTGGCAAGTACAAGGTCGCGCAGGCGTTCGGGATGTCGACGACGCCACTGATGTGCCCCTGGACCGGTGCTGTGCCGAGGATCGTATAGGCTTGGCGACCCGAATAACCGAATTTCTTCAGGTATTCGATTGCGTTAAGGCACGCCTGCTGATAAGCGATGTGAACATCGAGGTAGTGCTGACGGCCCTGCTCATCGACGGATATACCTTCGAAGATCAGGTAGTCGTTGTAGGTCGGGATGATCGGGCTGGGCTTGAAGATAGGGTTTTTTATCCCGTACTTGGCGACCCCATCCTTGATCAGATTGACCCGCAAGTGGGTCCATCCCGCCATTTCGATGGCGCCGCAGAACGTGATCTCGCCGTCGCCCTGGCTAAAGTGGAGGTCACCCATCGATAACCCGGCGCCCGGCACGTAGACTGGAAAATAAACCGTCGCGCCGCGCGACAAATCCTTAATATCGCAATTGCCGCCATGCTCGCGCGGCGGCACGGTGCGCGCAGCGGTGGCTGCTGCTGCTACCTTCGCGGCACCGGTCAGCCGACCCATATGCGCCGTTGGCGCGAATGGCGGATTGGCGAGCGGTGGCACCCGCGTCGGATTCGTGGCGATAAAATCAGTTTCGCGCTTGTTCCAGATGTCGAGCAGCTTTTGGTCGGGTAAGCAGCCGATCAACCCGGGATGCACCAGGCCGGCAAAGCGGACGCTCGGCACATGGCGCGAGCTGGTGAACATCCCTTGGATGTCCCAGATGGATTTCTGAGCCGTCGGGAAATGGTCGGTCAGAAAGCCGCCGCCATTCTTTTTGGAAAAAACGCCGTTGAAGCCCCAATAACTGCCGGGCAAGGCGCCGATGTCGAGGATGTCGACGACCAGGAGATCGCCGGGCTCGGCACCTTCCACACCGATCGGCCCGCTGAGAAAATGAACGGTGCTAAGGTCGATATCCCGGACATCCTCGGCGGACTCGTTGTTCTTGATAAATCCGCCGGTCCAATCGTAGGTCTCAAGGATGAAGTCGTCGCCCGGTTTGACCGTCGCTACCATCGGGATGTCCGGGTGCCAACGATTGTGGATCATGTCGTTGTCGTAAGGTGATTGTGATAGATCGACCTTCACCAGGGTGTCGGGCATCGCGTACTCCTTCGGTCGTAGATGGAGTTACCGGGTGGTCGGCGTCAGTCGTTTCGGTATAAAAAATCACCCGCCATCCGCTCATTTCGAAACGGCGCGAGCGCTCAACATCAAGCCGGTACGCTGGCAAGCGCTGTGCCATCGATCCGCCTCGGCCGGCATTCTCAGCGGTGATCCGCCGCGCAGCAAACACTCCTACTTTGCAGCCCAGAGGTAACGACGACGCGCCAGGCGCACCGCTCACGCGGCCCGCAGAGCCCCGATTAGGCAATCGTCGGGCGTAAGCGGAGTGAAGTCCCGGTGATGCTTGTACTCCGACCGCGCGAAGATATGTTTGCGCATCCGGGATCGGGTCGGCGATCAGCGAAAAGATGCGCCGGTTGCAGGGCGAAAGATTGGGCGGCGACGCATGCACCAGGCAATCGCCAAAAATGAGAGCCGATCCCGCGCGTCCCGTCGCCGAGACCATGCCGTGCGCCCCGGCAAGCTTGGCGATCGTGTCGCGGTTGATGACCCACAGCGGATAGCTGGTGGAGATAATGTCGAGCTCCGCGGGGGCAGGGCCCCTAGCGGGGCGATCCGGGGATGAAGTAGAGGGGATCGTTGAACTCGCTCACATCGTCGAGGAAGACGTGCAGATTGACGGCCAAAGGCTGGGGCACGCCGTCCTCGCGGTGAGGGGTCGCAAAGTCGTAATGCCACTGCCAGGCTTCTCGCTCGAAGGCTGTCTTGACGTTCACTTTGACCTGCTGGGCGTAGAGACCGTCGCCGAGGAGCTGGATCGCCGGCTCGAGCAAGCGCGGATGGTGTTCCAGCCGATCGTGGGTTTCCCCGCGTATATGGAGTCCCATCGCGGTACGCACCTCGCCGCTCAGATTCTCGCGTACATTGGCCGCACTATCCTCACCGAAGACGGGAACGAGGACTCTGCGCAGCACCTCCACCTCAGAGAGCGAGAAGAGGTCTGGCATCGCCAAAAATCTTTGGCGCTCGAACTGTTCGATCTGCGCTTCGCTGAGCTTTCCAAAACAGGCGGGGTGATCGAGGGCGCGATCTTCCCCAAACCTAAACGGTGCAGCAAACCAGTTTCCTGGCGATGATGACGCAGATGATTTGAGTCATCATGGTGCGGGAGCCTGACGAGCCGAAACTGCAACTGAGTAGCCCCATTTTGTCCGGCCCGCGATTAGACAAGACCTGCTAGACCCGCTCGCGGGCTTATTGGTGTCTCGCGACCCGGCAGCGCGATTGTGGCGGGACCATTCCCTCATCGCGGGTCCGCTGGTGACCCGCTATGCAAATTGGAAATGCGCTCCTGCAATATGGGAACCTTGCCCGTTGCCGCCGATCTTTCTATGTTGCGTTGCAGCATCGCTCAATAGTTAGCGAGAAGAAGCATAGTTTCGGCGAGCTGAGCCGACCGAATACCCGCCGGTAAGTCGAGACATAGCCGGTAGTCTCACGACCGCAGCACGTTTGGATTGCATGCCGATACCGGTCTAAGCACCGAAGGCGGAGGGGAGACAGCGCCGTAATGTAATTTCGGAGAGCTCGCCTCATGGTCAATTCCCATGTTTCCCCGGCGAACGACAATCATTGGGCACATTTTGTCCCGATGGTGCACAGGGTTGTGGCCGCCTTGGCCGCGTCCCCGTTCGGCCTTTTTTTTGCGGTGCAGCAGTAAGGCCGAGCGAGAGCGCCTGATATGGGGATCGTCCGATTCGCGCTGCGCTGGCCGTACACGTTCTACGTGCTGGCGCTGCTTGTGATGTTTCTCGGCGTCACAGCGATCCGTTCGATGCCGGCGGACGTCTTCCCGGTTATCGACATACCCGTCGTCACTGTAATCTGGCAATACACCGGGCTCAGCACGCCAGAGATGGAGCAGCGAGTCACCACCTACAGCGAGTACTCGATCAGCTCGAACGTCAACGGCATCAAAGACATCGAGGCCCAGACCCTGGCCGGCATCTCGGTGCAGAAGATCTTCTTCCAGCCAGACGTCAATCTCGATTTAGCGATCGCGCAGATCGTCTCGGGAACAAATGCCGTCCGCGCCCTAATGCCGTCGGGCATCCAGCCGCCGATCGTCGTGCAATACAACGCCTCGAGCGTACCGGTGCTGCAGATCAGCCTGAGCTCAGACACGCTCAATGAGCAGCAGCTCTACGATTACGGCCTCTACAATCTGCGCCAGCGGCTGGCGCCGATCCATGGCGTCACCTTCCCGACGCCGGCCGGCGGCAAGTATCGCCAGATCATGGTCGATCTCGATCCGGCGAAGCTTCTGGCGCGCGGCCTGACGCCGATGGATGTCGTCAACGCGGTCAATGCCCAGAGCCTAACCCTCCCTTCCGGCACCGCAAAGATCGGCGACAAACAGTACACGGTGCGCACCAACGCGACACCGTCGACGATCGCCGATCTCAATAACATCCCGGTCAAGTATGCGGACGGCGCCACCGTGCTCGTCAAGGACGTCGGCAACGTCCGCGACGGTTCGTTGGTGCAGCAGAATGTCGTCCGTGCAGACGGGCGACGCAGCGTGCTGCTCAGCGTCGTCAAGAACGGCAATGCCTCGACCCTCGATGTCGTCAACCAGGTCAAGGCAGCGCTTGATGTAGCCCGCGCCTCGGCACCGCCGGGCATGAAGATCGAGGAGTTGTTCGACCAGTCGGTGTTTGTCAGCGCCGCGGTCGAGGCGGTGGTCCGAGAGGGAGCGATCGCGGCCGGGCTGACCGCGGCGATGATCTTGCTTTTCCTTGGCTCGTGGCGCTCGACCTTGGTGGTGATGATCTCGATCCCGCTTTCGATCCTGTCGTCCCTGGTCGTCCTCTATCTGCTCGGCGACACGCTGAACACGATGACCTTGGGCGGCCTCGCGCTGGCGGTCGGCATCCTCGTCGACGATTCGACGGTGACGATTGAGAACACCCACCGCCTGTTGACCGAAGAGCACCAGCCGTTGCCGCAAGCGACCCTGCATGGCGCGGCAGGCATCGCCGTGCCGACCCTAGTGTCGACCTTGGCAATCAGCTGCGTCTTTACCTCGGTGATCTTTCTCGAAGGACCCGCGAAATATCTGTTTACGCCGCTCGGTCTGGCGGTGGTTTTCGCGATGTTGGCCTCTTATGGCTTTTCACGAACCCTGACGCCGATCACGATCGGCATGCTGTTGAAGAGCGAGCACCATAGCGGCGGCGGGCAAACCGGCTGGTTCGGCCGCTTTCACCACGGGTTCGAGCGCGGCTTCGAGCACATGCGCGAGAATTATGCGGCGTTGCTGCGGCGCCTGCTGGCGAACCGGGTAATCGTCCCGCTGGTCGGCGTGGCGATCCTCGCTCTCGGCGCGGTGATGTTAGTCTTCGTCGGACGCGACTTCTTCCCGCTGATCGACGGAGGCCAGATCGAATTGCATGTCCGCGCTCCGCCCGGTACTCGCATCGAGTCGACCGAGCAGGTCTTTCAGGCTGTCGAGAACAAAATCCGCGAGATCATCCCCGAGTCGGAGCGCCAGCTGATCGTCGACAATATCGGCTTGCCTGCGCGCGTCTATAATTTGGCGTTCAGCGACGGCACGACGATCGGCGTCAATGACGGGGCGATTCTGGTGGCACTGAAGGAAGGGCATGCGCCCACCGCCGACTACATAAGCCGCTTGCGCCAAGCGCTGCCTGCCGCCTTTCCAGAAGAGACCTTCTATTTCCAGGCCGCCGATATCGTCACCCAGATCCTGAATTTCGGCATTCCGGCGCAGATCGATGTGCGTACCGTCGGTTACGACCGTGCCGGCAACTTGAAAATAGCGCAGGAGTTGCGCCGCCGCATCGCGGCCATCCCCGGCATTGCCGACGCCCACCTGCAACAGGAAGTGAACGCGCCGGTATTTGTTGCCGCAATCGACCGCGCACGGGCCGCCGAGCTCGGCCTCAACGCCAGCCAGATAGCCACCAATTTGAACATCAGCCTGTCGTCGTCCGAGCAGGTGTCGCCCAATTTTTGGACCGACCCAAAATCGGGGATCCCCTATTTTCTCGCAGTTCAGACGCCGGAGCCGCGGGTAGCTTCGCTCAACGCGCTTTCCGATACGCCGGTGAGTGCCTCGATCACGGCGCAGGGCCAGCCGGTACCGGGTCTCCTCGGCAACGTCGCCACGCTAACGCGCAGCACGATGCCGACCAATGCCAACCAAGCGAACGTGCAGCCGGTCTACGAGATCTACGCCAATGCGCAAGGCCGCGACCTCGGCAGCATCGCCGGCGAGATTGGCAAGATCGCCGCCGAGCTACGCCCCAAGCTGTCGCCGGGCAACTCGATCCAGGTCACGGGCCAGATCGACAGCATGAACAACGCCTTTCGCGACATGGGCATCGGCCTGCTGTTCGCGGCCGTTTTTGTTTATCTCCTCATGGTCGTCAATTACCAGAACTTCGGCGACCCCTTTGTGGTCATCCTGGCATTGCCGGCGACCTTCTGCGGCATCGTCACGATGCTCTACATCACTGATACGACGTTAAGTGTGCCCTCCCTTATGGGGGCCATCATGGCGGTGGGCGTGGCCTCGGCCAACTCGATCCTGCTGGTGACCTTTGCGCGTGAGCAGCAACTGGCCGGGATGAGCGCCTTCGAGGCGGCGATCCTGGCCGGGCATACCCGCATTCGGCCGGTGCTGATGACCGCCGCAGCGATGATCGTCGGGATGATACCGATGGCGATCGGAGGCCCGGGCGAGGAACAGAACGCCGCGCTTGCGCGCGCCGTCATCGGCGGCCTTCTTTTTGCGACGCCCACCACACTGATTGTCGTCCCCTACCTGTTCGCGCTCTTGCGTCGGCGCAACGACGGGAAGCCCTCGCAGGGCGTATTTGCCGAGGAGCTGTAATGAACGACCTTGACCATCGTGTGGTGGACCGTCAGCCGCGGCCGGCGTCCGAATGGTCACCGATCGGAGAGGTCCCCCGCCGCGCCTGGCCGTGGGGCACGCTGTTGTGGCCCGCGATCTTGATGCTGCTGCTCGCCGCGCTGGCGGCCGGCGTATGGCGGCATTATCAGCAACACCGCGAAATCGTCGCAGTCGCCGACCGGCAGCGCGATTTCGTGCCGTCCGTGCGCGTCGCGGTGGTGCGCGCGAGCCCCCCGGTCTTGAGCGTGTCCTTACCAGCCACGACCAGCCCCTTCGCCAGCGCCAACATTTACGCACGTGCCAGCGGCTATATCTCCGAGCGCGCCGTCGATATCGGGTCTCGCGTCAAGGCTGGAGATCCGCTGGCCACGGTCACGGCGCCCGAACTCGGTCATCAGGTTTCACAAGCCCAAGCCACCCTGGCCCAGGCGGAGGCGTCGCATCGCCAGACCGAAGCCAACCGGGATCTGGCGAAGGTCACGTGGGATCGCGATTCCACCCTGGTCAAGCAAGGCTGGGTGACGCAGCAGCAAGGCGATACCGATCGCCTGACCTATGCGGCGCAGCAACAAGCGGCGCAGGCTGGTGAGGAGGCGATCAAGTCGCAGCAGGCGCAGCTCCAGGTGCTCCAGCAGCAGAAAGCGTACCAGCAGGTGATCGCACCATTCGATGGTGTTGTGACCCGTCGCAATATCGACGTCGGCAGTCTTGTGCAGGCCGATGCGACGAGCGGCACGTTCATGTTCACCGTCACTCAAAGCGACGTGATGCGGATTCAGCTCTACGTCCCACAAGATTCGGCGATCGGCGTCAAAGCCGGGATCGATGCCGACGTACGCGTGCCGGAATTGCCGGGACGAACCTTCGCTGGCAAGGTGACCCGGACGGCCGACGCGCTTGACCCCGCGACACGGACGTTGTTGACCGAGATCGATGTCCCTAATCCCGATGGGGTATTGAGCCCCGGCATCTACTGCACTGTCGAGCTGCAGGTCCCGCGCGTCACGCCGTCGCTGATCGTCCCGGCCTCGGCGATCATCTTCAATGCCTCTGGGCTTTATGTGCTGGTGGCCGAAAACGGCTTCGCGCACCAACGAAAAATCACCGAAACACGCGACCTGGGGACCGAGATCGAAGTCGCCGAAGGGGTTCAGCCTGGCGACCAGGTCGTGCTCAATGCGCCGATCGATCTCGGTGACGGTAGTAAAGTGTCCGTGCGCGCGCCAGAATAAGCCATGTTCGCTTCCCACCGCGGCCCGGCCAATTTGGGATCACATCGCCGCTGACTGCTTAGGGGCACGAGCTGCCGCGACTACCCACCGAGAGGGGCGGGCCAATGAGGGTCAATATTCCTCGTCAGCGAAGGTCGGGTCAGGAGCGGAAAGCCGTCATCGCCAAAAGCGGGACCGCGGATCACTCCGTCTCCGTGCGCATCGGCGCCTGTGCGCCGCCGAAAGATCCCATGGGCGTCTGGCTAGCGACCGTCGCTCTTTGAGAGTGAGGTTGCTGACTCACCCACTCTGGAGGCGACGATGCCTGAAGACGCACCC
>Ga0302326_10031059_pt1 | contig 10675 bp, 3 predicted proteins | sample Palsa_T0_3_FD_202264 | JGI IMG/M metagenome (GOLD analysis project Ga0302326, IMG submission 202264) | Peat permafrost microbial communities from Stordalen Mire near Abisko, Sweden - Palsa_T0_3 | ecosystem: Environmental > Terrestrial > Soil > Palsa > Peat permafrost | place: Sweden: Abisko...
GCTACTTCGATGACAGCGACAAAGCGTTCATACCTATGTCTTACTTCCGCGAGTTGCGGCACTATCAAGTGCAAACTGGCGATGTAATCATCGCTGGATTAGGCGATGAGACGCATCCAGTTGGTCGTGCAGCATTGATTCCGGAAGCCATCATCCCAGCCGTCAATAAGGCCGACTGTTTCTGCTTGCGCGCCGACAATCGTACGATTCTCAATGCCTACCTTGCCTACTATTTGAACAGTGGACCTGGCATGCAGCAGGTGGCAGCAATATCGCAAGGCACAACGCGACTGCGGGTGAATGTCGGGAATATCAAGACGGTGCTGGTACCGCTTCTACGGAAAGATCTACAAGAAGAGATGGTCAGGGACCTTACGCAAATCGAAGGCGCGATGTCGCAGTCTCACGAGTCCCTGCTTCAGGCGTTGACCGTGGTTATCGGAATGCTAGATGCGATCTTTGGGGAACAACCATGATCTTCAATGAAGCGAACACGGTCGAGCAGATGATTCTCGATGCCGCAACCAAGCACAGTGGCACGGAAACGAAGTGGACCTATGTCTTTGGTCCTCAACTTTCGCGCCAGACCAGCGAAGTCATGGTGGAGTCATGGGTACGCGAGGCGCTGGTACGGCTCAACCCGGAGATTGCCGCGCAACCTGACCGCGCGGATGAAGTGATCTACAATCTCCGCGCCTGCATCCTTTCTGTGCATGCCGATGGCTTGGTGCGGGCGAACGAGAACTTCATGGCCTGGCTGCGCGGCGAAAAGTCGATGCCCTTCGGCCTCGATGGCGAGCACGTCCCCGTGCGCCTCATCGATGCGGAGGAACCCAGCAACAATCGCCTGACCGTCTGCAACCAATGGACCTATCAGGTTGGCACGGTGGAGAAGCGTTTCGACGTTGTGTTCCTGGTGAATGGATTGCCGCTGGTGATTGGCGAGGCGAAGACGCCCACCCGGAGTGCGGTGACCTGGTTCGATGGCGCATACCAAGTAAATGAGATTTATGAAAAGCAAGTCCCAGCGATGTTCGTGCCGAACGTCTTTTCATTTGCGACCGAAGGCAGGCTCTTCCGCTATGGCTCTATTCGAATGCCAATCGATATCTGGGGACCGTGGCGAGATGAAGAGAACCAGAAGGAAGGCGAGCTGCGCTATGTGAGAGGCGCAGTCGAAAGCATGTTGCGGCCAGAGATAGTCCTGGACATGCTGCAAAATTTCACGCTTTTCGCCACTGATGGCAAGCACCGCCGCATCAAGATGATCTGCCGTTACCAGCAATACTTCACCACTAACCAAATCGTGGATCGCGTGGTCGCAGGTTATCCCAAGAAAGGCCTGATCTGGCATTTCCAGGGCAGCGGCAAGTCTCTGTTGATGGTCTTTGCCGCGTTGAAACTGCGGATGCATCCGAAGCTGGGAAGTCCCACAGTAATCATCGTGGTTGACCGCATCGATCTCGACACGCAGATTACAGCCACCTTTAATGCCGCCGACGTGCCGAACATGCTAGGAGTGGGAACACGGCAAGAGTTGCAACAGCTACTCGGGCAGGATGTGCGCAAGGTGCTCATCACCACCATCCACAAGTTCGCCGAAGCCGGCGGAAAGCTGAATGAACGCTCAAACATCATTGTGATGGTGGACGAGGCGCACCGCACTCAGGAAGGCGACTTGGGCCGCAAGATGCGCGAGGCGCTGCCAAATGCTTTTCTCTTTGGGCTGACCGGTACTCCAATAAATCGGGCTGACAAGAACACATTCTGGGCGTTTGGCGCTGACGAAGATAAACATGGCTACATGAGCCGCTATTCATTCCAGGAATCGATTCGCGATAAGGCTACACTGCCGTTGCACTTCGAAGCGCCTGAGATCCGACTGAAGATCAATAAGGATGCCATTGACGAAGCGTACAAGCAAATCACGGGTGCCTTGAGCGAGCAAGATCGCGACGATTTAGCGAAGCGGGCTGCAAAGATGGCGGTTCTGGTAAAGAACCCGGAACGCGTGCGTGCAGTGGTGAGTCACATTGTTCAGCACTTCCAAGCGAAGGTTGAGCCCAATGGATTCAAAGCTCAAGTCGTCACTTTTGACCGCGAATGCTGCGTTCTGTACAAGGCAATCATGGACGAGCTGGTTGGCCCGGAAGCCAGCGCGATCGTCATGAGCGCTTCTCCTGGAGACCCCCCTGAATGGAAAGAACACGTCCGCGATAAGGATGCCGAGGAGAAACTGTTGGACCGCTTCCGCGATCCAGCCGATCCGCTCAAATTCGTGATCGTGACCAGCAAGCTGCTGACCGGCTTTGATGCTCCAATCCTCCAGGTCATGTATCTGGACAAGCCCATGAAGGACCACAACCTTCTGCAGGCTATTTGCCGCACGAACCGCACCTTTGGCCAAGAAAAGACGCATGGCTTGATCGTGGACTATATCGGTATCTTTGACGATGTGGCTCGGGCGCTTGACTTCGATGAAAAAGCTGTACAGCAGGTGGTTTCGAATATTGACGACTTGCGAAAGGCGCTGCCTGTTCAAGTGCAGAAATGTCTGGCGTTTTTCGCCGGCGCCGATCGCGCCGTTGGTGGATATGAGGGCCTGATGGCAGCGCAGGAGCGGTTGCCAAATAATGAAGTGCGCGACAAGTTCGCGGCGGAATACACCGTCCTCGGCCGGATATGGGAGGCGCTGTCGCCAGATACGATGCTCAGTGTATACGAAGTCGATTACCGCTGGCTAACGCAGGTTTACGAGTCAGTGAAGCCACCCAGTGGAAACGGCAAATTGCTGTGGCATGCACTGGGCGCGAAGACGATCGAGCTGATTAACGCGAACGTTCACATTGAATCTGTAAGGGACGATGTGGACACTCTGGTCATGGATGCGCAGGTGTTGGAGGGGATTCTGAAAGACGCGCAGCCAGAGAAGAAGGCGCGAGAGGTCGAGATCAAGATCATCGCCCGGCTTCGGAAGCATCTGAATAATCCGAAGTTTACTGCCCTCGGTGAGCGCTTGGAAAAAGTGAAGGAACGACACGAGCAGGGCTTCCTAACTAGCCTGGAGTTTCTGAAAGCAGTCCTGGAGATTGCAAAGGACGTCGTGGAAGCGGAGAAAACCGTCACCACGGACGACGAGCGCGATCGCGCAAAAGAAGCTCTGACAGAATTGTTCATCGCGGCGAAGAACGGGAACACCCATATTATTGTGGAGCGAATTGTCGCCGACATCGATGAGATCGTGAAAAAGGTGCGTTTCCCAGATTGGCAGCATACGAGCCAAGGTGAGCGACTGGTGCAGAAGGAGCTTCGGCGTACGCTACTGAAGTACAAGTTGCACACTGACCAGGAGCTCTTCGATAAGGCTTACGAGTACATCCGGCAGTACTATTGACGAATTGTCGTGCCAATGTCATGGAGCCAATACAATTTGGGAAGGACGACTCTTACCTTCGGTGAAGTACAAAGCACGAAAGCGGTCCATTTGCTTAATTCGGTCGACTAGTAAGCGCTCTTGTTGTGAGCTTGCAACGTTTCGGACGAGGGCTTTGGCATCCGTCTCCGTTAGCCTCAGAACAAGATAATTGGCAACCGCCGAAAACAAGGATGCGTTGAAGTCCTTTGCCTCTTGCGAAGCAAGAACAAGCGAAATGCCGTACTTCCGACATTCCTTCGCCATTGTGGGTATTAGCTTAAGGCCCGCCGCTCGATGCGCCTCATCAAAGATTACCGCATGAGTTATATGATCCTGGATGCCTCGTCTGAACATATCCTTGTATAGGCTATAGAAGACAAGTGCTGCGAATGCCCTTTGCAGGTTGTCGTTTTGTGTAGTGTGGATACGAATCACGGTAGGATGTTCGCTATCCCACAGCGTACTGCTAGCTTCTGTCACTCTGAAGAACCCGTAATCATCCAGCTCATCTAGCCGTGAAAGCAAAGTTCGTAATCCACGGTCGGGCTTTGGATCACTTCGAAGGATTTGCAGGAATCTATCGAATGCAGGCTCTTCCAGCCCAACGGATGTTTGGTGTCCGTCTTCCCACCCTTTCTCAGCAAAACTTTCCTTTATCGCTCTGCGAATTCGCTCTCCTTGGATATCTCCAATCTCTGGGTAGATTGCCGTGAAAATGTCGCGAAGTGCGCCAGCAACATCCAAATGAGCAAGTCTAGCTTCGCGGTCAATGACCCGTAAGGGATTGAATCCGAGTCCATCAAAGTCCACGAATTTTACCGAGTCGAATATCCCTTGAAGCTTCTCATCGATGTCTTCGTGAAAAGAGAAAATGATCGGCCGGACTCCGGCTGAAACCATTTGCCCACAGAGATTCAGAAGGCAGGTTGTCTTTCCCATACCAGGAAGTCCAGCAATCAGCAGATGCGGATTCCCTTTAATAGTCAGAGGCCATCGGACCTCATCACCGGTGAGGACGTCTGTACCAAAGGATAATGACGGTACATCCGACATGGGAAGCGAGTCTTGGCTCCCGCCAGCCGCGATTTTGGCGTCCTCAACATGGCTGCTATCAACGCCCGCGTCCTCTCCCGAATTCTCCGAATCGCCTTCTGGAGTCTCCGTGCGGTGTGCGGATTCGTCGGCCGGCGGCACGGGCACAATCTGTCGAAATTCGGAATCTGGAAGGAGGTCAGGCCCGAATAAGAAAACTTTTCCGTCCCAATCATTGGGAGCAAATTCCAACGGACACTCGCCCGCGTAGTCGGGACAAAATACCCAGCCGCGATCGCCGCGGTCGGAAGTGGCGAACGAATACTCCCCGCCTTTCTCGATCATTCGTTCAATTTCAGAAGTCAAAAGCGCGTACTGATCAAGCGGTAAATAGTGCCTATGAGCTTTGTCGGCGTAGAAGCGCAATACCCGAGCCAGCTTTGAACGCCGAATCGCCCTAAATGGGGCGCACAAATCCTGTCCGCTATACCAGTCATCCCAACGCTTTCGCAATGAAGTTACTTGAGCTCGGATACTGTTCAAAGTGTCTGTGCCCCTCGCAGACCTCAGGTGTCTCCGATACTTTACTTCTATAAAGCTAAACGCAAGGCCCTTTCGCGGCAGAACCGTAACGTAGATAAGATCGGGGCGAGAATCTGCCAATTCTCCGCCTTCGAAACCATTATGTAGAGGCGGGAGAAGATCCCTTACGTCATCGGCAGGAATGAAGAACCCATGGGACAGGGACACCCAACAATCGTCATTTGCGGCAGCTCTTTTGGAGTTAGCATGGCAAAGCGCGAGGGCGATGAGTTCGGATGTTGGAGCCCTGTCGCCCGTTAACCGAATTGCCAAACGTCCGCTGAGTGCCTTCAGATGCCACATAAGGAACTCCGCGTTTCGGCGGCTCCGACTTAGCCCCATTTGGTCGAGAGCCGCGTCAAGGAGATTGCGCACTTCCTCGAGATTGCTGGTTGACGTGATCAACTGAAGACACCCAAGGTCTTGACGCTCCGGTACACAATCGATCACGTATGCGTCGTAAATCTCGGGATCGTACTTGGGAGAGTCAAAGTACTCTAGGCCTGCATTGCGATCTAGAGTGATGACCCAGTCGCAAAGGCGGTGGAGATCGCGAAGTTGTCTTGCCTTTTCAGGTGAAACTTCTGTCTGAAGAGTTGGGACACCATCACCGGTGCCCATACTTTGCGTAACCGACATTTGTATGGCCTGCAGGATACGGATTAGGCGATCGGAGTGTGCTCGATCGGCCGGATGCTTTTCGCCTTCGTTCGATATCGGTACGGTACTCGACCACACGGGATAGGGAGCCCCCAAATAATGTCGGTCGAAAAAGGAAAGCATTCCGAACGCATAGAGTGGGCGCATTGTCTGCTGCTGCTGAGGGGATAGAACAACCTTTGAATCGAAGGTATCAAATGCAACTGCGAGGTGCGCGGCCGTTTCAGGTTCCTGACCTGTTTTGCGAGCCCAACGTAGTCGTGGAACGGTAACGCCTCCCGGGAATCCCATTGACTCAAGCATCCATTGGTCTTCTGGAGCGAGAACTCCTGTTCCGCTCCTGTGTTTCTCTCGCACCTCGGTGATGAATCGCCCGGCCAACGTGCGTTGATCATCGGAGGGATAAAGCTCCAGCACAAAACCGGGTTCAGGTACTTGGATAGTATCGTCGATGTCCTCCTCCGCAGTACTTTTTCGAAGGCTGTCATGAACTTTGCCCAGTGCTCTCGCAACTGTAAAACCATCGCCAGGCCTCAGTGCATGAACGTGCAGCAGCCTGGCGGTGTCATGGCATTCGAGGTACTTGAGGAACTCGGCACCGAGAACCGCAGCGCTCTGTTTCGCAACGGTTGGTGACCCATCATTACTGTCGCTCTCACCCAGCGCCCTGGCCAATATAGCGATGGCAGCTTTAGGTTCTTTGTCGGAGTCTGGTACCATTCCGACTGCATGGAAACCCAGCGTGTCCGCAAAGACAAAGGTTTTGTCTCGTTCAATGCCTGGAAGGAAAGCCGGAAACATCGCTCCGTCAAGAGGTTTAAGTTCGTCTCGCACGTCCTTCGGTTTCATTTTGTGTTCGAAGACGGCGCTTAGAACGAGATTGTCATAGGCTGCCAGCCAGGCCACTCGAAGCGGGTGGCTTGGCAAGACGATTAGCCCAATTGTCTTACCTGACAGAGATTGAATCTCAATTGTGTTCGCGAGGGCGAAAGCGGGTTCTCCGGTCTCGAGCAAAGTCGCCCATGCGAGGAGATACTCCTTAATGATAGAGCTGAATGGACTTGACTGGTCATCGTAAACCTGGCCCATGCTGCCACCGGAGGCAGCGAACCGCTCGGCCAGCTTTCGGCTCGCAACAGAAGCTCGATCCCAGGCCGCCTGAGCTGCTGTTGACGCCGCCTCCGGTCTTTGGATGGCGAGAAACTCCGGGTCGATGGCCCTCACTCCAGAAGCGCGCACCTTGACTGTCCAGCGCCCTATCGCTCCTCCTCGAGCTAGCCATTCTCGATCCAACTCGAGGATCAATGGAGGACAGAAGACACGAAACGCCTTGCCGGGTTCGAGCGTCCGCATCACAACGTATCCCTTGCTATCTACGTTGAGCCGGTTGTTCAACAATAGCTCCGTGATCGCCGTGCGATCAGACAGTTCCACTACCCCCTCGCTAAAGGCCCGCACTTTCTTTCCGACACCGCCGAGATCCCGATCGGGTGGTTGCCCAAAGCGAACAATGAACTCCTCACTTTCTTGAACACCGAGCGAGTCATTGCCGATGACAGAAATCACAACTTTCACAGAGATGAGCGCATCTTCACTAAGGGTCGCGAAATCATCATTGCTGAACCTGCATTTTTCTTCTTTCTTCCCAGTGTGCAAGACTTCACGGGACGCGATCTCCTCTTCCATGTCTGTAAGGATGACGACTCTGTACTCTGCAGCTCCCTTCTGGAGGTTTTCGGGTCTTACTTTCCACTTCACCTCTAGCCTTGAATAGTCGCCGGTCTTTTCCGCATCTGCTCTGAGAATCAGAACAGGTGGTCCCTCTCCGTCAGGATCATCAATCAGTCCAGACCATTTAGCGACTTTGCCTGTATTTGTCCGCCATGAGAGGAGTTCGATTCCCTGGATGGACTGGGCTGCTCCTTGAACTCGGAGCCTATTTATCCAAAGGTCCGGCTTTTCTTCGAGGTCCTTCAGTGCTGGCATCAGTGCTTTGGTCGCAGCTTGCCGCAGAAAGATTTCAAGATCTCTGATTTGTTGATCAGACGGATCAAGTAGGCGTAGAGACTCGATTCGTCGAGCGGGAGGAAGACTTGATGCCGCTCGACTAAGCAATCGGTCTACAAACAATCTAGAGATCGTGAGGTCATCGAGACTATCCGTTGAGTCGCTTTCTTGAACAGGCCAAAGACCAAGAAGATAAAGCAACGCTCCCGGATGCCGCTTATCCGCGGCCACTTTGCATAGAAAATCAAATTCAGTCCATAAGGAGATACTTAGTCGTCGTCCGAACCCTCGAGCCTTCTTCACCGCCAGTTCGGCGTAGTGCCGGTGGGTCGGAGAGAGATTTCGCGTTATCTCGCGTTCGGCAAGCGGCATGGCCTCCCTAAATAGACTTGACTCATCGATCTCGCGAGCGGCGCTATAAATCCCGTCCATTCCGGCGCCAGCTTTTGCGGTATCAACAAGTAGCAGCACAGCCTCCGCTTTGGCCTCGCGCATTTCGACTGCGCGATCCGCGGTAATAGTCCTCTTTTCCGGATTGTCCTCGTCTGCGACCCTCCAGACATGCCAAGGTGCAAGTGTGAAGAGGTTTGCCTCAGCCAGCGCCTCAACGACATCAGGTGTCAAACATCTAACAAATGCCATCGTCCCAGGGGCACCACTTCCTAAGACTCTTTCGAACGCTTTGGCCAGCAGAAGAGCGTGCAGTTCAGTCCAATTCACGATCGTCGCCTCCCACCGGTTCGAAACGTGGCTGCAACCGTTTCATCGCCTCGGCATCATTTACGCCAATGAGAAGTCCCAAGTCTCTTAATCGGCGTTCCAGGACGAGGCGATTAGCTTGAAGAAGATCATTGGAGATGGTCATCCCTGGTGGAGATACATCCACGCAGAATCCGTAGCGGGTGTGCAGCACATTCAAAAAGTCTCTAAGTGCGAGTGAACGGGTGCCGGCGCGACTTCCCTTCCGTAACACGTGTAGGTGGACTAGATAGTCGAGCACGGAATCCGTGAGCACAAGAGAGCGTAGGTCGCTTCTCTTCCGGCCACCATTCGAGGGCGCATCTCGAATAACTGCCCTTTTGGAGGCAAGTCCGTTCGGTCGTCCGATGAGTAGCGATGAGTCCAGAAGGTTTACCAAGTTTTGTTGCGTGTTTGAGCGACCTTGCAAGGCAGTGAGCGCCTCAGCAAGGCGCCCAATTGGGTTCGGCTCACTTTGGATATCGCGTAGCGCTTTCGCAGTCTCCGGGTACTCCTCCTCCAACCTTGCAGCAAGCTCCTCTGCCTTGCGCGCAAGATCGTAGTGGATAGGCTGGGCTTCCGGACGGCGCGCATGCATCAGGTCGCCCAGCAAATTGATCCACAACGTGGCGTATGGCCGCGTCGGTAACCCTAGAGACTTGATCTTCGGGTCGGTTCTAGCCCAACGATCGAGCAGGCGGAGTTCCATTAAGATCATTGGGGTACGCTCGACTCGCCGCATGAAGTCTTCTAGGGACTGCTCAGCCAGAGATCGAAGTCGCTTATCTACCCCGTTGGAACAATCAACGAACAGTTGCGCGGGACTTTGCTGCTGCTTTTGCCGGATCACGCCGGTCTCCATCCATTCGCACAAAAGCTCAATGACGCTCGTCAAAATGGTTGTAAGGCCAACAGCGACGCAGGATTCCAACAGTTCCACGAATGCATGACGTGGAGCCACGGCAGCGTACGACTTCACAAATCGACGAATATCCTCAGAGAACTCGGCGGCGGCCTTCTCCGCGATCGGTCGTTGATTGGAGACCTTTTCTCCACCTCCGCCCCGCAACTTATCAGGTGCCGCACCAACCGTTTGCGAGAGACGGATCGTCAGCAACTGGTCCAAACCAACTTCCGTCTCCTCTCGGAACCGATCCGAGGTGCGACTGCCGAGTTCTCCTTCACGAGACACTCCCGCGGAAAAGGCTCGCAGAAGAACGTTCTCTTCAAAACCTCGCCCAACGGCAAACCAAGTTTTGTCGCCGGGCTGGTTGAGTTGAACGTACTCGCCCTTTTGGTTGGCCAGTACTGCCACGATCATCTCCGGAACATATCTAAGGTTCGCAACATCGTCCGGGAGGTCTAACCAACACGACATATAGTGCGCAGGGGCAACACGTTGCACCTGCTCTTGCTTCCCTAGCGCCCGCTTCGCATTTTCAAGGCAGAAGCTAAGAAGCAAATCACCAAGGATCGCCTGACCAGTTTCGCCATTGAAGCCCTCGAATGTTTCCCGCTCGGCCAACGTCGACGCCACGCGTTCTACGGTCGCAGCACGTTTCCTTTCCCGCACCCCAGTGGCCTCTCCGCCGAAGGTTTCCAGGAACTTACCCTTTCCTCGCCGGCATCCGAAGCGGAACATATAAAACACCGCTGGCAGGATGGCTCTCAATTCGAAATCCTGTATTGAGAGCGGCAAGGCTTTCGTGTAGTTTCCGGACCAGATTTCGCGAGTGGTCTCACGCCCAAACACGTCGTCCGCGATCGCACGAGCAGTAACTGTACTTCGAGATTGACTCATGATTGGCCTCCCAAAGCGAGAGTACTCAATAACATTCGCTGTTGTGGGTTATCATGAGCGCGATGAATTCGCGTCGAGATCTTATAAAGAATGTCATCGCGAATCGGATTCCACGCAAGGAGTTCGCGCTCATCCTCTCGAATCAATCGCTGCACAAAAATCGACAAGTGAGCGAAAGTGTCATCCGTCGAGACATCTCCGAGCTGATATCCGTCGCTTAATTCGAGGAGGAGATGAAATAACTCCGCTCCGAGTCTAAGGTGTTCTTCATCTCCGCCTCGATACTGATAGATGAGGAACGCCTGCCGGTGCAGTCGATCTATCTCAGTCGCCACAGGCACGTCGGCCTCAAGCCTAAATGCTGCTAATGGTTTTTCAACCCAAAATGTAGTCTCTGTCGGTGTCCGTGACGTGATTCGGAGAGGTACAACATCCACACG
>Ga0302326_10031060_pt1 | contig 10675 bp, 10 predicted proteins | sample Palsa_T0_3_FD_202264 | JGI IMG/M metagenome (GOLD analysis project Ga0302326, IMG submission 202264) | Peat permafrost microbial communities from Stordalen Mire near Abisko, Sweden - Palsa_T0_3 | ecosystem: Environmental > Terrestrial > Soil > Palsa > Peat permafrost | place: Sweden: Abisko...
TGCCACCACCAACAACAACGCCACCGTCCCCGCGGACCTTATAAACATTTTAAAACAAACTACCAAACCCGGGCCAAACCCCCCGTCAATACCGGGGTGGCCCCCCACAGGGGCGCGACGCCTTTTCATTTGATTCGCCAAACCTATGCTTAGGGACGTATGCGCATCGATCAGATTCTCGGCAAAGGCAAGCCCGCGATCTCCTTCGAGTTCTTCCCGCCAAGAACCGAAGCCGGCTTCACGCAGCTCTATCAGACCATTGAGGAGCTCAAGCCGATTGATCCAAGTTACGTCTCTGTCACCTACGGCGCCGGCGGATCCACCCGGCAGAAGACGGTCGATCTGGTCGAGAAAATCCAGCGCGATGCCGGAATCCGCGCCATGGCGCACCTCACCTGCGTCGGCCATACCGCGGTCGAGATCGGCTCGATCATTGATGACCTATGGAAGGCCAACATCCGAAACGTGCTCGCCCTTCGTGGCGATCCGGCGGCCGGCCAAAGCCAGTTCGTCGCCACCGAAGGGGGATTCGCCTACGCGGATGAGCTGGTGAAATTTATTGCCGCCCGCCACGATTTTTGCGTCGGCGTTGCCGGCTACCCCGAAGGCCACCCCCAATGCCTCAATCTCCAGCGCGATCTGGAAAACCTCAAGCGCAAGGTAGACAACGGCGGCGGCTTCATTGTGACTCAACTGTTTTTCGACAACGCCGTCTTCTATCGTTTCCGCGACGCCGCCCGCTCCATTGGAATCAAGGTGCCGATCATCGCGGGCATCATGCCCATCCTGAACGTCACGCAGATCAAGCGATTCATCAGCATGTGCGGCGCGAAGATCCCCAATCCACTGCTGGTGGAGCTGGAAGGCTTGGAAGCCAGCGCCGACGCCGTGCATGCCGCCGGCGTCGAGTATGCCACGGGGCAATGCCAGGACCTGCTCTTTCACGGTGTGGATGGAATCCACTTCTACACCCTGAACAGAAGCAAAGCCACCGTGCAGATTTGCCAGAGCCTGAATGTGATCTCCGCGTAACCGCCGCGTGGTCACCCGAGGTGACCACGCCCCAATGCGTACAGTATCATCAGTTACTACAGTACAATCGCCCCATGCGAATCATCCGTTTCCTCTCGGCAGGCAAGGTCCATCGCGGCAAACAACTCGACGCCATAAGCGCCCGCCGAATTGAAGGCGGCCTCTTCACCGGCTATCGCGTCACCGATGATGTGCTCCGCATCGAAAAGCTCCTCGCCCCGTGGGTGCCCACCGACATCTTCTGCATCGGTTTGAACTATCGCCAGCACGCCGTCGAAGGAGGATTTGAAGCGCCAAAAACGCCGTTGCTTTTCATCAAGTCGAGCAACACGTTGAATAACCCGGGCGATCCGATCCAGATTCCGCGTCGCAGTTCGGAGATCGATTATGAAGCCGAGCTTGCGGTGGTCATCGGCAAAAATGCCAAGAACGTCACCCGCGAGCAGGCGATGGATTACGTCTTTGGCTATACCTGCGCCAACGATGTCACCGCGCGCGACTGGCAGCGCGACAAGAACCTGGGCGGCGGACAATTCGCCCGTGGCAAATCCTTCGACGGCTTCTGCCCCCTCGGCCCGGCCATCATCACGCGCGATGAAATCCCCGAGCCCAACAAATTGCGCATTCGCAGTGAACTCAACGGCCAGGTGATGCAGGATCACACGACGGCGGACATGATTTTCGATGTGCCTGCCCTGATCGAATCCCTCAGCAGCACCCTCACGCTCCGCGCCGGCAGCGTCATCCTCACCGGCACCCCCCAGGGGGTCGGTTTTGCCCGCAAGCCACCGATCTGGATGAAACCTGGTGACACAATCATGGTAGAATTGGAAAGAATCGGCCGGTTAGAAAATCCTATCACCGCCGAGCTGTAGGGAGTCGCCGGTTTTTCAAGAGCAATTTCTCAGACGGAACCGCGGCGATGGAAGTTGGGGCAGTGCGCGATCTTTAGGACCACAGGCTCATTCGCACAATTGCTGGGCAATTGTCCGATGCATTCGATCAGGTCTTCATTCGAAAAAATAGCGCAAAGAAGCCGATTTTTCGGCCAGAAATCGCCTTTTGCAAAAAGTTCGTTGATTCCTGGCAGGCGTGGCATTGGCTTCGCTCTAAGGTAATACGTAGTCGTCGTGTGACGGTTACGAATGGCCGAATGGGGTCATTCTAAGAAATCATGGAGCGCGGTTGGTTCCCACGGACAGTGTCGTCCGCCGACGGTCGGCGGACGACACAGAGTCCGGGGTTTCTGAAACCACCGTGTGGCTCGGATCGCCTAAATCATGACAAAACGCGAAGTCTGTTACGTCTTTTGATACTGACAACTTCGCTATAAGCCTCGTTTCCTCCTCCGCCAAGGCCGCACGGATCTAACCCTCCACGTGCGGCCTTTTTTTTCGCTGTATCAACAAACTGAGATTTCAGATTTCAGATTTGAGATCGCATTCATCCCTCCGTCCGACCCAATACGAACGAAAGCAACAGCAGCGCAAGGACCGTCGTTGTGATCACAACAAACATCATGTCCTTCTCGTAGACAAATCCGAGAATGGACACCGCGACGCGCATCACCGGCGTAGCTATGAGAAGCAAAAGTCCGAGCATGACGATGCCGCGTCCCTGGCCATGAACCGCCGCATTAACAGAACTGGCTATTGTGTTCGGAAAAGTCGCATCGCGCGTCGTCAATCGGTGCAATTCGGTCTTTGATGACACGTAATCCGGATGACGCACAAAGGTGACAATGGTGCCGATCAGTACGATCGCCAGACTCATCGCCACGCCAATGCGCAGGAGATTACTGATGAGCAATTCCACCTGTCGCGATTTTTCCTTGTCCGTGCGATCACTCATGCGCGAACCCCTTTCCACAGCATTTCCAATGAAATCCAGATCAGCACGATGATGAACGTGCCGCGAACGACCGAACTCTTAAGCCGGCCAAGCAACAGTGAACCGGCGGTGGCACCGAGCAAGACGCCGGCTGCAACCGGGGCGGCGACGAATGGATTGATATCGCCGCGAGAAAAAAATACTCCTGCGCTGGCGGCGGCGGTCACGCCGATCATGAAGTTGCTCGTCGCGGTGGAAACCTTCATTGGCAATCGCATCGCCAGGTCCATCGCCGGTACCTTCAGCGCCCCCGAACCGATGCCGAGCAATCCGCTCACCACGCCGGCGATATACATCAGGACCACGCCCAGCGACGTGTGCGTTACGCGATACGAAATCTCCTTCGCCAGCGCCGGATCGAAATAGGAATCGTGCAGCTTCAATTTGTCCGCGATTACATCGCGGGGCACGTCCTGGCCGGCGAGCTCTTTGCGTTTTCGCAGCATCGCAATCGCGGAGTATGCGAGCATCAGGCCGAAGATGATGTAAAGCCATCGCCCGCCGATCATTCCGCCCACGTAAGCGCCGCTGAGGGCGCCGGTTGTCGTGGCAACCTCGAGCGACATGGCCACGCGCAGGTTGGTCAGTCGCTCGCGCACGTACGCGGAAGCCGCACCGCTGGAGGTGGCGATCACCGAAACAATCGACGCCCCGATTGCATACCGAATATCGATATGCAAAAACAGCGTCAGCGCGGGCACGACGATGATTCCGCCGCCCAATCCCAAGAGCGACCCGAGGACGCCCGCGGCGATTGAGATGCCAAAGGTAACGAGCGTGAAAGTCAGCGGAGTCATAGGAGTGGTATAACGGCCGCGGCGAACATTCCGAACGTCAGATTTGACAAGCTCCACAAAACCTCAGCGGACCGGTTGCTTAGGCAACCAGTCCACCGACTGAAAAACCATCACCCATCGATAATTTCGCCGCCTAGAATGGAAGGATAAGGAGCAATCATGTCAACTGAAATCGCGACATTTGGTGCTGGATGTTTCTGGGGTGTTGAGGCCACGTTCAGACAAGTGCCAGGCGTCGTCGGGACGGCGGTAGGCTATCTCGGCGGCACGCTCGCCAATCCCACCTATCACGACGTTTGCACGGATCGTACGGGCCACGCCGAGGTGGTGCAGGTGGAATTCGACCCGGCGAAGGTAAGCTACGATCAGTTGCTCGATGTGTTCTGGAAGAATCACGACCCGACAACCTTAAACCGACAGGGGCCCGACGACGGTTCGCAATATCGCTCGGCCATTTTCTTTCACTCTCCGGAACAGGAGCGTGGGGCGATCGCGTCGAAGGAAAAGATGAACAAATCCGGCGGCTTTCGCAGGCCGATCGTCACGGAGATCACCCCGGCGTCCACATTTTACAAAGCCGAAGATTATCACCAGCAATATCTGGAAAAGCGCGGTCTCGCATCCTGTCACATCTGATTCAACCACGAGTGCGTGGACCAACAACGTCCTTTTAGCCCCGCCCGGAAGGGCGGCGATTGCTCGAAAACTCATGCATCGCGCAATCTCCACGCCCTTCCGGGCGAGGCTGAACGAAACCGTCTACGGTGGGGCGTGAACCAAACCCGCATCAGCCGAGTTCACGTTTGCTGGCAAACTTCATTCGTTGACCCGTGCGCGGATGATCGAACCCCAGTTCCGTCGCCACCAGCATGAGGGGTCCGGCACATTCTTTTTCGCCGTAAAAGGCATCGTTTAGGATGGGTGTCCCCTTCTCCGCCAGCTGCGTTCGAATCTGATGCTTTCTCCCGGTCCGCAAGGTTAGCTTCAGGATCGATCCGGCATCGCCGGTTGAAATGGTTTCATAATCGGTGATCGCCGGCTGCCCCTTCCCACGCATCCGCGTCGATCGAACAATCCCATCCGCTCCTTCAACCAGCCTCGATTCCAGGCGACCCATCGGCGGCGACGGAACGCCATGAACGTGGGCGATGTAAATGCGCGAAACAGTGTGGTGCAGGAACTGCTGCTTCAGACTGCGATATGCGGCGTCATTTTTCGAGAAAACCAGCAGCCCCGAGGCATCGCGATCCAGACGATGGATCAAGCCGGGGCGAGCGGCGGCATCAGTGGCTGCGACATATTTCTGAACCGCCGCCCAGGCGGTGGGGCGGCGCTCGCGATCGGTGGTGCTGGTGAGCAAACCCGGCGGCTTGTCGATTACCAGAAGGTCGCGATCCTCATACACGATTTCAAATGGCAACTTCGTAATCGAAGACTTCGCGCGTTCGGCGGAACGATCGGCGACGACAATGCGATCGGATTCACTAACGCTTGCGCGCAGGGATCGCGGCCGGCGGCCGTTGATCGTAAGCCGGCCACCAGCCAGCATCTGCTTGAACGTCTGCCGTTTGGCTGATGGATATCGAGCGATCAGCCAGTCGAGAAGGGTGGGCATATTGCCTTGAGCCTTCCGCCTTTTTTCTCATATCACCGGGACCGGCTGCGCCTTGGCGAAAAACTTTCTGACCGCTTGGGCCGTGTCAGGATCGTTGATCAGGTAGGCTGTCGTTGCACCGTTGACCCAGCGAAAAGATTTGGGCTGCGATGCGGCTTCATAAAGCTCGCGTCCAGATTCCATCGGAAATTCTCTGTCGCTTGAGCCATTCACGACCAAGACAGGCCGCGGCCAGATGGATCGAATGTCGCGCGAGGGAGAAAAACTCGTGAGATCGGCTCCAGTTTGCAGATCGGCCATCGCCAGGCCCACTCGGTCAAAGAGCCAGTTGAAGGGAGGGAAGAATCGCTCATCGGCAAGCGATCGGACAAGCTCGGGAAGATCATTGAAGCAACCGTAGACGGCGACTGCGTTGATCGCCTGTCCGGCCGGGCCGGGGTCGGCCGCAGCCCCAATCAGGGCGGCTCCGCCGGTTTCAATTCCAAGTCCATAGATTCTGGCTGACCGCGACGGATGCGTTCTTCTGAGCCACTCAACCGCTCCCAGCACATCGCGGCGTTCGTTGTCGCCGAAGCTCACGATTTGGCCGCCGCTGCCGCCGTGAGCGCGAAAATCAAACATCAGGACGTTGTAGCCCTGCGGCGCGAATTCCGCGACCAGCGGCAATGCGGAAGCCTTGCCAATTCCCGGGCCATGGCAAATTACAACAGTCGATTGCGAAAATCGTTCACCGGATTGACCGATAGATGGAATCCACCATCCCGCAAGCCTGGTGCCATCGGTGGCCTCGAAGGAAACAGATTCAAAGCCGACTCGGAATTCGCTGGCGGGATCGTCCTGGGCGATCACCTTGGGACGATAGGTCAGACCCGCCGCCATGATGTAAGGCAGACCAATTCCAAAGAGCACGCCAACCCGCGCCATCGCCGCGGGCAGAATGAGCCACCTGCGGCGAGCGACGGCGAGAAACAGTCCGTTGCGCAGCAACCGGTCAAATCCCTTGAGGAGAAACAGCATGCTTGCGGCGAAGTAGCTGGCCAGGGCCGCCTGTCCAATGGTCCCGCGCGTTCCCATGATGAGGCCGAACGCAACCGCGACGCAGGTGCCCAGCGCGATGCCCGCGCAGGCCGTCCCCACATATTGCGGGCTGGGCGGCTTTCGACCGCGCCGACGCAGGTGCCGGATGTCGATCCATAGCGCAGCCAAAGGCGTGATGACGTAAACAGCCACCACAAGAAGATGAAGCGATTGGATAAGTGTGGTCATTGCAGCTACCGATATCGAGCCGCGAAGGTCTGGGCAATGTCGCTTTCAAGATCGCGCTTGAATTGGTCGCGAATCAATTTGCCGTAGACCGACAAATCGCGCCCGAGCATCCTGAGGCGCGCCTCGCCGGCCGTCGAAAACATTGCATCATCACCGCCGACGGAAACTCCATACGGCAGGCTCCAGCCATAGCACTGTCGCACGGCGACGCGCATTTGTTCCATTGGCAGCAAACCGTTCTCATGCGATGCGCACAAATACCCGAACAGCTTCCCCGCCAGTTCCTTCCAATGGTAATCCAGAAAATTCTTGAGCGCTCCTGACATCGATCCGTGGTAATCCGGCGTCGCCAGCACGAACGCATCCGCCCATTCGACATCTTCCATCGCCACCTTCAAGCCTGGAGAATCCGAAATTTCTCCAGGCCGAAACATCGGCAAATCCGCCGACCGCAGATCCAGCAGGCGCGTAACGGCTCCGTGCGATTGAGCAGCCAACAGCGCATGCTTCAGGGCGGCTGCGCTTTGAGACGTTTTGCTCATGCTGCCGCTCACGCCAAGGATTTTCAGCGCCTGCTCCTTCGATGATTCGCCCGGCGACTCAATCGGCATACTCCCAATGTTATGCATCAGAAGCCGGGTTCGGAATACCGGGCCGATGAATCCGCTCTGCTTCGCGCGGCGTGATGAACTGCGCCAGGTCTTTGCTGAAGAACAGATCCAGCGCCCAATCCAGTGCCACGCGCACCTTCTTCTCCAGGCGCGGCAGCTTGGAAAGGTAGAGCGTGCGCCACAAAAACCAGGCGAAAAATCCCGAGAAGTTCATTCCCAAAATATTCGCCACGCCGCGCCGTCGGCCGATGGCCGCGAGTTGGCCCAGCGTGGTATAGCGAAAGGGGCGTTGCGGCCCGTGTCGCAACGCGGACGCGATATTTTTCCCAACCCATCTGCCCTCCCGGATGGCATGCTGGGCTGTCGCGGGAAAAGGTTTGCCCGTCTTGGCGTCCGGAATCGCCGCGCAATCTCCGACAGCCCACACCCCGGGAAACTCGTCCAACTCCATGCAGGCATTCACAATGATCCGGCCCTTTTCTTTCCTGACTGGAAGTGCTTCGATCTCCGGCGGCGGCGTCACGCCGGCCGCCCAAACGAGCGTCGCGGCGGGAATCGGTTCCCCGGGATCGAGGGTCACCTGATAATCGGCAAAGCCGGTCACCTTCGTGTGCATTCGCACATCGATACCGCTCTCGCGCAATTTTTTCTCCGTGTAATGTCCAAGCGTTTCACTGAATTCCGGCAAGAGCACGCTGCCCGGATGGACCAGAACCAGCTTCAACAGATCTTTGCCAAGATCGGGATAAAACCGCATCGCATCGCGCAGGAAGTCATTCATCGCCCCGATCGTCTCAACGCCGGCGAAACCACCGCCGGCCACGATGAAGGTAAGCTGTCGCCTCTGTCGCTCTTGTTCTGTTTCAATGCTGGCAGCCTCGAGCAGCGCGATCATTCGATTGCGCAAAAAGACCGCGTCATCGAGCGTTTTGATGGTGATGGAGTTTTCGCGTAGTCCCGGTCCGTCGAAGAAGCGTGTTTGCGAACCGATGGCGATCAGAAGTTTGTCATAGGATATTTCACGATGGCGGCGAGGAAGCGCATAGCCGATCGTCACCGTCTTTGCCGCAAGATCGATCTTCTCGACGATCGCCTCGATGAAGCTGATGTGCCGAAGCATTTTGCGGATCGGATTGACGATATTGGACATATCCAGATCGCTGGCCGCGACTTCGTGCAACATCGGCGTAAACAAAATGAAGTTCGTCTCGTTAATGAGCGTGATCTCAACATCGGCATCGCGTGCGATCGTCTTGTCGAGATAGAGCGCTGCATAAAGTCCGCCAAACCCGCCCCCCAGGATCAGGACGCGCGTTTTCGGTGACGGTGATGCGAGTGCCATGGCGCGGACTTTAGATTGACTGTGCCCCTTGGGGCAACGAGATTTATAAAAAAAGCCGCGAGGTGAATCAAACGTTCATAAAGCCGTGACCAACGATCGCGGTATTCCGCCGGCGGCGGGGGCGGCTTTATGACGTTGCCATCCATATGCCACTGCCGCCATCGCGTAGCAACCCACCCCCATCCAACTCGCCGCGTTAATCCCCCAGGCCATCGCAATGACCACCGCCAGCACCGATGCGCATACCGATGTCGCACCATTGACACCCCAGAGCCACGGCGCAAGCGCCGCGTTCTCCTGGGCCGCTCGCTTCATCCCGAGGGGAAATGCCATCCCCATAAAAAAGCCGGCGGGCAACAACACCGCAAGCGCGGCCATAATGCGAAGCGGCGTCGATCGGGCTTGAAACATCGGCGTCAAATAGGGCGTGCAGAGCGAGACAATTGATAAGACAATCACCAGCAGTACGAGCCGGCGAAACGCGCGCTCCGATGGCACATTACGTGTTGATGCGCTGCCGATCCCGCTTGAAACCAGCAATGCGAAGAGGACCACCGACAGGCTGTAGGTCGGATGGCCCAGCAGCACGATGAGCCGCTGCATCTGCGAAATCTCGATGAGCATGAAGCCGACGCCGATGCAGCAGAAGAAGATCGTCAAGAATGCCGCGTTGCCGGAGAATGCATTGGGCCCCGACCGCGCAACGATCGGCACCACGATCGTGAGTGCCGTGAGAATGACGACGAAAATCAGTAGCCCACCGAGCACGGAAACCGCCTTAAGATTCACATCCGTTCCCGCCGCGCGCCACGCCGCGGGATTGAGCGAATCGCGCAGCCGGGCCATGTTGAAAAAGAAAGGCTTGTTGTCCGTCGGTGGGGAAATATCCAGTGGAAACTTCGCTGCCAGCGCATCCACATCCGGTGTCGAGGCGAGCTGCGCCAATTCCGGATCTTCCGCGGTTTTTGGACTGAGGATCACATCGAATCCCATTTGTTGAGCCACGTGCGCGATATGCGATACATCCGCATCAGAAAAGGGCTGCGGACTGGCCAGAAGCGTCGCGATGCCATCGGGCCCCGATCCCGGTGCGGCGGTTCCGACACCATTGCTCAACATCTTGGATGTTTTGGGCAATCGCCGAACGACGATGAGATTCTGTCGCGGATCAGCGACGCCCGCATTGCGAAGTGCCTTGCCCGCCAACGCTGTCAGACGATAAGTCTCGCCAGGGCGGGCTCGGTGGTACCAGCGGGAAACCGTGAGCACGCCGTTGGGCGTCAGATGGGATAGAAACGCATCCCACGCCTCCAGCGTGTAGAGCGAATTTTCGCTGAGCACGAACGCCCCGGCGGCCGTCGCCGCCCACGTGTCGATAAGGGAAATCTGGATTGTGTCAAAATGATCGTGCGAGCGGGCGACGAAACTGCGCGCTTCGTCATTCACCAGCGTGATGCGCGGATCACGATCCAGATGGCCGGTGAAATCGCCGAATTGATCGGTGAGGGCGTGCAGGATCGCGCGGTTGATCTCCACGCCGGTGATGGATTTGGGGTGAAACTGCATGGCCGATAACACATCGCGTCCGCCGCCGACGCCGATGATCAGTGCGCGAGCGCCAGGTCGGAGGTAATAGGCCAGGTTGGTCACATCGTAGCGAAGGAAGTCGAGGGACCGCATCGCCGTCGGGGTACCGTCAAATTGCGTGAGATAAGTGCCGGCCGTCGCGTCGATCCCGAGATAGAGCTGTCGAATGACACGATTGGCGGGGTAGCGATCGCTTAAACCCCAACCCATTGGGGCACGCGGCTTTCCGCCGTCATCTTCGACGCGCACGCGGGAGAATGAGTTCCACTTTTCGAATAGCGCCGGGCTCTCCTTGCCTCCTTTCACCCAGGTGAGCTTGATCGGTTGCCGCCCCGTCGCCGCCAGGTGCGTATTCAAGATGGCCAGAACAATCAGAAGAAGTGCTGCCAGCAGCGAAATTGGCCTAAGCCATTTTCCGCGCCCGGCCCGCCGCACGCTGCCATCGTTGGCGAAGGACCATGCTGCCGCCACCGCCAACGCCGCAACGACCAACACCGCCGTCGGCCCGTCAACCATTTCCATCGTGAAAATGAGT
>Ga0302326_10031068_pt1 | contig 10673 bp, 9 predicted proteins | sample Palsa_T0_3_FD_202264 | JGI IMG/M metagenome (GOLD analysis project Ga0302326, IMG submission 202264) | Peat permafrost microbial communities from Stordalen Mire near Abisko, Sweden - Palsa_T0_3 | ecosystem: Environmental > Terrestrial > Soil > Palsa > Peat permafrost | place: Sweden: Abisko...
AGGTCTTGCATGTCGGCGATGCGCAATTTCACGCCCCGGGATATCGCGCCCTCGAGTACCTCCGTGATTCTCGAATAGCGCGCCGGATCGGTCCATTCGAAGCCAACCGCATATTTGTAATCCGGCGGCACCATGCGTTGATTCGCCGTGACCACGAAACCCGACGCCGGGTTGTAGCTGTGCGGCAATTCGTCGTTGCGGATGAATCCTTGCCATTCGAATTGTCCGTTGCCCGGTACCGGCAGCAACCCGGTCCAGTTCTTGCGCAAAGGCGCAAGTCCGGTGGAATGCTCGCCGATGTTGCCCATGCGATCGGCGTACACGATGTTTTCCGATGGCACCTTCCATCGCGGCATGGCGGCCTCGAATTCGCGCCAATTGCGCGCCCGATCGAGCGCCAGCGATCCTAAGTATCCCGCGCCGCCGGGTTCGGCACCCACCCAACGCAGCGCCAAGGCGCGCCTGCCGTCCTCCCATAGCACCGGACCATGCCGTGTGTATTTGATTTGCACCTGCACCGGCGATGCGCCGCGAACCTCGATAGCTTCGGTGCTCACCTGCATCGGCTGCCAGCCTCTCTCCGTGGCATATTGCAGGGGCTGCGCCGGATTGAGTTCTTCGAGGTACAAATCCTGCTGATCCAGGCCGAATATCGTGAAGCCCCAGGCGATGTTCTCATTGTGCCCCGCGGCCACGCCCGGCAGCGCGGGTTCGCCGGCTCCGATGACATTCCACCCCGGCGCGACCAGATGCACGATGTAGCGCAGCGAGGGCTCGGCGATCACGCGATGCGGATCGTTCGCGAGCAGGGGTTTGCCGCTGACCGTCAGCCTGCCGGATATGGTCCAATCATTGCTTTCCTGCGGAATCTTCGGCTGAAAGGCGCTGCGCACGTCGCTGCCCAGCAAGTCCTTCAGCAGCGCCGGCGTCAGCCCCGAATAATCAACCCCGGGCTTGGGATCGAGTTTGACTTGCGGGTCCAAGTCGAACAAGCCGCTCGCCGCATCGCTTCCGAGCAAGTTCAGCATCTGTGCGTGCGCGAGCTCGCGGCTGGCGTTGTATGTCATCGAATAGGCCGCCACGCGATTCAGGCAGTCGGCCGGTTTCCATGTTTCGGGTTTGAAGCCGGCCAGCTGAAATTCCAGCGGCAAGCCCGGACCCGCGGGCGCTTCGAGCCGCGCGATGTAGGCATTGATGCCGTCGGTGAACGCCTCGAGGATCTGCTGGGTGTCGGGTGCGTAGCTCAGGAATTCTGCCTGCATGTCGCCGCGATAGCGCAGTCGGCGCGCATTCAAGTCGCGGGCGAGCGCTTGCGGACCCAGCACCTCCGCGAGCCTGCCCTGCCCCGACCGCTTCCACAGCTCCATTTGAAACAGCCGGTCCTGTGCCACGACGAAGCCCTGCGCGAAAAACAGATCGTGCTGATCGGCGGCATAGATGTGCGCGACGCCCCAGCGGTCGCGCCGCACGCGCACCGCATGGTGCAGGCCGGGAACGCGTGTCTTGCCGCGCAACGTCGCGAGCGCGGCCGCAGCCCTGCCCTGCAGCGTCGAGGCCGCCGGCTGAGCACGAGCGGCGCCGCAGCACGGCAGCCACCCCGCGATCGCGAGTATCAGGACGCCGAATCGAACGGCGCTCACCCGAATCGGCCGGTGATGTAATCTTCCGTGAGCTTCTGCTGCGGATTGGTGAATATCACATCCGTCGGGCCCACCTCCACCAGGTCGCCGAGATGGAAATACGCCGTACGCTGCGATACGCGCGCGGCCTGCTGCATGTTGTGGGTGACGATGGCGATGGCATAGTTCGCGCGCAGCTCGTCGATCAAGTCTTCGATCTTTGCGCCGGCGATCGGATCCAGGGCCGACGTGGGCTCGTCCATCAGAATGACTTCGGGATTCACCGCAATGGTGCGCGCGATGCAAAGCCGCTGCTGCTGGCCGCCCGAGAGGCTCGTGCCGGGCGTGGACAGGCGATCCTTCACCTCCTCCCATAATCCGGCGCGCTGCAGGCTGGTGTTGACCAATTCATCCATGTCGCTGCGGTGCTTGGCCAGGCCGTGAATGCGCGGGCCATAGGCGACGTTGGCGTAAATCGACTGCGGGAAGGGCGTCGGCTTCTGAAAAACGATGCCCACGCGGGCGCGCAGCTGCGCCACGTCCTGTTGACGCTGGTAGATATCCTGGCCGTCGAGGGTGATCACGCCGGTGACGCGCGCCTGCGGGATCGTATCGTTCATGCGGTTCAGGCAGCGCAAAAACGTCGATTTGCCGCAGCCCGACGGCCCGATCATGGCCAGCACCTGATTGCGCCCGATATCGAGCGTCACGTTCCTGACGGCGTGCTTCTCTCCATAGAACACGTCGACATCCTTGGCCGCCATCACCGGATCGCGCACCGAATCGCGGGCGCGGGTCATCCGAAGCGACCGGTGATGTAGTCATCCGTCCTGCGATTCTTCGGCGAGGTAAAAATCTCGCTCGCGGGTCCGATTTCCACCAGTTCTCCCAGGTACATGAATCCCGTGACGTTCGACACGCGCGCCGCCTGCTGTAAATTGTGCGTCACCATCACGATGCAAAATTTCTCGCGCAGCGCCTGCATGGTTTCCTCGACGCGCAGCGTGGAGATCGGATCGAGGGCGGCCGTGGGTTCGTCGAGCAGCAGCACTTCGGGTTGCACGGCGATGGCGCGCGCGATACACAGGCGCTGCTGCTGCCCGCCCGACAAGCTGCGGCCGTCGGCGCCGAGCTTGTCCTTCACTTCATCCCAAATGGCGGCCTCGCGCAACGCAGCCTCGACCCGCACCTTCAGATCCGCGCCGCGCACTCCGCCGGCAAGCCGCAAGCCGAACGCCACGTTGTCGAACACGGACATCGGAAACGGCGTCGGTTTCTGGAACACCATGCCGACGCGATAACGCAGTTCCGCGACGTCCACCGTGGGACTCAAGATGTCCTGGCCGCCGATGCGCACCTCGCCTTCGGCACGCTGCCCGGGGTAGAGCGCGTACATGCGGTTGAGCACGCGCAGCAGCGTCGACTTGCCGCAACCGGAGGGCCCGATGAATGCCGTGATGGAACGATCGGCCAGGGACATCGTGATGTTGTGCAGGGACTGCAGCCCGCCATAGAAGAAATTCAGCCCGCGGATCTCGATCTTCGGCGGCCCGGCGTTGGCGACCTCGGATGCCGCCGAGGGCAGGGGCCCGCGAATTTTCAGGTGTTTGGGCGGCTTGGTCGAGGGGATCATCGCCCGGAGCCTTCGGCCTGCAGCATCGCCAATATGACGCGGGCGGAGATGCTCAGCAGCAAAATGGTGAGCGTGATGATGAGCGCGCCGGCCCAGGCCAGATCCTGCCAATCCTTGTAGGGGCTCAAGGCGAATTGGAATATGACCACCGGCAGGTTCGCCATCGGCGCGTTCAAGTGTGTGCTCCAGAACTGATTGTTGAGCGCCGTGAACAGCAACGGCGCGGTCTCGCCGCTGATGCGGGCCACGGCGAGCAGCAGCCCGGTCACGATGCCGCTGCGCGCCGCCGGATACAAGACCGAGAGCGTGGTGCGCCAGGGATAAGCCCCGAGCGCGGCCGAGGAATCCTTCATGCCGATCGGCACCAGGTTCAGCATGTCTTCGGTGGTGCGCAAGGTCACGGGAATGGCCAGGATGGCCAGCGACAAAGAGCCCGCAAGCGCCGAGAAATGGCCCATGCGAACCACGATCAGTTCGTAGACGAACAGCCCGATGATGATGGACGGGGCGGAGAGCAGCACATCGTTGATGAAGCGGATCGCCATGCTCAAACGCGACGTGCGGCCGTATTCGGCAAGATAGGTCCCCGCCAACACCCCGACGGGTGCGCCGATCAATATGCCCAGCAACGTCATCAGCGCGCTGCCATACAGCGCGTTCAACAATCCGCCCTGGCCGCCCGGCGGCGGCGTCATCTGGGTGAACAAATGCCAGGACATTCCCTGAACGCCATGCGAAACGAGCGTCCAGAGAATCGCTGCCAGGCAGGCCAGCCCGGTCAATGTGGCGACCAGCGACAGCGCCAGGAAGATGCCATTTTTGATTTTGCGGAAGGTGCGGCGGCTCATGTCTTCAAACCGCGATCCGCCGCTCGAGCCGGCGCAGCATCCACTGCGCGGTGGCGATCACCGTGAAGGTGATGATGAACAACAGCAGCCCGAGCGCGATCAGCGAGGAGGTGTACAGATCGCCCACGGCCTCGGTGAACTCGTTGGCGATCGAGGAGGATATGGTGGTGCCCGGCGCCAGCAACGAGGAGCTGATGCGATGCGCGTTGCCGATGACGAAGGTCACTGCCATGGTCTCGCCGAGGGCGCGCCCCAACCCAAGCATCATGCCGCCGACGATACCGACCCGCGAGTGCGGCACGACCACGTTCCAGATCACTTCCCACGTCGTGGCACCCAAGCCGTAGCCGGACTCCTTGAGCATGGGCGGCACGGTATCGAACACGTCGCGCATGGTCGCCGCGATGAACGGCAGCACCATGATGGCCAGCACGATACCGGCGGTGAGAATTCCGATGCCGAAGGGCGGGCCCTTGAAGAGCTTGCCGATGCCCTGGATGGCGCCCAAATGCTCGATCAGCCAGGGCTGTACATGGCGCTGCAGCACCGGCGCGAGGACAAACAGGCCCCAAATGCCGAAAATGATGCTCGGCACCGCGGCCAGCAACTCCACCGCGACGCCGATCGGACGCTTCAGCAGCGGCGGACACAGCTCGGTGAGAAACAGCGCGATGCCGAAGCCGGCCGGCACCGCCAGCGCCATGGCGATCAGCGAGGTCACGACGGTGCCGTAGATCGGTGCCAGCGCGCCGTACTCGTCCGAGACCGGATTCCAGATCTCGCGTGTCACGAAGGAGAAGCCGAAGTGCGCCAATGCCGGCCATGCGCCGCGCGCCAGCGAGACCGCCACCCCGCCCAAAATCAGCAACACCAGAATCGCCGCCGACAGTGTGGCGCTGCGGAAGATTCTCTCGTAAATCAGCTGCTTTGCGGCGTGCCTCGAATCGATGATCGCCACTGCTTTAATTCGCTCCCGCGCAAAGACTCAATCCCGCAGGGCGAACACTTACTTGCCGCTCCACACCGGATGACCGCCCGCCGTGATTTCGGCCGACCAGGTCTTCTCCACCTGGGCCACCAGCTGCGCGGGCAAGGGCACGTAATCGAGCTCGGCAGCCATGCTGCTGCCATCCTTGTACGCCCATGCAAAAAACTTCAAAGCTTCCAGGACCGGCGCCGCATCGACGGGTTGTTTGTAGAGCAGGATAAAGCTTGCGCCGGTGATTGGCCAACTCTTCGCGCCGTCCTGGTTGGTAAGGATCAAATAATAGGAGTCCGCATGGGTCCAGTCCGCATTGGCGGCGGCCGCCTGAAAGCTGTCCGCACTCGGCGCCACGACCTTGCCGGCTTTGTTGGTGAGTTGCGTGAAAGACATTTTGTTCTGCTTGGCGTAAGCATATTCCACGTAGCCGATCGCGCCATCGGTTTGCGTGGTCATGTTGGCGACGCCCTCGTTGCCCTTGGCGCCTATGCCTGAGGGCCATTGCACCGACGAATTTGCGCCGATGGTCGATTGGAACTTCGGACTGGACTTGGATAAATAGTCGGAAAACAGAAAATTCGTGCCCGAGCCGTCGGAGCGGTATATCGGGGCGATGGCGGTGCCGGGAAGCGCCAGTTTCGGATTCAGACGCTTGATGGCCGGATCGTCCCACTTGGCGATGTCGCCGAGGTAGATGGCGGCGATGGTGGCGCCGTCCAATTGCAGCTGGCCCGGGCCAATGCCCTTGATGTTGACCACCGGAACCACGCCCCCGATGATCATCGGGAACTGCAACAAACCGGCCGCTTTCAGATCATCGGGCTTCAGCGGCATGTCCGAGGCGCCGAAAGTGACCGTCTTCGCCTTGATCTGCTTGATGCCGCCGCCTGATCCGATCGATTGGTAATTGAGCCCGACCGAGGTGAGTTTCTTGTACGCGTCGGCCCATTTGGCATAGATGGGGTACGGGAAGGTGGCGCCGGCGCCGGAAATGTCGGCCATCGCCGCATAACTCACGCAAGCGGCCACACCGATGACGGCGAGTCCTTTGAAAATGTTCATTTTAATGCGCTCCAAATCTTTGATTTAGCCGTCGGACGAAGCCGGGCCTTCCGGACCTGTAATTATCGACAGGTATTGTGACGGGTCTATGACTCCGATAAACCCTGGTAGTCGCTTGCCACCGTCTGATCGGCGGCATTGTGCGCCCCGATGGCATTGAACAGCGGCGTCAAGACCACGGCCACCACCAGATTCAGGATCACCGTATACACCGCCGTGTAGCCGGGGAAGTTGTAGCCGCCCAGAACCAAGGGATAGGTGTTGTTGAGCTGGGTGGAGAACGCCATCTCCGTGCCGGCGACCGTACCCACCGCCCAACCGACCAACAACGCCCAGGCGTTGAACCAGCGCGAATAGGCGCCGAGCATCACCGGCGGCAGCGTTTGGATGATCCATATGCCGCCGAGCAACTGCAGCTGCACCGCATATTTGGTGGGCACGAACAGAATGAACACCAGCGCACCGGCTTTGACGAGCAGCGACGTCAGCTTGGCGATGTGCGATTCCTGCTTGTCGGTGGGATTGCGGTTGATGAATTCGCGGTGAATATTGCGCGTGTACAGATTGGCGGCCGCGATCGACATGATGGCGGCCGGCACGAGTGCGCCGATGCCCACCGCGGCGAACGCGACGCCGACGAACCAGGCAGGAAAACTGTGCAGCAATAGCGCCGGGACCGCAAAACTGTTGCCGAACTGCTTGAAGCCGCCGGCGAACTCGGGAAGCTTGTCGATTCCTGCGGCAATCACGAAAAATCCGAACAGCGCCAGCAGACCGAGCATGAACGTGTAGCCTGGCAGCATGGCTGCGTTGCGGCGAATGACGTGGCCGCTGCTGGCGCTCAAAATGCCCGTGAGCGAATGCGGATACAGAAACAGCGCGAGCGCCGAACCCAAGGCCAGGGTCGCGTAGCTGCTGTAGGCGCCGGTCGAATTCGGGGCGGGAGGCGCGAGAATCAGCTTCTGTACCGGCACCGCCGCGAAGATCTTGTGGAATCCACCCAGCTCTATCGGAATGACGATGATGGCGGCGAATGCCGTGACGTAGATGAGAATGTCCTTGACGATGGCGATGGAGGCCGGCGCGCGCAAACCGCTCGAATAGGTAAAAGCCGCGAGGATCACGAAAGCGATCAGCAGCGGCAGGTCCGCCGCGAATCCCGTGCCGTAAATGCCCAACGCACCAATCACCACCTGCAGGCCGACCAACTGCAGGGCGATATAGGGCATGGTCGCCACGATGCCCGTGATCGTCACCGCCAAGGCCAGCCAGCGGTTCCCAAAGCGTCCCTTCACGAAATCGCCCGCAGTGATGTATTCGTGCTTTTTACAAACGTTCCAGAGCCGCCTGAATACCAGGAACATGATCGGGTACATGATGATGGTGTAGGGCACGGCAAAAAATGCGATCGCGCCGGCGCCGAATGCCAGTGCCGGAATCGCGATGAACGTATAAGCGGTGTAGACATCGCCGCCCACGAGGAACCACGTGACCAGCGTACCGAAACGCCTGCCTCCCAGGCCCCACTCGTGCAAGAGATCGAGGTCGCCGCGCCGCCAACGTGCGGCGGCGAATCCCAGCCAGGTGATGAAGCCGAACAGCAGGACGAAGACCGTCAACGCAACCCAGTTGATGTTCTGCACCGATATTCCCCTAATCGGTCGTCGCAAAGTAGACGATGGCCGTCAGCACGGCACTGACCAGAACCCAGAGGAGCTGGAACCAGTAGAAAAAGGGTATGCCGCCCAAGGTGGGATCGATGCGGTTGTAGAACGGCGGCCAGAGAATGACGAGAAATTGCACCACGAACAACAGATACCACCAGCTCCAGCCGCTGCTCGATTTTGGCTCATTCTGCATGACGGGCCCCCTTCCAGATCCCTTGATCTTCTTTCCGCAGACCTTACCCGAATACACGGTCGTTTGTATATTTTGCGCAAAAAAACCCGGCCTCGTGGCATTCGCCGCAAGGCCAGGCTTAGTTTCAGCCGATCGGGCCGCTCGATTAGAAGATTAGAACGAGAACCGCACGCCGAGGGTCGGATCTATATTGTTCGTCTCGATATAGCCGTTGGCAAGGCCATGCGACACGTTCGACCACATGGCGCCGCCATAGGCGTCGAAACGCTTGGTCAAGTGGTAGATGAGAGAAAAGGACAGCGCACTGAAGTTGCCGGTGCAAGCGCTGCTCGAGGCGCTGTCGCAGTTGAGCAGGGCGCCGGTCGCGAATGGGTTTTGCCTTTCACCGTAATAGGCGATCGCCGCGGTTAATTCCGGCGTAACGGAATATCGGACGCCGGCCCAATACACCTGAAGGATCTTGTCAGCCTTGGCATAGGCAGTATTGTTGACGGCTCCGAGCACATATCCGTTGACATCGTCGAATCCCACAGTCAACGGAATCGATGGATTCATGTAAGTAATGTGCTGGTAGCCGCCATACACGCTCAACGGTATCGGGGCAACGGTATACGAGGCCATTGCGCCATAGGATGCGTTGTCCGAGATCGTCGCCGAGAGCGCGCTCGTCACCGATATGCCCACCGGCAAGGCTGCCACCTGCGCCGCGCTCAAAGAACTGACCGACACCGCATCGCGCATCTTGGTGTAGAACACGTCGACGGATGCACCTAAGTACTCCGCGCCCGCTGATACTTCAAATCCCGAAAATGCCTCGCCGTTGCCGGAGGTAGCATAGCTTGCCGCCGGTGAGCTCTGGGTCTTGTATATCGCGCCGAAGTGCACCATGTTGTACAAGGTGCCCGTGTATTTGATCGAACCGTCGAGGCGTCGATCCTCCGTATCGCCGCCGCCGGCGGGCGTGCCGGACAAGCCGAGCAGCGAGAAGGCATAGGACGTGTACTGAGGATCGTACTTGGCGATCAAATCCGCGAGTGTCGAGTTCTGGCGGCCGAAGGTGATCGTTCCCCAAGTCGGGGAGCTTAGACCCACGAAGGCCTGCTCGAACGGTTGTCCGGCGATGCTCGAATCGATGTTCGTGCTCTGGGCGTCGGTTGCTCGGCCGTTGTTTTGCGCCACCGATTTGAGCGCATCGGAGAGCTGGCCGGTCGCGGGATTGAAGTAGGTCTCGAGTTTGAATACGCCCGAAAAATCTAAAAAGTGCAGCGGCTCTTTGCCTTGCAGGCCGAGGCGCGACTGGCTCAGGCCGTTGTTGGTCAGGCCGAATACGTTTTCGCGGCTGTTCTTCTGAACGATTTCCGAACCGCCCGCGAACCAGTAGTTGTTGAAAGGCGCGCCATGAGTTTCATACTGCATGTCCACGTCAACAATGCCGTAGAGGGTGATGCCGTGCCACGTCAGGCTTTCGTCCGCCGGGGCCGGAGGAGCGGTCGGCGAGGTGGTCTGAGCCTGCGCGGCGCCACACGCGGCCAGCAGCGCACCGGCCACCAGGAGGCTTGCTCCGAGATGCGGTACCCCGCGACGTCTCGCGGATTTATTGAGCTTGATCGCCGCGGCGATAGTCGAGTTGAAATTACTCACGTTGAACTCCATCGGTTTGAATGCGGTTGTTGTATGTCAGCAACAACTTAAAGATTGTCGCTGCAGCTACGAGCCGTTATTTCCTGAGACATTTTAACTGCACCGGATCTAGCCGAGCCGCTCGGCGTCATTAAGGAACTAACCATCCTGGTACGCTCGCCCTTATTCTTTGGGTCGGCACAAAGTTTGCTTCTCGTGCCACGTTGCGCCTAGCCCACTCTGGTCTTCGCGCTTAACCGCTATGATTCGCCCTAGATATTACATCCATATTACATGCCATACCATTTTCGCGACGATGCATGACTGGTCATCGAAACAAAGCATCTCGCAAAGCGACGCGCTGCGCCGGCGAACCGGGCTTCAATGCCCTGCAGCGTCAGTTCGGGCGCGAGGGCTGATCGGCATCATTCGCCACCCCATCGCGTAGCCTGCCATAGCATTTTTGCAACATCGGAGACTCAAGGTCCGCCGACTCGGGTCGATCGAGGTTCGGGAGAGGACACCGCAGCTGCAAATCCAGCCGCGTCGGAGCGCGCAACCGGCTATTTGGAGTTATCAATGACGACTAGATTCCGTACAGCGGCCACGCCCGGTGCCTGCGCGGCGATGCTCCCTGCCTCTGCGATCTGGTAGGGCGTGGATACCAGACCCCGTAGGTAAACAACTCCGCGGACGGTCTGCACGCTGATCACGTTTGGACCTCCGAGTTCGACGTTCTGCGCAAAGAGAGTGCGAACGTCGGCGCTGATCTTGGCATCGGCGGAGCACTCGCGCAGCCCGCACCCGCCGATCGAGACGCATCCCGTCTGGGCCGCCGCCAGACAGATGGACAACACCGCAGCGCATCTCGCGCGCATCAGACAGGCCGCTCGTTGCTGTTGATCATCTCATTCGAAGCGAAACTAAATGGGATTGCCCGAGACCTCTATTATCGCGCACCGCAGTCGCGACGACAGCCAGTTTGTGGGACGACGGCCAGTCCGTGGGACGACGGCCAGTCTGTGGTAATTAAAGACCGTGTTGACCTC
>Ga0302326_10031069_pt1 | contig 10673 bp, 9 predicted proteins | sample Palsa_T0_3_FD_202264 | JGI IMG/M metagenome (GOLD analysis project Ga0302326, IMG submission 202264) | Peat permafrost microbial communities from Stordalen Mire near Abisko, Sweden - Palsa_T0_3 | ecosystem: Environmental > Terrestrial > Soil > Palsa > Peat permafrost | place: Sweden: Abisko...
TTTTTCATAGGACTTAGCCACTTTGTCTCTAATTCTTGTTTAGTTTGAACGGTATTGTCGAAATACATGGTATCGGGTTGGATCAGGCCGTTTTCCAATGCATAGGGCAGCTGCGCCAGCGGCACGATCTGTACCTTCTGCTGTACATAAAAGGCCAGGTTCAGCCGGTCGAAGAGTTGTACCCTGGTCTCCTGTTCGATCTGTTTGATGAGGCGGACCGAACTGTCGGTACTGCAGCCGCTGACGCCCGAGGCGGTCTCATCGGCGATCAGGACGATAAATTGTCCGTAGAAGAGGTTGGCATAGCCTTTAACCGGGGTGCCGTGCGATTGCCAGTCCCTGACAAAGCTTTCCAGCAATTCTTCGATCGTCAGGGCTTCCTGCAGCGTGAACAGGCGATGCGCCTGGTAGATCCAGACCCTGGAATTCCCGGCAAAATCCGCCGGCAGTAATTCGGTATGTGAGGTATTCATAATATCTTGTTTGAAGCCAACGGGTGATGGCCGTCGTCCTGCAAAGTTAGGCAATGGAAGCCGCAATCAATTCTGCGACATCCAGTACTTTCACCGTCTCTTCCTTTTCTTCGTGCTTGACCCCGTCGGTCAGCATGGTATTGCAAAAGGGGCAGGCGGCTGCGATCACCGCCGCTCCCGTGGACAGGGCTTCTTCACTGCGTTCGAAATTTACCCGGGTTGTCCCTTTTTCCTCTTCCTTGAACATCTGAGCCCCGCCGGCCCCGCAGCACAATCCCTTGCTGCGACACCGCTTCATTTCCACCAGTTCCGCATCCAATGCCTCCAGTACCTTGCGCGGCGCCTCATAAATGTGATTGGCGCGCCCCAGGTAGCAACTGTCGTGGTATGTTATACGTTTGCCTTTAAAAGGACCGCCTTCCTTCAGCCGTATCTTGCCTTCGTCGAGCAGTTGCTGCAGCAGGACCGTATGATGGATGACCTCATATTGGCCGCCCAGCGCCGGATATTCATTGCGGAAGATATTGAAGCAATGGTGACAGGTGGTGACAATTTTTGTAATGCCGTATGTATTCAATAGCTGAATATTCTGGTAGGCCATCATCTGGAAAAGGAATTCGTTGCCGGCCCGCCGGACAGGATCTCCGGTGCATGTCTCTTCTTTACCGAGGATGGCATAACGGATACCGACCTTGTCGAGAATGGTGGCAAACGCCACCGTGATCCTTTGCGCCCGCTGATCGAAGCTGCCTGCGCAGCCGACCCAAAACAGGATGTCGGGGCTTTCTCCTTTTGCTGTCAGTTCGGCTATGGTGGGTACCTGCATGAATTTTATTTTTCCGTAAATCTAAAGGAAACATTGGTAACTTTAATCGCTAAATCAGCAATTTATGGCGGGTGACGACAGCATGTTATTGATTCGTAATTATGACCTTTGGTGCCACCTCTCGGATGAAGAATATAAGGACCTCCGGGTGGAGCATCGGGTGATCGAAGTACCCAAAGGAGAATACATCTATTTCGAGGCCTATAACCACAATAAGATCTATTTTGTCAAAGAGGGAACGATCAAGATCGGATATATCGATCAGGAAGGCAATGAAAAGGTCAAGGAGATCATCCAGCGCGGGGAGTTGTTCGGCCAGTTCAGCCTTGAACGGAACAATCTGCATGGAGAATTCGCCCAGGCATACAAGAACGATGTCAGCATTTGCGCCTTTACCATCGATGACTTCGAACGCCTGCTGAAGAACAGGCCCGATCTTGCGCTGCGCTACAGCAAACAGGTCGGCGCCAAATTACGGAATATCGAAAACCGGCTGGTCAACCTCCTCAATAAGGATGTCAAAACCCGCCTGATCCACTTTCTCTGGCAACTGGTCGAACAAAACCTGGGCGAGAACACTGCAGAAGGATTTTGTATACCTAACTATCTTACGCACGAAGATATCGCCAACCTGATCGGCAGCAGCCGCCAGACCGTTACGACCATGATCAATGAGCTGGAAGGGGATGGCATCTTGTCCTATAACCGCCAGGAGATCTGCTTTCTGGACGTCAAAAAATTACAAAACCTGGTATCGGAAAATTAATAATGGTTATGAAACATTTCTTGGGATTGTTATTGATCCAATGGGGTACCCTTTTTTCTTTCGGTCAGTCTTCCTCCCGCCAATATACGCCGGCCGACCAGGGCTCGTCAGTTACTTTCGCGATCAAAAACCTGGGGTTTAGTACCGGTGGCTCATTCAGCGGCCTGCAGGGTACCATTGTCTTCGATCCGCAGAATGCTACGGGTGACAGCTTCGACGTGAGTGTGAGTGCGGCCTCCGTCAATACGGACAATGACATGCGGGATGATCACCTGAAGAAAGAATCGTATTTCGATGTCAGCCATTATCCCCGTATCCGTTTTGTTTCTACCAGTGTGACCCCTGCGGATAAAAGCGGGCACTATACCGTCACCGGCAAGCTGACGATCAAGAACACGACGAAGGAAATATCTTTCCCTTTCCTGGCCATACCGGCCGGGGACGATTATATCTTCAAAGGCGGGTTTCAGCTGAACCGGAAGGATTTCGATATCGGCGGGTCCAGCACCATTTCCAGCAATCTAACGGTTTCACTGGCCATCCTGGCCAGGAAGTAGGGAACAAGCGCCGCTATTGCGGTAATTCCGTTACCCATTTGTCCCTGTCATCGGGGCTGAATTTCCAGGGGGCGAAATTATTTTCCACGTTGCCGAAAAGGGCGTTCCATTCCTGCGGTGCATTGCTGTCTTCCATGATCAGCGCCCGGCGCATTTCGATAATGATCTCCAGCGGGCTGATACTCACGGGGCATTCTTCGACGCAGGCGTTACAGGTAGTGCAGGCCCGCAATTCCTCGACAGAGATATAGTTCAGCAGTGTCTTCCCATCATCGGTGAATTTTCCGTTGGCATCGATATTACGGCCTACTTCTTCCACGCGGTCGCGGGTAGCCATCATGATCTTGCGGGGCGAAAGAAGCTTGCCGGTCAAATTGGCCGGGCAGGCCGCCGAACAGCGTCCGCACTCCGTACAGGAATAGGCGTCCAGCAGGTTACGCCAGGAAAGGTCGAAGATGTCTTTTGCGCCGAAACGGGGCGGGGGAGGGGGCGCGCTGCCATCCGCCGGCGCTGGCGGAGCCGTTTCAGGCTGCATCATATACAGCACTTCCTGCCGGACTGCAGGCATGTTCTTCAACTGGCCTTCCGGGGCCAGCCGGGCATACCAGGAGTTCGGAAAGGCCAGCAGGATATGCAGGTGTTTGGAGTAAGGCAGGTAATTGAGGAAGGCCAGGATGCCGAGGATGTGCAGCCACCAGCAGGTTCTCTCCAGCACCACCAGGCTGCCGTTGCTAAGGCCATTCAGCAGGGGATGTAACCATCGGGAAAAAACGAAATCACCCGTCAGATGGACGCCATAATGACCATAACCCCTGGACTGCAGCAGGGTGTCCGCGGCATTCATGGTCAGAAAAAGGGTCATTAGTACAATCTCCGTCAGCAGGATATAATTGGCATCGCTGCGTGGCCAGCCGTCGAGGTCATGGCTGATGAAACGGCGCAGTTTCAGGATGTTCCGGCGGCATAGAAAAATTGCACAGGCTATCCAAACGCCTAAGGCAAGACACTCAAAGCCGTTGATGAGAAAAAGATAGAGTGGTCCCGTCAGGCCGTAGAACAACCGGTGTGTGCCAAAGACGCCGTCGAGGACGATCTCCAGCACTTCGAGATTGATGATGATGAAACCTGCATAGATGACGAAATGCATCACCGCCACCAACGGGTTGCGGAACATCTTTTTCTGCCCGAAAGCCAGCAAGGCGAGATTTTTCCAGCGCCGGCCCGGCTGATCGGTATAGTCTTCATCCTTACCCAGCAAAATGTTCCGGCGGATCAGCCTGATCTTTTTGGCGAACAGCCCGATGGCGGTGCCTGCGGCCAGGATGAAAAGGATCTGTTGGAAAACGGCCATAGAAAATTTATTATGAGGTCTAAGATAAGTGTTTTGCCCAAACCGGACGGAGTCCGGTTCAGACATTAATGCTATGGTGCAAAAAATTATATTCTATATGGAATTTTTTGCGCCATTCAAATTGCATTAATTTGTGGCAGCAATGAAGAACTACATCTTAACGCAGCCCGTAGCAGAAAAAAAACTGCGGCGCATGGCTTACGAGATCCTCGAGAATAACGCCGGGGAGCACGAGTTGATCCTTGCAGGTATCCGGGACAGCGGCAGCGTCATTGCCCGGAATATCCAGCGGCACCTGCAGGAGATTGCCGGCGACCGGCTGTCGACGCAACTGATCACCATCACCCTCGATAAAAAGAATCCCGGACCCGTATCCCTCAGTCATTCGCCCGGGTTTGACGACCGGGTGATCATTGTGATCGACGATGTAGCGAACAGCGGCAAGACCCTGCTATATGCCATGAAACCTTTCCTGGACTACCATCCCCGCAAGATCGAATCCCTTGTCCTGGTGGAAAGGTCGCATAAGGCTTTCCCTATACAACCGGATTATACCGGTCTTTCGCTGGCGACCACTTTGCAGGAGCATATCTATGTCGAGGTGGACGGCGAACAGGTAAAGGGCGCCTGGCTCGAATAAACCAAAGCCAACCACAGGTTGGCTGGCCGAAACATGTCCACAATCGTGGAAAAAAGTCTGCTAAAAAAAGGCCTCGATAGCGGGTTTTCAGGACCAAATAGGGTAAATTTGCCATCCCCTCCGCAAGGGAGGTAATTCATTGATATGGAAGATAACAGCACGCCACTGGAGACCCAAGACAACAACCGTATCGTCCCGGTAAATATTGAGGAACAAATGAAGACCGCCTACATCGATTATTCGATGTCGGTGATCGTAGGCCGGGCCTTACCGGATGTAAGGGACGGATTAAAGCCGGTACATCGCCGCATCCTGCACGGGATGAATGAACTGGGTAATAACAGCAACAAACCACATAAAAAAGCCGCCCGTATCGTAGGGGAGGTGATGGGGAAATATCACCCGCATGGGGATGCTTCTATCTTCGATGCGATGGTCCGCATGGCGCAGGAATGGAGCATGCGCTATCTGCTCGTGGACGGCCAGGGTAATTTCGGTAACCAGGACGGCGACGGCCCCGCGGCCATGCGGTATATCGAAGCCAGGCTGCACCGCCAGGCCGAATACATGCTGGAAGACATCGACAAAGAGACGGTGGATTTTCAATTCAATTTCGACGATACGCTGAAAGAGCCGACCGTACTTCCCACACGCATCCCTCAGCTGCTGATGAACGGTTCCAGCGGCATCGCCGTCGGGATGGCCACGAACATGATGCCCCACAATTTATCCGAGGTGATCGACGGTTGTGTGGCTTATATCGGCAATAGGGACATCACTGTCGATGAACTGATGGTTCACATCAAAGCGCCCGATTTCCCCACCGGAGGCATCATTTATGGCATGGAAGGGGTCAAAGCAGCCATGCATTTCGGCCGGGGCCGTGTCGTATTACGCGGTAAACTGCAGGTGGACACCAAAACCAGCGGCAGGGAACAGGTCGTGGTCACGGAAGTGCCCTATCAGGTCAACCGCGATGCGCTTTGTGACAGGATCGGTCAACTGGTGAATGAAAAGGTCATCGAAGGAATTGCGCACATCAATAACGAGTCTAACAAGCGGGAAGGCACCCGCATCGTCATTGACCTGAAAAGGGATGCCGTCGCCAATGTCGTCATCAACCAACTGTACAAGCATACCGAACTTCAGACTTCCTACGGCATCAACAACGTAGCGTTGGTCAAAGGCAGGCCCAGGACCCTGAACATCCGGGAGATGATCAGCGAGTTCGTGGAATTCCGCATGGAAGTCGTTACCCGCCGCACCCAGTTCGAACTCAAAGAGGCAGAAAAGAAAGCTCATATTTTACAGGGTTACCTGATCGCACTGGATCACCTGGATGAGGTGATTGCCCTGATCCGCGCCAGTTCTACGCCGGATATGGCAAAGGACAACCTGATCAACGCCGGCTGGGGCCTGGACGAAATCCAGGCGAAAGCCATCCTCGAACTGCGTCTTCAGCGCCTCACCGGGATGGAAAGGGGTAAGATCAGGGAAGAATACGACGGATTGATGCAACTGATCTCCTGGCTGAAAGAGTTGCTGGCCGACGAAGGCAAACGCTTTGATGTTATTCGCAAGGAACTGCAGGAAGTAAAAGATAAGTTCGGCGACGCCCGGAAGACAGAGATCACCTACCTCGACAACGAGGTGAGCATTAAGGACCTCATCCGCGAAGAAGATGTCGTCATCACTATTTCCCACCTCGGGTATATCAAGCGGACCTCTGCCACCGAATACCGCCAGCAACGTCGCGGCGGCCGGGGGGCCATAGGTGGCCGCACCCGGGAAGAGGATTATATCGAGCATCTTTTCGTAGCCTCTACCCACCATACCATGCTGTTCTTTACGGAAAAGGGCCGGTGCTACTGGCTGAATGTCTACGAGATCCCCGATGGAGAAAAGAGCAGCAAGGGCAGGGCCATTCAGAACCTCATCAATATTCCCCAGGATGATAAAGTACGCGCTATAGTGGATGTGCAAGACCTCAAGAATGAGGATTTCGTGCGGGAACATGCCATCGTGCTGTGTACCAAACAGGGTATTATTAAAAAAACTTCACTGGAAGATTTCAGCCGTCCCCGCCAGACAGGCGTCAACGCCATCACCATCGTCGAAGGCGACCAACTGCTGGAGGCCCGGCTGATCGATGGCAAATCCGAGATCCTGATGGCCATAAAGAGCGGCAGGGCTATCCGGTTCGAAGAGGAAAAGGTGCGCCCGACGGGTAGGGGGGCTATCGGGGTAGCTGGCATTGAAGTTGATGATGCAACGGATGAGGTCATCGGGATGATCTGTATCAACCGGGAGGACAAGTCCAGGACCGTCCTCGTGGTCAGCGAAAAAGGATATGGCAAGCGTACCCCTATCGACGAATATAGGATCACCAATCGCGGAGGAAAAGGCGTAAAAACGATCTCTGTCACCGAGAAAACCGGTAAATTGGTGGGCATTTTGGATGTCACCGAATTCGAAGACCTGATGATCACTTGTAAGAGCGGTGTAACGATACGCATGCCGGTAGCCGGTATCAGCGAGCAGGGACGGGCCACTCAGGGCGTCAAGCTGATCAGGTTGGACGAGAACGATGAGATCGCCGCCATTACCAAGCTGGATAAACTGGAGGAGGAGACCAATGGTGCTGTACTGTTGGCGCCAACAGCAGAGGCAGGGGAAACCCCGGCAGGCCAGAATGGATTGGATCATACCGGGGAGACGCCCATCGATGCCGAAAGTCCCGATCCCGAACCCGCTGAATAAGATTAAGATATCATTAAAGTTTTCAAATATTTACTTTTTAAATAAATAAAAATGAGAAGACTCTTCCTGACTGGATTCCTTGCCTTGGCTGGTATGGGCCTGTTCGCACAGAGCGTTGACAAAGCGAAAGATCTTTACAAAGCTCAAAAGATTGCCGATGCTAAAACACAAATCGACGGAGCGCTGGCGGTTGACAAAAATCAAAAAAGCTCCGAAGCGTGGTATTACAAACTGAAGATTTATAATGCGATTGCCGCAGGCCCACTCTCTGCACAGTATCCTGATGCGCGCCAGCAGGCTTTCGAGGCGCTGAAGAAATATGTGGACGTGGACGATAAGAAATTGCTGCTGCTCCAGATCGATGGCTACAAGCCCGTTAACGAGATCTATCAGGGATTTTTCCAGATCGGCGCCAATGATTATAACAGCGGTAAGTATGACTCCGCCCTGACTAACTTCAATGGAGCGATCGAAACAAGCTCTTTCATGAACTCCAAGGGATGGACGACCCTCAAGCTGGATACGACTTCTACGCTGTATGCCGGGATCTCCGCAGAAAAAGCCGGAAAAAAAGATACGGCTGCGATATATTATGGCCGCCTGGCGGATGCCAAGATCGACAAGATCAACAATTCCAACATGATCGACATCTATAAATGGCTGGTCGATTATTATAACAATACGAAGAAGGACGACGCTCTGACCCAGAAATACCTGGCCATTGCCGAGAAGATCTTTCCTGATGACCTTTTCTGGCCCAGCACCAGGCTGGAAATCCTTCGGGCAAAAGGCAACAAGGATTCACTCTTCGTGGAGTATGATACGATCGTCGCTCATTTCCCCAAGAACTACCTGTTCTTCTTCAACTTTGGCTTGGAACTGTATCAATATGCCTCGGATACCAGTTCGGGACAGCGGCCGGCCAATGCGGATACTTTGATCGCCAAGGCGCAGGTGATGCTGAAAAGTTGCCTCGCTCTGCAGCCTGATTATCCCCAGGCCGCCCTGGTATTGGGCCAGATCTCCTATAATCAGGGGGTAGACCTGCAAGCCCAGACCAAGAAGATCCCGGGCAAAGGACCGGATGATATCAAGAAGCGGGCGGATCTGCGTGTTGCAGCCGGAAAGAAGTTTGACGAGGCCATCCCTTATTTCGAGAAGGTGGACCAGGATTTGGGTAGCAAAGGCAAGCTGAAAATGGAAGAGAAGACCTCGCTGAAGGATGCCTACGATCTGCTGATCACCATCTATGAGACCAAGAATGTGAAAGATAAGGCCGATGCCTGGACGACCAAGTATAATAATGTCGACAAGGATCACTAAGGTGATATAAATATTTCCCTGTTCAATAACCCTGGTCATGCCGGGGTTATTTTTTTTTACAGTAGCATGTCCAGGGTATCCGCCATTTTCCGGTACCGATAGGCATCGACCGTATATAGCGAGCCCATGATCAACCCAAAGACACCTATCAGCACAGTGACTGCTTTGGCCTTGGGCAGCGGACTGAATAACAGTAAAAGCCCGAACAGGTTGCACAGCACACCCACCAGCAGAATGAGTGGCCAGCCCCGGACGCTATGCCTCAGCGCAAGGGCCGACATTGTCTTGAGAATACCCACCAGCAAAAGCCAGGCGCCGATAAAATAGGGGAGTGCGATAAAGGCCAGCAGAGAATTGAAGATGAAAATAATCCCAAAGAAAAGGTGCAGGATACTTTCGGCCTGCATCCATCTGCTTTCATTAGGACGATTGTCATTTAATATGGCCAGGGTCAATAACAGAACGCCATTCATCAACAGACCGATGCCGGTGAATTTGACCAGCTTCATATAACTGTCCAATGGGTCGATGAAGGCGTAGATACCGATGATCAGGAAGATCACTCCGGCGGCCAGCAACAGCCACCATATGGATTTTTTTTTAGGGGGAAGCATGCGACAAGATACATTTTTCCGCTGTCAGAACCAATTGAATCTCATGGTAAATGGGTAGATGGATGCCCTGGGAAGGTGGCGCGTGCCCTAAGGGGTTCTACTGAGGAGGTGCAAAAAAAGCTACACCAGGCTTGCATATTTCGAAAATGGGTTCTACTTTTACATCATCAACGCAGTTATTCTATCCAATCTCCGATAGACCCGATAAGTACCCAATCTCCACAAACCACCCTTTTCTCAATTCTCATCGTATACATTTAGTATCCTTTCGAATTTCCGCATTCCAATGACTATGGCTATACCCCAAAAGGTGTATTTCCTATTTCATCATAGTCTTTAATAACTAAATGTACCCGCAATGAAAACTTTATTTAGCCTCGTTACGCTCGTAACCATCGTTTGTACCTACGTTCTCAGCGCATCGCTGTATTTACAGGACCAGTTCTTCTTCTCCTACAGTCTTGTTCTGGCTTCAGTTCTCTCGCTGACTTATTGGATTCATTCCAATGATCTGCTGGCTGTAAATGAAAAGGCTTAATGCTTTTTCAAGAAAAAAATCATGTGCTCACCTCTGTAATTCAAAAAAAATGAAAACGATCTCTACTCTTTTGTTGCTCCCCGTTATTATTCTTGCTTATTTCTTCAGCGCCCGCCTGTACGTCAATGGCGATTATGTAGCTGCCTATGCACTGGTAGCAACCTGTTTCTTTTCCATCGTCTTCTGGATCCGCAATGTCGGTATGCTGCTGCAACGGCAGAAGGCTTAACTCCGCCCCCGGATAAACTTCACGATGGGCGCCCAGTAATCAAAATGCTCTTTCTGGTAAATGTAGTTGTGACCGAAATGCCCGAAAGAAACAAATTCAACATCCTGCCTCTTTTGCCTCGCACTCGCATAGATCTTTAGCGCGTCGGTATAATAATTGACCGAATCGGCTTTGCTGTGCAGTATCAGGATCGGCTGTCTGACTCCTTTGATGGTCATCGTATTATCATAATAATCCGGAAGGATAAAGGCTACGGCCGGTGATAATTGATGGTGATATGCTGACCAGCCTTTAATGGAGGCAAAGGCGTTACACACGATAACCCCTTTGATAAAAGGGACGTCGATGCGCGGATACATCTCCAGCATCACGGCATTACCGACGGAATGTCCCAGCAGGAATAGTTTTGGGGCATTCCCACAGATAAATTGCACCGAGTCGATAATCGCCTGAACGTCTTTAGTCACTTTGGAAAGCCTAGAGCTGCCTCTCTTTTTTATTGTATCTGTCTGCGGTCCATAGTCAAACGTGACAGACACGATTCCACTATCCGCCAGCATTTTCTGAAACCACCTCCAGTCGGAAAGACTTTCACC
>Ga0302326_10031071_pt1 | contig 10673 bp, 9 predicted proteins | sample Palsa_T0_3_FD_202264 | JGI IMG/M metagenome (GOLD analysis project Ga0302326, IMG submission 202264) | Peat permafrost microbial communities from Stordalen Mire near Abisko, Sweden - Palsa_T0_3 | ecosystem: Environmental > Terrestrial > Soil > Palsa > Peat permafrost | place: Sweden: Abisko...
TCGTTACATGCCGAGGCTGCGGGCTTCGCGGCGGGCGAGCTCGAGGTCGGCGTCGATCATCATGTCGACCAGGCCGTCGAAGTCGACCGACGGTTTCCATCCGAGGATGCGGCGGGCTTTCGACGAATCGCCCAGCAGCGATTCGACTTCCGAAGGGCGCAGGAAGCGCTGATCCATATCGACGTGGCGGCGCCAGTCGAGTTCAACCCGGTCGAAGGCGCGCTGCAGGAACTCGCGCACGGTATGGTTCTCGCCCGACGCCACCACGTAGTCGTCGGGCTGATCCTGCTGCAACATGAGCCACATCGCCGCGACGTAATCGCCGGCGAAACCCCAGTCGCGGCGCGCATCGAGGTTGCCGAGCGACAGGCGATTCTGCAGCCCCACCTTTATACGGGTGGCGCTGCGTGTGATCTTCCGCGTGACGAAATTCTCGCCCCGGCGCGGCGATTCGTGATTGAAGAGGATGCCGTTAACGGCGAACAGACCGTACGCCTCGCGATAGTTCACCGTCTGCCAATGCGCGTAAACCTTGGCGCAGGCGTAGGGACTGCGCGGATGGAACGGCGTGGTCTCGTGCTGCGGCGTCTCAGGGGCCAGACCGAACATCTCGGATGATCCGGCCTGGTAGAGCCGCACGGCGCGGCCGTGGCGTTTGTTGTGATCGCGCAGCGCCTCGAGAATTCGCAGGGTGCCGAGTCCGACGACGTCGGCGGTGTATTCGGGCTGATCGAAAGAGATTCTGACGTGCGACTGCGCCGCCAGATTGTAAACTTCATCGGGACGGGTCTGCTCGATTATCCGCCGGATGCCGGTGGCGTCGCCGAGGTCGCCGTAATGAAGCTGAAGACCCGACTCGTCGGGCGTATGGGCTTTGCGCAGATGGTCGATTCGGCCGGTTGCAAAACTAGAGGTCCGGCGCACGATTCCGTGCACCTGGTAGCCCTTGCCGAGGAGCAATTCGGCCAGGTAGGAGCCATCCTGCCCGGTCACCCCGGTTATCAGTGCGATTTTCGGCATCAGTTTGGCCGGCCTGATATCGGGGCGCTATGAAGGGCTGGCCGGGTCAGTCGCCCTTTACCAGCCGATGGGAATCGCTGTCGAAATGCTGGGTCGAGAATTCGAAGAGCTCGGCGTCTTCGAGCGCCTCCATCTGGTGGATAAGGCCGATCGGCACATCCATGCACTCGCCGACTTTCAGCTCGAACTCATCGATAACCGGCGAGTCTTCCGACTCCTTGACGCGTATCAGCAGCCGGCCCGAATGGAGGTAGAACGTCTCGGTCTTGATCTTATGAAAATGGAGCGAACACCGCTTGCCCTTGCGGATCTCGAGGATTTTTCCGCAATAGCGATCGTTATTGGCGATCCACACTTCGCGGCCCCAGCCTTTGGGGACAATCTCAACTGGTGGTCGTGCACGGCTCATGTGAGGCAATCCCTCGCTGGAAATCCATCCTGAGGTTGAGCAGTTAAGCGGTTATACGCCAAGCGAATCCGGTCCCGTCGATAGGCTTTATCTAGCTTTACTTATGCTATTCCGATGGGTCCGCGGAGGGCAATCAACCAAAAAGGTATGTCCGAATCAAGGTGAGATCGCAACGCCTGCGTGATTCTACGAGCCAAGCGGAGGGCCCACCGCGAGAATGGGTTTCGAGCCGTGCACCGATTCGTCGTCCGCGCCAAAGCCCGGGACCATATCGATCTGCAGCGAAAAGCGGCTGATCGCGACTGCGTTAGCGGCGGCGAAGCGCCGCAGGATCGCGAGCCGATCCTCGGCGAGCGATTCGACCGCAAGCATGAGCTGGTCGAAGCGCGTGTGCTGATGGACCCGCTCGAGGTCGTCGATCGTGCCGAGCACACCGTGTCCGTTGACCAGCTTGCCAACTTTGAAGCCGTCGTCATCGATAAAGCCGACCAGCCTGACATGGCGGTTCTGGCCCGAAAAGACGTAGCGCGCGGCCGCCGAGCCGGCGACGCCCGCACCGACTATCAGCACGCGCTGGCGCGGCGTGGTCATCCGATGGATCGCCTTGCGCAGGATGCGGAACGACGCGCGCGTGAGCACCAGCAGGTTGAACAACAGAAGCACGTCGAGCACGATGATCGAGCCGCTCACCTGCAATGGCACGACCAGCGTCATCAGGGCGATCGTGATGCCTGCGAGGACGGCACCGTTGACGAATCGAATAAGCTCGGAGATGCCAGCGTAGCGCCAGATGCCACGGTAGACTCCCGCCACGATGAACGCCGCATAGGTCGGCGGCAGAATCCACGGGAGCTGCCGCATGATATCCATCGCGCCGCTATCGGAGATCGAAAAGTCGCGCCGGATGAGAAAGGCACCAAAGTAGGCCGCAGTGATCAGCGCCAGGTCGAGGGCGAATTCGACCACCCGCCGCTTATAGGCGATATGCAGGACAAAGCGGGCGAAACCCTGCAGATAGCCGTAGGCCAGGCCGGGTGGCCGCGACTCGAATGTCAGGTCCATCATGAACAGGCCGGCGACGGCGAAAGTCAGCATGATGATCGGCAACGTCAAGATGACGTAGCGATGTGGCACGACCGTCAGCATCACACCGCAAGCGCCGCCAGCCAGCGCCACCGCCCAGCATAACGCGACGACCGTCCGTGTCGTCAGGCCGAGGTGGAGCAAGCGATGATGGGAATGGTCGAGACCGCGGCGCGATATCGAGTTGCCAGTCGCGATCCGGGTGACGCTGACGATCGCGGTGTCGAGCAGCGGCACCATCAGGACCAGGACCGGGAAGGTATATCGGCTCAGATGCGAATTGATCGCATAGCCGCCGGACTGCATCGCGAGCACCCCGAGGATCAGGCCTATCGGCAGCGCTCCGCAATCGCCCATGAAAATCGTGGCGGGATGGAAGTTATACACCATGAAGGCCAGCAGAGCGCCGCCCAGCGCCAGCGCCTGGCAGGCCATCATTGGGTGTCCGTGCAACAGGAAGACCGCCGCGGTGGCGACGCTGGCGGCCACGCCGATTCCTCCGGCCAGGCCGTCGAGGCCGTCGACCAGGTTGTAGGCATTGGTGGTCGCCAGCAGCCAGAACATTTCGAGCATCCAGTCGGTAAAGCGCCACGGCGTGAGCGGTACGGCGTCGTGATAAAGCAGAACGACGGCGGCCGAGATCAGCAATTGATAGAAAAATTTCTGCCGCGGCTTCAACACCACGGCGTCATCGATCATGCCGACGACCATCAGTCCCAGGCCGCCGACGAGCATCCAGGCCGACAGCGTGCGAGAGAGCGCCAACACCGTGAGGACGGCGACGATTATCGCGCCGCCACCCAGCAACGGTACTGTGCGATGCTCCGGCGCGCTTTCCAGCACCGACGCGGCCGGTGTCGCGACCACGCCGTAACGGGTGGCGAGCCGCGCAACTATCGGAATCAGGATTGCCGTCAGGAGGAAGGCCAGCGACGGCACCCATAAGAGATGGATATAGTCCCAGTTCGAAATATTGGCGAATATCGTCATGGCTAAGCTGGGGCGGAATTGACCTCTGCCAGGACGTCGCCGAAGCGGCGCGTCGTGATATGGCGATCGAAGCGGCTTTCGGCGAGTTCGCGGGCCCGCTTGCCCATCACGCGAAGCTCTTCACGACGGCTGGCGGCGTCGCTGATCGTGCGGGCGAGCTCGTCGCCGTCGCCGGGCGCGCTGACAAAGCCGACGGATTCTTCACGCGCCAGCCGGGCGATTGCTGCGTCGTCTTCCATGATCGCGACGAACGGACGTCCCGCCGCCAGGATGCCGTAGATTTTGCTCGGCACGATACATCCCGCCGCCCCGGGAAACAGTGGCACCAGGTGCAGGTCGGCGGCGCTAAGCGACTCGGCTAGCTGATCCTTGGGCCGATAGGGCATGAAGCGGACGTTGGGCAGTCCGAGCGCCGCTACCTGATCCATGAGCGCCTTTTTACGCGCGCCCTCGCCGATCAGCAGGAAGACGATCCGGGTGTCGTCGCGCAGGCGTTCGGCCGCCGCGATAACCGTGTCGAGCTGCTGGCTTAGGCCCAAGTTACCCGAGTACATGACGACGAAATTCTCACCGAGCTCGCGGCGGAATGGGCTGTCGTCGACCGGACGGATCTGCGCGCAATCGACCCAATCGGTAACGATCGTGAGCTTGTCTTCCGGCACGCCCTTTTTGAGCACCCGCTGGCGCATGTCCTCGCCGAGCACGATTATCCGATCGGACGCGTCATAGGCGCGGCGGTTGCCGTATTCGAGCAGCCAGAGCAGGAAACGATTGCGCACGCCGCCGTTGGCGTAGGCGATATCGGGATAAAGGTCGCGAACGTTGTAGACCAGCCGACATTTGAACCGCCGCTTCAGAATCGCACCGAGCAGACCGAGCATCGGCGGGTCGGTCTCGGCAATGATGATATCCGGGCGCTTGATCTTGCGCGCCGCGACGGCCGCCAGGATGTAATACGTCGCCAGGTTCATGATCCGCAGCGGTAGGCGCTGCTTGGGCAGGCGGGTGCCCCAGGTCCTGATTATCGAGACGCGGCCGTGCTTCTCATGGCGGATGAGGCCCGAGCCGGAGCCGGCGACATGATACGACGGCCCGGCAATAAAAGTTATCTCGTGCTCCGGCGAGAGATCCTCGCAGAGCTCCGTCAGGAACTGGCCGGTAGCCTCAAGATCGGGCCAGAACGAGCGGTTGAGAAACAACAGATGCGTAAAGCATTCCTCCGGTTTGGAGTAGCGGCCGCGATCGGCCTCCTCAGGCTTGTGCCGCCACTGGAGCGGTCAGTCCGCTGGCGACGACCATCTGCTCGATCCACGGGTAAGTGCGCGCGATTCCCTCTTCGAGCGATATTTCCGGCTCCCATCCGAGCACGTCGCGCAGCCGCGTGTTGTCGGAGTTGCGTCCACGGACGCCCTGCGGACCCGCAATGTGCTTGCGAACGATCCGGATACCGGCGGTATCGGCGACCATCGCGGCGAGGTCGTTGATCGAGATGAGCCGGTCCTGACCGAGGTTGAGCGGCTCCGCATAGTCCGAGCGCATCAGGCGGTAGATGCCGATAACGCAGTCATCGATAAAGCAGAACGAACGGGTCTGATCGCCGTCGCCCCATATTTCGATTTCATTGCTGCCGGTCAGCTTGGCGACCGCGACCTTGCGGCACATCGCGGCGGGAGCCTTTTCACGGCCGCCGTTCCAGGTGCCCAGGGGTCCGAAGATATTGTGAAAGCGGACGATCCGCGTCTCCATACCGTAGTCTTCGCGGTAATGGGTGCATAGCCGCTCGGTGACGAGCTTTTCCCATCCGTAGGCATCCTGCGGCTGAGCCGGATAGGCCTCTTCTTCCTTCAGCGGTACGACGTTGGTGTCGAGCTGGCGATACTCGGGATAAACGCAGGCCGATGAGGTATAGAGATAGCGCTTGACCGCGTTTTGGCGGGCGGCCTCGAGGGTGTGAAAGTTGATTAGCGTATTGTTGTGCAGGATGAGCGCGTTATTAGCCGAGATGAAGCCCATCCCGCCCATGTCGGCCGCCAGTGCATAGACTTCTTCCACGCCCTGCGTAGCTTTGAGGCAGTTCTCCCAACGGCGCATATCGAGGAGATGGAATTCGTCGGCGTCGGATTCGCTGAATTCAGGCGTCTTGATATCGACTCCGCGCACCCAGTATCCATGCGCTTTCAGGAACGTAACCAGATGGTGGCCGATAAAACCGCCTGCTCCAGTGACCAGAACCTTGCACTTAGTAGCCATTTATATCTCTTCCTTCCCAAGAGTGTCCAAGACGTCCAGAAGAACCTACGATACTCGTCATAGATCAATCAACAGAACGCTTTTTACAGTCCGATTAAATTAACCTTTCTTTAGAGTCCTATATGTATCTGCAATTATCCCGTCTTGCATTCTTTTGCGCACCTGTTTGGCCGGCAGGCCAGCATGAATCGTCCATGTTTCAAGATCGGACATCGCGATTCCGCCCATTGTCAGAACGGCACCCTGACCGACGTGCACGCCCGGCCCAATAGACGATTTGGCGCACAACCATACCTGATCGTCTATGGTTATCGATCGGGTTACCAGGTCGAACGTCTGTTTACTCCAGTTATGGCTGCCAGTGCACAAGTACACACCCTGAGATAAGCAACTATGGGACCCAATTTTGACGGGGGCCAGATTATCGATCCAGACATCCTCGCCGATCCACGAATAGTCGCCAATTTCGAGTTTCCACGGGAATTTCACCCGGACATGCGGCTTGATCACGACCCCGCGTCCGATCCTGGCGCCGAACATCCGCAGTGCGCCGACCTTGAGCCTTGTCAGCGGGATCCATGACTCGACGACGAGCGCACTCACGACGATCCAGAGCAGTTCGACCCATTTCGGACGGCCGCGATCGAAGTCGGGGTTTTCGAAGAGGTCGAGTCGCATCGTACTGCAACTAGGCGTCCAGGTGCCGAAAAATGGTCGCGGAGTTATGATGCCTATGGCGCACGCTCAGGCTCCTTGACCATCGCGGCTTGTGGATGCGGCTCGTTGGAGCCGGCACTGTCAGCCGTCCGAAGCTGTCCAGCTTCGCGTTCGATTTGCGATTGATAAAGCTTGGCGTCGACCAGGAAGCGGTACCAGCAGCTATGCAGAAAATGGAAAATAAGGCCCGGTTTACCGTCTAAAAAGCCCAGCCTTACCAGGTATCGCCAGATGAAGTAGAGAAAACCGCGTGAGAACGGCGGCAGCCGATAAAACAGCCGATTCCGATACCATCGCCGCCGTTCGATCGAAGTGCCGAAGATGCGTGCCTGAACCTGATCGTCCGCCGCACTCCCCTGGCTCTGGATCTCCATCACTTCCATGTCGGACCATCGATTATGCCGCGCCGTCCACGAGGTCAGGTCGCTGCCGATCACGTCGAAGAGCGAGCCGCGCAGGTGTCCGGCCTTGCCATCGAGGACGAAATGCTGATCGTAGAGCCGATCCTCGCAGCGGCCAAGTCCGCTCTTGAACAGCCGCAGATGCCATGATGGGAAGATGCCGCCGTAACGGATCTGACGGCCCATGAAGAATACCGCCTTGCCGACCATGAAGCCGTCGTAACCGTTCGGATTTGCAATGGCGCGGGAAATCGAATCGCGCAGTTCGGGCGACAGTCGCTCGTCGGCATCGAGATGCAGCGTCCAGGGGGTCTCGATCCCGAGGTTTTTCATCGCCCAGTTGCGCTGCGCCCCATAATGTTCGAACGGATGGACGGCGACAGTCGCCCCGGCACTGCGGGCAATTTCCACGGTGCGATCGGAACTGCCCGAATCGACAACGAAAACATTGCAATCGAGACCCCGGGTACTGGCGAGGCAGGCGGGCAGATTGACCTCCTCGTTATGGGTCAGAATGACCACCGACAGCGGTTTGATTTCGGCCTGGCCAGTCATTTAGACACGCAGGTCAAGTGCACGCCGGTCATACGGAAGACGAATCGCGGGACCTCCCATGGTTACTCGAAAAGCACCATCGGAGGCTAGCGGAGAATGCGGCGTCTGGCTATATCCGCAGGGTCAAAATGTCCGATCTTCCGACAGATGCGGCCTAATCAATAGATAACAATGGATAAGAGTCAATTTGACACAACTTCGCGCCGACCGATCACGAACCGCGCCGCGGCGACGATCTCCGCCGCGAATTCCTCAGTGGGGAAGACGCCTGACCAGTGTCATTCGTCGCGTTTTGCAACGTCGATTCGTATATCTTCGCGTCGATCAGCATTCGGTACCAGAACGCCTGCAGGAAATGAAAAACGAAGCCCGGCCGCCCATCCAGAAATCCGAAAAGAATAAAGTACCGATAAAACCAGTAACAGAAAGCACGCAAGAACAGCGGCATCCGCCCGTAGACGTTGCCTTTGGCCCATCGTCTGAAACCCATCTGGCCGGCGGGGCGAGGGTCGCTCGAGGATTCCGACAGCGTGTCTTTTACCTCGCGATCGGCGTAGCGATTGTGCTTATCGGTCCAGAAGCCGAGACCCTTTCGATTCTCGTCGACAAAGTCTTCATTTAGTTGAAGAATCTTACCCGGAGCGGTCAAAATGAGATGCTCGTCCATCCAGCGCTGCTCGCTGCGAGCCGATCCGGCCCGCCACAATCGCATCAGCCAGATCGGATAATAGCCGCCGTGCCGGATCCACCGGCCCCAGAAATAGACCCGGCGCTTCATCACGAAGGCGGCGACATCGGGCGCGGCCAATGGGAGCGTCGCCGCAATCTCAGCGGCCAACTGCGGGGTGAGCCACTCGTCGGCATCCATTCTGAGCAACCAGATCGCCTGAACCGGTAGATTGTCGATCGCCCAGTTAAGTTGCGCGGCCTGGCTCTCGAACGGATGCTGATAGACCTCGCATCCGAGTTCCCGCGCGATTTCCTGCGTGCGGTCGCTGCTGCCGGAATCGACAACGAAAATTTGTGCGTGCAGGTCGGCGAGACTTTCGACGCAGGTCCGCAGATGAAGCTCTTCGTCGCGCGTCAGTATAATAACCGACAACAATCCCCCTCCGGTTTCAGGCACCGGAGAAACCATTTCCACACCAGGCGCGAAGCTCTGCTCTGCTTGCTATAGCAAAAGTTGGATAGATATGTCCAACTTTAGACAGAGTTTTCGCTTGTCATGACTGGACGCGATTCAAGCCGCGAAGTTTCGCCGCCTTTCTGATCCTCTCCCGGTCGGGAGAGGACGGCGTGCAGCGCCGGGTGAGGGACCGCTAAATAAAATATCTGCTCTTTCTGAAGCAGGACCCTCACCCGCGTCTCAGGGTTCGAGACCCTGACGCAGCTCCGGTGGGTGGCCGAGTCTGCGAGGCGCAGCCTCGGTTCCGACTCGCCTGCTCGCTCCGCGTAGTAACGCTCCGCTAGCGTTGCGCTTAGCGGGCGACCATTTCGGTCATGCAATCGATCATGCGCGACGCCATGATCGTCCACGAGAACTCACGTTCCATCCAGCTCCGTCCGCGCGCGCCCATCTCAACCATCGGCAGGGCGCTGATGCGCCGGATCGCCGCAGTCAGGCTGTCCGGATCGTTGTCGATCCACAGGCCGCATCCGATCTTCTCCATCTCTGCCCATGGCGTGCCTTCGCTGGCGATAACCGGGATGCGATGGGCCAGACCCTCGGCCACCACGATACCGAAATTCTCGACGTACGAGGGCACCACGAGCACGTCGGCGTTTTCGAACAGCGCCCGCTTGGCGTCGTCGCGAAGGTCGCCGGCGAACTCCACCAGCCCGTCGATTCCGAGCGCCCGTGCGCGCCTGCGCAGAGCCTCGGTGTAATCGGCGGTGCCGGCGCCGGCGACTCGCAGCGTGAAGGCAAAGTTCTCCCGCGCGAGCCGTCCGCAGGCATCGAGCAGGTTCTCGATACCCTTTTTCCGGTCAAGCCGGCCGATATAGGCGAGCCGTAACACGCCGGTGGACGGAACCTGATTCAACACCGGCGGTATCACGATTCCATTGGGCACGACGGCGAAATTCCGCGCGGTAATGAAGTCGGCGCTTTGTACTTTTTCGAGTTCGGAGGTGACATGCAGAACGAAATCGTCGGGCGCGGCCTTCTGCGCGATTCGGCACCATGCGATCTTGAGCTGCTTGCGCCGGAAATTGCTCCAGTCCTGCAAGGCGCCTCGCGGCGACCATAGCAGCGGCTTCTTGTGGATGCGGCACGCGATCAGGGTCGGGAAGGTCGGGAAATTATAGACGCCGGTCAGATGGACCACGTCGGCCCATCGGACGTATCCGTCGAGCAGCCGTATAAGCTCCGCGGAGATGCTATGACGCGCAATCTTGCGGCAATAGCGCACGGTGAACCGCGGACCCATCGCGACTTCGATACCGGTCGGGACATCGGTGACACGCCCGATACCGTTGGAATTAGTGGTGAGCACGCGGACATCGGCCCCGGCTTCGGCCAGATGGCGGCATAGTTCGTAGCCCGATTCGATCGGGCCGCCGTAGGAATAGGCCGGGCGGAATGACGGGTTTACATCAAGAATTCGCAGCATCCAACTCAGGCGCCGATCGAGCCGGAAATAAGGTGACTAATTTGGTCAACCTGACAGAGCGCGTCAAGCGGGGGAGATTAAGCAAGCTGAGCAAGCTCATGAAACTTAGGAGCATGATGAGTCTATCAGGTTGATCGAATCGGAGATGGGCCAGCTACGGGACAGATACGGCGAGGTTCGCGAAAGATACGGGCAAGATGCCGGACTGATTGGGTAGTCGCCGCGATTCTTGCGGGATTCCAGCCGAGCTACACTTTGCGGGCGGCGAAAAACAATTCATCGCCGCTCAGCTCATTCACCCGGCTCAGAATAGGGTCGGACGGAAATTCCAAGGCGTCGACGGGCGACGACCCCGCGACTCGCGGCCAGGCCCGGAACGCATAGTCGAGGAATCGATCGTCGATATAGTTCGGATGTACCTGTCCCCACAACGAATCCCATTGCGGGCGGGCGGCCCGCGCCTGCTCGGATCCGTTAGGCGTGAATGAAACGAAGATCCCGCCGGGGCGTAGGAGCTGGTCGGCGAGTTCGAAGACCGATTTTGGTCGCGGCACATGCTCGAGCACGTGGGCGGAAAAAAAACAGTCGAATTTGCCGGCCAGATTCGGATCGTTCCCAGCGGCGGTCAGATCCTCA
>Ga0302326_10031074_pt1 | contig 10672 bp, 9 predicted proteins | sample Palsa_T0_3_FD_202264 | JGI IMG/M metagenome (GOLD analysis project Ga0302326, IMG submission 202264) | Peat permafrost microbial communities from Stordalen Mire near Abisko, Sweden - Palsa_T0_3 | ecosystem: Environmental > Terrestrial > Soil > Palsa > Peat permafrost | place: Sweden: Abisko...
GCGGGGGCGGGAGTCGAGTTCGAGGACTGGGAGTTGGGCTTTTTCGCGGGGGTCCTCCCGGACTCTGTCGTGAATTTCCTGGATGGGTGAGGTGATGATGGGGGTGGCGTACTCGGGGTGGCGAAACTCGAGGTGCATGCCGCGGCCGACGTATTGCAGCTTGAGCATGGAGCCACCCCAGGTGGAACCGGCGATGGCGACCTGGACGGGTTTGGGGCAGAATTCGGGATGGCCGGAGAGCATGGCTTCGCTGCCGCCGAGAAGCACGGCGGTATAGCGGTGATGCATGGTCTGGATTTCGAGGACGGTGGAAGGCGGAAGATCGTTGAGGAAAACACCGCCTTCGATTTCTGACTGGACGATGCCGCGGTTGACTTCGTCGGCCAGGTTGGGATGAGGGTTAAACATACTCGGGCCAAATCTGCATACAGCCGACACTAAGGTTATCGGGTTTTGGGGGTGGGGACAAGGGTCCTTTAGGGCGAGGGTGGGAGCGGAGGAACATGACCTTTAGAGGAGGAGTGGGGCGGCGGGGTTGCAGAGAGTTCAGAGGAGAGCCAGCCGAGCTTTGGGAGGCTGTCCCCACATGTACACCTCTGGGGGCAGCGGCGGCGGGCCCAAGCTGATAAAATAACTGTACAAAGGATTCCTTAAATACCCATGCCAGTTCCGGTTTCACAGATGTGGACGGTGTCGACGTATGTGCTGCGGCAGAAGCTCGCAGGGCGGAAGCAGTATCCGCTGGTGCTGATGCTGGAGCCGCTGTTCCGGTGCAATCTGGCGTGCGCGGGGTGCGGGAAGATTCAGTATCCGGCGCATATTTTGAAGAAGGATTTGTCGCCGGAGGAGTGTTTCCGGGCGGTCGATGAGTGCGGGGCGCCGATGGTTTCGATCCCAGGCGGAGAGCCGCTGATGCATCCGCAGATCGGGGAGATCGTTGAGGGGCTGGTGGCACGGAAGAAATACATTTATCTGTGCACCAACGCGCTGCTGCTGAAAGAGAAGATTCATCTGTTCAAGCCGAGCAAGTATTTGACCTTCAGCGTGCATCTGGACGGGCAGCGCGAAGAGCACGATTTGGCGGTGTGCCGCGAAGGCGGGTACGACATTGCGGCCGATGCGGTGCGCGAGGCGCTGAAGCGCGGGTTTCGCGTGACAACCAATACGACGCTGTTTGATGGGGCGAATCCGAAGTCGGTGCGGGCGTTCTTTGACGAGATGATGGCGCTGGGCGTGGAGGGCATGATGCTCTCGCCTGGGTACTCGTATGACAAGGCGCCGGATCAGAAACACTTTTTGGGACGGGCGCGGACGCGGCGGATGTTTCGCGCGATCCTGTCGAACCGGAAGAAGGAATGGCAGTTTAATTTGTCGCCGCTGTTTCTGGAATTTTTGATGGGGAAGAAGGCGTATCCATGTACGCCGTGGGGCATGCCGACCTATAACGTATTCGGCTGGCAGAAGCCGTGCTATCTGCTGCAGGACGGGTATGCCGAGACGTTCGCGGAGCTGCTGTCGACAACCGAGTGGTCGAAGTACGGGACGGAGTCGGGGAATCCGGCGTGCGCGAATTGCATGGTGCACAGCGGGTATGAGGCTTCGGCGGTGCATGCCACGTTTAATTCGCTGGGCGGATTTCTGGCGACCGTGAAGGGGACTTTGTTTTCGCGGTATCGGGATGATGAGGCGTTGCGGATGCTGGAGGAGCCCGTGGCAGCGGTGCATCCACTGGTGCAGATTGAAGTGCCGGAGACGCTGCACGAGACGCGGGTGTAGATTTTGTGCGGAAACTCCTTGATAGGGCTGCGACAACACTGCCGGTAGGGATCCTTCGACTGCGTTGTCCGGCGCTTCGCGCACGGCAACTTCGCTCAGGATGACAATTCTTTTTTGATTCCACAAGAAAATCTATGACTGGAAAAGAAGGCGGGCACATCGATCATGCTGCGGCGGGAGCGGTGCCGCCGCATGCCGACACGGTGAATCCGGAAGCGCTGGAGGTTGCGCCGGGGACGGCGCATGAGCGGCTGGAGGGCTGGATTCCCGAGCTGGCGAGCGAAGAGGAGCTGCGGGCGGCGCTGGAGAAGGCGTTTGATTATCGCGGGGACGTGACCATCACGCGCAAGGATGGGACGAAGATTGAGGGATATTTGTTTGACCGGCGGACGGGGGCTTCGCTGAAGGATTCTTTAGTGCGGCTTTATCCCAGGAATTCGAATGAGAAGGTTGCGGTGTCGTATGCGGAGATTGCGGCCTTGGCGTTTTCCGGGCGCGATACGGCGGCGGGAAAGAGTTGGGAAGCCTGGATGAAGAAGTATGCGGAGAAGAAGGCGGCGGGAGAGAAGGATTTGAGTTTGCATCCGGAGGCGCTGGAGTAACCTTCACAATTCTGCCGGCCTCGACGAGCAGCTGAGCTTCGCTCGGCCTGTCCGGGTCTGAGACCCGGACCCACACAAACCTACCTACTAGAACTCACTCCTAGTTTATTTCCCCGGTCCGGTGAAGCTCAGGCCGTCGATCAGGTCTTCGACTTCGTCGTCGGTTCCGCCGATGACTGTAATGGAGATGGCGTAGCCGTGCGAGAGCATGACCAGGGTGGACTGGTGCATGACGCGGCTGCCGACGTTTTTGTGGAAGTCGGCGCGGGGCAGGGTTTTCGGGCCGATGGCGATTTCGTAGGGATCTTCGTCCGGGATGAAACCCTGCGCCTTGAATACTTCGGTGAGCGGGAAGAAATATTGTGCGGCTTCGGTAAGTCCGGGGTAGGCAGCGGCGTTCTCGGCAGCGATGAGGATGGAGGAGTTCACCTCTTCGCCTGGGGCCTCGGGAGGGCGGGAGAAAGCGGCGAACAGGACTCTTGCACCCGCGCTGGAGGCGGCGGGCGGTTGTGCTTCGTTTTTCTTTTCTTCTTCTTTCTTTTCCTCTTCCTCTTTTTTCTCTGCGCTTTTTTCGTCGCGGAGGTTCAGTTCGTCGGTGCGCAGGACCCAGCCGGGGGGGATCTTGCAGGTGAGCGCGAGGGATTTGTTGCGGTAGATGCTGTTGGTTACGGCGCCGGGGTCGAGGGCGGAATCGGGCTTGGTGGCTGGCTTCGCGGGGGATGAAGACGCGGGAGATTGGGCACGGGCCTGAGCGTGGAGCGCGAGAAAGATGACGAATACAAAGACTCGCTGAGCGCGGCGGAAGATCATGATTCCATGTTACGCGAACTTGCGCGGTTCGGAATGACCAACGACCCCACTTCTCGCGCAAAAGGGCGCGAGAGAAATGGGGCACCCGTTCGTCAGACAGTCATAGTTTCTAGGCGGCCCTGCCTAGCACTGGCTGGGCGCAGAAGGCGCAGCGGCGGGCGTCGAGGGGGATTTCGCTGAGGCATTCGGGACACTTTTTCGTGGTGGGATCGGCGGGGGCAGGGTCTTTGCGCATGCGCGCCACCAGGGCGTTGATGGGGGTGACCACAAAGAAGTAGACCGCGGCTGCGACCAGCACGAACGAAATTATGGCGTTGACGAACTCGCCGTAGAGGAAATCGCTGTTGTTGAGGGTAAATTTCAGTTTCGAAAAGTCCGGTGCTTTTACCAGAGCCGCGATGAGAGGCGTCAGAAGATCCTTGGTGAGGGCTCCGACCACGCCGGCAAATGCCGCGCCGATGACCACGCCGACAGCCATGTCCACAACATTTCCACGCAGGATGAATTTTTTGAAGCCGGATAGCATGAGGGTAATCCTCCCGAAAAATTTAAGTGTGGCAAATGTAAGGCAGGTGGGGCGGGCGGTCAAGGGCTACAGGGGCGCAGCCGAGCTTGGCTCGGCCTGTCCGGGTCTGAGACCCGGACCCACACAAGGCAATTAAAAGCCCTTTTTCAGATCCGCATGGGCATGACGATGTAGCGGTATTTGTAGTCGTCGCCTTCGGCGGGGCGGAACTGGCCGGCGGATTGGGAGTCTTTCAACTCCAGGCGGACTTCGCTGGTGCCGGCGGCTTTCAGGAAGTCGACTAAATATTGGGCGTTGAAGCCGATGGTGAGCGGTTCACCGGTGTAGGGAGCCTCGATGGAATCTTCCGACTCGCCAGCCTCGGTGGAGGACGCGGAGAGTTTGAGTTCGCCTTTTTCCAATTTCAGGCGGACGGCGCGCGAGCGCTCGTCGGCGAACTGGGCCACGCGGAGAATGGCAGAGTTGAGCTCGTCGGAGTTGAGCGGGACGACTTTGCTGTTGTCCTTGGGCAGCACGGCTTCGAAGTTGGGGAACTGACCGGTGAGTTGGCGCGAGGTCAAAAGACGCGAGCCGATTTGGAAGAAAAGTGTGGAGTCGTCTTTGGCGAATTCGATGGTCTCCGCGTCGGTGGAATCGAGCAGTGACTTGAGTTCGTCCATCGCTTTTTTCGGGACGAGAGTTTTCAGTTCGCCGGAGACGCCTTCGAATTTTTCACCGGGGCGTTCACAGTGGGCGAGGCGATGGCCGTCAGTAGCGACCATGGTGATGGACTCGGGCTTGAGCAGCATGAGCGCGCCGTTGAGGGTGTAGCGCGATTCTTCATTCGAAATTGCAAAGCCGGTGCGCGCAATCAGGCCGCGCAGGACTTGCGCCGGAATGGTGATTGCGCCAGCCGTCGGAAACGCGGGCAGGCTGGGGAAATTCGATTTCGCCATGCCCACCATCTTCGTGTTGGACCGGCCGCAGCGAATGCTGACCCAGTGATTTTCCAGCAGTTTGATGGTGATGTCCGCGTCGGGCAGGAGTTTGACGTAGTCGTGAAGTTTGCGGGCGGGGATGGTGCAGGAGCCTTCTTTTTTTACTTTGGCGCTACAGGAAGTGCGCAGGCTGAGGTCGAGATCGGTGGCGGTAAGCGACAGGCGGTCGCCGGCAGCCTCGAATAAATAATTGGACAGGATGGGAATCGTGGTCTTGCGCTCGACCACGCCTTGCGTGGCGGTTAATTCGCGCAGCAACTCGAGTTTGCTGACCGTGATCTCCATGGTGCCCGCGGCAACAGCGGCTTCCACCGGCATAAAATCCGTCCCCCTACTTCTAGTACTACCCTTATATCAAATGCAAAAGCTATAAAACCAGCAGTAACAGTAGGGCCTTCGCAGAAGTGGAAATCGGGGACAACTGGCTTATTGTCACCGAGTTCCGGCTGGACCCTTGATGTTACAAATCGGTCCCGAACTATTCGGAGACGGCAGTGTAATTAGCCCGCGCCGCCGATTTCTTCCCTGCCTTACACAACTTCCACATCGCATTCACAGGCATCACGAAGGAAGACTGGAGTGGTGAGTGGAAAAGTCGATTCCGTGCGCGATTCATCCGCCTAATTGCTCAGTCAGTTTATTGATCAACCTGTTTAAATCTTTGTCGGTCTTGCGGAGCTCTTCGATTTTCTCGACGGAGTGCAGAACCGTAGTGTGATGTTTGCCACCGAACTGGCGGCCGATTTCCGGCAGCGAGGCTTCGGTCATGTGCTTGGCCAGGTACATGGCGACCTGGCGGGGGTAAACGATGGCGCGGGAATTATTCTTGGCCTTGATTTCGACAAGACGCAGACCGAATTGTTCGGCCACCATTTTTTGGATCGACTCGATGGTGACCTTGCGGGCCTGGGAGTCGATGAAATTCTTCAGGACCTGCTGGGCGTAGGGCAGAGTGATCTCGGCGCCGATTAGCGAAGAGTGAGCAACCAGGCGAATTAAAGCGCCTTCGAGCTCGCGGACGTTGGAGCGGATGTTCGACGCGACGTAGAGAGCGACGTCAGTGGGCAGCGTTACCTTTTCCTGCTCGGCTTTCTTCTGCAGAATCGCAACTTTGGTTTCGAGATCGGGCGGCTGGATGTCAGCGATCAGTCCCCACTCGAAACGGCTGCGCAGGCGGTCTTCGATCTCGGCGAGTTCCTTGGGCGAGCGGTCGCTGGCGATGACGATCTGCTTCATCGACTCATGCAGGGCGTTGAACGTATGAAAGAACTCTTCCTGGGTGCGCTCTTTGCCGGTGAGGAACTGGATGTCGTCAATGAGCAGGACGTCGACGTTGCGGAACTTGTCGCGGAACGTCGTCATCTTGTCGTAACGCAGCGAGTTGATCATATCGTTGGTGAACTTCTCGCTGGAGGTGTAGCAGATGGCGGCTTGCGGCATGCGGCGCTTGACTTCGTGTCCAATGGCCTGCATGAGGTGAGTTTTGCCCATGCCGACTCCGCCATAGAGGAACAGCGGGTTATAGGCCTTGGACGGACGCTCGGCGACTGCCTGGCAGGCGGCGTGGGCGAACTGGTTGCCGCTGCCGATGACGAAGGCGTCAAAGGTGTAGCGAGGATTCAGTTGCGCAGCGCCGTCCCAATCGAAGCGGGACTGCGAAGGGCCCGCGGTTGTGGTTGCGGCGGTGAGGCCGCCGTCGTGGCGGACCGGAGTGGCGGCGGGATCGTCTTCGGGCGTGACGAACTTGACGTCGTTGAAACCGAGGCCGAGATTGTCGATGGCTTCCTGGATGAGGTCGGCGTATTTGTCGCCGGCGTGGCGGAACTCAACGGTGGGAACGCGGACGAAGAGAACGCCTCCGCTGGAGTGACTGTAGCGGGTGGGCTTGAGCCAGGTGTCGTAGGAATGGCGGTTGATTTTCTTTTCCAGCGCATCGAGGATGCGCGCCCATGGATTCGGGGAGAGAGTTGTGCTGGGAACTGACATATATGAAATGTTCACCGCGGCGCTCCGGCGGCTGGTGGCGAGCGCCTGTTTAAAACTGCCGTTTTACGAAGTAAGCTGGAACCGTTAACTTTACTGCGGTATGCGTTCGATTCTCTGCGTGGATGCCCAAAGCAAAAGCGAGATCAGATGGGCATACTAGCACAAAATATTTTGTTGTGTGGAAAACTTCGGCTGGAATTCTTCCGCGAAAGATTATTCAGAACCCGCGCGAAGAGTTTGTCAAGTAGCGCGATGGTAACTGCCGCGGTGACGGTGCAGAGAGCGGGGGCGGAGTGAAGTGTGAAACCCGGGCGGCGAACGAAACTCACGATTGATACGTCGCAAGAAAGGAGCCCTTCCGCTCCTCCGGCCTCGCAGAGTTTTGCCGGCTCGGGTTTTAACTCCTTCGTGATTCTGGCTGGCAGGTAGGGCGGGGTTGATTTATCTAATAACTAGCATTCTACTCGGACTTTTTGGCTTAGGGGAGGGAGTTTTTGGGCAAGCGGTATAATGCCGCTTAAAATGCCCGACCCTTTCACGATACATATTTTTGTGCCCGACGGCGATCCCGAGGGCGTGCGCCTAATCAATCGCATGAATTGGACGGGGTTGGGGATCGCCTTCCCACGCTCTAAATGGCCCGAAGTCCGCCAGCGTCCCGAGTTCACTCGTGCAGGCGTTTATATTTTGGACGGCTTGCCAGGGAATGACGATGAGGACAATTCAGGTGAGCCCGTCCCGGCGCCTCCCTTGCTACCTACTGTCTATATCGGCCAAGCCGATGGGGTGCGAGATCGTATCGATTCCCACTATCAGAACAAAGACTTTTGGGATCGGGGAATAGTCTTTAGTTTCAAATAGTGGCGGCCTCAATCGCGCCCATGTCACTTGGCTAGAGTATGCGCTAGTTAAACGCGCAAGAGATACTGGCCGTTCTCGGCTCGACAACGGCAACACTCCTCAAGAACCGGGCCTCGCAGAGGCCGAGCGAGCCGATACTCAAGCATTCCTAAAAGAGATTCTTCAGATTCTTCCTCTTGTTGGCCTTCGTGTTATTGAATTTCCGAAAGCGGTTGCAACGCCGAAGACCCCGCCTGCTATGCCGTCGCAGAGGGAATCCTCTAAGGAGCCGGACACTGTCATCGTTCCTGCAGAAATAGAGAGCTTCGAGAAAGTGTTCCTCGGGGAGGACTGCCGGTACTCAATCCGCATCTCCGGCGGCATGTTGGACAAAATCAAGTACATCGCAGTTTATCAAAAGGCCCCTGTGAGTGCCGTCACCCACTACGCTCCCGTTGACCGCATCGAACCTTACGGCGAAGATGGCAAGTACAAGCTGATCTTTTCGCTGAAGGCTAGAGAGGTGCCCCAAGGGAAGATTCCTCTTGGGGACGCACATCCGGTGACCGTGATGGGCCCGAAGTACACAACTTTTGCTAAGTTGATAACGGCCAAGCAGGTAGCAGACCTATTCGGGAGATCTGCATGAACGGTCCAAGAAAATCTAAGGCGCGCTGATTTCTTTCGCGATGCTTTCGAGAACTGCCGTGATTAGTACCCGCGGGAGCGCTTGGCGCGCCCCCGACGGGAAGAAATCGTTCGGCCAATCCGTGAGTGCTCAGTTTCAGATTGAGCTGCTCGTCACCTAGGGCGGGTTTGGAGGTAATGCGGGGAGTGATTTATACTCATGGTTTGCCCTAACACTGTCGAACCAATCAGGAGCACGTACTTTTCATGCCCAAGCGTACATTCCAACCCAACCGGCGCAAGCGATCGAAGACACACGGATTTCGCAAGCGCATGAAGACCCAGGGCGGCAAGAAGGTAATTTCCCGCCGGCGCGCCAAGGGGCGCAAACGGGTCTCGGTGAAACCCGGCTTCCGCGAATAGTCCAGTGGCGCGGGCAGAATTTTGTTCCGCGCTCCCGCTGTTGTCCAGTCATCTTGCGTCCGTCAGGTTGCGACGGACATCTGGAACCAGCCTTCTGGAAATTTAGAGTCACTGTGACTGCCAGTGTGCCTGCAGAATCGGACGGTCCGGCTGGCTCGCGGAGTGTTGAGCCGCGAGCTGGCAAGAGCGCCTTTCCGCGCAGCGCGCGGTTATTGCGGCACGCCGATTTCGAGCGCGTGTACAAGCAGGGGCGGCGGCATTTTTCGGCGTCGCTGACCGTGTTCTATTGGCAGCGGCCGAAGGGCGGCGACGGCGCGAAGGCTCCCGCGGCGTCCGGACTGCGCATTGGATTTACGGTGGGCCGCGCGCTGGGCGGCGCAGTGCAGCGCAACCGGATGAAGCGGCGCTTGCGCGAAGCGGTGCGGTTGACCCTGCCGCCGGCGGGTGTGAATGCGGATGTGATGGACGTTGATGTGGTGGACGTTGATGTGGTTATCAATCCGAAGAAGTCGCTGCTGACGGTTGACTTTGCCGCGATGGTGAACGAAGTGAGCCGGGCTTTCGTAGTGATAGAGAAGGCCAGTACCCAGTACTCGGTACCCGGTAATCAGAACCGAACGCCGAACGACAGAAGGAAGAACAGAACCTCGAAGCCCAAAGCGTAGTCCATGCGAAGTGCCGCCAAATGCGTTGTGTTGCTGCTGCTGCGAGGCTACAAGTGGGCGATCTCGCCCATGGTTCCCCCGGCGTGCCGCTACGTTCCTACTTGCTCGGAGTATGCGGCGGAGGCGGTAGAGCGGCATGGAGCGGTGCGCGGAGGACTGATGGGATTGATGCGGCTGTTGCGCTGCCATCCGTTGGCGCGCGGCGGGTACGATCCAGTGGTGAAACCGAATTCTGGTTGCGACAGCCCCCGCTTCTCGCCAAAGGCGCGAGAAATGGGGCACCCGCGCCCGACGGTCCTCTAGAGGAAACGGTTAACTTTGCCAGACATTCAAAATCCACAACACGAACCGGGAAGCGAGAAGCGGCTGATGCTGGTTTTTCTGCTGACCTTCATCGTGATGCTGGGGTTCCAGCCTCTGCTCAAGAAGTATTTCCCGTCACCGGTTGCGCCGGTGCAGCAACCGAGCCAGGCGGCCCCGCCACGAACTGCGGCCCCGGTTATGGCGGCAAGCGCGGCGCCCGCGGCAACTCTTCCAGCCAATGTGGCGAGCAAGCAGGCGGCGAGCGAAAGCGAAACCGTCATTGAGAACGATCTTTACCGGATCACGTTCACCAACCGCGGGGCGCAGGTGAAATCGTGGATTCTGAAAAAGTTCGACAACGACGCGCAGAACGGCCGGCTCGATCTGGTGAATCCCGAGGCGGCGGCCAAGTATGGCTATCCGCTCTCGCTGTGGACTTATGACGAAGACCTACGCGGCCGGTTGAGTTCGGCGCTCTATGTCGCTTCGCGCGAAGGCAAGCTGACATCGCCGGCGACAATCACGTTCGAATACGCCGACCAGGACCTGGTCGTGCGCAAGACGTTCGGCTTTGACGACAGTTACATCGTGAACGTCGAAACCAACGTCACCTACAAAGGCAGTGAGGTTGCGGCGCTGCCGGCGTGGCCTTCGGGATTCGGCAGCCAGACAACGCCCGCGTTCTACGCCTCGGCGTTCATCGACTACCAGTTCAATAAAGACATTGTGCGGCTGCCCATCCGGTGTGGATTTACGGTGTTCTCGAAGTGCACCGACATCAGCGGCGGCAAGACGATTTCGGGGCCGTTCCATTGGGCTGGACCGACCGACCAGTATTTCGCGGCGGTGTTTATTCCCGACGATCCGAACGCGGCCGCAATGGTGACGCTGCGCAATGCGATGTCGGTGGCCCGCGATCCGCAGAAGGCCGATTCGAAAGAGATGGTGAACGTTGACGTGCTGGGCGCCGCGGTGGGCAACCTGCACGGCGCGACGACGGAGCGGATTTTTGTTGGTCCCAAGGAGTTGGAGGTTCTGCAGAAGGTTCCGGTGCCGGGAGAGGGCGCGGACAACGATCTGAATGGGATGATCGATTTCGGTTTTTTTGGGATCATCGCCAAGCCGCTGTTTTTGTGG
>Ga0302326_10031075_pt1 | contig 10672 bp, 9 predicted proteins | sample Palsa_T0_3_FD_202264 | JGI IMG/M metagenome (GOLD analysis project Ga0302326, IMG submission 202264) | Peat permafrost microbial communities from Stordalen Mire near Abisko, Sweden - Palsa_T0_3 | ecosystem: Environmental > Terrestrial > Soil > Palsa > Peat permafrost | place: Sweden: Abisko...
CGTACGGCCGCGTCGCTGGTGGTCAGGGACCGCCAGGCAGCGAGGTCGGCCCGCCGGCGGGGCCCAGGCGGCGAGGTCGGCCCGCCCGCTGGACCCGCGCGGGGCCCGGGCGGGCCCGCCCGTGACGGTCGGGTGACCGGCCCATGTTGGTTCTGACGCACGCCGACACACCCCGGTATCACTTGCCCCGGTCCGGCCGGGGGGTTGGCGAGAACCTGGTCTATACGAAGGATTCCTCGCCACACGCCCCGCCGCGGCCGCCCCCGCTCGGGGGGGCTTGGCGAGAAACTCGTCCATGCGGAGGATTCCTCGCCACACGCCCCGGGGTGGCCGCTGCGCTGGCCCCCCGGGAGGGGCGGCGGCTCGGTTGCGCCCGCGGCCTTCCGACCTGGGGTGCTAACAAGGCGGACTCCCGCGGATCCCCGGGTGGTGAATGGGTAGGGACTCGTGGGCGACGGTCGGCGCCCGGTCGGCTCGGGTGAGGCAACGGTATGTCACGGCGGGTCGGGATGCACAACGCTCTGTCACGGGCCCGTAACGAAATCGCGCTCGCGGGGGCCCGCCTACGAACCCCCGACGCCGCCTACCCCCGCGGCATCGAGGCCGGGATCCGCGCCCGGGCCGGACCGCGAACCTCCACCAGCCACACCGCGAAGGCGATCAGCCCGAGGGCACCGCCGAGCGCGCAGACCGCCGACCAGCCGTCGCGGGAGTAGACCAGCGCGGCCAGCGCCGAGCCGGCGGCGCCGCCGGCGAAGTAGCAGGTCATGTAGATCGTGGTGATGCGGCTGCGCGACTGCGGGCGCAGCTCATAGATGTCGCTCTGGTTGAGGATGTGGCTGCCCTGAACGGCCAGATCGAGCACCACCACGCCGATGACGAACGGCGCCAGGTGGTGACCACCCCAGGCCAGCAGCGCGAACGAGGCCGCCATGAGGACGAGCAAGGCACCCCGCGACGACTGGGTGTGCCCCGCGTCGGCCAGCCGTCCGGCGTAACTGGCCATCAACGCCCCGGCCACCCCAAGCAGACCGAACAGGCCGATCACCGCCTCGCCGTAGTGGTAGGGCGGCCCGGCGAGCACGAACGCCGCCGAGGTCCAGAACACGCTGAAGCAGGCGAAGCCCAGGGCCCCCAGGAGCCCGCGCCGCAGAACGAGCGGTTCCTCGCGACCGATGTCCACCACCGAGGCGAGCAGCTCTCGGTAGCGCAATTTCGTCGGCTGGTCCACGCGCGGCAGCTCGCGCCACAGCACCACGCCGAGCCCCACCATCAGGGCAGCGGCGATGAGGTAGACCGAGCGCCAGCCGACGGCGGCGGCCACCAGTCCGCTCGCGGTGCGAGCGAGCAGGATGCCGATCAGCAGGCCGCTCATCACCGTGCCCACCACCCGTCCGCGCTCATGCTCGGCCGCGAGGGTGGCGGCGAAGGGGACGAGGATCTGGGCCACCACCGAGGTCAGTCCGACGCAAGCCAGGGCGATGGCCAGCACGGCGAGCGACGGGGCCAACGACGCCGCGACCAGCCCCACGCTGGTCACCGCCAGCATGATCGCGAGTAGGCGTCGGCGCTCGTGCAGGTCGCCGAGCGGGACGAGCAGCAGCAGGCCCGCGGCGTAGCCGATCTGGGTCGCCGTGACGAGCAGCCCCACCGCCGCGCTTGAGACATGCAGAGAATTGCCGATGGTATGCAGCAGAGGCTGTGCGTAATACAGGTTCGCCACGACCAGGCCGCAGGCGGCGGCCATGATCAAGGTCAGGCGGCGGCTGATGCCGGCGCTCGGCGGGGCGGTATCGCTCATCGGCCTCAGCATGGCGCATCGGAGCCCGGCGCCGGCGCTCAAACGAAATGGCATGGAGGCGGAACCTTTGGCGTCCACGAACGTTTGAACCTCACAACATACGTAGCCGAGAGCCGCTACAATGAGCGTGCACGGTCGTGCGCGGCCGTGCGGGTAGGACTAGGGCCCCGCCGCCATCAGGAAACGTTGGCACGCCGGGCTTGTTGGCCTACGTGCCTCTTGGCCGGACCCCGAACCTTTTCGCCCGCGGAAATTGCCGCACGGCGCGCGAGAAGGGCATCGAGCGTCCGCGCTGAACCTTGTTATCCGGAGATCGGTGGCTGGTCGGACCGCCGAGAGCTTAGCAACACTGCACTAGTTGGTTGACAACGCAACTATCTAGGGCGTATAATTCCGACTACAAGCATCGGAATCGAAGGACGATATGTCAGACGTGATCACCCTCACCCCCCCAGACTTTGAGAGCGACGAGACGGCCGAAGAGGCCCCTGTTGTCGCCGCCGTGGCGTTCGACGCCCCGGACGACGCCGAGGAGCACGCCTCCGAGGAAGAGACCCCAGAGGTCGTCGTGGCGAGCCCCCGCGCCGTCCACGAGGCCGTTGCCGACAGCTTCATCCCCGAGTCGGTCGACCAGCTGCTGGCGCATTCCCGCCGTTACCCGCTCCTCACCCCGGCTCAGGAGATCGAGCTCGCCCAGCGCATCGAGAAGGGCGACCTGGCCGCCAAGGAGCTGATGATCAACTCCAACCTGCGCCTGGTGGCCTCCAACGCCCGGCGCTACCAGAACCAGGGCCTGCCGCTGTCCGACCTCGTTCAGGAGGGCATGCTCGGACTCATCCGGGCCAGCGAGAAGTTCGACTGGCGCAAGGGCTTCCGGTTCTCGACCTACGCCACCCTGTGGATCCGCCAGGCGATTCAGCGCGGCCTGGAGAACTCCGGGCGCACCATCCGCCTGCCCGTCCACGTGGCGCAGCGCTCGCGCAAGGTGGGCCGCATCGAGCGTGAGCTCACCGTCCGCCTCGGACGCGAGCCGACGATCGAGGAGGTCGCCGCCGAGGCGCAGCTGCCGGTCGAGCAGGTCGAAGAGGTTCGCGATCAGCGGGCCGCTCTGGTCAGCCTGGATCAGCACGTCGGCGAGGATGCCGATACGGCGCTCGGCGACCTGCTGCCCTCCGACGACGAGGCCCCGGACGACACCGCGTGGGTCAACGAGCGCGAGCGGATCGTCCACGAGGCGATCGCTCAGCTGCCCGACACCGAGCGCACGGTCATCACGCTGCGGTTCGGCACCGGCCGCGAGGAGCCCCAGACGCTCACCGCGATCGGCAAGCGGCTCGGATTCTCGGCCGAGCGGGCGTCCCAGCTCGAGCAGCGGGCACTGAAGAAGCTCGCCGAGTCGACGGATCTCGCCGCGCTGCGCGAAGCCGCCTAGCCTCAACCGCAAACGTCATCGCACTGCCGAGCCGGCGCTACGCCGGCTCGGTGTGTACGACCACCTCGAAGATGCTCGGGTACTCCTCGCGCACGCGATGCTCGACCGTGGAAGCGCGGTCGTGTGCCTCCACGAGCGTCATGTCCGGCGGCAGCGCCAGGGTCAGAAACGCCAACAGGCCCTGGTCGGTGTCCCGGAAGCGCAGTTCCCGGGGCTCGGATCCGGTCAGCTCGCGCACCACCTCGCGCACCCGCTGATCCTCGTCGTGCACCCGCCCGTCGGCCACCGGCAGCCCCGCGGCCTCCTCGCTGAGCGGCTCGATGTGGCTGAGCACGCGAACGGTGCTCGGGACGGCCGCGCGGATCGCGTGCTCGACGTCGTCGGCGATCGCGTGGGCGGCGTCGAGGGTCATCTCGGGCGGCACCTTCAGGTGCAGGCTGAACTCGGTTCCCTCGCCGATCCGCAGCGCGGTGACGTTGTGAATCTCACGCACCGCCGGCACGCTGAGCGCGGCCGAGGTGGCCCGCTGGCGCAGCGGGCCGAGGTCCTCGTCGGGCTCGACGTGCACCACGATGTCACTGCCCGGCAGCCGTCCCTCGATCGCCGCCTCGATCGCCGAGGCCATGGCATGCCCCTGGGCCAGTCCCGCGTCCGCCGGCACGCCCACCACCACGTCCGCGAAGTGGCGGCCGCCCGCCTCGCGGATCCGCAGCCGGCGCAGCGACGCGTCCAGCTCGAGGGACTCGATCGCGCCCCGGGCCAGACTCTCCGCGTCCGCGTCCGCGGTGTCCATCAGGACGACGACGTTGTTGCGCATCAGTCGCCCGGCGGAGATGAGCACGAGCGCCGCCACGAACAGCGCCGCCACCGCGTCCGCGCCCGGGTAGCCCGCCCGCACCCCGAGCAGGCCGACGAGCACGGCGGTGGAGCCGAGCATGTCCAGCGCGAAGTGCACGGCGTTGGCGCCGAGCGCGGCGCTGCGGTAGAGCCGGGCGCCCCGCCGGGAGGACACCGTACGCGCGGCGTCGACGGCGATCACGCCGACCACCACGAGCAGCACGTACCACTGCGTGTTGACGTAGTGGCTGCCGTGGATGAGCTGGCGGATCGACTCGTAGGCGATCACCCCGCTGGCCACCACGAGCACGCCGCCCTCGGCCAGGGCCGACAGGTGCTCGGCCTTGCCGTGACCGAACGGATGATCCGCGTCGGGCGGCCGCCCGGCCACGCCAACGGCGAAGAAGGTCAGCAGGGCGGCGATGACGTCGGTGCCCGAGTGGATCGCCTCGGCCACCAGCGCGAGGCTGTGGGCCAGCAGCCCGACGACGAGCTTGGTGGCCACCAGTCCGACCGCGGCGAAGACCGAGACGAGCGCGGTGCGCTGGGCGGGGGCGAGACGTTTCATCGCGTGGCGAGCCTAGCGGCGGGCGGCCGCGGCCGGGCGGCTCAGATACTCGTGAGGTTGGCGAGGCCGGTGCCCTGTAACAGAGCGTTCGCCTTGGCGTTGAGGATGGTGAATTCGCCGGTGAGGATCAGCACGCCCATCCCGACGAGCACGGCGCCGCCCGCGGCGATGATCAACGGGTAGTGGCGCTTGACGTGCGAGAAGCTGTTGGTCATGCGCTCGAACGCCAGCGCCGTGGCCAGGAACGGGATCGCCAGGCCGGCCGAGTAGAAGGCCAGCAGCAGCGCGCCGTGCGCCGCCGAGCTCGAGATCGCCGCGGCGCTGAGGATCGACGTCAGGGTCGGTCCGACGCAGGGGGTCCAGGCGAGGGCGAAGGCGGCGCCCACGACGAGCGGACCGCCCTTGCCGGCTTTGCGCAGCAGGCCGTCTACGTGCCATTCGCGATTCAGCCGCGTGACGAAGGGACTGAACAAGAACACCAACCCGAGCCCGATGATCACCACCGCCCCGGCACGTTCGAGCGCCACGCGATGGTCGCTCAGCGCGGAGCCGATCTCCGTGGCTCCGAGCCCGAGCAGGATGAAGATCGCCGAGAAGCTCGCGGTGAAGGCCAGGCTCGGCAGCAGGATGCGGCGCACGCCGACGCCCTGCAGGTCGGCCGGTGCCACCCCGATCACCGTCGACAGATAGCCCGGGACGAGCGGGAGCACACACGGCGACAGGAACGAGACCAGGCCGGCGGCGACGGCGGCGAAGATCCCCACACCGGTGGCCGGGTCGCTGGCACTGCTGGCGGCGACGATCAGGTGAGCGGAGTGCATCTGCACCTGTGCAGGATCGCAGAGCCCGCGGCTCAGCCACCGAGCGCGTCGCGCAACTCGGCCACCTCGCGCTCGAGGCGTCCGACGCGCTCGGCCAGGGCCGCGAGCGGATCATCGCCCGCCGTCGTCGGCGCGGGGGGCGTCGGCACCAGGGGGGCCGACGCCGGCGCGGCGACGCCGAAGCGCTCCGTCGGCGCACCGCCGACCGCCGGCGGGTCCGCCACGACGGCCTCGGGGCCGTCTTCGGCCAGCAGATGCTCGTAACGCTCCTCCTTCTGACCGGGCCGGCGCGGGAGGCGCAGCACCAGCTCACGTCCGATCAGCCGCTCGAGCGTTTCGTCCACGTCGGCCAGCGCGGCGAACCCGTGCATCCGCTCGGTGCGCTGCTTCAGCTCGCCCGGCGTCTGGGGGCCGCGCAGCATCAGCACGCACATGATCGCCTGCTCGCCGTCATCCATCGGCAGGCGCTCGGCCAGCAGATGACGGAACTTGGCCGTGCGGCTGCCGGCGCCGCTGGCCAGACGGGTCAGCCCCCGTCGCTGCAGGCGGGTGGTGGCGTCGCGGATGACGTCCTCGTCGTAGTTGACCACCGGATCGCGGTTGGTCGACTGATTACAAGCCAGGCGCAGCGCGTTGAGCGACAGCGGGTACTGATCGGGGGTCGTCCGCTGCTTCTCCATCAGGCATCCGAGCACGCGGATCTCGGCCGGTCGCAGGTCCATCGCGCACAGGGTAGAACCCGAGCGAGACGGCCGCCGACCGTTCACTACAGTGAATCGATGGTCAACCACCGTCATCGGCTTTCATGAGCACCCCCTTCGGCGGCGGCGGCATGCACGGCGGCGGATCGGGTGGCGGCCGGCGGCGCGAACTGAGACCGGAGGACCTCCCGAGCACGCCGGTGTCACTCCGGCGCGTCGGCCGCCTGTTCAAGCCCTACCGGTTGCGCCTGAGCTGGTTGCTCAGCCTGATCGTGTTCGCCTCGATCATCGGGGTGATCAGCCCCTTCCTGCTGCGCGCGGTGATCGACAAGGCCTACCCGGAGAAGAACACCACCCTGCTGTTCGTGCTCGTCGGCGGCATGATCGCCATCTCGATCGCCAGCGGGATCATCGCGGTGGCCCAAACCTGGGCGTCCAACGTGGTGGGCCAGAAGGTCATGCACGACCTGCGCGCGTCGGTCTACGCCCACCTGCAGAAGATGTCACTCGCCTTCTTCACCCGCACCCGGACCGGCGAGGTGCAGTCGCGCATCGCCAACGACATCGGGGGCATCGACGACGTAGTCACCAGCACCGCGACCTCGATCGCCCAGAGCTTCACCACCGTGGTCGCCACGGTGATTGCCATGTTTCTGCTCGACCCACTGCTCGCGGTGTTCTCGCTGGGCCTCCTGCCTTTCTTTATATGGTTGACCCGACGCGTCGGCGAACAGCGCAAGCGCATCACCGTCGTGCGTCAGGGTCGACTTGCCGACATGTCGACCCTGGTGGAGGAATCCCTGTCGGTGTCGGGGATCCTGCTCGGTAAGACCATGGGTCGCAGCTCCGAGCTGGTCGGGCGTTTCCGGCGCGAGTCGGCCGACCTGGCCGACATCGAGGTGCACAGCCGGATGGCCGGTCGCTGGCGCATGGCCTCGGTGCAGATGACCTTCGCGATCATGCCGGCGCTCATCTACCTGTTCGCCGGACTGAGCTTCGCCCATGGCTGGAACGCCATCACCATCGGCACCGTGGTGGCCTTCACCCAGCTGCAGGTGCGCATGCTCTTCCCGGCGCAGTCGCTGCTGTCGACCGGGCTGGACGTGCAGACCTCGCTGGCGCTGTTCGGGCGGATCTTCGAGTACCTGGACCTGCCAATCGACATCAAGGAGCATCCGCAGGCCGAGCCGTTTGAGTGCCTGCGCGGCGACGTCGCGTTCGAGGACGTGTGGTTCCGCTACGACCCGGACGGCGCCTGGACGTTGCAGGACATCAACGCGAGCATCCCGGCCGGCACCACCACAGCGATCGTCGGCGAGACCGGCTCGGGCAAGACCACCATGGCCTACCTGGTGGCCCGGCTCTACGAGCCCGAGCGCGGGCGGGTGACCATCGACGGCACCGACATCCGCGACGTCACGCTGGAGTCCCTGGCCGCGACGGTCGGACTCGTCTCGCAGGAGACGTATCTGTTCCACTCCACGATTCGCGAGAACCTGCGCTTCGCCCGGCCCGACGCCACCGACCAGGAGATCGAGCAGGCGGCTCGGGCGGCGCAGATCCACGACCTGATCGCCGGGCTGCCAGACGGCTACGACACCCTGGTGGGCGAGCGCGGATACCGATTCTCCGGGGGCGAGAAGCAGCGCATCGCCATCGCCCGGACCGTGCTGCGCAATCCGCCGGTACTCGTCCTCGACGAGGCGACGAGCGCGCTGGACACCGAGACCGAGCGCCAGGTCCAGGCGGCGCTCGACGACCTGGCCCGCGGGCGCACGACCATCGCCATCGCCCACCGGCTGTCAACCGTGCGCAACGCCGATCAGATCCTCGTGCTCGACCACGGTCAGATCGTCGAGCGGGGCACGCACGAGGAGCTGCTCGACCTCGGCGGGCGCTACGCCGCGCTGGCCAGCGGCGCGCTGCTGGAGGCCGAGCGTCCGCTCGACGCCGGCCAGCAGCTGCTCACGTAGCCCTCGCGTCGAGGTTCAGGCGCACGTAGTCGATGGTCAGCGGCTCGCCGAGCTCGGCCATGACCGCGCGGACGAACCCTTCGTGCAACTGCGGGGGCAGACGATCGAGGTGCGCGCCGAGGTTGATTGTTCGGAGGTACTCAAACGGCTCCGGTGGGGTGACCGGCACCGGTTGCAGCCACGCGTGCACGTCGGTGAAGCCCGCCCGCTCCAGGGCATCGCTCGCGCGTTCGGGCGAGCTGAAGTTCCAGGGTCCGCGCCAGCTGTTGAGATACGGGGCATACGGCTCGCGGGCGCCGACCTCGTCGGCGGCCCGGTGCACGCGGGCGATGTTGCGCTCGCCGCCGCACTGGGCGACGAGCTGGCCACCGGGACGCAGCGCCCGGCGCAAACGCTCGAACAGGCGGTCGTGATCGGCGATCCAGTGGAAGGTCGCGGTCGAGAGGATGGCGTCGACCGGGGTGTCGAGCTCGAGCTCGAGCAGATCCATGCGGCGGACGTCGGCGCGGTCGCCCAGCCGCTCGCGGGCCGCGGCCACCATCGACTCCGAGGCATCGACGGCGATCACCCGACCCTGCGGCAGTCGCTCGATAAGCGCCTCGGTCACCCGCCCCGAGCCGCAGCCGGCGTCGAGCACCGTCTCGTCGCCGTTGAGGCTTAGGCGGTCAAGCACGGCGCGCCCGAGCGCCTCCATGGGCGCCGAGACGCGATCATAGCTCGGTCCGTTCCAGTCGCGCGTGGCCACGCCGCGTACGTTATCGCATACGTTCGTCTGCCGCAAACGCCTCGGACGCCAGCTCGCCCAGGATCCGCGAGAGCTGGCCGCCCTGCCAGGCGAGCGGGGAGCGTCCCGGCTCCTCGACCAGCAGTCGTGCCCCGGGGATCGCCGCGGCGTAGCGCTCGCCCACGGCGAGCGGGTGCTCGGCATCGGCTTCGTCTCGGCTGGCCACCACGACGGTGGGGACGCCGATCTGCTCGAGCTCGTCGAGCGACTCGAACGGTCGCGACCGCGGCACGCACTCGAGCGCGTCGGCCACGGCGCCGGGATGCTCGTGGGCCGAAAGGCGCTGCCGTAGCACGGTCAGCAACGTGTCGCGGTACTTGTCCGGCACGCTTCGGTGGGCCTCGTAAGCGGCCACGAAGCCCTCCACCCCGCCCTCGCGCAGCCCGCGGGCCAGCGCGTCCCACACCGCCAGCTGGGCCGGCGACGGCGGCCACGACGACGGATTGAAGGCCGGGGTGATGAGGGCGAGCCCGGCCACCCGATCTGGGTGGCGCAGGGTCAGACGCGCGGCCGTGTGGGCGCCCATCGAGGCGCCGGCCAGCACCGCGCGGGGCGCCGCGAAGGCGTCGAGCACCGCCTCAAGGTCGTCGGCCAACTCGGCATACCCGTACGCCGTCGGGTCCGGCGCGGGACTCGAGCGACCGTGACCCCGCGCGTCGTAGGCGATGACCCGGTGCCCGGATCGCGGCAGCGACTGGGCGCCCATGACCACGTAACGGCGCGTGGCGGTGAGCCCGTGCAGGAGCACGATGGGCGGCCCCTCGCCGCTCTCCTGCGCCGACAACTCGACGGGGCCGGCCTGTACCTGACGCTCGATCGGTTCGCTCATGCCGTCAGGTCTAGCAGTCGGCTGCTGGAAGGTGCGCGCGGGTGATCTATTCTGGCGTTCATGGCCGCCATCGACGTCACCGAGCAGACCTTCGCCACGGAGGTGATCGAGCGTTCGCGCACCACGCCGGTGGTGGTGGACTTCTGGGCGCCCTGGTGCGGGCCGTGTCGCTCGCTCAGCCCGATTCTCGAGTCGGTGGCCTCGCGCCACGAGGGCGAGGTGGTGCTCGCCAAGCTCGATACCGACGACAACCCCGAGATCGCCCGCACGTTCGACATCCGCGGGATCCCCGCGGTGAAGGCGATCCGCGACGGCGAGGTGGTGGACGAGTTCGTCGGCGTGCAGCCCCCGGCCGTGGTCGAGCGGTTCTTCGCCGGCCTCATCCCCTCCGAGACCGAGGCGCTGGTGGCCGAGGGCGACCGGGCGTCACTGGAGCGCGCGGTGCAGCTCGAGCCCGGGCGGGCCGACGCCGCGGTCCCGCTGGCCCGACTCCAGCTGGCCGACGGTGAGCGCGAGCAGGCCCTCGCCACCCTCGAGCCGGTCGTCGGCAGCTTCCAGGCCGACGGGTTGCAGGCCCGCCTGCGCCTCGAGGACGCGCTCGACTCCAGCCCCGAGCTGGCCCCGACGCTGCGCGAGGCCTTCGTCGCCCTCGACGAGGGCGAGGTCGACCGCGGAATCGACCTGCTCATCTCGGTGCTGGACGGCGCGGACGGCCTGCGGGATGACATCCGGCAGGTCGTGGTCGGTGAGCTCGACGTGCTCGGGGCCGAGCACCCGCTCGCCCGCGACGCCCGCCGGCGGCTGGCTAGCGCGCTGTTCTAGCGGGCTCGGTTTCCGTCGCCCAGCGCCGATTCAGCGCAGCGGCAGGAGCAGGACCGCCAGGATGATCGCCAGCATCACCGCGCAGTAGACCGCGGCCGCCAGCA
>Ga0302326_10031079_pt1 | contig 10671 bp, 9 predicted proteins | sample Palsa_T0_3_FD_202264 | JGI IMG/M metagenome (GOLD analysis project Ga0302326, IMG submission 202264) | Peat permafrost microbial communities from Stordalen Mire near Abisko, Sweden - Palsa_T0_3 | ecosystem: Environmental > Terrestrial > Soil > Palsa > Peat permafrost | place: Sweden: Abisko...
TATGCCTTTGATCGATGGATGGCGAAGCAGTATCCGCAGATGCCTTTTGAGCGGTACGCCGACGATGCCATCGTGCATTGCAGGACGGAGCGGGAAGCCCAGGAGGTTCGGGCGGCCATAGCCGTGCACTTGACGGAGTGTGGGTTGGAACTTCATCCGGAGAAGACGAAGGTTGTCTATTGCAAGGATGACGACAGCCGGAGGACGTATCCGAACGAGAAGTTCGATTTTCTGGGCTATACATTTCGGCCGCGGAGATCGAAGAATCGGTTGGGGAAGTACTTCATCAATTTCAGTCCGGCAGTTTCCGACAAGGCGGTGAAGGCCATGCGGGTAGAGATTCGAAGCTGGGACCTGCATCTACGCAGCGACAAGCGCATCGAGTATCTGTCCCGGATGTTCAACCCGAAGATCCGCGGCTGGCTCAGTATTACGGGCGGTATTATCGCTCGGCGCTGTATCCGCCGATGCGCCAACTGGATCGATCGCCGGCCCGTTGGGCTGAGCGGAAATACAAGAAGCTGCGCGGTCATCTGCGCAGGGCGGCGCATTGGGTAGCGCGCATTTCCCGGCGCGACCCGAAGCTGTTTGCGCACTGGCAGATGGGTGTGCGGCGTGGCTCCATGGTGGGAGCCGTATGAGCTGAGAGGTTCAAGTACGGTTCTGAGAGAGCCTCGGGGTGAGATTCCCCGGGGCTACTCACCTCGTGGTGCTGGCGCGCTATCAGGGAACTCGTCTGACGGGCTGGATTGAATCGACGCTGGAGGGCTGGCTAGGATTGGAGATCAATCGGGAGAAGACGCGCGTGGTGCACCTGGAGGAAGAAGGAGCGAGCCTGGACTTTCTGGGATTCACGTTCCGCTACTACGACGACCTGCAAGGGCGCGGGTGGCGGTACCTCAACGTGAGTCCGTCGGCGAAAGCCCTGAAGAAGGAGCGGGAAAAGCTGCACGCGATGACCGATCATCGGCAATGCGCGAAGCCCATCCCGCAACTGATGGAGGGTCTCAACCGGCACCTGACAGGCTGGGGAAACTACTTCAACCTGGGGTACCCGCGCGTAGCCTTCGGAGAGATCAACACGTACGTTCGGGATCGTCTCACGCAACATTCGCGACGACGCAGCCAACAGCCCTTCCGTCCGCCGGAAGGCGTCAGCTATTACGAACAAATCCAGCGGTTTGGGCTGGTGCGTTTATGAGGCTGGCAGCCGTCACCTGCCTGCGCAAGCCTGCGGCAATACGGCTCCAGGAGAGCCGGATGTCGGGAAATCCGCTTGTCCGGTTCGACGAGGGGAGAGTGGGTCGCACTTTGGTGTCGCCCTCTCTCCTACTCTACCGAGAAACAAGCCGTGCCCGTGCCCGCCTCCCCACGTGCTACCATTCCCGAATGGGCGATTCCGCTTTTCTCCCAACTTCTGCCGCGGCTATCCCAGCCACCAGAGTCACTTCACGGCCGCAGCACTCCGCTCTCGTCCGCGTCACGCATTGGATCACCACCCTCTGCTTTCTTGCCCTGCTCGTCACCGGCGTTGAAATCCTCATCTCTCACCCGCGCTTCTATTGGGGTGAAGCCGGCAACGTATTAACCCCTCCGCTGTTCAAACTGCCGACCCCGGCCTCCCGGTCGTCCGTGCCCACCGGCTACGGCTACGTGCTGCCGGACCAGAACGGCTGGAGCCGGTATCTCCACTTTCAGGCTGCGTGGGTTGCGGTATTGACCGGCTTACTGTATGTCATCTCCATCTTGTTTTCCGGCCATTTGCGCAGGAATTTGCTCCCGAGCCAGTCCGATCTTTCGTGGCGGGCGATCTCCATCGGGATCGTGGATCATCTGCGCTTCAAGCGGCCCAGCGAGGCGGAAGCCCGGTCGTATAACCTGTTGCAGCGTCTCACCTACCTGTTCGTGATCTTCGTTCTGTTCCCCTTGGTCATCTGGACGGGCCTGGCGATGTCCCCCGCCATTGCTTCCGTGTTTCCGGCCGCCGTCAGCGTGCTCGGCGGCCAGGAATCCGCACGCACGATTCATTTCTTCGTCTCCGTGTTCCTTTTACTCTTCCTTTTGATTCACATCGCGATGATTTGTCTTGCCGGATTCGGGAGCCGCATGCGAGCCATGATCACGGGCAGCGCCGGTACCTACAAGGAGCGCCCATGAGCGATGTCTCACGCCGCAAACTGATCGCCACCGGGCTCGCCGCAACGGCGGGCGCATCCGTCCTCGCCGTAACCGCCCGGCTGGCCCGGCGTTATGGACTGATCCCGCCCGATCATGGCGGCCTCTTCGGCCTGGGGGAAACGCTGACCTATGCCGCGCAGCGCATACTGACGCGCCACTCGATGGCTCGTGAGTTCTCCCGCAGCCAGATTTCGAAGGCCCCGTTCCCAAACTGCGAGGCACCCAAGGAAGAAGCCTTCCAGCGCCTACAGGCGGGAGGGTTCGCGGACTGGCGGCTCGCCGTTGACGGCATGGTCGCGCGCCCCGCATCCTTTTCGCTTGCCGAACTCAAGAGCTATCCCTCCCGCAGCCAGATCACGCATCTGGCATGTGAAGAGGGTTGGTCTTTTATTGCCGAATGGACCGGCGTACCTCTGTCGCATGTCTTGGACCTCGTGGGGGTTCTCCCGCAAGCCAGATATGTCGTCTACTTCTCGATACAGCGCGACTGGTGGGACAGCGTCGATATGGCCGATGCATTGCATCCTCAGACGCTGTTGACCTACAAGATGAATGGCGGCGAGCTTCCCGTGGGCCACGGCGGCCCGCTCCGTCTGCGTGTTCCCCGCCAGCTCGGCTACAAGAGCGTGAAATACATCACGCGCCTGACGGTAACCGACGACCTGAAACGGTTCGGCCAGGGGTTGGGCTCCGCGTCGCCCGAGGGCGGTTACGCCTGGTACGCGGGCATCTGAGTTCTACCGTGAAACACTGTGCTATGGTGGCTTCCGAAGCCATGATACGCACTCTCTTCCCTGTCATCGCCCTACTGGCAACCGCAGCCCTAGCCCAAACGCCGCCCCCGGCGCGCCCGCCAATGGCCGAGACGCCCAACACGGATCTCTATTACAAGCTGGCCGTGGACGCAGTCCCGCAGGATGGCGTCCCTAAGGGCGAGATCAAAGGACCCTTCACGCTGCCCAGCAACGCCTATCCCGGCACGCAGCATACTTATTGGGTGTACGTGCCGGCGCAGTACGATCCGGCCGTGCCCGCCAGCCTGATGATCTACAACGATGGGCAGGCCTTCATGAATCCGGAAGGCGATGTCCGCGCGCAGGTGGTGATGGACAACCTCATCTACCGGCGCGAACTGCCAGTGATGATTGGCGTCTTCATCAATCCGGGCCGCCGTCCCGATCAGCCGGAGCCGGACGCCAAGGAGTGGGGCGACCGCACCACCAACCGGCCCACCGAATACAACACCTTGGACGATAAGTACGCACGCGTCATCGTGGATGAACTGCTGCCCGTTCTTTACAAGGACTACAACATATCGAAAGATCCCGAGCGGCATGGCATCGGGGGTTCCAGCTCGGGGGCCATTGCGGCTTTCACGGTGGCGTGGGAGCGTCCGGACGTATTCCGCAAAGTGCTGAGCAACGTCGGCAGCTTCACTAACATCCGCGGAGGCAACGCGTATCCGGATATCATCCGCAAGGCCGATAAGAAGCCCATCCGCATCTTCCTGGTGGATGGCCGGAACGATAACCGCAGCCTGCACGCCGACGGTACTTACGATCAGGCGCGCGACTGGTTCTATCAGAACGTGCGGATGCAGCAGGCGCTCACCGAAAAAGGCTACGAGGTGAACTACGAGTGGGGCATTCAAAAGCACGGCCAGAAGATGCTGCAGACGGTCTTCCCCGAAATGATGCGCTGGCTGTGGCGCGACCACGGCGTTTCGACGGACGTTCACGATATGGTCGAGCGGTCGTTTAATGGACCCAAAAAGCAGTAGGACGGCGGAGGCGGCGCATGGCGCCACCCCACTGTGGCTCGCCATCCCGCTGCTTGCAATCTTATACTTCGCGGGCCTCTCGTCATCCGGGCTGCTCGGCCCCGACGAGCCGCGCTACGCCTCCATCGGCCGGGAAATGGCGCGCTCCGGCGATTGGATCACGCCGCATCTGTGGGGCGCGCCGTGGTTCGAAAAGCCCGCGCTGACGTATTGGATGACGGGCGCGGCCTTCCGGTTGGGGCTCGGCGAAGACGTGGCCCCGCGCGTCCCCGTGGCGCTGGTGTCGGTGGGTTTCCTGATATTCTTCCAATGGGTCCTGAGCCGGGAATTCGGCGCGCGGGCGGCGTGGACCGCGACCCTCATCCTGGCCACATCGGCTGCCTGGCTGGGATGCAGCTTCATCGGGACCACCGACCTGCCCATGGCGGCGGCGTACTCGGCGGCCATGCTGCTGTCGCTCGAATGGATCGAGACGGGCGACCGGCGCAGGTTGCCGCTGGCTGCCGCGCTGCTAGGCGTTGCGGTATTGGCCAAAGGCCTTGTGCCGCTCGCGCTCACCTTGCCGCTCATCTGGTGCGGCCGGCGGCGCTGGCGCGATCTGGTGCGCCTGCCAGTCACCGGAGCGTTCCTGATCGTCGCGGCGCCCTGGTATCTGCTGTGCTACCTGCGCAACGGCGCGAATTTCTTCCGGACGTTTTTCTGGGAGCAGCATGTGGAGCGCTACATCTCCGGATCTCTAGCGCACGGGCAACCCTTCTGGTTCTACGCGCCGGTACTGGCGGCCGCGCTGATGCCGTGGACACCGGCGCTCCTGCTTCTGGCCCGCCGCGCGCTATACCGCGATGCGCGCCGCCGGTTCCTGTTGCTGTGGCTGCTTTTCGTATTGGTTTTCTTCTCGTTTTCCAAGAACAAGCTGCCAGGATATCTGCTGCCGCTGGCGCCCGCGGCCGCGGCTTTGATGGGGATCGCACTGGCGGAAGCCCAGCGCGCACGCTGGGTGCTACCCGCCGCGGCGATCTGCCTGATAGCCATACCCGCAGCGCTGCCTATGCTGCCCGACGCGCTGGCGGCGGGAATTTCGCGCGCACCGTGGCCCGCATTCCATTGGACCTGGCTGCTGCCAGTGGCGCTGGCATTGGGAATCTACTGGCTGGAACGGCACGGGCGCCGCACGGCTGCGCTGGCGGCGATGGCCGTGGCGGTCACCGCCGGTGTGGTAGCGCTGAAGCGGATCGATCTGCCAGCCATTGATCGCGCATACTCGGCGCGCCCATTGTGGCGCGAGATCGCCGCCCAACGCGATCGCGTGTGCGTGGAGGCCATGCGCCGCAGTTGGCGCTACGGGTTGAATTATTATTCCGGGACGCCCCTGCCGGATTGCAGCCAGTCGCCGCAACCTTTACGAGCGGTGCAGGCGCCTGGACGGCCGCCGGAAATTAAGACCCAGTAACGCCAAGCCCGCCGCGATCAATCCGGCCGGCCCCGGCTCCGGCGTGGCGAAGCCGTCGATCTCGAAAGCCGGAACCGGCTGCCCCGCCAGATATTGCCAGCCCGTCCCAAATTGCGTGTCGTTGTAGGCGAAGTTCGTGCCGCTGGAATTATCTCCGGTGGTGTTCCAATTCCAGGCCGCCTGACTCTCGAAATAGTCCTGATTCAGATTCGGGATATCGACCACCAGCCAGTACTCGATACCGGCATTCAACGCCGGGCAAACGGTGCAGCCATACGTGACCAGGTTGCCGGGCGGCCACGCGCCGACAGTCTGACCGGATTCGAGCGACAGGTTCGCCAGATCGGCGCCCGGCAATCCATTCACGTTGGACGCCAGATACACGCCCAGCGGCGATGTGCTCAGGTCGCTGACAATGATGCCCAGCGGCAACTGCGCGTCTTCGAAGGTCACCCCGTTGACCGCTGTGAAAGCCACCGCGAGCATTTGTCCGCCCGATACGCCGCCGTCCACCGTCCATCCATCCTGCGGATCGAACGTCGGCGGTGAACCCAGATTGCTGAACACCAGCGCAGAGGCGCGCGCCGCGCCGCCGCATGCCGGCAGCATCAGGATACCGGCGTAACATAGCCATCGCGAAAGAGATTTCATAGGCATGGTCATAACCGCTGGTGGCTTGCAGTATAGCACGGGTTCCGGCCGGACGGCGGGGCGCGAAACCGCGTTCCCGCCCGCCCAGCCCCGCTTGACCCGCCCGATACATACGTTGTAGGCTCAGGTTTCAAGTCAAAGGCGTTCATGATCCTACCCCACACTTATATCGTCACCCTTTTAGTGCTCTTCTTTAGCATGGCCTGCTGGGGATCCTGGGCCAACACCCAGAAGATGTCGGGCAAATGGCGCTTCGAGCTGTTCTATTTCGACTACGCGTTCGGCGTCCTGCTGGTCGCCCTGATTTGCGCATTCACGCTTGGAACATTGGGTTACGACGGCTTTTCTTTCCTGGACGATATGATGAACGGCGGCAAGCGTTACGCCGCCCTGGGCTTCGGCGCCGGCGTGATTTTCAATTTGGCGAACATGCTGCTGGTGGCGGCCATCGCAGTGGCGGGATTGTCGGTGGCGTTTCCGGTGGGCATCGGGCTGGCGCTCATTATCGGGGTCATCTGGAATTACATGATCCGGCCACAGGGGAACGCCCTGCTGCTGTTCATGGGCTGCGCGCTGGTGGTGGGCGCCATTATCGTAGATGCCATCGCGTATCGGGCGATGGAGCTGTTCCGCGCGGAGTTGCGGGCGCAGGCCGGCAAGGCCAAGAGCACCCGGAAGAGGGTGAGCCTGAAGGGCGTGTTCCTGAGCCTGGCCAGCGGCGTATTGATGGGCTCGTTTTATCCTCTAGTGGTAATGGCCAAGTCCAGCGAGTGGGGCGGCACGGCGGGGGAGAACGGACTGGGGCCGTACGCCATCGGGGTGGTCTTCGCGCTGGGCATTTTCTTTTCCACTTTCGTCTTCAACCTGTTCTTCATGAATCTGCCGGTACAGGGTGAGCCGCTGGAGTTTCCAGACTACTTCAAGGGCCTGCCCAAGCAGCATCTGCTAGGCGTCGTGGGCGGCATTATCTGGTGCGCCGGCACTATCGCCAATTTCGTGGGGTCGAGCGCGCCCGAAGCGGTGCAAGTGGGACCGGCCATCAGCCTGGCGCTGGGGCAGGGGGCGGCCATGGTGAGCGCCCTGTGGGGCCTGCTGGTGTGGAAGGAATTCGAAGGAGCCGACTCGCGCATCAAGTCGCTGCTGTTCATCATGTTTGTGCTGTTTATCGCCGGCCTGGCGATGGTTGCGGTGGCCCCGTTGTATGCGCCACAGTAGGGGCCGCGCGGGGGCGTTTTGCCGTCGCTTGGACGGAAGGGCGGACCGGAACCGGGGCGGAGGCGACATAATCCCGGATTATTGGAAGCCGAAGGGCTGATGGTCTCTCACGTCGAGCCGCAGGATTGACGTGTGTTTCAAAGGTGGCCTCCGTAGTAAACACCTCGGGGCGATGCACCCCCTGTTTCCACGTTTTCGCAAGCAAGGGAAAATATCTCAAACTCCTGCATGATTTTCTTGTTCCCCATGGGAGTTAGGCGATTAGCATATGAGTAGATCACGTCGTCGCTCCCGAGGGACAATGCGTGAAACCCGTCAGCGACGTTTTCCACGACGGCGATAACCCGGTAGAGCGTGACGCCCTTCAGACTGGTAACTGTCTCGTTGTCGGCTGGCTTCCCGCTCAACCTGACGAACACTGGGCGGCTACGGAGATTCCCGCGCTGGATGGCCTTCCCGATAGCAATGACGATCACGGAGCTGATGAGCAGGATTGAAAGGGTTGCCAAGTGCAATGTGCCCATCTGGGAATTTGGTATTGCCTTCCCGGGGCCGGGCGACAACGAGTCGCCAACGATGCCCAAGCCAAGCACGGTCAGCCCAAAGACCAAAGTCCCACCGAAAAGAGCGAACGCGAACCTTGCATGCCGGACAACGAACCTGTGGGCCAGCGGCCCGGTTTCGGGATCGCTAAGAGCCGCGCGACTGATTCTGGCATAGGTACTTTCGGTCAAGTTGAGAGGCACTTGACGGCCACAATGCTTGCAGGTGATAAAGCACTGTCGGTGCTTGCCGGGCCCAGCCGTTGAGGAGGGCAGCAACGATGCTAATTGCTCCGTGAATCGGAACTCTGTCGTGTTGGGTGACACACGCGAATCGCTGATGTTGTGGTACAGCTTGATCGAGAGCGGAAAAAGATTCATCGGCTCACCGCTGGCCGGACCGACGCGTTTGCCCGCGCTGACCGCGGGGGCTGGCCCGGCAGCTAGAGCCTCAACACCCGGCTTATCTTCCTTCTCTGCTGTCGAAGGGCTTTTTTTGAACGCGCCGTGCAGGATGGGCCGCGCCTCCTTCCAAAAGGCAGCTGCCATCGAGACGATGATGAGACAATAGATAATCCTGCCCGTCTGGCCAACCGATTGAGCTAGCGTTACCGCGGCCCATGAGCGGCAGGAAGAAAAAACCGATAAGGCAAAGCATCGGGACCGCAATTACCCAGAGTCCGACCCCAATAACGGTCAGAGCAGCTTTCGCGGAGACCGGTGGCTTCATACGGTGAATAATATCACGCTCGTGCCCTGTGCCGTTTCGGAGGCCAACTGTACTGAGGCCCCGACCACCGGCACGGTCCGGGCGTAGCGCCGGGCGGCAGTCGAGCAGTGTGCTCTTCCGCGGGCTGCCGTAAGCGCGCGGTTCTGCCAAACCATCGTTTCAGAATTCGGCTCGAATAGTGAACGCCAGGCCTTGGCAGGGTTGCGCCTTGGTGGGACTTGATCGACTGGAGACAATCATCGGATCGTCGTTCACATTCGTCCTGCTCTTTCCGTTCGCGGGACATGCAAACTGCAAGCGGGCGGAAGCGGTCATTCTACCCTGCTGGCTCTCCTTTACTAGGCCTAGACGATAGAGTATGCAATCGTTAGCAAAACAGGACGGAGTGCTGGAGCTTGCTTTTAGACACGACGAAGGCGTCCTTGTCTAACGAAAAGTGGCCGCATGGAAGGGCCGTACACCGGCAAGCTCGCCGACGCCCTGGGCATCGCACCATTTCGCAAAACGGCACGCGGTGCTTCAGCTAAGGCCTGCGGGTGGTCGTCGATCTGCGCGGTGAAGAATTCCAGCGCGCGCTTGCCAGCGCGGCGCCGGCGTGAACAGCGTGGCCGGAAACACGGACGGGGCATGGGAGGGGACCCCGTCGACGCTCATAGGATCCCCAGAAGGGTCCACCAGTCCTGCGCGGCATGCAGGACGCGCACGATTGAAACGCCGTCCGGACGGGGCAGATAGAAGATCAGAAAGTTTTCGAACCCGCTAACCCGCCATTTGCGCGCAACCCGGCCAGCTTCGGCGAACGCCGGTACAGTGGTGCGCCCATGCCGGGATTCCTGGACAGATCCGAGAAGCTCTCGCCGGCGTTCGCCAGGAACCGTTCCGCGGTCTCAACGCCGGCATGCTCTGCCAGGTACACGTAATGTTCGACCAGGTCGCGCTTCGCGCTGGCCCGCTTATGGACCGCTGGCGCCGTCAGCCCTTCTTTTTGCGGCGCTTGAGCTGCGCCATTGCTTCCTTGCGGATATCCGCGAAGTCCTGCTTCGTCAACTCGCTCTCTTCGCTCTCCAGCCCTTCGAGTAATAGCGCCTCCAGCCGTTGTTCGGCCCCGCGCTTCTCGTCGTCACGGATGAGCTCGCGGATGTATTCGCTCACGCTGCTATAGCGCCCTTCGGCGATCTGATGATCGACGAAATCCTTGAGCGGATCGGGCAGGGAGATATTCATGGTTTGCATGACACGAACTCCTGATGCTGGCATCTTAGCATGCATGGCAGTTCCTGTCAATTCTTGTCATCCAACACCGCTGAAGAGATGACAACCGCGCCGCGCATGTCGATTTCACCCGTTGCCGTTCGACGTACAGGTGAAGGAGACACACGATTATGACAGGCTACGCTCCGGTAAACGGACTTCAGCTCTATTACGAAATTCACGGCGCTGGAGAGCCGCTCATCCTGCTGCACGGAGGGCTGGGCGCGACCGAAATGTTCGGCGAAATGCTGCCGTTGCTGGCGAGCGCGCGGCAGGTGATCGCCGTCGATTTGCAAGCCCACGGGCGCACCGCCGATATCGACCGCCCCATGAGTTGCGAGGCGATGGCCGACGATATCGCCGCCCTGATGAACTATCTGGAGATCCCGCAGGCCGGCATCATGGGTTACTCGCTGGGCGCTGGCGTGGCTCTCCGCATGGCCATCCAGCATCCGGATCTGATCGGGAAGCTGGTGGTGGTTTCGACTACTTTCAGGCGGGATGGGTGGTACCCCGAGGTCGTCGCGGCGATGGCGCAGGTAGGCGCCGGATCCGCCGAGATGATGAAGCCCAGTCCGATATACCAGATGTACGCGCGCATTGCACCGCGGCCGGCGGATTGGCCAGTGCTGCTCACCAAGATTGGGGAGTTGCTGAAGAAGGACTACGACTGGTCGGCTGAGGTGGCGGCGATCAAGGCGCCGACGATGCTGGTGTTCGGCGATGCCGACGCCGTCCGGCCGGAACATATGGTGCTGACGCCGATTTTCGATCCGCAATTCAGCACGCACAGTTATGGGTTCCGGCCGGGGCGCAGCGCACAGGACGCCGTGCGAGCCGCACAGCGGTACGCGCAGGAAGGGAAGGAATGGGT
>Ga0302326_10031081_pt1 | contig 10671 bp, 8 predicted proteins | sample Palsa_T0_3_FD_202264 | JGI IMG/M metagenome (GOLD analysis project Ga0302326, IMG submission 202264) | Peat permafrost microbial communities from Stordalen Mire near Abisko, Sweden - Palsa_T0_3 | ecosystem: Environmental > Terrestrial > Soil > Palsa > Peat permafrost | place: Sweden: Abisko...
GGGCTGCACGACGATGAGCTGCGGGCGCTGCTGGCGGGGGCCTACGAGGCCTGGCGCGGGCTGCTGGCCGAGGTGGTGCGGGCCGGGACCGAGACCGGCGACTTCCGCCCGCTGCTGCCGCCGTCGACCGTGGTGGCGTGCCTGGTCGCGCTCATCGACGGCTTCGAGCTCGCCGTCGCCGTCGACGTGGCCGACGCGACCCCGGCCGCCATCGCCGAGAAGATCAAGGACGCGGCGACGGCCCTACTGACCGGCGAGCGGGCCGCGCCGTCCCACTAGTCTGGCCCGGTGGCCATGCTCAACAAGGACACGACCCTGTGCATCTCGCTGGCGGGGCGGCCGTCCAACATCGGGACCCGATTCCACAACTACCTGTACGAAGAGCTCGGGCTTAACTTCGTCTACAAGGCATTCACCACCGGCGACATCGAAGGGGCGATCGGCGGCGTTCGCGCGCTCGGCATCCGCGGCTGCTCGGTGTCGATGCCGTTCAAGGAGGCGGTGATCCCGCTGGTGGAGGAGATGACCGCGTCCGCCGCCGCGATCGATTCCGTCAACACCATCGTGAACGACGACGGCCGCCTGACCGCCTACAACACCGACTACGAGGCGGTCGGTGAGCTCATCGGCCGCCACGCGCTCGACCCGGCCGCGCCGGTGCTGCTGCGCGGGTCCGGCGGGATGGCCAAGGCGGTTGCGGCCGCGTTCCGCGACGCGGGCTTCGCCGACCTGACCGTGCTCGCGCGCAACGCCGCCGCCGGGCCCGCGCTGGCGGACAAGTACGGCTACCGCTGGGTGCAGCACGACCCGGCCCCCGCCAACGCGATCATCGTCAACGTGACCCCGCTCGGCATGAACGGGCCCGAGGCGGACGCGCTCGCGTTCGCGCCGTCGCAGATCGAGGCCGCCCGGGCCGTCTTCGACGTCGTCGCCTCCCCGGCGGAGACGCCGCTCATCCGCGCCGCCCGGGCGGCGGGCAAGCCGGTCATCACCGGCGCCGAGGTCATCGCGCTGCAGGCCGCCCGGCAGTTCGAGCTCTACACCGGCGTGAGCATCACCGCCGAGCAGGTTCAGCGCGCCTCCGCCTTCTCCCGCGAGAGCTAGGTTTTATCCCGTGCTGCCGCCGCTCCCCCGGGCGCCCTGGGGCCCCAGCGGCTCTGCGCCCAGTCCCGCAGCCAGGCGTCGTGGAACCAGCGCCCGAACAGCTGGGCTCCGTAGAGGACCCAGCCGACGCCGATCAGCCACGACTGCACGATCAGGACGGTGCCGAGCGCGCCGTAGCTGACCGCGTTCCTGACGATCAGCGGCTCGAAGATCAGGCCGGAGAAGACCCGCAGGCCGGCCAGGCCCACCAGCGTCGCCGCCGCGCCCGGCATCGCCGCCAGATAACTCACCCGGCCGCCGACCAGGAAGCGCAGCCCCCACCAGAAGAAGGCGACCCCGAGCACCACCGCCACGGCTACTCGGGCGGCCGTCTCGGCCACTCCGGCGTGCGTCACCGTGCCGACGGTGGCGTCCGCGTAGAGGTAGCCGATGAGCCCCGCCACCCAGACCGCCTGCCGCCAGATCTTGTGCCATGGCCCGACGGGCAGGCCCCAGATCCGCTCGAACCCGGCCTGCACGCTGCCCGCGAACGAGACCCCTGCGACGCAGAGCACAACGGCGCTGAACACGCTGGTCGTCCCCAGCACCCGTGCCGGGGCCGAGAACAGCCGGGTCACCGCGTCGGCGGAGGAACCGGTCAGGCCCATGCCGTAGACCACCCACCCGGCCAGGCCCGTGTGCGGGGCGCTGCCGGCGGCGGCGACCAGTATCAGCAGCGGGATAAACGTCAGCGTGGCGAGCGCGGCGAAACCCAGGGCCCGCTGCATGAGCTCGAACTCCTTGCCGCTCCGGTAGAGATCCCGGAACCGGAGGTCGCGCCAGACCCGGTTGACGCAGCGGAGAGCCGCACGGTGCATCACCCGGCCCGGGTTCGATCGTCGCGTCATCACCACACCCTTTCGGCCAGGTCATCGGCGGCCGTCGGAGTCGACCGCCATTTGGGAACTGACAGTGATGAAACAGTAACAATTTGTAGACAACCGCTATCAGTGAGGATGCCTGTCGGGCCAGCAGTCGGGTACTACGTTGGGTCAGAGGGCCGCACGCTCCAGGGCGCTGCCTGGAAGGGGGAACATGCCGCAAGAGTGGGTGGAAGTGAATATCGTGCCGGCGGTGCCGGATCAGCCGGAGAGACTGTTGGTGGGCGTGATCGACGGGCTGGTGCACGACACGTTCGCGGACCGGCTGGACGCGTGGTTCTTCGAGTGGTTCCAGGAGCCGCAGGAGCATCATCTTCGGCTCCGGCTGCGGTGGCGCGACCTGGCCGGGTCCGACGCGGCCGGCGATGAGCTGTTCGCCCGCCTGGACGAGGCGCGGGCCGCGGGCCGGCTCGGGCGGTGGTGGGAGGGGAAGGACGGCCGGATCGGCGAGGTCTACGAGGGCGAGCAGGGCACCTACGGCGACCTCTGGGAGCTCTCCTACCGGGACTGGAACAGCAGCTGCGAGCTGGTGCTGGCGATGGCGCGGCAGGACCCGGACAACCGCCTGTCCGAGGTGCGGCAGCGCGAGTGGAACAGCCGCGCGCACCTGCACTCGAACCGGATGGGCTGGAATTACTACGTCGAGGCGCTGATCAGCCTGGCCAACGCCCGGTTCTACCTGGCCGAGTCGGGCAACAGCGGAGCGGCGCTGGCCGCCTTCGTCGCGCCGATCGACGGGCGCATCGAGCAGCTGATCAACGAGATCGTGGCGGGCCCGGCCGAGGACCGGTCGTTACCGGGGCGCGGAGCCGAACAGGGCCTGGTGGGCGAGGTCCTCGTTGTGGGCCAGGTGCTCGTCGAGGGCGCGGGCGGCGATCTCGGGGTCGCGCTTGCGGAGCTCGTCGACCAGCAGCTGGTGCGCCTCGCGGCGGCGGTCGTGCTCGGTCGGGTCCGGGTCGAGCAGGCCGAAGCCGATCCGCACGTAGCGCTCGCTGGCCCGCTCGCTCATCGTCAGGATGCGGATGTCCCAGGCCGAGGCGGCCGGGGCGAGCAGCGCGAGGTGGAACGCGCGGTGGTCGTCGTAGATGTCGTCCATGCTCCGCTCGGCGCCGCCGAACTCCGCCGCCGCCTGGTAGACCCGGTCGAGCTCGGCGTCCGCGAGCAGCCGGACGCTGCGGCGGGCGAGGTCGGGCTCGAGCAGCCGCCGGACGCGGTAGATGGCGTGGAACTCCGCCAGGTCGAGCGGGGCCACGGTCGCGCTGCGCCCGGGCGGGTTCACCACCAGGCCCTCGGCCTCGAGCACGCGCAGGGCGTCGCGGACCGGGATGAAGCTGACGTCGAGCTGGTCGGCCAGCCGGCGCAGGGACAGGCTCTGCCCGGGGGCGAGGGCGCCAGCCAGGATCGAGCGACGGATCTCGTTGGTCACCTGCTCCGAAAGCGACCGGCTCTCGATGGGACGGACCGACCCGGAACTGGCCGACGTGATCGTCATGTCCGCTCCCCGTTCGCTCGATGTTGTTGGAGCGACGATATCAAAGATATCAATCCTTGACTGTTATCACATATCAGGCTTATCGTGTGACCCACAGCACGCCGGAGTGCGGAGGAGATGACCATGTCCAAGCCCAAGTTCGCCCACAACGTCTTCCAGACCGCCAACCACGAGGCGATGCGCGACTGGTACTGCACCGTGCTCGACGCGCACGTGGTCTACGAGGACGCCACCCTGACGTTCCTCACCTTCGACGACGAGCACCACCGGGTCGCGCTGCTGCACCCGCCGGTGCCGTTCACGCCCAAGACGGCCGTCACCGCCTCCCTGCACCACTCGGCCTACACCTTCGACAGCATCGACGCGCTGCTCGAGCGCTACGCGATGCTCCGCGATCAGGGGATCACCCCGGCCGTGTGCATCGCCCATGGCGTCACCACCTCGATGTACTACCAGGACCCGGACCGGAACTTCGTCGAGTTGCAGATCGACCGGTTCGCCGAGCCCGACCAGGCCACCGCCTACATGCTCGGCCCGGAGTACGCGGCCGACTCGGTCGGCCCCGCCTTCGACCCCGAGGCGCTGCTGGCCGCCCGCCAGGCCGGCGCCAGCGTCGAGGAGCTGTCGGATCGCGCCTGGGCGCTCAAAACCGAGCTCCCCAACCCCCTCGACGTGCTGATGGGCGGCTGACGTGGCCGATGCGGCCGACGATGACTGCCTGATCTGCTCGATGGAGGCGGCCGACCCGGCCGCGCGGGTGTTCCTCGACGAGCTGTGGGCGGCCGAGGTGGCCCCCGGCTACGAGGTCCCGGGCTGGTTCTTCCTGCGCGCCCGCCGCCACGCCGAGAAGCTGACCGGCCTGGACGAGGCGGAGACGGCGGCGTTCGGCCGCCGCGCGCACGATCTGGTCAGCGCGGTCGAGCGGGTCACCGGCGCGCCCGCGGTCTACCTGCTCTCCTTCGGCGAGAACTTCCGGCACTTCCACGCCCTGGTCGCCGCGCGCGGGGACCAGGTGCCGCCGGAGACCCGCGGCTGGGCGCTGCTGCAGCTGCTGGCGGCGGGCCGCGACGTGCCGGCCGCGCAGGCGGTGGCGGGGGATGTCAGGCTTGCCTATGAGGAGATCGTCCGTGGCCGCGAGCACGCCGCCGTAGGCTGACGACGGCCGATCGCACGTCAGAACGAAGGATCACCCATGATTTCGAGCGCCCGCCCTACCGCCGCGACCCCCCGCCCTGGCTACGACGAGGCGGTGCTGCGCGATATCGCGCAGCGGGTGCTGTGGCTGTCGGCCGCGATCGTCGACGCCGCCAACGCCGGCCGGGCCAACAGCTCGGGGGTCAAGGTCGGCGGGCACCAGGCGTCGAGCGCCTCGATGGTCGACATCATGACCGCGCTCTGGTTCGCCGAGCTCACGCCGCTTGACCGGGTCTCGGTCAAGCCGCACGCCTCGCCGGTGCTGCACGCCGTCAACTACCTGCTCGGCGACCTCGACGAGTCCTACCTGCCGACGCTGCGGGCCAAGGGCGGGCTGCAGTCCTACCCGTCCCGGCTGAAGGACCCGGACACGGTCGACTTCTCCACCGGCTCGGTCGGCATCGGCGCGACGGCGGCGCTGTGGGCGGCGGTCGCGCACCGGTACATCGCCTCCCAGTTCCCCGGCTCCCCGGCCGCGGGCCGCTTCATCAGCCTGCTGGGCGATGCCGAGCTCGACGAGGGCGCGATCTGGGAGGCGGTCGCCGACCCGGCGGTGGCCCAGCTGGGGGAACTGCTGTGGGTGGTGGACCTGAACCGGCAGTCGCTGGACCGGGTGGTGCCCGACATCCAGATCGAGCGGCTGCAGGGCATGTTCGCGGCGGCCGGCTGGCAGGTGCTCACGGTCAAGTGGGGACGCCTGATCAGCGGGCTGTTCGAGCGCGAGGGCGGTCCGGAGCTGCGCGCGCGGCTTGAGACCATGCCCAACGAGGAGTACCAGCGGATGCTGCGGGTGCGCCCGGCCGAGATCGCCGACCGCGTCGCCGGCGCCGACGGCAGCGACCAGCTCCGCGTCCTGCTGGCCGGCATCGACCCGGCCGAGCTGGCGGCCGCGATCCGCGATCTGGGCGGCCACGACCTCGGCCTGCTGGTCGACACCTTCCGCGGGGTCGACTCGCACCGCCCCACGATCGTCTTCGCCTACACGATCAAGGGCCGCGGGCTGCCGACCGAGGGGCACCCCAACAACCACTCCGCGCTGCTGACCGCCGCTCAGATGCAGGCCCTGGCCGCCGCCTCGGGGGTGGACCCGGCCCGGCCGTGGCAGCGGTTCGACCCCGGCACGGCGGCCGGCCGGCTGTGCGAGGACCGGGCACGGCAGCTGCACCGGGACCCGGTGACGTCGCCCCGCCCGGTCGCGATCCCGGCCGAGCTCGGCCATCCGCACCGCAAGCCGGTCTCCACCCAGGCCGCCCTCGGCCGCTTCCTGGCCGACCTCGCGCACGACGCCCCGGAGGCGGCCGCCCGGGTGGTCACCTGCAGCCCCGACGTCGCCTCGTCGACCAACCTGGGCGGCTGGATCAACAAGACCGGGGTCTGGTCGGTCCGGGACCGGCACGACTGGTTCGCCGACGACTCCGAGCGGGTGCTGCGCTGGCGCGAGGTCAGCAACGGCCAGCACATCGAGCTCGGCATCGCCGAGGTCAACCTGGTCTCGCTGCTGGGCGAGCTCGGCGCGACCTGGTCCCGCTGGGGCGAGCGGCTGATCCCGATCGCGACGCTGTACGACCCGTTCGTCTCCCGCGCGCTCGAGCCGTGGTCGTACGGCATCTACTCGGGCGGTCAGTCGATCCTGGTCGGCACCCCGTCGGGCGTCACCCTGGCGCCCGAGGGCGGCGCGCACCAGTCGGTCACCACCCCGTCGATCGGCCTCGAGCAGCCCGGCTGCATCGCCTGGGAGCCTGCCTTCGCCCAGGACCTGGAATGGTGCCTGCTGCACGCGATGGAGCGGGTCGGCGTGCCCGGCGGCACGTCGGCTTACTTCCGGCTGAGCACCCGGCCGATCGACCCCGCGCTGGCCCAGGTGCCGGCCGAGCCCGCGCTGGCCGAGCGGCGTCGGCAGCAGGCCCGGGCGGGCGGCTACCGGCTGCCGTCCGCGCATCCGGCCGCGCAGGAGCACGTCACCCTGGTCGGCGTGGGCGCGATCATGCCCGAGGTCGTGGCCGCCGCGGCGGCGCTGGCGGCGGCGGGCGTGAACGCGGGCGTGGTGTGCCTGACCAGCCCGGATCTCGTCTTCCGGTCGTTCCAGCAGCGCGGCCGGCGGGAGCCGGGGGTGGGCGGCAGCGTGATCGACGAGCTGTTCCCGGCCGACCGCCCGGCGCCGCTGGTGACCGTGCTCGACGGCCACCCGCACACGCTCGCGTTCCTGGCCGGCGCGCGGGGCGACCGGATCCGGTGCCTCGGCGTGACTGACTTCGGGCAGTCCTCCGGCCTCGACGACGCCTACCGCATTCATCACATCGACACCGGCTCGATCGTCGACGCGGCGATGACCTTGGTTGGCCGGTAGCGGATGACGCCGCCGTCGAGCACGCGCGACACGCCGGTGCTGATCGCCGGGGGCGGCCCGGTCGGCCTGGCGCTGGCGGTCGAGCTCGGGCTGCGCGGGGTCGAGTGCGTGGTGGTCGAGCCGCGGCCGCGGCCGACCCGGCTGCGGCCGCGGGCCAAGACGCTCAACGCGCGCACGATGGAGCACGCCCGGCGCTGGGGCCTGGCCGGGCGACTGCGGGCGGCCGCGCCGCTGCCGGTCTCCTGGTCGCAGGATGTGTCCTTCTGCACGACGTTCCTCGGCCGGGAGATCACCCGGTTCACCGGGGTGCTCGGCCTCGCGGACGACGGCGACTCACCCGAGCGCGGCCAGCAGATGCCGCAGTACGTGCTGGAAGAGGTGCTGCGTGAGGTCGCGGCCGAGTTGCCGGCGGTCGACCTGCGGCTCGGCTGGCGACTGCAGAGCCTCGACCCGGCCGGGCCGGGCGACGCGGACGGCGGTCACGGGGACGGCCCGGTGCACACGACCCTGCTCGACCCGGCCGGGACCGCGGTCGCGGTGACGGCAGAGTACGTGGTCGGGGCCGACGGCGCTCGCAGCGTCGTCCGCGAGCAGATCGGCGCCCGGTATGAAGGGGCGACCGGGCTGCGGCCCAACACCGGCCTCGTGTTCCGCAGCCGGGACCTCGTGAGCGCCGTCCCGCACCCGCCCGCCGTGCAGACCTGGCTGCTCAACCGGCAGACGCCGGGGATGATGGGGCCGATCGACCGCGACGGCCTGTGGTGGCTGATCGCGTTCGGGGTCGACGGCCGGTCGGCCGATTTCAACCCCGGACGGCTGGTCAGCGGGGCGCTCGGACGCGAGCTTGCGGTCGAGGTGGTCAGCACCGACCCGTGGACGGCGCGGATGGAACTGGTCGACCGGTGCCGGAGCGGGCGGGTGTTCCTGGTCGGCGACGCCGCCCACCTCAACCCCCCGTTCGGCGGCCACGGCCTCAACACCGGCATCGGCGACGCGGTCGACCTGGGCTGGAAGCTGGCGGCGGTACTGGCCGGATGGGGCGGCCCGGCCCTGCTCGACTCCTATGAGGCCGAACGCCGGCCGCTGCACCGCCGGGTGATCGACGAGGCGACCTCGAACATGGCGACGCTGGCGCCGGAACTGCTCGACGACGGCCTCGACCGCCCGGGACCGGACGGCGACCGCGCCCGGGCGGCCGCGGCCAGCCGAATCGAGCAGACCAAGCGGGCCGAGTACTTCAGCACCGACCTCGTCCTCGGCCACCGCTACGCGGACTCCCCCCTGCTGCCGCCATCGCCGGTTGCGCCCGACGGCGGAACCGACGTCGCCGTCGCGGGCGGCCGTCTCCCCCATCACTGGGCGTCTCCCCAGGTATCCACGCTTGACCTGGTCACCGGCGACCACGCGATCCTGACGGCCGACGGCGACCTGGCGGCGCGGGCCGGCCGCGCCGCCGCGGCGGCGGGGCTGCCGGTCACCGTGAGCGCGCTCGAGCGGCCGCTGATGCGGCGGCTGGGCGCGGAGCTGATCGTCGTGCGACCGGATCAGGTGGTGGCGGCGGTCTGGCCGGCCCCCGGACCCGATCAACCAGCTGAGAGCGAATTCCTCGACACGACCATGGCCGTGCTCGGCGGCCGGCAGGGAGCGGAGACCACGTGGACAAGATCGCGCTGACCAACGTGCGCGTGTTCGACGGCGACGGGCTGCTCGAACCCGCGACCGTCGTCATCGACGGCGACCGGATCGGGACCGACCCGGCGGGCGCCACCACGGTCGACGGCGACGGCCGGGTGCTGCTGCCCGGGCTGATCGACTGCCACATCCACCTCACCGACGAGGCGACGCTGGCGGCGCTGGCCCGGAACGGGGTCACCACCGGGCTCGACATGGGCACCTGGCCGCCGGAGCTGGTCGCGTCGCTGCGCGGCCGGCCGGGCGTGACCGACATCCGCTCGAGCGGCACCGGGGCCACCCACCCGGCCAGCGTGCACGCCCAGCGGATGGGGCGGGCGCAGGGGCTGGTGGCCGATCCCGACGAGGCGAAGGCCTACGTCGCCCAGCGGGTGGCCGAGGGGGCCGACTACATCAAGATCATCGTCGACCCGCCCGGCTTCGACGTGGCCACGGTCCGGGCCCTGGTCGACGCCGCCCACGCGCACGGCCTGCGCACGATCGCGCACGCCGCCAACTCGGCCGCGGTGCTGCTAGCGCAGGCGGCCGGGGTCGACGTGCTCACCCACGCGCCGATCGACCGGCCGCTGTCCGACGACGAGGCGCGCGCGACGCGGGCGGGCGGCCAGGTCATCGTGCCGACCCTGACGATGATGGAGGCGATCGTCGCGCGGCTGGCCGGCGTCGCGCCGGTCTCCTATGACGCCGCCCGCGTCACCGTCGGCCGGTGGCATCGGGCGGGCGTCACGATCCTGGCCGGGACCGACGCCAACCAGGCGCCGTCCGCGCCCGCGTCGCCGCCGTACGGCACCAGCCTCCACCGCGAGCTGGCGCTGCTGGTCGACGCGGGCCTGTCCGCGTTCGAGGCGCTGCGCGCGGCCACGGCCGGCGCCGCGCAGCAGTTCGGGCTGGCCGACCGCGGGGTCATCGCCCCCGGCAAGCGGGCCGACCTGGTGCTCGTCGACGGCGATCCCGTCCAGGACATCAGCGCGATCAGCGACATCTCGGCCGTATGGTGCGGCGGCGTCCCCGTCGCCGACGTGGAGGGGACGCGATAATGAGGCTCGTCACGATCGAGGAGCACGTGCTCAACCCGGCCGTCGCCCAGGCCAGCGCCGCGACCGCCACTGAGCTCAACCCGCACTGGGCGGCCGCGTTCAGCCCGGAGTCGGGCCTGCCGTACACGCCCTCCCGCGACATGCTGACCGACCTCGGCGAGGGCCGGCTGGCGGACATGGACAAGCACGGGATCACCCTGCAGGTGCTGTCGAACCTGAGCACCCAGCAGGTGCCGGCCGGCGTCGCGGTCGATCTGGTGCGGTCGGCCAACGACACCCTGGCGGACGCCGTGCGGCGTCATCCCGACCGGTTCGCCGCGTTCGCGGCGCTGCCCACCACCGTGCCCGACGCCGCCGGGGCCGAGCTGGAACGCTGCGTCGCCGAGCTCGGCTTCGTCGGCACCATGATCATGGGCAGGACTGAGGGCGACTTCCTGTCGGCCGAGCGCTTCGACCCGATCCTGCGCGCCGCCGCCCGGCTGGGCGTGCCGATCTACCTCCATCCGGCGCTGCCGACCCGGGTCACCAGCGCCGACAACTACGAGGCGGGCCTGGACCCGATCGTCGCCGCCCGCTTCGCCACCGCCGCCTGGGGCTGGCACAGCGAGACCGGGGTGCACTTCCTGCACCTGGTGCTCAGCGGCGTCTTCGACCGCTACCCCGGCCTGCAGGTCATCCTCGGCCACTGGGGCGAGATGATCCCGTGGTTCCTCTACCGGCTGGACGAGGCGCTGCCGCGGCGGGCCACCAGGCTGGAGCGCACGATCGGCGACTATATTCGGCAGAACAGCTACTACACCCCCGGCGGCATGTTCACCGAGCCGCACCTGCGGTTCTGCCTCGACGTGCTCGGCCCCGAGCGGCTGATCTACGCGGTCGACTACC
>Ga0302326_10031082_pt1 | contig 10671 bp, 7 predicted proteins | sample Palsa_T0_3_FD_202264 | JGI IMG/M metagenome (GOLD analysis project Ga0302326, IMG submission 202264) | Peat permafrost microbial communities from Stordalen Mire near Abisko, Sweden - Palsa_T0_3 | ecosystem: Environmental > Terrestrial > Soil > Palsa > Peat permafrost | place: Sweden: Abisko...
CCGCCCCCCCCCCCCCCCCCGCCCCCCCCCCCCCCCCCGCCCCCCCCCCCCCCCCCCCCCCCCCCCCCCCCCCCCCGGCCCCGACGAGCGATCCGTCCGCCCCCGAACTGTGCTCAGTATCCCGAGCGATGCACCGCCCCGACTGACTACTCCGCGGGCGATGCCTCGAGGGCGACCGACAGCCGAGCCTTCTTCTTGGCCTTGCGGCTCTCCTGGAGGAGCTTCGCGTCGAGCTTCACGCGCTCGACGACCTCCGGTGCCGCTTCGACCGCGCTCTTCACCACCTTGATGACCATGTGCGGCGACTGGCGCGCGATCTTGGCCGACGCCTCGCTGGCGCCCGTGAGCCGCTCCTTCCAGCGCTCTGCACGCGTCTTGGTGATGTACGGCGCGACGGCTGCCACGATGTCCGCCGGGGACCCGGCGTAGACGTGGCGTGCCCTGAAGAGCGGGTTGGCGAAGCGCGGGCTCGACTCGAGGAAGGCCTTCACCTGCTCGCGCGTCACGCCGTGGGCCTTGAGGGCGCGCTCGTACTCCGCCCCCGCGGCCTGCTTGGCCTTGAACAAGTACATCTGCACGCGCGAGTAGAAGTTGACGCGACCGTCGCCGCTCGTCTCGACGGGGCAGAAGATCGTCCCGGGGAACTTCTCCGTGATGGCGGACTGCACGCCGTCGGAGACGCCAGCGCTCGGCATGCAGCCGAAGGGCTTCACGCTGAGCGTCATGTGCGCCTTCGAGTGGATCGTGTTCATGATGAGCTTACCGACCTCCATGTGGCCTTCGCCGCCGCGGAGATCGTTGTTGTAGTACTCGTGGCTGATCGCGGCGATGTCGTCCATGTTCGGCAGCTTGTAGCCGTACAGGCCCATCGCGTGGGCGAACGTCTGGAACAGGCCGCGGATCACGAGGGCGGCGCCGTTCAGCGCGGCGAGCTTCTTCGCGATGCCGAAGACGTCGCCGTCGAGGTTCCCGAGGCCGTACTTCGCCGTGTCGGCGCCGCGCAGGTTCATGCGGTCCTTCGTGTCGTGCGTCCCCTCCCACACCGTGTAGAGGAGCCACGCCGTCACGAGCTGCACGTCGGCCTCGGCGCCCTCGCTCTCGAGGAAGCGCTGCAGCTGGTAGTTGCCGTCGCCCTCGGTCGTCATCGCCCAGAACTCGCCGATGATGGCGACCTTGGGCTTCACGAGAGTCTTGTCGACCGCGACGCCGGACATGACGGGCTTGCAGGCCCACAGCGCGGCGAGGATGTTCGTCCTGTTCTCGAGCGCCTCGTAGATGATCGCCTTGCACTTCGTGATGGCCGCGTCCGTGTCGCCCACGTGGGCTTCGTAGGGGCGGAGGCGATAGCCCAGGGCGTTTAGCACGTCGCCCGCGACGATCGCCTTGACGATCGCCCAGAAGAACGCGGGGTTGAGCTCGAGGCCCGACTCCTCACCCGTCGCTTGCTTGAGGCCCCCCGTCTGCTGGAAGAGCACCACACGGAAGCCGTCGAAGCCCGCGTCGCGGAGGGCCTTGCGGTACTCGGTGACGTACATGCCGAAGCGGCACGGGCCACAGGCGCCGGCCGTCAAGAACACGTACTTCTCGACGACCTCCTTGGCCGTCATCCCGTGCTTGTCGCGGAGCGTGATGAGGTACTTCACGAGGTTGCCGACGGTGAAGTACGTCGGGTTGCACTGACCGCGGTTGCCGAACTCCTTGCCCACCTGGAGCCCCTCGTTCGTGGGGCACTCCAGCATCTGGACGTTGTATCCGACGCCCCGTAGACCGGCCTGCACGAACAAGTCGTGCGCCATCGTCAGCCCGCCGACGAGGAGCGTGATCTTCGCCTTCTCGCGCTTGGTGAACGTCAGGCCGGCCATGTCCTCGATCCACTGGTCGGTCTTCTGGTCGAGACCGAGGCGCTTGCGCTCCTCTGCCTCGAACTTCTTCAGCTCCGCCTCCATGTCGACGAGCGGAAGGGACGTCTTCTTCTGGCCGAGGACTGCGCTGGCGCTGGTCATGTTCGCGATCTCCGAGGTTTAGGGAGCGTTGGCTTGCAGCCGGACGACGGCGCCGTCCGCGGTTTTTCTGCCGAGTTGGATGAAGCCGTCGTTCGACGGCTGAAGCGATGGCGGCGCCTCGTATGCCTTGAGGCGCTCACGCAGCTCTTCGAGCTGCGCTTCGATCACGGGATCCCGCTGGCTGCGGGCGGCGAGCTGGTCGCGCTTGAGCGACAGGAGCTCGACGCGCTTCTTGTCGAGGGCGTTCAGCAGCTCGCGGTTGCGTTTGCCGGCGTCCTCGAGGCGCTCTTCGTGCAGCTTGAGGGCGTGGACGTACGTCTTGACGCGGATCTTGATGGAGCCGGACGGCTTGTTCGCGTCGATGTCGTGGAGGGCCGCGTAGGGCGTCTTGCTCTTCTCGATGATGGCGTCGACGAGGCCGTACGTCGGCGCGTCGTGGCCGCACTTGAAGCTCGAGAGATCGAGGACGACGACGTTCGGGTGGTGCGCCGCGAAGCTCGCCGCCCAGACTTTCTGCGCGCTGTTGACCGAGTAGTTCTCCGGCCACACATGGTTGATTTCGAGCGGGCTCTTGATGATCCCCTGCTCGAGCTCGTCCTTGTAGTAGCGATCGAGGTACTCGCGGTCCTTGGGGATCGAGCGGATGGACAGGATCGGGTACCCGAGCACCTGGAACTCCTCGGGGATGCCGTGATTGAGCCCCGGGTCCGAGTGGTACGGGCGTCCGATCATGAGGATCGCGACGCGGTCTTCGGCCTCCACCGTCTCGAGGATGGCGCGGCCCTTGGTCTCCACGTCCTTGTCGAAGACCTGGAGGGCGCGCCACGCCTCTTTGCACGCGAAGTCGTTCTCGTCCTCGGTGATCCCGAGGCGCGGGCCGAACGTCTCGAACATCCGCCGCGCCATCAGCGTCGGCTCGACGAACGACAGCGACGGATCGAGGAACTCGATGCCACGCGTCGCGAAGAAGTCGACCTCCTTGGTGAAGGCCGCCTTCATGACGTCGGGCGCGCCGGCGACGATCGGACAGCTCGCGTTGTCCATCGTGTCGGCGACGAAGTTGTTCACGTGCGTGAGGATCGGGAAAAAGATGTACTTGAGCGGCCTCTTGGCCTCGGGCTCGTGCACGTGAAAGAGCAGGTGATGGATATGCGCCTGCGCGACCTTGCTGGGATAACACGGGTCGATCGACCCGTACTTGCCGCCCTCGACCCACATTTCCTCGGTCGTCGCGTCGCTGAAGAGGATGCACTGCTTGGCGATGCCGATCGTCTCGAAGTACGTCCGGAACCAGGGCGCCGTCGAGTACACGTTGAGCACCCGCGGGATGCCGATCCGCACCCGCTTGCGCGCCGCCCAGCTCTCCGGGGACGAGCGCTCGAACGGCCGCGTCACCTCGACGCGCCGGATGCCGAAGAAGCCCTTCTTCAGCTCCGTCGTCGTGACGGGTGAGCCGGCCGCCGGCATCGGCGCCGGATCGTAGAAGTGCATGAACGCCTTCTTCGACTCGTAATCGACGATGTTCGGGAACTCCTGCGCGAGCTTCTTGCGCTCTTCGACGAGCGCGAGCATCGCCTCTTTCGACTCGACGGTGCCCTTCTCGCAGCTGAAGCCCGCGATGTACCGGCTCGTGCTCCCGTCGGGGCGCTTGGTGTCGATGAACGTGCGCTTGCACTCGTTCGGGCAGAAGTGGCAAACCGTCTCGACGTCGTTCTTCGACGTGTATTCGAGGCCGATGGCCGCATCGACGCCGATGAAGGTCGACTGACCTTTTCGCTTCACGACGCGGAGCGTCTCCATCGCCGCGCCGATCGCGCCGGCCTCGCCCGTGTGAGGGTGCACGAAGACTTGCGCGTCCGGCACGCGCTCCTTGATGTAGTCGACCTGCGCCTTGACGGCGGCCAGGTTGTACTGCGTCCCGCCCTGAAGGACGTACTTGGTGCCAAGCGCCGCGAGGCGCGGGATCTGCACGACGTACTGCCACACGTTCTTCGGCAGGACTTGCGCGAGACCCGCGAGCATCTCCTCTTTGGAGAAGCCCTCTTTCTGGAAGTTGACGCGATCGGTGTCGAGGAACACGGCGCAGCCGTACGAGAACTTGGGCGCGAGCTCGGCCTTGAAGGCGACGTCGGCGAAGTCGGTCACTTTGACGCCGAACGAGTCGGCCGTGGCCTGCAGCAGCATCCCGTTGCCGGCCGAACAGCTGTTCGACAGGCGGAAGTTGGCGATGTCGCCGTTCTTCATGAAGAGGACTTTGATGTCCTGCCCGCCGATGTCGCAGATGACGTCGACGTCGCCGAAGAAGTGCACCGCCGAGAGCATGTGCGCGACCGTCTCGACGATGTTCACGTCGGCCCGCACGCACTCCTGGAGCACGTCGGCCGCGTACCCGGTCGCGCCGAAGCCCATGACCTCGAGCTTGGCTCCCTGTTCGACCTCGACGTACGTGCGGAGCTGGGCGAGAAGCTCCTTGGTGTCCTGGATCGGGTTGCCCTTGGAGAGCTGGTAAGCCTTGCAGAGGATCTTGCCGTCCTCGTAGTCGACGAGCACCGCCTTGGACGACGTCGAGCCGCCGTCGAGGCCGATGACCGCGCGGACCGCCTGCCCGCGCTCGAACTTCGTCGGCTGGAACTTGGGGATCCGATAGAGCTCGCGGAACTCGTTGAGCTCGATCTCGGATCGCGACAGCGGCGGACCGGCCGTCTCGCCGAGGCGCGCCTTGCGGCCCGTCGTGATGTACTCCTCGAGGGGCCCGACGGTCGAGAACGCGCCGATGTGCGCCTCTTCGTGCAAGCCGTAGAGCACGGCGCCAAGGGCGGCGTAGTACTGCGAGTTCTTGGGGACGAAGATCGTCTCCTCGATCGGCCTGTCCTTGGGCCACGCGTAGCCGCGCTCGTCCCACGTCTGCGGGATGCGCAAGCGCCAGCACTCCTGCAAGAACGGCAGGTACGTGTTCGGCCCGCCGAGGAGGAGCACCTTGTGCTTGAGCGTCCCGCCGCGCGTGAGGACGCTGAGGTTCTGCAGGACGATCGCGTCGGCGAGCGAGCAGAGCACCTCGTTCGACGGGATCCCGCTCTTTATCAGGTTGACGATGTCCGTCTCGGCGAAGACGCCGCACTTGGCGGCGACGTGGTGGAGCTTGCTGTCGTCGAAGTGCAGGCTGGTCACGAGCTCCGGGGGCGCGTTGACCTTGAGGAAGCACTTATCGATGGTGGCCCCCGTCCCGGAGGCACACTTGTCGTTCATCGACGCGGTCGGCGTCTTCTCGCCGGACTTCTCGTCCTGCTTGAACATGATGATCTTCGCGTCTTGTCCGCCGAGCTCGATCACCGATCCGACGTCCGGATGCAGGTGCTCGACGGCGAGCGTGACGGCGTTGACCTCTTGGACGAACTTGCTGCCCGTCGGCGCACACAAGGGCGCGGCGCCCGATCCCGTCATGAACATGCGCCAGCCGTTGGCCGGGTGCTTCGGGAACGCCGCAAGGATCGTCTGCAGCATCGAGAGCACGTACTCGGGCTGCTTGGTGTTGTGGCGCTGGTAGTCGCTCCAGAGGATGCCCTTGGTGGCGGGGTCGACCACGACGGCCTTGACCGTCGTGCTGCCCACATCCATGCCGATGGCGAGCTGCTTGACGTCTTCGTTCGGCATCGGTCTCCTCGTCGAGGACGGCGAACCTGGCGGCGAACTGAAACAGCACGCCGGAGCGACACTGCAGACTTCGGAACTGCTCAAGCTAGACTGACGTGTCAGTCGGTATTCACCTGACGTAGCCCAACCGAAAGGCTACGAGAAGCAAAAAGTGAAGACGGCGCGGAACATAGGCAAGCCGGAGCGACGCCAGCAGATCCTCAACGTCGCGAGGGATGTGTTCGCTCGCAGCGGCTACCACGCGGCCAAGATCGACGAGATCGTCGCCGCCGCGGGCGTCGCGCGCGGCACCTTTTACCTCTACTTCGAGGACAAGCGATCGATCTTCGAGGAGATCGTCGACGGCACGATCGCGCGCCTCAGCGGGTCGATCGTCCGCGTGGATCCTCACGACGCCAAGCGCACGGTGACCGACCAGGTGCGCGACAACGTCCGTCGCGTCGTCCGGATCCTGCTCGAAGATCACGACACGACGAAGATCCTGCTGAGCGACGCCTTCGGCGTCGACCCGGAGTTCGATCGCAAGCTCCTCTCGTTTTACGACGAGATCGCGACGATGCTCGGACGGACCCTGCGCGACGGGCAAGGGCTCGGGATCGTGCGGCCCGGCGACGTGCGCCTCATGTCGTGGCTCGCGATGGGCGCGCTGAAAGAAGTGATGTTCCAGATGGTGCAGCGCGGGATGGAGTACGACGAGGACAAGCTCGTCGACGGCATCCTCTCATTCATGCGAGCGGGCTGCCTGGAACGCCTCGCATAACGGCCGGTCACCGCCCGTCTACCCCAGCGCGGCGAGCATCGCGCCGCAGGAGCAGGTGCGCACTTCGACCGTCCAGTCGGCCGGTACGCTCAAGTACGCCTGCACGCTCGCGGGCGGGAGCGACAGGGCGAGCGGCAGCGCCGCCCAAGCCTGGCGGCCGTACGTCGACCGGCAGCAGCCGCACCCTTTTGACCACGCCGCCGGGATGACCCGCGCCGGCGAGGCCACGTTCACAGATCCTCCTGCGTCAACAGCTCCTCGAGCTTCTCCATCGCCTCGTCGAGAACCTTGCGGGCCTTGCGCATCGTCACAGGGCGCATCCCGCCGCGGTGGATGGCCTTCTTGAAGAGGCGCACGAGGCGCCCGACGCGCTTCATCACGTGCGCGACGTCCTCGGCGTGGTTTTCCCACGGGGCGCTCTCGTTCTGGGTGTCGTAGAACTCCGCCACCTCCTCGGCGTGCGCGGCGAGCTCCCGGCGGCCCTCATCGGTGATCTCGTAGATCTTGCGGCCCTCACGGTCGGTCGTGCGGGCGTGGCCCAGCTCTTCGAGCATCTGCAGCGTCGGGTACACGACGCCTGGACTCGGCTTGTAGGAGCCCTCGCTCTTGTCGCCGATCACCTGGATGATCTCGTAGCCGTGCCGGGGCTGAGGCGCGATCGCGTCGAGCACCAGCCAGCGAACCGTCCCTCGCTCGGCGCGCGGCGCGGGGCCGCGCCACCAATCCTGCAGGGCTGCGGCCCAGACGTCGGTGCCCGGCCCGCGTCCTCGCACCCATCCCCCGTGTCCTCCGTGTCCCATGCGGCTCCAGTCGCGGTCCCAGGGTCCGTGCATCGTCGTCACCTCACTTCTAGATATATCTTTAGATACACACTGCAGACATGTCAAGAGAGGGTCTCGTCGCCCGTCGGCTCGCCGGCGAGGGCCCTGAGATCCCTGCCGCGCGACCGGCACGATGGGCACGCTTGCCGACGGTTCGTGGGCGGGTAAGACCACTCGCCTGGTGCGGAGCTCGTCTTCCACGCGCTCGCTCTTTTTGCTGGCGCTCCTCGGCGCGTGCAAGCCGTCGCGGGGCGACCTGGTCACGAGCGGCGCCCCGCCGGTGACGCCTCAGGAGTCCACGGCGTCCGCAGCTCAGAACGGTGCGGCGGACGCCACGCGCCCTTCCGGCGACCGATGCCGCGGGATCGCGCTGCCCGCCGATCAGCACTACGTCGCGCCCGGCCTCTGTGCGCGGGCCGTCGCCGTCGCCCAGGGCCCTCTACGCGAGATCACCTTCCTGCCAAACGGCGACCTCATCGCCGTCCGGCGCGACGGAATCATCCGGCGCTACCGCGACGTGAACGGCAACGGCGTCTTCGACGAGGGGCCGCCGGAGACGGTCGACTGGGCCATCACCGGCGGGTCCCACGGGCACAATTGCCACCCCGACGGCGACTACCTCTACTGCGGATCCGACGACGGCGTGAAACGCTGGAAGTACTCGCCCGCGCTCGAACGAGGCGGCGAGGGCGAAGACGTGATGGTCGGACAGCCGGGCGGAGGCAACCATCCATTCCATCCCGTCCACGTCTACGACGGCTGGATGTACGTCGACTCCGGGTCCGAGCGGAACACGCTGCTCTCGCTTCCGGACGACTACGTCACCGACAGGGCCGTCATCAAGCGCTTCCCGATCGCCCGCTTCGCCCCTGGAAAGCCGTTCGACTGGAAAGACGGCGAAGTCTTCGTCCGCGGCGCGCGCAACATCACCGGCTTCACCCGCGACTCGAAGGGACGCATGTACGGCGTCATCAACGGCCTCGACGACCTGCGCTACGACGGCGACGACATCCACCAGGACAACCCGGCCGAGTACTTCGTCCGACTCGAAGCGGGGCAGGCGTACGGGTGGCCCTTCTGCTTTGCCGCGCAGCGCGTCGTCGCCCACGGCGCCGTCATCCCGGCCGGCATGCCGCTTCACGCCGAGGAGTACTACGATCACTTCCCGCAACACCTGGTGACGTCGAACAAGGACGACGCCTGGTGCTCGGCGCACATGACGAAGCCGATGAGCTTCGTCGAGGCACACAGCGCGCCCCTCGATGTCGTGATCTTCGAAGGCCCCGATGGCGCGCTGCCGGCGCGCTGGAAGGGAGGCGCCTTCGTGTCGACGCACGGCTCGTGGGATCGAACGCCGTCGACCGGGTACAAGGTCGTCTGGTTCCCTCTCGACGCCGAGGGCCATGCCCCGATGCCCGTCTCGACGCCGACCGAGACGAGGTTCCCCTACGAGGTCGTCTTCGGCGGCGGCGACGCGGCTGGCGCCAAGGATGGAGAGTGGGGGTGGGCGGCGAACGGGGTCGGCGAGAATGTCGTGCGACCGGTCGGCATCGCGGTGTCGCCCATCGACGGAGCCCTGTACGTGTCGAGCGACGATCAGGCCGTCGCCGATCATCCGGGGCGCATGCCGAACGCCATAGGCGAGGGCGCAATCTATCGGATCGCGACCGCACCCGAGCGCGGCCCTCGTTGATCGGCGCGAGGTTTCTCCCCGTCGTGGCGCGGCCACGGCGCGCTCGCGAAGGCCTCGCCCGGGCGTGGTATGGCCCCCTTTCTCCTTGCCGTCCTACTCTTTTTCCCCCATTGGCTTCGTCCACTCGCCCTTTCGTGATCGCGTGTCCGCGCCGCGCCAGCCCTCGGCGTCTCTCTCCCCAGCCACGGGTCGCATCGACCTCCTGCCGGGGCACGGCTACGAGGACGCCCTCGACGGGCTCGAGCAGTGGACGTTCGCGTGGGTTCTTTTTCTCTTCCACAAGAACATCGAAGAGGCCCGCGGTTGGCGGCCCAAGGTGCAGCCCCCACGCAGCGCCACCAAGCGCGGTGTGTTTGCAACCCGCTCGCCCCACCGCCCGAACCCCATCGGCCTCAGCGCGGTGAAGATCGAACGCGTCGAGGGCCTCTCGATCCACGTGGGCAACCTCGACATGCTCGACGGCACGCCCGTGCTCGACGTCAAGCCCTACGTTCCTTACGCCGACGCCCACCCCGAAGGACGCGAAGGGTGGCTCGCCGCCCCGGACCCGATCGCGCCCTGGACGGTCGTGTTCGGCTCGGCCGCGTCCGACCAGCTCGCATGGCTGCGCGAGCAAGGGGTCGATCTCCGGCCCGCGATCGAGGCCGCCTTGGCGCTCGGCCCCAAGCCGCACGCGTATCGACGGATCCGTCCGCGCGGTGACGGCATGCGTCTCGCGCTCAAAGAGTGGAGGGTGGACTTCGTGGTCGAAGGCGTCGAAGCGCTCGAAGGCGCCGCGCCTCAGGCGAGCGCGGCAGCGGGTAGGATCCTTGTCAGGGCCATTTCGAGCGGCTATCGGGGCAGTCAGCTCGCAAGCGATCCGGGCCTGGCGCTGCACAGGGCGTTCTTGGGAAGATTCGCAAATCTGGACGGGTTGTCCGTCCTCTGACGGCCAATGCGCACCGCCTGCTTCTTCTTCGCTTCCGTCGTCTTGATGTTCGTGGCGCTCGCCTGCCTGGCGGGCCCGGCGCGTGCGGAGATTCTCGAGGCTCCCGTCGGGGGTAAGCCGATTCCCCTCGGCGAGTCGGTCATCGCGTGCACGACGTCCGCGGGCCCGTGGAAGGTGGAGCCCGGCGGGCGAACCGTGCGACCGCCAGTCGCAGAGTCCGCCGTCGGCGTCTCCGTGGAGCTGCCCATCGCCCTCTCGCAAGCCGAGTGCGCGCACACGCCGTTGACGATCCGCCTCGTGTCGACGGCTGCGTGGCCGGCCCTCGACGCGTCGTCGTTCGTTCTGGCGGTCGACGACGGGCGCCTCGAGGGTCACGGCCGCGGCATGCACGGCGTCCTCGTGACCTGGCCCACCGACGCCGAGCGCGCGTCCGACAGCTGTCGCAACCTCGACGTCGGCGGCGGCGTCGAGACGTGCACGTGGGGTGTGCCCAAGACGCTCTCCGCCGATCCCAGTCAAAGCGCGCTCCGCTGGTTGCCGGCAGGGGCCCAGGTCGCCTCGTCCGCGCAGATTTTCGACGCCGAAGGGCGGCTTGCGGCGCCCGAGAGCTTCGCCATCACGCCAAGCCGCGTCGAGGTCACGGATCTTGTCCCGGCCGACGCGTCGATCGACGTGTCCTCGGGCACCGGGCGGCTCCCCCTCTCGCACGCCGAGGCCGTGACCAGCGTCGATTGTGCGCCGGCGACGTGCCGGATCGACTCGGCGACGCTCCTCCTCCAGTCGCCGCCCGCCTCGGTGAGCTCGGTCGACGTCAA
>Ga0302326_10031084_pt1 | contig 10671 bp, 13 predicted proteins | sample Palsa_T0_3_FD_202264 | JGI IMG/M metagenome (GOLD analysis project Ga0302326, IMG submission 202264) | Peat permafrost microbial communities from Stordalen Mire near Abisko, Sweden - Palsa_T0_3 | ecosystem: Environmental > Terrestrial > Soil > Palsa > Peat permafrost | place: Sweden: Abisko...
CGGAAGCTGCGCTGGTTAATAGTGTGCGTGTGCTTTACGAGCAAAACGCCCCCGCAATTGAGGTCGTCTCCACACATCAGGTAGTTCCGTCCATCCAGTCGCTTGATTCGCCTCCGCGGCTGGTCATAGACCTCTTGAATGCTCGCATGGGATCGCAGCCCAAACGGACCCCCGTGCTGCAGGAAAACATTTTGACGATTCGCGCCGAACAATACCAGAAAGACCCTCCGATCGTGAGGATTGTGGTCGACCTCCTTGTTCCCTACGGCTACAGCTGGGACATCGCAGGCAATCGCTTGATGGTGCGGCTGAAGCGTCTCAAGGCGCCAAATCAGGTTGCGAACGCAGCCGACAAGAAGTCCCCCTTTCAGCCGCCGCAAGCGTTGACCCTCGCGCCCGCCGGGGCGCCGACGATTGTGCCGCTCGGTGCTGGGGTGGGAGAGGTTGCGCTATCTGATAAGCGGCTAGCAGCTGGCTCATCCCTCACGGCGGGTCCGGATACGGCGGTATTGCATCTCTCGAGAGGAGGCGAAATTCGCGTCTGCCCCGGCACAACGGTTTCGGTGACGCCCTCGCAGAACTCCCACGACTTCATGCTCGGGATGAGCACCGGCTCGCTCGAGACACATTATGCCCTCGCTACTTCTGCCGATTCCGTGCTGACTCCTGACTTCCGGATTCTGTTCGCAGGGCCGGGAGAATTTGATTATGCAGTCAGCGCGGATTCGCACGGCAATACTTGTGTGCGGGGGCTGCCAGGAAACGCTTCTTCTGCGATCGTTTCGGAGTTGATGGGAGATCGCATCTACCAGGTGAAGCCCACTGAGCAGGCGGTGTTTCGCGGAGGACGGATCGATAAAGTCGACGCCGATGTCCCCTCGGACTGTGGCTGCCCGATGCCGGTTCCCGTGAGGCGCACCGCCGCGCCCCCGGCTGAAGGCGGGTTGGCCCCGAATGCCAGTGTGGCTGGAGGGGAAGCTTCGTCGCAGCCTGAGGCCCAGGCGAAAATTGCCCTATCCAACGGGCCCGAAACCCTCCCTCTGCCGCCGTCGCGCCCCGGTGACATTCAAGTGCAAGTCGATGCGCCAATGGTCTTCCGGGGGAAAAAAGCCCCAACCGCGCTACCGGCCCCTATTGTCGAAGTGGCAGCGCTTCCGGTGATGGAACCGTCAGTCCGGCCATTCTGGCTTGAACTCCAGGCGCAACCGCCGCCTGCCCCGGCGCCTAGCACTGTGGCGGATAGCGGCCATCACGGCCTGCTACGAAAGATCAAAGGATTTTTCGCGGCAATATTTCGCTAGCATCGGCAATAAGCCGGAGCCGGCTTCCGGCAAATCCCACACTGAAGTTCTCTGCGCTTCACCCGCGATTGATGGCTCGCCGCAGCGGTTCCACCTTGTCGCGCAGGTTGTCGGCCAGGTCGGCGCCGCGCTCGGCCACATCCCGGATGCGCTCCTTTGCATCGTGGACGCGGTCGGTTGCTTCGTCCGTCCAATCCTGCAGTGTGTCCTTGGCATTCTCGTAGCCGCGTTTCAGGTCACGACGGAATTGCTTTCCGGTCTTCGGCGCAAGCGAGAGAGCTACCAAAGCTCCCGCCCCCAGTCCAATCAGAAAGAAAGTGATGGCGGTTCCTACCGGATTTCCATCAGAAGATTCATAACGTCCAGAGCGCATGATGTTAGCCTCGTTTCCAAAGTGGCGGAATCACGGCCGGCAAGTTTTCCGCCGGCGTTGAATGCCGCAACTACAATTCTAGTCCTCCCTGAGAGTAGTGGCGGAACGACCCAAAGCGGAAGAATGTAGTCCCGTTTACGATGAGCGCGGCGCTGGGAAGGTTTCCTTTCCGGCAACCTGAGTGTAAAATAACGCTTTCAGTCCCATGTTGCGGCGGAAAATGTGGCCTGCCCGCCTTCCGCCGGTTCAGCCAACGCGCGATTTGAATGAAGGAGATTGTTTCAAGCGATGTCGATCCCTGCCACCCAACTGCGTCCCGGCATGATCATCAAGCACAACAATGATCTGCACTCTGTTTTCAGCGTCGAACACCGCACGCCCGGCAACCTGCGTGCCTTCATCCAGGCCAAGCTGCGCAACCTTCGTACCGGAGCCATGTTCGAGCACCGCTTCCGTTCGCCCGATCCGATTGAGAAGGTGAACGTGGATGAAGTCGACATGCAGTTCCTCTACGCCGACGGCGACAACTACTACTTCATGGATACCGCCAACTACGAGCAGACGCACCTGACCAAAGAAATTCTGGGCGACGCCGTGGATTACCTGATCGCCAACCTCGAAATCAAAGTGGAATTCTTCGATGGCAAGGCCGTAGGCATTGAGCTGCCGCAGACTGTAGAACTCACCGTCATCGAGACCGAGCCCGGCCTGAAGAGCGCAACCGCATCGAGCGTGACCAAAGCCGCGAAGACTGAAACTGGCCTTGTCGTGCAGGTGCCGCCCTTCATCAATGAAGGCGAGAAGATCAAAGTAGACACGGCCGAGGGCGTGTACCTGTCGCGGGCGTGAGGAGAATTCGGAAGTAAGAAGTCAGAATGCGGAAGTAGAACCAATCCCAGCTTTACTTCTGCATTCTGACTTCTACCTTCTGCATTTTCACTGCAGCATGACTTCCATCGAAAAGGCGATCGAAGCCCGTCGCTTCGTGGTTCGCGGGCGCGTCCAGGGAGTTGGCTACCGCTGGTTCGTCGAGCGCGAGGCGCACATTATTGGCATCGCCGGCTGGGTGCGCAACAACTCAGACGGCAGCGTTGAAGTTCTGGCGCAGGGAACGCGCGATCAGCTTTCCGGCTTGCGCTCGCGTCTGCGCGAGGGGCCGCGGGCTGCGCGTGTCGACGCCGTCGAAGAATCCGAAACCCGCGCCGTAGCCAATCTAGGTTCATTTCGCATTGAAGGAGCGTGGTAGCTTGTCTCGCAACGCAAGGATGAATAACGATCAACTCAAGCTTCTTATTCGCGAAGTGCCCGACTTCCCGAAAAAAGGAATTCTCTTCTATGACATCACGACGCTGCTGAAGGACAAAGTCGGTTTTGCCACGCTCGTCGACCAGCTCTCCGAGCACTACGTCGACCAGAAGGTCGACCTCGTTCTCGGCATGGAGGCTCGCGGCTTCATCTTTGCGCCCGCCCTTGCCTATCGGCTGAATGCCGGATTTGTCCCTGTGCGTAAGATTGGCAAACTTCCCGCCGAAACCGTGAAGTTCGATTACGCGCTCGAATACGGCACCAACTCCCTGGAGATGCATAAAGACGCTATCCGGAAAGGCCAGCGTGTGTTAATCGTGGACGATCTGCTGGCCACCGGAGGCACAGCTCAGGCGACCGCCAATCTGGCCTCTCAATTGGGCGCAGAGATTGCGGGACTCGGCTTTGTCGTGGAATTGGACTTCCTGAACGGGAGAGACAAACTCAAAGGCTATGAAGTGATGTCGCTGTTGCACTACGACAAGTAGCCATCACCAATAACGATCAGTACGCTCACTTCCAGAGATGGGCGAGTGTCACTGCCATACCGGCCCAGAACGTACCACTGACGATGCTTGCCAAAGCGAGACCGAGAAGCATGTTCCAATTGAAGCGCCGCGCCCCCAGGTTGAAACCAGACTCGGGGTCAGACACAAACCAGTAGCGTAGGAACTCCTCGTCTTGCACACTAAACGGGGAGGAAGATCCCCACGAGCGCAGGACCGGCTGCCTTCGTTGCTTCCAGGCGCTTGCCACAGGGAATAAATGTGATTTGGGCCTCATATGCCGTCACCTCCCGCGACAACCACAATGCCCGCCAACTAAGATGAGCGCGACCCCTCGGGCGTTGCGCGTCAGCTTTCGAAAATACCGTATTTCCGCTGGAAAAACTCTGTAGGAAGCCGACGCTTCGCACCGAAAAACGCGGCTTTCGAGACCAGTTTGCGTCTGCTATCAGAGCTCTTCCAGTAACAACTTCGAGTCCCTCGCAAGATAGCTCTTGCGTCGGAACCAGTCCTCCATCGCCTCGCGCAACTGTTCCACTGGGACATGAGTGCCGATCTCCAGCAGCCCATCGGAGACGGGTACTGTATCGTCAAACACGCTGGCGTTGGTGAAGTTGCGCATGGAAAAGCTATCGAGCCATTTCAGCGGACAGGGAAGCCTCCGGCCGTGATCCTCATACGCGACACGAATCTTGCGGGCGAACATAACTCGATTTAACCACAGGCGAGGGTGGCGTCCGGACGCACGCCGCGGTTGACAGATCTGCTCGCGGTCACTACGCTGCGAAGACGCTTACGGGGGTTGTCCTGCCCGGGCTAAAGATTCCGGCATTGAGCGGAGGATCATATGCTCACGAACTTAATTTGGTGGATCATCGTTGGACTGATTGCGGGGTGGGCTGCTGGCAAGATCATGAGAGGCGGCGGCTACGGCGCCGTCATGGATATCATCCTTGGCATCGTTGGCGCGGTCGTGGGCGGATGGCTTCTGGGCGCCCTCGGCATCTATGCCGGCGGCCTGATCGGCACCATCGTAGTGGCAATCATTGGCGCCATGTTCCTGATCTGGCTGAGCCGGCTGCTCAAGAAGGCATAACCCGCGCGCCTTTGAATCAGGGTTTTCTGCAAACGCTCGGGCAAATTAGACCGTCAGCCTTAAGCCGGGACTGCCTGCATCGCGGCCACGGCTGCTTCCAGGTGGGCAAGCGTTTCTTCTATCGTGAGCGAGTACATCTCGCGGCCCAGACCCTCACCGGCTTCCAGGGCGGCCTCCAGATAGTGGCCCGCAATCTCGATGGCCAGAGAGTCAGTAATTAATTTGCCGGTGCGCTTCTTATACTCCACCCAGGCCGGATGCGGCAGCGCCACCCACACCGTCCTCCCATCCACCAGAAACTTGACGTCGACAGCGTCGGCGTGCCGCGTGGCAATGGCCACGATCAACGACTGATAGATGCAATGAACCGGCTTCTTCGTCCAGCGGTCGGTGGCAGTGAAATCCTCGAACATGGCTAGGAAAACTATATCGAACGCAGGTGGCGCGGGCAAATGGCGCATAGAGGTTATGGCATCTCAGAGTAACTCGTGTAGGACAGCCGTCCCCGGCTGTCCGTCGAGCGAAGCTCGACTGCAGGGTCCCCCAAATGTTGAGGCAATGCGACTCGGATTATGACGGCCATCTTCCACGCCCTCCACCGCAAAAATTACCTCCCCTACATTAAACTCCCTAGCTCAATCAGCAGAGCCCCTGATAGCCAATCCCTTCTGGCTCGGCCATCTTAGCCTTGGTAATCTTGCCGCCGTCAAGTGTCGTATAGATCAGTCGGGGTCGGTGCGCCTGGAAGTGAACGCGAAACTAAATCCTACAGTGGAGGCCACTTGGCAACAGTTAGGGATCACATGTCACCGGTCCAGTCCGTTTCCCGAGTCAGTTCCGGATGCGCGGGATTGGATAACGTTTTGAGCGGTGGCTTTCCGCGCGGGCGCATTTACCTGGTTGAGGGCGATCCCGGCGCTGGAAAGACGACTCTAGCCGTCCAATTCGTGCGGGACGGCGTAAGCAGAGGCGAACGCGCTCTCTACATTACGCTCTCCGAGTCGCGTGCCGATCTAAACCATTCCGCGCAGTCTCACGGGTTCTCCCTGGATAATATCGAAATCGTTGAGTTGCTGCCCAATGAGACCGATCTGCTTCCCGAGCAGCAATACACCGTTTTCCATCCCGCGGAAGTCGAACTGAACGATCGCATGCAGCGCATTGTGAAAGAAATTCAGCGAGTGCATCCCGACCGGCTGGTGATCGACGCGCTCAGCGAACTCCGCATGCTAGCCAAAGACCCCTTGCGATACAGGCGCCAGATTTTGTCTCTGAAAGATTTCATGGCCGGTCAGGAATGTACTGTGCTGTTGCTGGATGACCGCAGCTCGCGCGACCCCGATCTGCAACTGCACAGCATTGTGCACGGTGTGATCAGCATGGACAAAGTTCCTCGCGAGTACGGCAAGACGCGCCGGCAGATGGAGATTGTGAAACTGCGCGGTACACCCTATCGCGAGGGATTCCACGATTACTCGATCATGACCGGCGGAGTCGTGGTGTTCCCCCGGCTTGTGGCCGCCGACTCCCGTTCCGACCAGCCGCCTGAGGCGGTTTCCAGCGGCATCGCTGAGCTGGATGCTCTCACAGGTGGTGGTCTCGATCGCGGCACCAGCACGCTTCTCATTGGTCCCGCCGGCTGCGGCAAAACCAGCATCGCCGTGCAATGGGCTGCCACGGCGGCCAAGCGTGGAGAGGCCTGCGCCATGTTCAGCTTCGAAGAGGCTCCGCACACCCTGATCACACGCGCAGCTGGTCTGGGTATCGACATTCGGCCGCACCAGGCCTCGGGCAAATTCACCATTCAACGCGTCGATCCGGCGGAGATGACTCCGGGAGAGCTGGTCGCGAACGTGCAGCGCCACGTGGAGGAAAACAACGTCCGCGTGCTGATCCTCGACAGCCTGAACGGATACTTGCAGTCCATGCCCGGGGAACAATTCCTGGCAGTCCATCTTCATGAACTTCTGGCATACCTCAGCAATTGCGGCGTGCTTACGCTGATGGTTCTGGCGCAAGCCGGAACCATTGGTTCCCCGCTGCAAAGTGCCGTCGACGTCAGTTATCTGGCCGACAATATCCTGCTGCTCCGTTATTTCGAAACTCACGGAGAAGTACGGCAGGCGATTTCCACCATCAAGCGGCGCAGCGGCAGTCACGAACATACCATCCGGGAGCTCAGGCTTGGTCCCGATCGCATTCATATTGGGCGTCCGCTCAAAGATTTTCAGGGAGTACTCACGGGCACGCCGACATTTTTCGGCGGTGTGAAGGAGAGTTGAGCCGGAGCGATGCCGATTTCTCTCGATAACGACTACCGGGTGCTGGTACTGGCGCCGTTTGGTAAGGACGCCGTGCTGGTTCGCGAAGTTCTGGAGCGCTCGGGCATCCCTGTGGGAGTGGTTGCGAATACGCTTGCCATCGCGCGCAATACGGGCGGCGGCGCCGGCGCCGCCATCGTTGCCGAAGAGGCGCTCGACGAGGAAGGCATCGAAATCCTTGGCCGCAGCGTTGCCTCCCAGCCCGCGTGGTCGGACTTTCCGATTATCGTCCTCACCGGCGGCGGCGCGACAACCCCCTACACGGAGATGATGGTTCGCTCGCGCACTCCCATGGGCAACATCAATCTGATCGAGCGGCCCTTGCGTCCGGCTACACTCATCAGCTGCGTACGCACTGCCATCCGTTCCCGGGTCCGGCAATACGAAATTCGCGATCATCTGGAGGAACGCGAACAAACCGAGGCAGAATTACGCCGGGCGCACGACGAGTTGGAGACGCTGGTGGAGCGGCGGACGCTGGCCTTGCGCAAACTCTCCGCCAGACTCATGCGCGTGCAGGACGAAGAACGCAGGCGCATTGCCCGCGAGCTGCATGATGGATTGGGCCAATGGCTGGCGGCGGCGCAGATAAACGTCGATATGGCGTTGCTGCATGACGGCAGCAAGCCTATGCCCATTCTCCAGGAGACGCGGAAAATCATCGAGCATGCCGTTGCTAGCATTCGTACCATGTCTTATCTGTTGCACCCGCCGTTACTCGACGAGGCGGGCTTCGAGGCGGCGGCGCATTGGTTCATCGATGGTTTTTCCAAGCGCACGGCGATGAGGGTCATTACGAATTTCTCTCATCCTGACCGCCGCCCCGAGGGTTCAACGCACGCTCCGCGCATGCCTGAAGTGGTTGAGTTGGCGCTGTTTCGCGCACTGCAGGAAGGTCTGACGAACGCGCATCGTCACTCCGCGAGCCCGAATGTGGAAGTGAAGTTTCAGCGATTCCCCGGCCAGGCCACGCTCGAAATTCAGGATTTCGGCAAGGGGCTGCCGCAAGCAGTGATGGACCGCTTCCAGCGCACAGGGACGGGTTCGGGCGTGGGTCTCGCGGGCATTCGCGAACGGGTCAGGGAACTGGGTGGCGATTTCACCATTTGTTCCAGCGACTCCGGTACAACGCTGCGTTCCGTTGTGCCGCTCTCTCTTGAGCCATACCGGACAGAACCCGCTAGGGCAGCGTCTGCACCTCAACACTGAGCACAGCCGGGAAGATCCCGCGCAATCGGAGCCCAGCTATCCCCGCATCGGCCGAAGCGTGGACCTGCGCTGCTGGTGCCGAAATTGCGTGAGGATAAGGAGAAATTCGTGGCCAGGGGGCGAGAACGATGGGCTGCCGCGCGGTCCAGCCCGGGACTGATGCTGGTTGTCTTCGCCGACGTCGTCTCGTTTAACATGAACGAGTGCAGAATCGGACTTCCAAAAATAAACTCAACGTTATTCGGGCCTCTAACCTGAGCAAATTTCCCTGGCTCGTACAAGGATTCTCCACACGCCTGGGAGGATTCTCGCGAGCCGATGGCAAGCAGTCGCTGAATCTTGGATTCACCAGGGACGATTCCAAATCGGCCGTCGAGCGCAACCGGGCCGCGTTTCTGCGTGAACTCGGCGGCGGGGCCATGCCTCTGGTTACGCTGCGCCAGATTCATTCCGACATCATGCGCTATGTCGACTCGCCCCCGGAATCACAACTCTCCGGCGACGGGCTCATTACGGCGACTCCCGGTTTGCTGCTCGGCATTCAGACCGCCGATTGCCTGCCGGTCATTCTCGTCGACCCCAAAAACCGCGCCGTGGGTGTGTTTCATGCCGGTTGGCGGGGCACGGTGAAGCGAATCGTGGAAAAAGGGGTGGGCGAAATGCACCGCCGGTTCGGCAGCCGGCCGCGCGACCTAAAGGCGGCGATCGGCCCCGGCATTCGCGGTTGCTGTTATGAAGTGGGCGAGGAGGTTCGCCAGCAGTTCGAGTCGCAGTTCGCATACGCCGCCAAGCTGTTTCGTGAGGTCAAGGAGTCTGATCCGGTGCGCGAGAAATATCCGTTGCTGTTTCTTAGCGCGCGCCCTCCCGGCCACAGTGAACTGCCGAAAAAGATTTTTCTCGACCTGGTGGAAGCCAATCGGCAACAACTGTCGGCCGTGGGTGTGCCGGCGAAGAGCATCGAAGTCTCGCCGCTTTGCACGAACTGCCGCACCGACTTGTTGTTTTCCTATCGAGCCGAAAAGGGCAAGACGGGACGGATGATGGGAGTTGTGGGAATACGAGGGTGAGGGCGGAAGTCAGGAGTTCAAAAGTCAGAGGTAGTAAGTCAAAAGTCAGAATTCAAGACCACAGACTTCTGCTCTACGCGGGCGGCGCGGTTGCGGGCGGTGCCTGCGCTGCCGCGTCGGCGACCCCGTCGTTCACCAGATCCTTCAACTCCTTGCTGGGCTTGAAGAAAGGAATCTTCTTGGCGGGCACTTCAACTTTTTCGCCGGTCTTGGGATTGCGCCCCGTCCGTGGTTTGCGCTGTCGCGTACGGAAGCTGCCAAAGCCGCGGATCTCGATTTTGTCGCCCGCGCGCAAGGACCGCACCACGCTGTCAAAGATCGTTTCCACGATCACTTCGCTGTCTTTGCGGGTAAGTTCCGCTAAACGCGACACTTCATCGATCAAATCGGCTTTCGTCATAATGCTAAGAGTCCCCCTGCAATCCTCCATAACCTTCTCAAATTTCAGGGGTTGTGCGCAAGTCTCGGAGCAGAGTCGGTCTTGGGTCTTGGGTTTTAGGTCTTGGGGGAACGTTCCGAGCCAGACCCTGACACCTAAGACTCGCGACCGAAGACCTGCTTCCTACTTCCACAAATAATAGAACCCAACGTGCTGCTCCAGCATTTTCTCGGTACTCGGCAGATACTGCGAAAGGTCGCCCGTCATCAGATCCAGGAGCGTCTTGCGATCTTTCTCGGGACGAACCAGCGTCGGCTCACCCGAGATGCCCACCGATTTCGCGGTATCTTTTACGGCGGCTTCGAAGTCGCCCACGTTGTCAATCAGCTTCATCGACAGCGCTTCCTTGCCCGTCCACACCTTGCCGTTGGCGATGGCTTTCACGTCGTCGAACTTCATGCCGCGGCCATCGGCCACTGCCTGAATGAATTGACCGAACATGCTGTCGATCAGCGACTGCATGTAAACCTGTTCGGCGGGAGTGAGGTCACGGGCAGGATTGCCTGTGTCCTTGAACTCTCCGGTCTTGATCACGACGCTCTTCAGCTTCGCCCACTTCATCAGATCGCCGTAGTTCACCCATTCGGCGATGACTCCGATTGAGCCCACGATGCTGCCGTTGTCGGCATAAATCTTGTTCGACGCCGCCGCCACGTAGTATGCCCCGCTGGCGCCGACGCTTTCGATGGAAACGACAATGCGCTTCTTCTTCTCCTCGCGAATGCGTTTGACCTCGCGATAAATCTCTTCCGACGCGGCCACGCCGCCGCCGGGCGAGTTCACATGCAGGATGATGGCTTTGATGGAAGAGTCGTCGCCGAACTTCTTCAACTGGTCGACCACAGGCTGCGGCGAGAGAATGACGCCCTCAAGGTCAACTACGCCGATGCGGTCGCCAAAACCGCTGAACGTCGCTTCGGTGCTGCCGGCGTGCAGTGTCACGTAAACCAGCGAAAACACGGCCAGCACGAAGAGGAAGAATGCTCCTCCGCCAATCACAATCCAGAGCAGGGTGCGGGAACGTTCTTCAGGCATGCAGAAAGTTTAGCACCGC
>Ga0302326_10031087_pt1 | contig 10670 bp, 11 predicted proteins | sample Palsa_T0_3_FD_202264 | JGI IMG/M metagenome (GOLD analysis project Ga0302326, IMG submission 202264) | Peat permafrost microbial communities from Stordalen Mire near Abisko, Sweden - Palsa_T0_3 | ecosystem: Environmental > Terrestrial > Soil > Palsa > Peat permafrost | place: Sweden: Abisko...
CCCGGGTTCTTTCCCTCTCTTCACCGCAACACCGATCAGGATGGCCGTTCCTGTCCTGATCAGGCCGCCGCAGGCGAGCGGGCCGGAGTGTCTCCGGCACGTGAGCCGCGGAGGTCGGCTCCAACAGCCGTACGCAGGGTACGGCTGTGGTTCCACGAAAGGGAACTAAGCATGTCCATCAAGAGCAAGGTCTTCGCCGCTGCGGCGACGCTGACCCTCATCGGCGGTGTCAGTGCTGTAGGGGCGCTGTCCGCCAACGCGGCCACCCCGTCCTGTGGCCCCACCTGCATCGACCTCTTCAACAACGACTTCGGGACGCACGCGCACCCGAACTTCGCCCTGGACACCCTGAAGCAGGGTGAGAAGGTCGGCCAGCCGCAGATCCTGTTCCGCACCGCTAATTTCGACCCGGCGCTGGACTACACCATCTCCTACCAGGGTCTGGTGTCGGACTTCTACGCGGCCGCCCTCGTTTCCCCCGAGGTTGACCTGCACTACGGTGCCGGCGCGACCGGCTTCCCGGACGACGCCGCGTTTGAGGTCCAGTACTCGCCTTATGGCGTGGACAGCGGTCTGTGCGCCGGTGTGGCCGCCACGGCCCTCGCGGGCGAGAAGGTCACGCTGGAGCCCTGTGGTGTCTCCTCCAAGACGCTCTGGATCGTTGACTCCGCCGACACGGTCGCCCACGGTTACGTTCCGCTGATCAACGGCTCGGACACCAACTTCTCCCAGCCGTTCGTGCTCACCTACCCGGCGTCCGCTTACCCGACCGACGAGCCGCGGCCGGAGCTGTACGTCTCCAACCTGACCGGTTCTCAGGGCGCCAACGGCGTTCCCTTCCCGGGCACCGTGAACTCCAACCAGCTCTGGGGCGCTGACTTCGGTCAGCTGGGTGTCTGAGTAACAGGCAGAACCTGAGTAACAGTTCAAAATCTGAGTAACGCAGTGGCGTCGGCCCCCACCGGGGGTCGGCGCCACTGTGCTGTACGGCTTAAGTAAGAAAGTGGCGTCGTCCCCGTTATGGGGGCGACGCCACCTTCATGTCCGGCCGCCACATTTGCGTCACCCAACGTCTTTAATCAATTACAGAACGTGTCAACCGAATCAGGTTCGGTGGCGTCCTCCTTAGTAGTGCGGGGCGGGGATGGCAATTCCCGCCCCGGTCGTATCGCCTCAGGCATGCGCAGGGCGGCCTTTACCGGCCGGCAGGCCGCGGCGGTAAGGCCGTCAGCCGTACGCAGGGTACGGCTGCCGTTTCAAGGAGGAAACTTTCTATGTCCATCAAGAGCAAGGTTTTCGCCGCCGCGGCGACGCTGACTCTGGTCGGCGGCACCGGCGCGGTGGGAGCGCTTACTGCGGGGACCGCTAACGCGGAAACCCCGTCCTGTGGCGGCACCTGCATCGAGTTCTTCAACCACGAATTCGGCGACTTCAGCACGATGAACTTCGTGCTGGACACGCTCAAGCAGGGTGAGAAGGTCGGCCAGCCGCAGATCCTGTTCCGTACGTCCAACGGCGACCCGGCCGAGGACTACACCGTCTCCGACCAGGGCCTGGTGTCGGACTTCAACGCGGCCGGCCTGGTCTCCGACGCGCTGGATCTGCACTACGGCGGGGCGGGCTGCGAAGGGACCATCATTCCAGGGGACACGCCGCCGTGTGCCGACCCTTTCCCGGACCTGGAGGCGTACGAGGTCGAGTACTCGCCTTACGGTGTGGACAGCGGTCTGTGCGCCGGTGTGGCCGCCACGGCCACCGCGGGCGAGAAGGTCACGCTGCAGCCCTGCGGCGTTTCCGGCCGGACGGTCTGGATCATCGACTCCACGGACGCGGTCGACGACGACTACGCTCCGCTGATCAACGGCTCGGACAACAACTTCTCTCAGCCGTTCGTGCTGACCTACCCGACGAACGCTTACCCGACCGACATGCCGCGGCCGGCGCTGACCGTCGCCAACCTGACCGGTTTCCAGGGCGCTAACGGCCTCCCGGATCCCGGCACCATCAATGACCACCAGCTGTGGGGCCAGGACTCGGGCGTCCACACGTAGGGAGCCCTGTTCTGACAATCATTGAGTGACGAAGTAACGCCGGCCCTCGACCCGAGGGCCGGCGTTACTGCTTTCGGGCCGCTCGCTCCGAATGAATAGTTCACAAACTGTTACTAGTCAATTACTGAGCGTGTCAACCGCGCGGGTTATCGGCGCGTCCTCCTAGGTAGGTCGATAGTCGTGCGCAGGGTACGACTGCCGTTCCAAGGAGGAACTTCTATGTCCATCAAGAGCAAGGTCTTCGTCGCTGCGGCGACGCTGACCCTGGTCGGCGGCACCAGTGCCGCGGGCGTGTTCATCGCGGGGACCGCCAGCGCGGCCACGCCGGCCTGCGGAAATACCTGCGCCGACCTCTTCAGCCGCAACTTCGGCACGTACCCGGACCCGGGCTTCCTGCTGGACACGCTGAGCCGGAGCGAGAAGGTCGGCCAGCCGCTCATCCTGTTCCGCACGGCCAACAGCGACCCGGCCGAAGACTTCACCGTCGCCTTCCAGGGACTGGTGTCCGACTTCAACACGGCCGGCCTGGTCTCCAACGCGCTGGATCTGCACTACGGCGGGGCGGGCTGCGAGGACTACGACGCTACGACGGCTAAGTGCATCACGTTCTACCCCGATGACGCAGCCTTCGAGCTCGAGTACTCACCGTACGGCGTGGACAGCGGCCTGTGCATGGGCACCGCGACCACCGCGGTCAACGGCACCAAGGTTTCGCTGCAGCCGTGTGGCGTGACCGCCAAGACCACCTGGATCATCGATGTAGCGGATATCACGCCCACCCCGACCCCCATCCCGACCGACACCTCGCCCCCCGCCGTCGTGCGCCCCGCCATCGACGCCGCGCCCGCTGGCGCGGTTTACCTTCCGCTGATCAACGGCTCGGGGACCAACTTCTCCCATCCGGCCGTGCTGGCCTACCCGCAGAACTCCTACCCGACCGACATGCCGCGGGCGCAGCTCATCACCCAGACGCTGCAGATCGACTCGCACGGCGTCGTCAACGCCACCGAGCTGTGGGGCAACGACGAAGGTACCGCCCCGTAACGAACGGTTCGGCGAGGGTCTGCACCAGGCTGGGCCCTCACTTAAGGTGGCGCCGGCCCTTCTCGAAGGGCCGGCGCCATCGCCTTGTCATGGAGGACCGACAGGTACGATCACCGGCGCGGGCGGCATGTTCGGCCCGCCAACCGGGTAAGACCGCTCACACTTATCCGCGAGCGCAACTACCTTCCGTCGCAATGAGGTTCAGACATGGGCCGGGACAGTCACCGTCACCCCGCCGCTGGCTGTCCGCGCTGCGGCCGGGCTGTCCACGAGCCGACCGCGTGGTCCAGCGCCTGGCGCTGTGACCTGCACGGCGAGGTCCATCCTGTCTTCCCTGCCTTCCGGCCGTCCCGGGAAGGCCTGGACGGGCTGCTCCGCACCCCGGGCGTTCCGGTCTGGCTGCCGTGGCCGCTGCCGGCCGGCTGGCTGGTCACGGGTTTCGCCGGCGCGGGCGACGAGCGAACCGGCGTCCGCGGCTGCGCGGTGGCCCTGTCGGGCCCGAACCCGCTCGGCGGTCCCGCTGACATGCTGGTCGTCGCCGAGGAGCCGGGCGTCGGCCTCGGTGCGGGGCTGGCCGGCCTGGCGGGCGTGGACCCGGGGGCGGGGTTCGCCACCGCGCCGCCGGTGGCGGTGGCCTCGTTCGGCAACCATGATTTCGCGCTCTGGCAGGTGGACTCGCCGGATCGCGCCGTCTTCGCCGGTGAGATCAAGGGTTACTGGCTGTGGTTCGTGCTGTGGCCGGATTCCGCGGGTGCGCTGCTCATCGAGCCGATCGGCCTGCGTGACCTGCGTGACCCGGGCCAGGACCTGGACCTGCCCTTCGGGGCGGCCTCGCCGCGCCTGCCCGCCGGCTGACGCCCGTGCGCGCCGACCTGCATGTGCACAGCAACGCCTCCGACGGGACCGACCCCCCGGCCGAGGTCATCCGCCGCGCCGCGCAGGCCGGCCTGGACGTGGTCGCGCTGACCGATCATGACACGGTGGCCGGCCACGAACAGGCCCGGCGGGCGCTGCCGGACGCGCTGACCCTGGTGCCCGGGATGGAGCTGTCCTGCCGGCTGGCCGACCACAGCGTGCACCTGCTGGCCTACCTTTTCGACCCGGGGCACCCGGAGCTGGCCGCCGAGCTGGGCCGGATCCGGGATGACCGCGTGCTGCGCGCGCGGGCCATGGTCAGGCGTCTGGCCGAGCTCGGCGTTGAGGTCAGCTGGGACCAGGTGGCCGCGATCGCGGGCCCGGCCGTGGTCGGCCGGCCGCATATCGCCCGCGCGATGGCGGCGAGCGGTGCCATCGCCGAGCCCCGCGAGGCGTTCACCCTCGACTGGATCGCGGACGGCGGGCGGGCCTACGTGGACCGGTACGCGCTCGAGCCCGTCCGCGCGATCCGGCTGGTCCAGGCCGCGGGCGGGGCGGCGGTGCTGGCCCACCCCCGCGCGGGCCGCCAAGGGCATGTCTCGGACTCCCAGATCGCCAGGCTGGCCGCCGTGGGCCTGGCCGGGGTGGAGGTCTTCCATCCCGACCAGACAGATACGGAACGGGCCAGCCTGCTTGCCCTCAGCCACGATCTCGGCCTCCTGGCCAGTGGCGGCAGCGACGACCACGGTCGCCTGACCGGTCACCGCATCGGTTCCGAAGTCGCCGCCGCCGATGTTTATCAGGAACTGATATCCATGACGACCGGCGCTCAGCCGATGCACGCTAATTAAGGGTTTATTGGTAATGATTTGGCGGGATATCGCTTTTCTCCCCAAATAGTCAGCTACTGAAATTTAGTTGACTTAATTCGTGGTTTAGGACAACCAATGCGGGTGTGTTTCGCGTCTTCATAAATGTGACTCATTGTCGCTGTCTGGTATCTATGCGTCATGAGTCGCGTATGGCAGCCACGCGCAGGGTGCGGCTGACCGGTAAAAAGAGGAAGTACCACATGTCGATCAAGAAGAAGGTCTTCGCCGTCGCGGCGACCATGACCATGGTGGGCGGCGTCAGTACCGTCGGCCTTATGTCCGCCAATGCGTCCACCCCGTCCTGCGGAAAAACCTGCGTCACCGGGTATGGCCAAGAGTACGGACCCAGCTTCGTCCTCGACGTCCTCCGCCAGGGGGAAAAGGTCGGCCAGCCCCTCATTCTGTTCCGCGCCAGCAACAGCGACCCGGCCGAGGACTTCACCTACTCCGATGACGGCACGGTGGCCGACTTCTACGCGGCCGGCCTGGTCTCCAAGGGACTGAATTACGCATATCCGGGCGACGAGGCTTATGAGCTCGAGTACTCGCCATACGGCGTGGACAGTGGCCTGTGCACGGGCGTCGGCAGCACCGCCGGCAACGGCACGGCGGTGACGCTCCAGCCGTGCGGCGCTTCTTCCAAGACCGTCTGGGTGGTGGACGAGGCCGACGGTAGCGATGGCTACTACCCGGTGATCAACGGCTCGGACACCAGCTTCTCCAACCCGTACGTCCTGCACTACCCGGGCAACGGGTACCCGACGGACATGCCGCGTCCGGCGCTGAACACCTACACACTGCAGGAGTACTCCAGCGGCGCCGTGTACACCAACGAGATGTGGACCGAAACCGACGGTTCGTAACCGTTTCTGCGCTCGTCAGTAACCCCGGTGGCGCCGGCCCTGTTCCAGGGTCGGCGCCACCATTTTTGGGCAATTCAATGCCGCCAACCGGATGATGTGGCGAGATATCGCTTTTCTGCCTCAATAGTCAGCTACCGAGATTTAGTTGACTTAATTCGTGGTTTAGGACAACCAATGCGGGTGTGTTTCGCGTCTTCACAGATGTGACTCATTGTCGCTGTCTGCTATCTATGCGTCATGAGTCACGTACGGCAGCCACGCGCAGGGTGCGGCTGACCTGTCGAAAGAGGAAGTAACACATGTCGATCAAGAGAAGGGTCCTCGCCGTCGCGGCGACCATGACCATGGCGGGCGGCCTCAGCGCCGTCGGCCTGCTGCCCGCCGGTGCGTCCACCACGCCCTGCGGTAGCTGCGTCAGCGTCTTCAGCCAAGAGTTCGGCACCTACGCCACCCCGAATTTCGTCCTCGACGTCCTCCGCCAGGGGGAAAAGGTCGGCCAGCCCCTCATCTTGTTCCGCACCAGCAACAGCGACCCGGCCGAGGATTTCATCGCCGAGGCGCAGGACACCGTGAATGACTTCTACGCGGCGGGACTCGTCGGGTCTGCCGTCGCGCTGCACTATGGCTGTGTCGCCGGCACGGGCACGTACGACTTCCCGTCGTGCGCGGGGGCGTCCAACGACAACGCCTACGAGTTCGAGTACGCGCCGTACGGCGTGGACAGCAACCTGTGCGCGGGCGTCGGCACCACCGCCGGCAACGGCACGCCGGTCGCGCTCGAGCCGTGCGGGGCGTCCAGCAAGACCCTCTGGATAGAGGATTCCGCCGACAGCATGACCGAGGGTTACCTCCCGCTGATCAACGGCTCGGACACCAATTTCTCCCACCCGTACGTCCTGCACTACCCGGGCAACGGGTACCCGACGGACATGCCGCGTCCGGCGCTGAACACCTACATGCTGCAGAAGTACTCCGCAGGCGCCGTATACAACAATGAGGAGTGGGGGATAATCACCCCTTAGTAAGCGTTTTCCGCTCGTCAGTGACAGCGGTGGCGCCGGCCCACACCCACGGCCGGCGCCACCCTCACCTCACGGTGCCTATATGTCGTGGCATCCATATGTCATGGCGCTGCGACAGCGGACCCGCGCCTGAGTATTGTGCGACCCATGGCCTTCACATCGTCGCTCCCCGCCGATGTCCGCCGCGCCTTCCGCGAGGACCTGGACGCCGGGCAGCGGTCCGCCTTGCTCAGCTGGCTCGCCTTCACGGCCACCTTCGGCGCGGTCCGGGGCATTACCTACAGCATCAAGGACGGCAAGGGCCCGTTCGGCAACCTCAGCGTCGGAGGCGAGCACCTGCACCACTACATGTGGGGCATCGGCCTGGTCAGCGGGGTCGGGGGCGTCGCCGTCTACGGCAAGGAAACCCACCATAGGCACCCGCTGGTAGCCCTGTCCTACGGTGCCGGGCTCGCGCTCATCGTCGATGAGTTCGCGCTGCTCCTGGACCTGAAGGACGTCTACTGGGCCAAGCAGGGCCGGATCTCGGTCGACCTGGGCGTCGGCGGCAGTTCCCTGGCCGGGTCCTACTTCGCCGCGTTGCCCCTGGTGCGCGCCCTGCGCCGCCGGAAACGGTAACCGCCTACTCGGTCGTCACTTTCGCGCCCGACGGCTATCCCGGCCGGGGCGGTCAGGCGGCTGTGGTAGGAAGGGCGGCGAGTCAGGCGAACCGAGAAAGGAAACGCCCGGATGAGCGCACGGATTGATCAGGTATCGTCGCCCGCGGTGGCGGACGGCGAACCCGGCGCCGAACAGATCAACGTCTGGATCATCGGGGACGACGAAGAGGTCATCGTCATCGATCCGGGTGCCGACCCGGCGGCCGTGCTCGACGCGGTGGACGAGCGTGAGGTGCTCGCCGTCATCTGCACGCACGGCCATGCCGCCCACGTCGCCGCGGCCATCGAGGTGGCCGAGCGGGACGAGGCCGCGGTGGCGCTGCACCGCAAGGACCGGTTCCTGTGGCGCGAAGCCCACCGCGAGGACGATCCCGATATCGACATGGAGGACGGCGGCATCTTCGAGGTCGCCGACGCCACGCTCGAGGTGATCCACGCGCCGGGTCACACCGACGGCTCGGTCTGCCTGTACTCCCCGGAACTCGGCGTGGTGTTCACCGGGGATGTCCTGCAGGCCGAAGGCCCGGTCCCGCACGAGGGGGAGTTTCCCGACTTCGCCGGGCAGCTGACCGCGATCGGCGAGAACCTGCTGGCGCTGCCGCGGGACACCCGGGTCCTGCCTGGCCGCGGCCGGGAGATCACGATCGCGGTGGCCGAGAAGAAGTTCGACTCCTGGGTCTCGGCCGGCCCCGACCCGTCGTACCTGGCCGGCCTGGCCGAGTAGTCCTGCGTGGAGCAACTGGGATTCGAGGGGATGCCGCGGCGGCTGTATCCGTGCACGCCGACGCGCCTTTCCACCTGGCTCGACTGCCCCCGCCGGTACCGGATGAGCTACCTGGACCGGCCCGCTCCGCCCAAGGGACCGCCCTGGGGGCATAACAGCCTCGGCGCCGCCGTCCACAACGCGCTGGCCGGATGGTGGCGGCTGCCGCTGGCCCGGCGGACCGTCGCGGCCGCGGGCACGCTGGTCGACCGTGGCTGGATTGACCAGGGCTTCGCGGACGAAACCCAGTCGGTACGGCAGCGCGAACGCGCGATCGCGATGGTGGAGGCTTATGTCGCCCGGCTTGACCCGGCCGACGAGCCGCTGGGAGTCGAGCGGACGGTGGCGACCCGCACCGACAAGATCGCGGTCTCCGGGCGGATCGACCGGCTCGATTCCCGGCCGGACGAAGCGGGTACCGAAGACGCGGGCACCGAACTCGTGGTTGTCGACTACAAGACCGGCCGGCACCTGCTCACCGCGGACGACGCGCGCAGCTCGATGGCGCTGGCGCTTTACGCGCTCGCTGCCGGGCGGGTGCTCAGGCGGCCGTGTCACCGGGTGGAGCTGCATCATCTGCCGACCGGCGAGATTATCAGCTGGCCGCACACCGCCGAATCGCTGGCCAGGCACCTGAGCCGGGCCGAGGACATCGCGCAGGAGTGCGCGTCCGCGGACGAGCGGATGCGCGACGGCCTGCCCGCCGACGGCTACGACGAGGTCTTCCCGCCCCGCCCCAGCCCGTCCTGCGGCTGGTGCGACTACCAAAGGCACTGCCCGGAAGGCGCCGCCGCCGCGGCCCCCCGCCGCCCCTGGGACGGCCTCGCTACTACCTGAACCGCCACGGCCCCCGACCGCTCCACCACCTGAACCGCCACACCCCCCGACCGCGGGGCTTACGGCCTTCCGGCGGTGCTGGCGGCGTGCTTCGCCGCGATGGCCTCGGCCTCGTCCCAGAAGCGCGTCAGGGCGCTGGCCGTCGTGGCGGGGGCTTCGACGGCGGGTGAGTGCACGGCCCCGGGGATGCACACCCGGCGGGCGCCCAGCCGTCGGGCCATGGTCTCCTGCGCGGCCGGTGACCAGGAATTGTCGTTCTCGCCGTAGATGACAAGCATCGGGAGTTGGCGGAGCCGGGCCAGTTCGGCCGTCCGGTCCGGCGCGGCGAGCATGTGCTGGGCCATCAGGACCAGCCCGTACGGGTCGTTGCCCAGCATCCGCTCGGCCAGGAACGCCACGATCGGGGCCGGGACTCCGGCCGTGACCGCCTGCGGTTCCAGGTAAGCCTGCCAGAGCTCGGCGATCCCGGCCGCGAGCGCGGGCCGGTCCGGCAGGGTGCCGTCCCGGACCCCGAGGGCGGCCAGCATCGCGCGCAGTTCCTTCGCCCGCGCGCCGGTGAGCGCGCCCGGGCCCGAACTCATCAGGGTGAAAGAGGCTCCCTGGACGCCGGCCAGGACGCTCTCGCGGGCCACCAGCCCGCCGTAGGAGTGCCCAAGCAGGTGCTTCGCGCCGGTCGCGCGGATGACGGCCGCGATGTCGGCCCCCAGAGCGGACGCGAGGTAGCCGTCGCTTTCCGGCGCGCCGGGCGTCTCGAACTGCCCGCGCATGTCGATCGCGACCACCTGGCGGCTGCCGTCGGCCAGCAGGTCGAGGATGGCGAGGAAGTCCTCTTTGCTGCCGGTGTAGCCGGGGAGGAGCAGAGCAGCATCCCTCTCACACACCCCGGACCCCGGCACCGCCTCCAGGGCCGCAAAGGGTCCGCGACCGGTCTGGATGGTGGTACGCCGGACCCCGTCAGGCAGATCGAGGGAGGTTGGTGTGCTCACAGTGGCGAACCCTACCCCGCTACGTTGAACAAAACCTCGACGCTACCTCCGCGAACGAGCTAAGCGCGCTGGTCACGAGGCCTTTCGCTGGGTCTCCTCGGACTGGTTTTCCCGGCTGCTGAGGTCGCGGCCCGCCCGGGTCCGGCGACGCCGCCTGGACCTGCTCGCCCCGCCCGCCGGCTGGCCGCCGCCGTCGCCCGTGTCGCGGGCCGCCGCGTCCGTGGACCTGGTAGCCCCGGTAGCCCCGGTAGCCCGTCGCGGCTGGCCGGCGCCGCCGCGCGCCTGCCCGCCGGCACCAACCCGCTCACTGCGCCCGCCGCGCCCGGAACTGCGCCCGGACCCGCCGCCGGAACTCCGTCCGGAACCGCTCCCGGAGGCCGGGCCTTCCCCGCGCCGAGACGCCGCGGAGCGGATCTTGCCGGTCTCGCCGATGTCCTCCAGGACCTCCGCCTCCAGACCGACCCGTGCTCGCATGGCGCGGGGGAGTGTTCCCGTCGCCTCGCGCGGAATGTCCAGCTGGGCGTAGAGGTGCTCGGAGGTGGAGTAGGTTTCTTCCGGCTCGGGCTTGCCGAGCTTCAGGGCGTCGTTGATGGTCTTCCAGCGGTGCATGTCCCGCCAGTCGACAAACGTGACCGCGACGCCAGCTTTCCCGGCTCGCCCGGTCCGGCCGATGCGGTGCACGTAGGTCATGTCGTCGTCGGGGCATTCGTAGTTCACC
>Ga0302326_10031089_pt1 | contig 10670 bp, 8 predicted proteins | sample Palsa_T0_3_FD_202264 | JGI IMG/M metagenome (GOLD analysis project Ga0302326, IMG submission 202264) | Peat permafrost microbial communities from Stordalen Mire near Abisko, Sweden - Palsa_T0_3 | ecosystem: Environmental > Terrestrial > Soil > Palsa > Peat permafrost | place: Sweden: Abisko...
GGTCGAACTGGGCATCGAGGCCGGGCTTGTCGATCGCGTGGTTCAGGTGTTCGACGGCGCGATACATTTCCAGTGTGAAGATGCGACGGGCTGGTCGGCGACGAGAGTTGACACACGCCTCCTGCCGAAGCTTTTTGTCGCCTATCGAAGCGATCTGGCGAAGATATCGAGCGGCGGCGTGCTCAGCCCCATCGGCGCGCGATTTCGCGCCGGCGACCGCGAGATCGTTGCCATCATGGCGGAGTTGCGGGAGCTGGCGAAGGGCGCGGCCGCCGATCTGCGCGCGGGTCGCATTGCGCCGTTTCTTGCGCGCATCGACCGCGGCATGGATCTCCGTGTGAAGCTCATGCCGCAACTCGACAGCCGTTACTTTGAGCTTGCCGACATCGGACGGACGCTCCGCGCGCATGTCACGTTTACGGGCTCGGGCGGCGCCGTCGTGGGAACATTCGAAAACCGGTCACACTTCATCGCGCTCAAGAAGGCCTATGGCGAAGTCGGCGCAACCATGATTGCCGTGACGCCGTCGCAGCCCCGTCCTGACGACAACTACGGATCCAGTGGCGCCCTTCCCTGAATTCCGGGTTCGACGGCGATCACGATCTTCCGCCAGCTTGCGCCTGTTTCGTCGGACAGGAGCATGCCGCCGGAAATCGTCGCGGGCCGCGTCTCGCGCGGTCGCAGCAAAATCGCCAGCCTGTCGGACGGCGGCGGTCGCCCACCGGATTTGCGACATGCGATTTCCAGCCGGTTGGCGCAATCCAAGCTGATGTGCCAATAGCCGAATTGGCCGTCGCGCCAAGACTCGCTTTCGCCGTCGTCGACATAGCTTGCGGCATCGATACGGCCGCGGCGCGGTGGGAAAACCGCGAAGGCCGGCTCGTCCGCGCGATGGTCGAAGTGCTGTTCGGCCGCGTTCATGGCTATTGCCGCGCCGTCTCTGACGAAGACGACCGGGCGGCCGAGTGGTGCTTCGACGCGGACGTCACGGCCGCCGGCAATTCGCGTTCCACGCCAGAAATCAGTCCATCCCGTTCCTGCCGGAAGGTAGAGGCCGAGTGTGCGCGTGTTTGGCACGCACACGGGCGCGATCAGCAATTGCGAGCCCAGCATGTACGTGTCGGATTCGTCTGTGCAGCGCGGATCGCCGGGAAAATCGTAAAACAATGGCCGCCACATGGGCTCGAATTCTTCGCGATAATGCCGAAGCAGATCGTACAAATAAGGCTTCAGCGCGTGACGCAGCACGATCAGTTCACGCACGCGAGGTGTGGCGTCCGGATACATCCATGGCTCATTGACGGTTCCGCCGGTATTCCAGGAGTGAATGCTGAACCGCGGCATGAAAATACCCGCTTCCACCCAGCGCACGAACAACTCCGCGTCCGGAGCGGGGCCTGTGAAACCGCCGACATCGTGACCCGAATTGGAAACACCGCTCAGTGCGAGTCCCAATCCCATCTTGATGTTGTACCGCAACGTCTTCCATGAGGTCGTGTTGTCGCCCGACCATGTCTGGGCGTAGCGCTGCATCCCGGCCGCGCCGGATCGCGAGACGACGAAGGCCCGCCGACCGGGCGCGAAACATTTCTGAGCATCGCGCGACGCACGCATCATGAGAAGCGGCTGAAGCGGTTTGCTCTCCATCGCCGGCGGTGTGCCCTCGAGGCCCTGCGCCAGCGCTTGCGGCGAAGCGATTTCGTACTCGTTGTTGTCGTTCCAGGTCGCATCGATGCCGTATGCCAGAAGACTGGATGTCACCTGCTCTTCCCACCAGCTCCGTGCCGCGGGATTGGTGAAATCGACATAGGTTCCCAGACCGTCCCAGAATTGCGTCCATACGGGCTCGCCCGTCGCGTCGCAGATGAGGAAACGCTTCTCGCGCGCCTCTTCAAAAAGCGGATTTTCGGCCAGCAGACACGGCTTGATATTGGCGCAGAGCTTCAGGCCGGCATCGTGATACGAGCGTGCGAACGCGGCGGGATCAGGGAACTTCTCGTGGTTCCAGTGAAAGACATGGCGACGGGAGCCGATGCTCGTGTAGCCGGACGACAGATGAAACGAATCGCATAAAATGTCGTGCCGACGGCATTTGTCGATAAATTCCGCCATGCGCGACTGCGCGTCGGGCGCATCGGTGTAGCTCATCGTCGAACCGGAATATCCGAGCGACCATTGCGGCGGGAAGGCGGGACGCCCCGTCAGCCAGGTGAAGCGACGCGTGACATCTGCGACGGCAGGGCCGGCGATGACGTAATAATCGAGGTCTCCTGCTTCCGCGACGAAGCTGCGAAACAGCCCGTGATAGGCGCTCCGTTCCGCCCCGAAATCGAATTCGCAATCGGCATACGTATCGTAGAACAGACCGAACGCAGTCGCCGCGGTTTTGTCGTGCGTGATATAGAAGGGGATATGCTTGTAGAGCGGGTCCGTCGTGCTCGCATCGTAACCCAGCGCGTCGGTGTTCCTCAGGCGGAATCGGCGCAGCGCGCGATCCATGTCGCCGCATCTCTCGCCCAGGCCGTAATACCGCTCGGTCGGCTTGCGGGCGAGGTAGTGATGGATTTTCCGGTCCCACCAGCCAAAATTGTAGGCCTGCGTGTGCCGGTCGCGGGCGATTTCCGTCCAGCCGTCCGGTGTGGCCATCGACCAGACGCAGGAAAGACCAATCGGATTGATTGCGACGCGCAATCTGTCGGTAGCAACGACAATCAGCTCGCCGCTGTCGGCGAGTTCGAAAGCGGGCGCCGAAAAGCCGGAGACATCGAAACGGTCCCTGCCGCCCTCGGCGACATCGTCTTCGCCGGCGGTGATGGCCCAGGTCCTCGTCATCGCAAACCGCGGCCCGGGCAGGACTGCGACGCGGAAAATATCCCTCTCAAGGACAAAGAAATGCGCGGTGAAGTCCTCATCGCATTCCAGGACCAGATGCGGCCCGTCGCGACGCACCAGCCGAAAGCGGGGAGGAGCTGCAAGTGTGGCCTTCATCCCGACATGGCTCGTTCGGATTCGACGGTCAATCGACGCCGTACCCTATACCCGTTCTCCGGGACCTCGGTATTCGCCAACAGGTCGCGCGCTCCGGTGCGCCGGCACGGGCTGTCAGAAAGACGCAAGACCCGGCGGCCTCGGTCCGGTGTTGAGGCCGAGGTGCAGAAGCTCGGACCAGGCGCTTTCGGCGTCGTCGGCATAGGAGAACAGCTCCAGATCCTCCGGCGCAATCATGCCTTCCTGCACGAGGTGTTTGAAATTGATGAGCGTGCTCCAGTACTCCCGGTCCACAAGCACCACCGGTATGCGATGCATCTTCATGGTCTGCATCAGCGTAAGAAGCTCGAACAATTCGTCCAGTGTGCCGAAGCCGCCGGGAAAAATCACCAGCGCATTCGCGCGCATGGCGAAGTGGAGCTTGCGGACCGCAAAATAGTGAAACTGGAACGTCAGCGCGGGCGTCGTCCAGGCATTCGGTTCCTGTTCGTGCGGCAGCCCGATATTGTAGCCGACGCTGGGCGCGCCTGCCTCCATGGCGCCGCGATTGGCGGCTTCCATGATGCCCGGTCCGCCGCCTGTGGCGATGACATTATCGCGCGCTCCGTCGCCGGTGTTGAGCGCGCCGCCGCGCTCCGATGCGATACGCCCGAAGCGCCGTGCCTCCTCGTATCGCGCGCTGCCAGGCGCGCCTTCGGGACGCACGCGCGCACTGCCGAAGACGACGATGGTGGAACGCACCGCCCACGAGCGCAATATCTCTTCCGCCTTCTCGTATTCCAGCTGCAGCCGCACGCCGCGCATGCTGTCGCCCAGCAGGAAATCGGAATCCAGCACGGGAAGGCGATATGCCGGCGATGTCTTTTGCGCGTGATTGTCCCTGGTCATCGCCGTTCTCCGCGGTCGTCGCGCGATCCCGCCGGAAGACGGGGCGCGATTGCGTTCAAGATACCTTCACGAAGTCGATGAAGCCCCGCTCGATATCGGTGTGGACGAGTTTGACGTGCACAGGATCGCCGACGTCGAGACCTTCAAAGCCTGCGACGACCTTGCCTTCCGCCGTAGGTCCGGAGACCCGCACCCAGGTCCCTTTATCGGAGGCTCCGGTGACAATGCCGTCGAATTGCTGGCCGATGCGCGATGACAGGAGAAGTGCGGCCGCGGACTTTCGCACCTGACGCTCGACCTTTTTTGCGTTGTCTTCCTGGATTGTGCAATGCTGCGCCAACGTTGCGAGCTCGGCGGCGGCATAGGGTGCAGGTTTGCCGGAGACGGCCGCTTTCAGCAGCCGCTGTGTGATGAGATCGGGAAATCTGCGATTTGGCGCGGTCGAATGGGTGTAGTCGCGCACCGCGAGCGCGAAATGACCCGTGGCCTGCTGGCCCGGCAGCTCCAGATCGTACTCGCCCGCGCCCAGCAGCTTGACGATACACAGCGAGAGATCCGGATAGCGCGCAGGATCGGCGCTGCGCCGTGCCTTCAGAAACGCGTCGAGCGCCACTGCATCCGGTTGTTGCGGCAGATGCGTGCCGAATGTGAGCGCCAGCGCGACGATGCGATCCCAGCGTTTCGGGGTCTTCAACACCCGGCGCAGCGACGGAAATCCCTTTGCCGCGAGATATCGCGCCACGACCTCGTTGGCGGCAACCATAAAGTCTTCGATCAAATCCTTCGCGCGGTTGCGCTGGTCCGGGCGCATGTCCACGAGTTCGTCGTTCTCGAAGACGGGACGCGCCTCCAGAGCATCCAGCTGCAACGCACCATGCGTCTGGCGATTGCCGCGCATGGCGACCGCGATCCGGTCCTGAAGGCGCATGTTTTCGTCGAGACCCTTCACCGCGGCAAGCCTCGGAGGTGGCGCTCCGCTTCCCTCCAGCCACGCCGCGACGCTGTCGTAAGCGAGCTTCGCCTTGTTCACCACGACCGCCCGATAGACGTCTCCGGAGACCAGCGTGCCCTCGGCCGCGATCGTCATGTCGACAATGAAAGCCAGCCTCTCGACACTTTCGCCCAGCGATGTGAGATCGGTTGAGAGCCGTTCCGGCAACATGGGAAATGTCCGGGCGGCGGTATAGACGGATGTCGTGTTGGTGGAGGCGTGATCGTCGATGGCGGACGCTTTTGCGACCAATGCATCGACGTCGGCGACCGCGATCAGTACGCGGACCTGTCCGTTCGCGAGAGCCTCTGCAACCGACAGCTGATCGAGATCGCGCGAGTCGTCATTGTCGATCGAGCACCACAGCGGATCGCGCATATCCCGAATCGAGGGATCGGTTGCCGGCCCCGGAATGGCATTGAGTTCACGGATGGCGGCATCGGAAAAATCGGGCAGCAAGCCGCGCCGCAACATGACATCGTGCGCTATGGCTGCCAGTGAATGGATGGAATTGTCCTTCTTCGACATGAGATCGCGAGCCAGGGTTGAGCAGCACAATACGTACTACACGAATTGCCCGCCAGCCACATGAGCATGTCCCCGGTATTCCGGCGTCGCGCCGGCCTGGTGAATGTGGCGACAGGCTGGCTGGTTTCGTAAGATTGCTGCATCGCTGAACCCATCGCCCTATTCCCGAAAGCCTCGCCGATGCGATGGCTTCGGAAGCCCTATCCGTGAGGCCTAAGAAGCGACGGAACGTTCGTCTAACGTGCGACGAATTTGAGCGGCGAGTTCATCCAGGTCATATGGCTTGGGCACAAAGTGAAAGCTGCCGCCGGCCTCCTTCGCGCCTGCGACCTTGTCCTTGTCCCCAGACGTAACAATGACAGGTATCTCGGGCTGGTTCTCACCAATCCACTTTGCCAGCGCGAGTCCGTCCGTCAGGCCAGGCATCATCACATCCGTAAAAACGAGGTCCACTGAGAACCCTGGCGCAGCCATGATGGCGAGAGCTTCGTCACCTGTTGCCGCTTCCAGCACTTTGAACGCCTGGTCCTGAAGGTAATCCGACAGGGTCAGGCGAACCAGAGCGTCGTCATCGACAATAAGGATGGCAACGCTGCGTTTCTGCTCTCCCGAGGGGGCGCCTTCCATGGTATCGGACATTGGGTTCACTTTCGAACAAATGATCTGCCCCTTCAAAGTCAGCGCGAGCCCCGCACCCGCTTCGGTAAAGTGCCGGCGATCTATATCGCGGCGGCAACAGGCGTGGCGCCGGCAGACAGCGCGGCCGCGATTTGTGTATGTGCAATGGAGACGATCGTTCCGGGCTTGGCGGCGGATATCTTGATGTCAGCTCGCAGCTGGTGGGTCAGCGCCTGAATAATGCTGGTGCCCAACCCTGGCTTGGACTTCTCGTCGCCCGAGGGCATTCCCACACCGTTGTCGGCGACCGATAGCGTCCAATTTGGCCCGTGTGACTGATAGTCAACTGTGATTTTACCGTTGCGATCTTCCGGAAATGCATGCTTGAGGGCATTGATCACCAGTTCGGTAACGATCAGTCCCAGGCTCACCGAGACATTCGCAGTTGTTACGCTGTCGTCGACGTTCACATCGAGCGACAGCTGATTGTGATCCCGGATCATCGACGCGCCGATGCTCTTGCACAGCGTCGTGAAGTATGGTCGCAACTCCACGTCCGATACTCTGGAAGCGGAGAGCTGTTGCTGCAGCGCCGCGATCGACATGACCCGCGTATGGGCGTCGTTCAGATGACTTCTGGTCTCTTCGGACTGCACTTTGCGCGCGCTTTGCAGGAGGACGCTGGCGATAATCTGGAGGCTGTTCGCGACCCGGTGCTGAAGCTCCAGAAGCAGGACGGCTTTCTCATTGAGCATATCGTCTTTGAGTCTTTCGGCAATGCGCGCCGCGGTGACATCGGACACCGAAACGAGAAGCCGGATGTTTTCCCCATTGCCGTATTCGAGCTTCTGGGCGTTCACCACAAGACGCCGAGTTTCGTCATCCCGGTGCTTAAGGTCGATCTCATAGCTCTCGACGGCGGCGTACCCCGTCGCCGTAGCTTCAAGAAGCGATGTCAGTTGCGGTATGTCCCATTCGCCCGACCCGATCTTTCGAAGGGGAAGACCTGTCAGTTTGCCGGGATCGATCTGAAATGAATTGCAGAACGACTTGCTGGCAGCGACGACGGTGAGATCGTCCTTGAGGAGAAGCAATGGCGCCGTCGAGGAGACGATGACCGCCAACGCGAGATCAAGCGCTGCATCTGGATGTAACGTCGGTTGGGGAGCCATGGCTGCCCCTTTCTGTAAAGCCGGAGGCTCGCGAAGCGAAAGCCATCCCCGCATAATACTTTTTGAAAAAAGACAGGGCTCTTACTGGACAAAAGCCGGCCCATCGTCAGGCCACCTTAGCACATGTCCGGCTCATTTCGTGCATGATCGGACCGGAGGCGGGATCATTATCGAAAAGCTCCCTGAGCGTCGCTGATACGCAATCGGCGGTGTAGGGCTTTTGAATAAACCGACCATTTGCCGGCAATTCGCTCAAATCCGGGACAAGCGCCGAAGCCAAAATCAGGTGAATCGGCGGCCAGCGCCCCTTTATGGCCCGTGCCAGTTTCCATCCATCCATCGAACCAGGAATCCTGATATCGGTGAAAACCGCCCGGATACCGCCGCGATTTTGCAATATCCTGATGGCCTCGTCCGCTTCAGAAGCCTCCGCTACCCCAAAACCAGCGTCTTCAATCATTTGAAGTGTACTGATCCGAATCAGCGCTTCGCTCTCAACGACGAGAACAACTGCTTTTTCCATGTGCTTTCCGTAACCAGTCCGCGGTCGTATGACACCTGTCGTCCCAAACCGACCGAGACTTGCATAGGTAACGCGCGAAGGGTGCATTCGGCTCTGCGATAGACCGAACGGGCCAGCGCTATAAGCGAGCTTCATGCTTTGCGCGAATGAGGCTGGCTTTGAATCTGTCGACGATAACGCAAAGCTTCCGCCAACAGAGGCTTCGGAATGTGGCGAAAGCATTTCTTAGGGGAATTGCTGCGACGTCTCGCCGACCGGGACCGCTGACGTCCGGCCGGCAACACAGGTCGGCGTGATACCGCAGAAAATAGAGTAGCCGTCCCATTTTTCCTCGAGCGACGGTATAAAGACACGCAATCACGTCTGAAGGGGATATCGGAATGAAAAACCGCCGTTTCGCGCGCCTCGTCTCGCTCGCGAGCCTCATCGCATCACCCTCGTTCGCCGCGGGCGGCCTCGAACAGCTTGGCGTATCCGAAGGTACATGGGTCTATCACGGTCACGTTTCCGGTGACGCGAAATCTCCGCCGGCGGATTTTGTCTGGCACGCGGATTGCCGCTGGTCCGCCAATCGGGCCTTCATGCTGTGCAGCTACTCCAACAGCTGGGGCAAAGAGCACATCAACTCGCTCGTGGCGGACACCTTCAACGCGCACGACAAATCGTTCTGGCACTACGAAATGTTCGAAGACGGCGATGCGCCGGACAAGCCCTTCGCAGCGAAAATGCAGATCGAGGGCCCCACACGCACCGAGGAATGGACGGAAAACCGGCACGGCAAGACCATGCACAACCGGATCGTCTACACCTTCGCTTCTGACAGAAAGGTGAGCGTGTCGTTCCGGCAATCCGAGGACGGCAAGGTGTGGAAAACGACCGCCAACGGCACGGGCGAAAAAACCGGTCCTTAGGTCCAATCTCGCGAGTGTGAGTACATCGACAGTATCCCCATTGCGCACATGCCGCGCGCATGATCGCGCACCATTCACGCGTACAGATGCGCCCGCGCGCGTCTCTACGGCGTGAACTTGAACACCGTTCCGCAGCCTTGCTGATTGTAGCAGCTGTTGGTGCCGTTCATGGCCGTGGTGCCGTAGAAAGACCCGCCGTGATAAATGAGGCCCGCGACGGGATTGCCCTGATCGCTCTTGCCGGTAAAGTGATAAAGGGTCGTTTCCTGCGCCGTGCCCGGATCGATTTCGAAGATCGTGCCGCAGCCATGATTGCCGATACATCCGCGGGGTACGCCGCCGTATTTTGTGGTCCCGTACAACATGCCGTTCACTTCAACGAGCCCCGCCTGCGGGCTGGACCCGTCGGTGCCACCCTGAAAAGCGTAAAGTACGGTCACGCCGCCGCTCTGCGGATTGATCGAGAAGACTTCGCCTGCGCCATGACCGCCGCCGCCGCCGGATGTTGTGCCGTAGAGAAGGCCGTTGTAGTAGATGAGCCCCGCAAGCGGATACGCGCCGTCCGTCCCGCTGAATCCGTGCAGGATGGTTTCGCCGCCTGTGACGGTGTCGATTTCGAAGACGTTGCCGTAATTCTGCGCCTGGCCCGCCGTCGTGCCGAAGAGATTGGCGCCCACCAGGGTCAGGCCGGCTTCGGGAAATTCGCCATAGGCGCCGCCCTCGAAATCAAGCAGCTCCGTTTCGGCGCCGGTCTTCGCGTTGATCGCGAACACGTTGCCGTCGCCCACGCCGCCTTCGACTGTGGTGCCGTAGAGATTGCCGTTCAGATATGTCAGGCCGGCGAAGGGAATTTCTCCGTCCGTCCCATCTTCCGTGAACGCGTGCAGCACGGATTCCGCGCCGGTCTTGGGATTGACGGAAAATACGGTACCGCAACCCAGCTGACCAAAGCATCCCGGCGGCCCGCCGTCGGACGTGGTCCCGTAAAAGAGGCCGTTTTCGTGGATCAATCCGGCTACGGGCGCCTCCCCGTCCGAGCCGCCCTGAAAGGCATAGACGGCGGCTTCGGCGCCTGTCCTCGGATCGACCTTGAAGACAACGCCGCAGCCATCCGGGCAATTCTGCGTATCGATCGCGCCGCCGGCTTCCGCTGTGCCGTAAAGCGTGCCGCCCTGCCACGTCAGGCCGGCTACCGGCACGCCGCCATCGGCGAGGCCCTTGAAACTGTAGAGCGTTTTCAGTTTGGGCGCAGCCAGCGCGGCGGAGGAAAAGCCCGCACACGCGATCCCGGTTGTGGCGCTCAGCAACAATATTGCGATCAGACGATTCATGAGGGTTCCCCATTCCGGCTCAACGTTATTGCGACGTTTGTCGACTGCATTTTATTCCCATCGGCCGGAAATGAGAAATGCCGCCGACATGCGGCGTGCTTTCGGGACACGAGCAGGCCGACGGTCGACGCATTGCACACAATCCGGCGCCTCTCGAAGACGATTGCCTTTCCCATCGCCCGATTCCAGGACGAACCGACATCGAGAGGGACGATGGCATTTTTCCGACGCACCCGGAGCTCGGGGAGGCAGCCTTTTCCCGCGCCACTTCATTTGCGATAGGGTTCACAGCTGGGCCGCCTGCAGGGGGCAGTCGTCGTGAGCCTTTCGGACCTTGCCAACATCGGCAGTTTGATCAGCGGCGTGGCGGTTCTGATCTCGCTGGTCTACCTGAGCCTGCAAGTGCGCCACGCGCAGCGAACGCAACGGGCGTCCATGCATCAGGCGCGTGTGGAGCGCGTGACGCATGTGAGCCTCAACTTTGCCAGGCCGGAGCTGGCGAAGGTTCTGGCAAAGGCGGCAGCGGGTGCGACAGACTTCTCGTCCGACGAGGTGCTGCAGCTCTTCTATGTCGTCCGCATCCAGGTTCTGGCGCTGCACGATGCCTTCTGGCAATCCGAAGCGGGCTTCCTGGACGCGCCTTCGCTCGACACCATGGTTCTGACCATGCAACGCATGATGGCGAACCCCGCGTTGCGTGCCGCGTGGCGTCTCGTATGC
>Ga0302326_10031091_pt1 | contig 10670 bp, 6 predicted proteins | sample Palsa_T0_3_FD_202264 | JGI IMG/M metagenome (GOLD analysis project Ga0302326, IMG submission 202264) | Peat permafrost microbial communities from Stordalen Mire near Abisko, Sweden - Palsa_T0_3 | ecosystem: Environmental > Terrestrial > Soil > Palsa > Peat permafrost | place: Sweden: Abisko...
ATGGGCGCTTAACAGCGGGAATATCCACGATAGAACCGCAGTCATCAGCCAGTGGGTGAAACTCCCCAGGCTTTGTCCTTTAGCACGCACTGCGTTGGGAAATACCTCGCTGATGTATACCCAGATAACTGCACCTTGCGAAAAAGCGAAGAAAGCGATGTATCCGATCAATGGCCAAATTAACAGTCCCTGGTGTTTGCCAGTATGAAAGACAAGCGCCACCGTTGCCAGGCAGACACAGGTTCCGACGGAGCCGATGAGCAGCATGGTTTTTCGGCCCAACTTATCGATCACCAACATCGCCAACGTTGTGAATAGCAGGTTTGTCGCACCGATCACAACTGACTGCCGATCTCCTGAGATCTTGGTGAATCCGGCCCTGCCGAAGATGTCATTGAGATAGTAGAGAATTGAGTTGATGCCGGCGAGTTGATTGAACATCGCCACCAGAATTGCAAGCAGGACCGGAAAGCGAAACTTCCACGAGAACAATCGCTGCGTTGCCCCCGCGTGTTCGGCATCAATCGAGGCAACGATCTGCCTCAGATCTTCCTGTTCCTCTGAGTCACCGAGTTGTTTCAGCACTTTTCCGGCTTCCTCAAGTCGTCCCTTCTTTACCAGCCATCTCGGGCTGCGCGGAATTGCAAACAACATGAGGAAGAACAGGGCGGCAGGCAGCGCAGAGATACCGAGTTTCCATCGCCATTCCGATTCACCGAGCGACATTGTCCCGATCAGATAATTTGAAAGATAGGCAAGGAGAATTCCGAAGACGACGTTGAACTGAAAGAAGCCTACTAATCGTCCACGCCATTTCGCCGGCGATATTTCAGCGATGTACATGGGGCCAAGAACAGAGGAACCTCCGATGGCAAGTCCTGCAATGAATCGGCAGACTACAAAGGACAGCCAACTCCAGGCCACCGCACATCCAAGCGCCGATATGAAGAAGAGGATTGCCAATCCTCGTAGACTGTCACGTCGACCGTATCTGTCGCCTGGAATCCCGGCCAGCATGGCGCCAATGATTGTGCCCCACAATGCGATGGCTACGGTGAGTCCCAGAGATGAGGGAGTCAGACGATAGAGACTGACCAGTGCGCCTGTGGCTCCCGCAATGACGGCCGTGTCAAATCCGAATAGCAACCCGCCCAGGGCTGCCACGACCGTGCTCTTAATGAGTAGCGCGTTCAGGATTTCTTTCTTGTGGATAGGTGAGCTTCCGATTTCGTGGATTTGCGACGATTCTCCGAGGTACAACAAACACCTCCAGTGAGCTCAATGCATGATCTTCTAATGGCCGGAGAATCATAGATTATAGAATATTTTGACGTCAAGCGATTTGACGCGAGAGTGAATGGTCCCGAGGGGTCGTTGCATCAGGGCTTTCGATCACCAAGGTCGCCCGAAGATGAGATCGCTAGGCTTCGATTGGAATCCAGACGCCCATTTCGACCGGACCGCGATTTGCATTGGCATAGTAGGGTATGGCGGTGATTGCTGCGGAGCGACGGGCAGGGCCGGAGTCCGAGGGATAGTACAGTCCATTTCCCTGCTCGTTGATTGCAACGCCGTTTGTCCTGACTTTCACGACTCCGCCAAGGAGATCGTCACGATATTCCTCGGAGAATCTCGCTTCTGACTGGATTCGCAGAAGACGAATGGAGTCCTGATTGTCCGCAGTCTCAAGGCAGTAAATCAGCGGCCCGCGGATGATGGCTACGCGGCCGGCATTCGCCTGAACCAAGGGGTTGGCTCGCATTTGCCGCGCGGGCATCGGCATCTCCAACTCAACGACATCTCCCCGCTGCCAGGTGCGATGGATGCGCAAGTAACCGCGCGTCCGTTCGCTTGTTGCAACGCGCTGACCGTTTACCTGAACGCTCTCGCCTGAGCACCAGCCAGGAATGCGAAGCATCAGCGCAAAGTCAGCTGGAGTATTCGGCTCGACGGCGATTTTCACGTTTCCGTTCCATGGATACCGCGTTGTCTGCCGCACCGATATCTCCGTTCCGCTCAGCTTGATGGATGCCTTGCCTGCTACGAAGAGGTTCACATAAACACTGTCTTTGTCAGTGGCGTAAATGTATCCCGGCATCGCGCCCATCATTTTCAAAAACATGGGTGGGCAGCAAGGACATTCGTGCCAAGACCAGCGGACACGATCTTTTCCGGCCACAAGGGGATTCTCATAGAAGTAACTATCTCCATGCAGCGAAACTCCGGCAAGCGTCCCGTTGTATAGAGTTCGCTCCAGTTCATCCGCGTAACGAGAGTGCCCGAACGCCATGTTCATATTGTGATGAAAGAAGCCGGCTCCAACCGCGGCACAGGTTTCGAGGTAGGCGTCGTTTGGCAGTACGTAGTCGGGTCCGAATTTCTCTTCATTGGCGAAGGCGCCGACGCCACCGGTGATGTGCATGCGCCGGTAAACCATGTTGTCCCAAAGGCGGACTGCCGTTTGACGATATCTCTCGTCGTCGTTCACCCTTGCCGCGGCCGCTATTCCCGTGCAGAGCAGCGTGGCTCGCACAGCATGCCCGTGAATGTCTTGCTGCTCAAAAACTGAAACATCATCTTGTGCATATGGGCCCCACGAAGGCCGGCCGGTGCCGTACTTCTGGTCGCGAACAAATTGCTCCGCCGCTTGATGGTCCTTCTCCCAGTCTGGCTTGCCGATGTTGTTGCCGCGATCCTCGATCCAGAACTCCGCAAGCTGCAGATAGTCAGATTCATGAACCGGCTGCGCTATCTTGGCTTTGAGAGAAGGCTGCTCCTGGAAAAGCTCGTAGAGGCGGACAAGCGCCTCCTCAGGCAACGGGTGACATGGAACAAGATTGTGCTTGGGTGGAGGCCCCATGTATTCAGACATGTAATTGGCGATCTTCACACCAGCGGCCAGAAGCTCCGTTTTTCCTGTAGCGCGATAGTAGTGCACTCCTGCATCGATGAGCGCTCCGAGGTTGTAGATCTCGTGCTGCCATAGCTGCAGGCCGCCATTTAAACCCCACTCGTGGCCCGGCTCCATCAGTTGGGTATATGTGTTGATATAGCCATGCGGATTGACTGCCGCGGCCGCAGTGATGCGGGAGATATAGCCATCGAGCTGCTTTTCCAGCTCTGGATCTGGATGGCTCATAAGGAAATCGGATGCACCCCGAATCATTTCGTAAACAAGACCATCGGTCCATGGGGGCCCTGCGTGGCCGCCCGTTTGTCCAGACCGAACCTTGTCGAAATTGTTGATCGCTCCTCCGCGATCGTTTTCAAATTTCGTCAAGCAATCACGCAATGTGACTTCCTGCCAGACCTTACGCTTCGGCGCCCAAAACTCGTCGTCGATGACCACATGCTCTATTGGCACAGCCTGGAGTTTGTGGAGTTCAGTGCTGTTGGTGTTCTCGGATTCGGTTGCTGGAGTCGGCACACCGGTCGCACCTGGTTGACCGAATGCACTGCCGGGAGTAACCGAAACGAGCGAAGCAACACCAAGAGCAGAAACATTGCGAACAAAGTGCCGTCGAGTCAGGTCAGGAAATTCCATGAATCCTCTCCAGCGATAATCTATAATCTACTGAAGGAATCTGTCAATACAAGACGGGGGAAAATGGCGCTCACAATCCCCAACGGCACATTGATGTTTGGTCGGAGCGTGGACCGTCGTCTTTAATTTATTTGACGTCTTGAGCTTCATAAAGTTGATGCAACCGTTTCTGTGGTGAATCCACGGGATTACCTGTCTGGTGCAGTTTGTTCATCCGCTTCAACAAGCCAGGGATTTCTCCCTTTCTATCCGTGCCGCGCAACGCCAACATCAGATGATAGAGGGCTTGCTGATCGTTAGGATCCAACGCCAGAGCCGCGTCAGAGTGCTCAATCGCCTTTTGCTTCACGCCTTGCTGCAGGTAAATCCCGGCTATTAAATCGTGGGCAGCCACCAATTTTGGGTCGAGTTGAATGGCCCGGCTAGCCGCTGTGATCGCCTCTGCAAGATCCGGATTGTCCTGGTCTGAAAGCGCCTCTGAGAGCAGGTACTGGGTAAGCGCCTCGTTAGGATGTTCCTTTGCTGCGGCGCGAAACTCGGCCAGCGCCTCCGCCGGTTTGTGTACCTGAGATTCGACGATCCCCTTTGCCACATTTGCGTAGGACAAGCCTGGATCGAGCTGGTTTGCCGTCTGGAAGTCATCGAACGACTTTGTGAATTCGCCTAACTGACAACGCAAAATCCCGCGAACGAGGTACAGTTGTCCCTCCTGCGGCATTTGCGTCAGTCCCGCGTTCAAGAAATCAATGCCTATTTGCGGCGAACCATGGTTATACGTCAGGTATGCGAATTGGACGTAGGCATCTGGGTTCTTCGGATGAGCCAGGATTGCTTTTCGAAGGATGTCTATCGCTTGTTGCGTTTCCCCTGTTGATTCGTAAATGCCAGCAGCGAGTTCCAACACCCTTTCATCGCTTTGATCCGCTGCGATCAGAGGCTGCAAAGAAGCGAGCGCCTCTGCGGCGTTGCGAGAGTTCCATTGACTAAGCGCCAGATAGTAGCGGACGCTCTGCTTTGACGGGTCAAGGGAGAGAGCCTGCTCAAAAACCGGGATTGCTTCCTGAAAGCGATCTAACGTAGCCAAGCATCTGCCGTACATCGCGAGACCATCCGGCTGCGAAGAAATCGAGTTGCCCGCCTGCTCGAAATGAGAAACGGCGTTCGAGCAGTCACGCTTCTTGTAATCGAGAACTGCAAGCATTCCGTTTGTTGTTGGATCGCTCGGCCGCAAGGACAGGATGCGCAGCAACAGAGGCCTTGCGCTCTCATCTCCTTGCTGATATTTCAACTGTGCCGCGCCTTCCAACGCAGGTAGGTAATACGGTGCAAGCTTCAGCGCATGTTGAAATGCGGTTAGAGAGGAAGACTCGTTTTTGAGTCCCGAGTAAGCCATCCCGCGCAGCGTCCAAAGCCGATAGTCGTTCGGCGCCGCGCGAACAGCGGCGTCACTCGATGCCAAGGCTGATGCAAAATCTCCACGCCTCACATCCGTCGCAATCTTTCGCAAAAGTTCTTCCTGCGCTGCTGGAGCGGGTTGTTGGGCTTCGAGATGACGGATCGGCGTACACGCGATGGTCGCCCCAAGAAGGAGCAGCGGCAACGACCGAATGTTGAGCAAGCACTGGAGCAATCGAGTCATCCTGAATATCAGCTTAGAACAATCTCCAACTTGACCACAGATGCCGGCGGAAGGCTTAGGTTGATGAGACTGCCCGCCAATTCTACGCTGAGTGGAGCGGGCTTCACCGCATCCGGAAGATCAAACGTGTTATGCGCGTGCATATCGGAGGCAGTCAAAGAAGTTGCCGAAGCGTGCGAAATGCTAGCTCCGTTGACCGCGATTTGAGTGTAAATCGACTTAGTCAATTCAGGATGAACGACCGTGAGCGTAATGACATTCCCCTTCTCCGACGCTGAGCCATTCAGACCCCAGAACCGGGCTGGAGCTCCGTCGCGATCATAGTGAATATCCGGTGCTGAAAACTCAGTACGAAGACTCCGTCCCCCCTGATGAGCCCCATACATTCCGAAGACATAGTAATTCGGGGTTGCCACGAAGCGATCTTCATGTGCGAGAAAGAGAGCATTGATGTTGTTGACCAGTTGCGCGTTCGTAGCGAGGCTCACTTTGTCGGCATTTCGCACAAAGGTGTCCAGAGTCAGTGCAGTTGCGAGTGCGTCCCGAATCGTGACTTGTTGTCCGAATATGTGGGTCGGATCAACTTCCGTACCTTCTCGATACCAAGGACCGTATTCATCTACGACAAGCTTCACGTGATGCTCAGAATCGTACTGCCCCATCGCAGTCCATTGGTTCTGGATGATTCGTTCGATGCGATTGCATTGTTGCAGCACTTCATACCAATCCACCGAATCGAATGCGAGCGCGTCTCCTTTTGATAAAATCCAGTCGGTCGTTTTGCCTCTGCTCAAGTCCGATGCATAGCAATGCACCGACCATCCAGTGAAACTCGAATTGTGAAAAGCATGGTTGGAGTAGATCTGCTCGAAGAAACGGTGCGTCCAATCGAGGTCGTCGTTGTTCGGCCCCGATCCGATCAGTTGCAGGTCCACACCGTAGCTCGGAAGCCAGCTCGTGTAGCGGCGAAACTCCGAAGCATATTCTTCAGGCGTGAAGTTTCCGCCGCAACCCCAACTCTCATTGCCCACGCCCCAATAACGTACTTTGAATGGGTCGGCGAAACCTCCGGCCTCTCTCATCTTCGCAAGTGTTGTGCTCCCTGCCGGCGCGTTGCAGTACTCGACCCAGTGGTCAAAACTGAGGGCCGGAAGGCTCCTGAGGTTCGCGGCGATGTAGGGCTGCGCTCCGGTTGCCATGCACAAGCGCATGAACTCGTTCGTTCCGAAGCGGTTTGGCTCGATCACCTGCATGCCTTTCTCATGCAACCGCTCTGCGTCGTGGTCGACTTCCCAGAAGTTTGTACGGGAAGGGCGTTGTGCCGCCGGACCAATGCCGTCCATCCAGTCGTACGAATCCGCAAAGCAGCCCCCAGGCCATCGAATGACGGGAACTTTGATTGCACTGAGCTTGTCAATCAGTTGAGAACGGATACCGAAGCGATTTGGGATCTTTGAGTCTTCTCCCACCCAAACGCCATCGTAGATCACTCCTCCGATATGCTCCGTAAATTGCCCAAAGAGATTAGGAGAAATCAAACCTACGGCTTCGTCCCTGAAAATCTCAATTCGAGCGTCTGAGGACCTTGCCCACGCCTTCTTTGCTGAAAGAGTCAGCACCGCGCCGGCGAGGGCAGAGTGCTTGAGAAATTGTCTACGCTCCATGTTCGTCCTTGTCATTGAAATTGGCGTGGCGTTGCTTCATTACCCGAGTCCCAGCAGGGAAGTCCCTTGAGACCATAGTCAGGCCAGCTCATCTTCGGCCTTTTTGTTCCATCCGGATGGAACAGACTTCATCGTGAGCTCTCCAACGGCAGGATCAGCGCTTTGCATACTTCTCCGGACCGAAATTGCTCGAATGCCGCGCCGACATCCTGGAGGGAGTATGCGTGCGTCACAATGCGTTCCAACGGGAGATTCATCGCAAGGCCAATTGCGGTTTCAAAGTCCTTCCGCTCGTAGACTCTGGACCCCAGGATCTCAATTTCCTTGAAGTTGATAGCCTGCATATCAATCGCAACATGCTTCTTGAAAACACTTAGGTTTACGATGACTCCGCGTGAACGTACCAGGGCACTCATTTCCAGCGCTGATGATGGATGTCCGGCACACTCGAAAAGCAGGTCCGCTCCGTTTTGATCGGATAGCTCCATCACCATCTGCCGCAGATTTTCGCCGGCTTCCACCGCACGCAATCCAAGAGTCTCTGCGAATTGCTTCCGGGTAGTCAAAACGTCGCTGATGATCACCTGAGGAACGCCCTGCGCCTGCGCAACCAGCGCGGTCAGAAGGCCGATTGGCCCGGCGCCGAGGACCACGGCGAGCTTTACTTGTTCAAGGTTCGCGCGGGCTACCCCGTGCACTGCAACCGCTAAAGGCTCAATCAAAGCACCTATCCGGGCTGACATCCCAGTGGGGAGTTTAATCAACGAGGACACTGGCAATTTCACAAACTGAGCCATGCCTCCATCGACGTCAAAGCCATAGAGTTTCAGGTCTTTGCATACGTGAGGATAACCATGGGTGCAAGCATAGCAGTGACCGCACGAGATTAATGGGTACGTCGTGACACGGTCGCCAATTGCTAATTCCTTATCAGAAGTTCGAAGCTCAATGATGCGCCCAGAGAGTTCATGCCCCAGCGTGAGCGGTGCCTTTGCGCGCGGATGAGTTCCTGCGATGATGTTGATATCCGACCCGCAGAACCCGCAGGCCTCGACTTCAATCAGCGCTTCCTCATCTCCAATTTCGGGTATCGACACTTCCTGGGACTTTACACGGTGGGGTCCCAAATAACGTGCTGCAAGCATGGTTGCCATCAACGCTCCTTACTGGGCGGTATAGCCGCCGTCCATCATCAATACTGCGCCAGTGAAAAAGCTTGCAAGGTCAGTAGCCATGTAAGCGTAAAAGGCCGCCACTTCATCTGCGTTCGCAATGCGACCTATCGGATGCGCATTGCGCAACATTGCCCAATACGCGTCCGGATCGCCAGAAGCTTCCGCAGAGCGATGGACGATTGGCGTGTCGACGGTGCCACACGCTACCGTGTTCACTCGGATTCCGTACTTTGCATACTCCACTGCCATTTGACGAGTCATCTGATGGAGCGCACCTTTGGACGGAGCATATGCTCCCTGGGTGGGTATCCCAGCTTCACCGGAAATTGAGCCGCTGATTAGGATTAATCCGCGTTGCTGACGAATCATCACGGGGATTAAATGACGCGCAGCCCAATACAGGGCTTTCACGTTCGAGTTCATCACCGCGTCCCATTCCTCAGGGGTGTGCAAGTGGAGCGCCTTAACAATGCTGATCGCTGCATTGGAGACCAGGACGTCAATCTTTCCAAACTGCTCCAATCCAATCTTCACGAAGTCAATCGATGTTTGTTCTTCTCCCACATCGCCGTGAACGATGACGAGCCGCCCGGGAAATCTGTTCTGAAGCTCATCCAGTTCACCAGGTGCTTCTTTCCTTCGGAACACTGCAACGACACCCATTGCGCCGCATTCAAGGTATGTTTTTGTAATTGCGAGGCCTATGCCTGACGAGGCGCCTGTGACTACAGCGACTTTATTTTCCAGAGAGATTTCCATGGTTTTCCTAACTTCGACTTGCTGAATGATTTTGAATTGCGCTTGTGAAGGCCAGCTGATCAGCCTCTTTGGTAAAGCCAGGGCTCGTAATACTTCATCGAGACGAAGGTAGCGTTAGACCCGATAAGGTCCAGCGCTACACGTAGCATGGAGGGCGAACCCACATTGTTAATCATCATGTCGTAGTGGCATGGAATGACAACCCGGGGCCGGATGGCATGAACGATGCGTGCTGCCTGCATGTGCGACAGGTTGTGAAATCCCCCATTGATACAAACCGCGCAAACATCAACTTCCGACGGCCATAGCTCCGGTAATCGTTCGGCATAGGCCGTATCACCGGTATTGAAAAATGTGATCCCGTTTGCGAATCGAAGTAGTAGCCCGATATGGTTCAGGTCGGTTCGATCGGTCGGCAAGGCAAAGGTCCCTTGTACCGATACAGACCCGCCAACGTCCAAAGTTTCGCCCGGATGAATCAATCGGAGCTTTGCTTCCGGCACACCGCACTCCCGGTAGATTCGGCAAGAATCAAATGGTCCGATATATATCTGCGCGGCTTTTTGCATCCCGCAGATGGTTTCGGGGTCCGCGTGGTCCTGATGCGAGTGCGTGGTTATGAATATATCCACGTCCAGATCTTCGGGTTCGATAAAAACAGGCAACTGACGATCGAGGCGAAAAGGCAGATGTGCAAACGCGGAGGCGCAGCTATTCGTTAGATAGAGATCCACGCCGATGACGGGACCGTCGCCCGACTTGAGAATGAATCCGTTCTGGCCGAGGTACCAGATCGCGAGTGCGTTTGATGGAGGCCTAAAGTCCCGGATAGATTTCATGAATATCGCGCTATCCATCAGCCTGGGCGTCACGTACTCGATGGGAGCGGTACGGTCAAAAGGGTCGTTCCTATCAAAAACGTAAGGCTGCTCAGACTCTGCCTCGGCCTGGGAACCGCCATTTCGACTCTGGCTTGCCATGGCGAGTATTATAGATTATCTTTTATCTTATGCAAGCGCTCATACTTGAGGAATACGGAAATCTCATATGGGTGGTATCCCGGTTCAGCAATTGATCCTCAGAATATGCCGGTCGCGCGCGAGCAGCCAAACGATCCGAAGGATGATGTGGTTGCGACGGCTTTATCAGCTAAACTCCGCAATCGATTTACTTGAAGGCTAGAGGATGAAGTTAGTTTATTATAGACTATCGAGAAATCAGTTATTTTTGGGTGAATGGACACATGCGGGACATTAAATTGAATGGCCGGCAACTCATAATTCAGACCGCTCCACAGGCTGCTGCTCAGGCAATCCGCGAGTCGATTATCTCTGGGGAGCTCCGCGGTGGCGATCGGATTATCGAACAAAAATGGGCAGTGCATCTCGGCATCGGACAGCCCACCTTACGCGAAGCGTTGCATGAGCTCGAACATCAGGGTCTCCTGCGCAAGACGCAACAACGCGGCACTTACGTGGCGCAACTAAGTCCCGAAGACTTTCGGCTCATTCAGGAAGTACGCATCCCGCTGGAAGCAATTGCGGTTGGCAAAGCCGCTGAGAATTTTACCCCGGAAGCAGATCGAGAATTCACTGCGATTGTCGAATCCATGGCCGGTTCCGGAATTTCCGAGATCGACGTGAAGAGCTTTCACGAGAGTGACGTATCTTTTCATCGCAAGATTTGGGAATTGGCGGGGAATAAATACCTGCAGAGCACCTTGGAAACAATTACCTTTCGTCTGTTTGTTTTCTCAATCGTGGATCGATGGCCGGGGAATCCAAAGGCAATGAGCGAGCGCTTGGCCGCAGTTCAGGAGCACCTGGGAATTCTCGAAGGGCTGCGAAGCGGCGACAAGAAGATCGCGCGGAAAGCCTTCATCAAACAAA
>Ga0302326_10031093_pt1 | contig 10669 bp, 7 predicted proteins | sample Palsa_T0_3_FD_202264 | JGI IMG/M metagenome (GOLD analysis project Ga0302326, IMG submission 202264) | Peat permafrost microbial communities from Stordalen Mire near Abisko, Sweden - Palsa_T0_3 | ecosystem: Environmental > Terrestrial > Soil > Palsa > Peat permafrost | place: Sweden: Abisko...
GACGGGCCTGAGGCGCTCGATGGGAGCTTCGACTACGAAGCGCTGCTGGCGGCGCAGCCTGAAACGTACGACTGGCCGGAGATCGACGAACGTTCTGCCGCGCTGTTGTGCTATACGTCGGCGACGACCGGCGATCCCAAGGGCGTGCTGTTCTCGCACCGCTCGACCTACCTTCACGCGCTCGCGATCGGCCTCGTCGACGAGATGGGCATCAGCGAACGCGATCGCATGCTGCCGATCGTCCCGCTCTTCCACGTCAACGCATGGGGCACGCCGTTCGCGTCGCTCATGGTCGGCGCGGACTTCATCATGCCGATGGAGCGGCTCGATCCCGCCGGCGTCGTCGAACTGTGTGAGAGCGAACGGGTGACGTTCTCGGCCGGCGTTCCGACGGTTTGGATGGGCGTGCGCGATCTCTTGCGCGCGCAGAATAAACGGCTGCCGCTCTTGCGCAAAGTGATCATCGGCGGCTCGGCGATGCCGCCGTCGTTGATGGACGACCTGCAAGAGCTCGGCATCTCCGCGTGCCACGCATGGGGGATGACCGAGATGTCCCCTGTCGGGACGATCAATTCCGATACGACGTTCGAAGATCAGCCCGAACTGCGGCAGAAAGAACGCTACAAACAGGGTTCTTTTTCGCCCATCGTCGACTGGCGGCTCGTCGACGAGAGCGGCAACGACGTCCCGGCCGACGGGACGTCGCGCGGCGAACTCCTGGTGCGCGGCTATGCCGTTGCACGCTCGTACTACCACAACGACGCCGCGACGGCCGCAGCGTTCGAGCCGGAGGGCTGGTTTCACACCGGCGACGTAGCGACGGTCGATGAGTACGGCTACCTCGAGATCGTCGACCGCGTCAAAGACTTCATCAAGTCGGGCGGCGAGTGGATCTCATCGGTCGAGGTCGAGAACCTGCTGATGGGGCATCCGGCCGTCAAAGAGGCCGCGGTGTTCGGCCTTTCGCATCCCAAGTGGCTCGAACGTCCGGTCGCCGCGGTGGTGCTGCGGGAGGGCGAGGACGTCGACGAAGAGGCGATTCGTGCTTGGATGCTCGAGCGGCTCGCGAAGTGGCAGACGCCCGACCGCGTGATCTTCATGAGCGTGATCCCGCGCACGGGCGTCGGCAAGTTTCTCAAGCGCGAGCTGCGCGCGCGCTACGAAGGCCTCTTCGACGAGAGCTGATCGCACGGCGAACGCCTGCTGACTCTTCTCCCTGACTTTGGTACGGTACCGTACCAGAATCCGTTATTTCCCCAGCGTTCCGGGCAGACTCCCAGATATGGCGGGCACCGCAGGCTGGTCGATGGTCAAAGCGGATGCGCGCGAGGCACTCACGGCGCGGCACGCCGTGCGTGAATTTCTCGCGGCACAGGCGGACGAGTCGTCCGACCTCGACGCGGTGGAAACGATCGTCGGCGAACTCATCGCGAACGTGATCCGCCACGCCGACGGGCCGATCGGCATTCACGTCTCGTGGGAAGGCGACAGCGCGGTTGCGATCATTGCCGACCGCGGTCCGGGCATTCCGGTGGTACGGCCCGTTCCCGGTGCCGACGACACGTGTGGGCGCGGCTTGATGATCGTGCAAGCGTTGGCGAAGCGCGTCGAGTTCAGCGCACGCCGCGGCAACGGTTCGCGCGTCGTCGTCGAGCTGCCGGTCCACCGGCAGCCGGCAGGTCGCCTCGAATCGCTCGTCCTTGAGGCGACCCGCTTACCGCGCCGCTACGCGCCGGCTCGACGCCTTCGACCCTTGAGCTAGGTCCTAGACCTCGGGCCTGCGTTCGATTGACGCCGCGTACTCCGTGTCGGCCTCGATCCAGTCATCGTTGACGGTCAGACGCCGCACACCGCGCGGATAACCGCCGCCTGGATGTGCCCGTACGTAGTCTTGCACCAACACGGCCACGTATTCGAAGTTTTCCCAAATCCTGGGATCGCTGCGCCGCGTAATGGCGATGATCGGCAGCAATGCGTCCCATGCCGTCGTTACCTGCCCCCAGTACTCGCATGCGATCTCGGCGTCCAGCAGACGCCGCTTCACGAGTTCCCCCATGTAGTTGTAGAAATTCCCGACCAAAAATGCCTTGGTCATGAACGCCTGGTTCGCGGGGACACGCGCGTCGCGTTGGACGAGCTGGTAACGGAAGGCCGGATCCCGTAAGATCCCCGACAGCTCCGTGAAGACGAAATGCTGGGCCTCGGCGAACTCCGGAACGGCCGATTCTTTGAGCAGGCTGTCCAGGACCAGTATCTGATTGCTGCTGCGCATGTGCCGCAGCTGAACGATCGCAGCGATCGCTGCCGCCGCGACCACCAGAAACGTCGCCGTCGTCGCTAACGAGTTCCAGAGCTCGAACGTCATCCGTGCACCGGGAATGTGTCGCCGGCGAAGCCGCCTAGGCGGCGACTTCGAACAGACCTGCCGCGCCCATGCCGCCGCCGATGCACATCGTCACGACGACGTGTTTGGCGCCGCGGCGCTTGCCTTCGATCAGCGCGTGCATCACCATGCGCGCGCCGCTGACGCCGTAGGGGTGGCCGATCGAGATCGCACCACCGTCGACGTTGAAGCGGTCGTTCGGGATGCCCAGCTTGTCGCGGCAGTAGAGCGTCTGGACGGCGAACGCCTCGTTGAGCTCCCAGAGACCGATGTCGTCGATCGTCAGCTTGTGCCGGCGCAGCAGCTCCGGAATCGCGAACACGGGACCGATCCCCATCTCGCCCGGGTCGCAGCCGGCGACGACCAAGCCGCGATAGTATCCGAGCGGCGCGATGCCGCGGTTCCGCGCTTCATCGGCGTCCATGATGACGACCGCCGCTGCACCGTCGGAGAGCTGCGAACTGTTCCCGGCGGTGATCGTCGAATTCTTGTCGAGCACGCCTTTGAGCGCGCTCAAGCCCTCGAGCGTCGTGTCGGGCCGGTTGCCTTCGTCCTTGGTGAGCGTGACGAGCTCTTCGGTGACGGCGCCGGTCTCTTTGTCTTCGTTGTACTTCCAGGCCGGCAGCGGGACGATCTCGGCGTCAAAGCGGCCCGCGGCCTGCGCGGCCGCGACTCGCTGCTGCGACTGCAGGGCGTACTCGTCCTGCGCTTCACGGCTGATGTGATAGTGCTTCGCGACGTTGTCGGCCGTCTGCAGCATCGGCATGTAGATGTCCGGATCGTGGCGCATGATCCACTCTTCGCCGAAGTTCTTCGTGTTGAGCTCGTTCTGCACGAGGCTGATCGACTCGACACCGCCCGCGACCATCACTTTCGCGCCGTCGACGATCACGCGGTGGGAGGCCGTCGAGATCGCCTGCAGCCCGGAAGCGCAGTAGCGATTGATCGTCGTGCCGGCAACCTTGAGCGGCAGTCCCGCGCGCAGCGCGGCGACGCGGCCGATGTTGTGTCCGGTCGCGCCCTCGGGCAAGCCGGTGCCGATCACGACGTCCTCGACTTCCGACGGGTCGATGCCGGCACGCTGAACCGCGTGCTGGATCACGTGACCGGCCATCGTCGCGCCGTGCGTCTGGTTGAATGCGCCGCGGAAGGCGCGCCCGATGGGCGTTCTCGCCGCCGCGACGATTGCTGCGTCAGGCATGTGCCAACTCCCGGGTATAGGATGCAATCGTTTGTCCGCTGCGCGCGATCTCGGCCAGCAGCGGGTCAGGTGTCCAGCCGAAGCGCTCCATCGCGGCGACGACCTTCTGCACGCCGATCTCGTCGGCGTACCACATCGGACCGCCGTGGTGGGGCGGGAAACCGTAGCCGTAGACCCACACCAGGTCGATGTCGCCGGGCCGCAGCGCGACGTGCGTGCGCAGCAGCTCCGCACCGGTGTTCACCAGCGGGTAGATGCAGCGCTCGAGGATCTCGGCATCGCTGACGTCGCCGCGCCGCGCGATCCCCGCCGCCTTGGCGAGATCCGCGATGAGCGTTTCGACTTCGGCCGACGGGATCGGCTCGCGGCCTTTGCCGACGGCCTTGTCGTAGTCGAAGAAACCCTTCATCGTTTTCTGTCCGAGCCGTCCGCGCTCGACGAGCTGTGCGATCAACGGCACGCGGCCCAGCGGCGCCCCGCCGCCCTGCGAGATGAAGTGGTACACGTCGAGACCCGAGAGGTCGGCGACCGCGAACGGCCCCATCGCCATGCCGAAGCCGCCCTTGATGACGCGGTCGATGCGGGCGGGCTGCACGCCCTCCTCAGCCAGCTGCACCGCCTGCGCTTCGTAGTCGAACAGCATGCGGTTGCCGATGAAACCGAACGCGTTGCCGGAGACGACGCCCACTTTGCGCAGTTTCTTGCCCAGCGCGATGCCGGTGGTGAGCGTCGCCGGCGAGGTCTTCTCGCCGCGCACGATCTCGAGCAGCTTCATGATGTTCGCGGGGGCGAAGAAGTGCAGTCCCAGGACCTGGCCCGGGCGGGACGTCGCCGACGCGATCTCGTCGATGTCGAGCGTCGAGGTGTTCGACGCCAGGATCGCTTCCGGTTTCGTCAGGCGATCGAGTTTCCCGAACACCTCCTTCTTGACCGGCATCGACTCGAACACGGCTTCGACGACGATGTCGACGTCGCCGAGCGAATCGTATTCTTCTTCGAAGGTGATCGAGTTAGCGCGCTTCCAGGCGTCTTCTTGGCTCAGCCGTCCCTTGTCGACCTGATATTTGAACATGCCGAAGACGGTCTCACGCGCCTTTTCAACGGCGGCATCGTTCGTCTCGACGACGATGACGGGGATCCCGGCCTCGGCGAAGGTGATCGCGATTCCGGTCCCCATCGTCCCGCCGCCGATGACGGCGGCCTTCGCGATCGGCATCGGTTCGGCTGCCGGCAGCCCGGGGATCTTTGAGAGCTCGCGCTCGGCGAAGAACACGTGCCGCAGCGCGGCCGACGGCGCCGATTGCACGAGCTCGCCAAACAGCCGCGCTTCGCGCGCGCTGCCGCGCTCGAACGGGAGTTCCAGCGCTGCCGAGACGGCATCGATCAGTTTGTGCGCGGCGAAACCGCCGTTGTCTTCGGGCGGGACCATCTTGTGCGCTTGCGCGACGACGAACGGCGTCGCGAAGAGTCCCAGACCCTTGACGCCGAGCTGTGCCTTCGTCTGCGCGATGCGCCGCCGCGGTTTGCCGGCGAAGGCCTTGGCGGCCTCGACCGGATCACCGTCGACAACCTCGTCCAGCAGACCCTTGGCTTTCGCGTCGGGAGCCTTGACGGGATCGCCCTTGAGCATGAACTGCAGCGCATCGTTGGCACCGATGAGCCGCGGCAGCCGCTGCGTTCCGCCGGCGCCGGGCAGAAGGCCCAGTTTGATCTCCGGTAAGCCGACGCGCGACGACGCGGTGGCGACGCGGTAGTCGCTGGCCAGCGCGAGTTCGAAACCGCCGCCCAGCGCGTTGCCGTCGATCGCGGCAACGTACGTCTTCGAACCGCGTTCGATCGTGTCGATCACGTCGCGGATCGTCTTGACGTTGGGCCGCTCACCGCTGGTGAACGCGCTCAGGAGCGTGTCGAAGTCCTTGACGTCGGCGCCGCCGCTGAAGACGTGGTTGGCGCCGCTGAAGATGACGGTCGAGACCGACGCGTCGTTCTCGGCGGCTTCGACGGCGCCGATCAGCTGCCCGCACAGCACGATGCTGAGCGCGTTGACGGGCGGGTTGTCGAGCATGATCAGACGGATGCCGCCGCCGAGGTCGCTGGTCGCGATCAGGTGGCGGGTCTCGCCGTTCGTGTTGCCGTTGCGCACGATTAGGCCGTTACGAGCGCGCGGCGCTCGACTTCGAAGATACCGGCGTCGCCGGCCATGACGCTGCCGGAGCCCTCGGTGATCTGCTTCTGCAGCCACGCCGCCTGCGAAAGGACGTTGTGGGCGTAGAAGGTCGCCGTCTGAATTTTCGCCGCGTAGAACGGGTCGGCGTCGCCGGCCCCGATCTTTTCAGCGGCCACCTTCGCGCCGCGGAAGAGCTGCCAGCCGCCGGCGACGACGCCGAAGAAGTTCAGGAACGGGACCGAGTTGGCCATCGACTTGCTCAGGTCGCCCATCGCGTTCATCCCGATCCACTGCGCGGCTTCGCCGAGCTGTTTCGTCGCGTCGGCGAGCGGCTGCGCGAGCGCCTTCACGTCGGGATTTTCCGAGGCTTCGAGTTCCTTCGCGAAGCGGCCGATCTGCTTGAGGACCTTGGTCGCGCCGGCGCCCATGTCGCGGACGAGCTTGCGGCCGACGAGGTCGAGTGCCTGGATCCCGGTCGTCCCTTCGTAGATCGTCGTGATGCGCACGTCGCGGTACTGTTGGGCGATCCCGGTCTCTTCGATGTAGCCCATCCCGCCGAAGACTTGCAGCGCGGTCGAGGCGACGTCGATGCCGCGCTCGGTCAGCCAGCCCTTGACGATCGGGATCATGAGGTCCACGAAGGCCTGATGTTCTTTGCGCACGGCCGCATCGGGCGACTTGTGCGCGAAATCGAGCGAGGCCGCCGTGACGTACGCCAAGGCGCGCATCGCCTCGATGTTCGCCTTGCACCACATGAGCATGCGGCGCACGTCGGGATGGTGGATGATCGTGACCGGCTTCGGATCGCGCGAGCCGAGGTCGCGGAACTGGACGCGCTCCTTGGCGTACTCGACCGCGTGCTGGTAGGCGCGATCCGCGATCGCCATCCCCTGCACGCCGACGCTGAAGCGCGCCGCATTCATCATCACGAACATGTACTCGAGCCCGCGGTTCTCCTCACCGACGAGGTAGCCGATCGCGCCCGTTCCGGATTCGCCGTAGTTCAGCGTGCAGGTCGGGTTGGCGTTGATCCCGAGCTTGTGCTCGATGCCCGCGCATTTGACGTCGTTGCGCTCGCCCAGCGAGCCGTCGGCGTTGACCAGCACCTTCGGGACGATGAACATCGAGATGCCCTTCGTCCCCTCGGGCGCGCCCGGCAGGCGCGCCAGCACGAGGTGGATGATGTTCGGCGCCATGTCGTGCTCGCCGAAGGTAATGAAAATCTTCTGGCCGCGAACGCGATAGTGATCGCCTTCGGGCGTCGCCTGCGTGCGCACCTGAGCCAAATCCGAACCCGCTTGCGGCTCGGTGAGGCACATCGTCCCCGTCCACTCGCCGCTGACGAGCTTCGTGACGTACGTCTGCTTCTGCGCGTCGCTGCCGAACTGTTCGATCGCCTCGATCGCGCCTTGATTGAGGAGCGGGCCGTTGGCAAAGCCGACGTTCGCGCCGTTCCACATCTCGAGGGTCGCCCCGAGCATGAGCGTGGGCAGACCTTGGCCGCCGTACTCCGTCGCAACCGGAAGCCCGATCCAGCCCGCCTGCGCGAAGCTCTTGTACGCTTCCTTAAAACCCTTGGGCGTCGTCACGACGCCGTCGTTCCACGTACAGCCCTCTTTGTCGCCGGACTGGTTGATCGGGTCGAGAACCTCCGTCGCGAACGTCGACGCTTCGTCGAGGATCGCGTCGAGAACGTCCGTCGTATCCTCGTAGCCGGGCAGCTTGGCGATCTCGTCGACGCCGGCGAGTTCGCGCAAGACGAACTGCATGTCGCGCAGCGGCGCGCGGTAGGTGCTCATGCGGATTCTCCATACAAGTCGCGACGCAGTTGCTGAATCGCCGCGATGAGGTTGGTGAGGTAGGGCTTGAAGTTGATTTTGATCTGGTCGAGGCGCTCTTCGCCGTCCTCGGTGATGCGGTAGAGCGTCGTCCCGCGCTTCGTCGACGGATCGAGCTCGCCGCGAATGAAACCGCGTTCCTCGAGCCGGCGGAGCAGCGGGTAGATCGTATTCGGATTCACCGGGAAGATGCCGCCTAAGGCGCTGATCCGCTGCATCAAACCGTAGCCGCTGTCGGGCTGGGCGTGCAGCATCTGGAGCACGAGCGCTGGGAACACCGTCTTTGTCTTGACCTCGCCCGTGAAAACGCTGTCGCCCCAGAAAGCGGCGGGGAGGCTGGGTGACGCCGAATCCTGATCCGCAGCGCCCGAAACAACTGCCGCCGGCCTTGACCGCAGACTCATGTGTTATTTATAATATGTTACGGTTAAGCCGTCAAGGCACCCGGGCGCCCTTCTCCGCCCCCTCTTTTGAGAGCCCTTCATGACGCCCGCCGAATCGCTTCCGACGCTTTCCGCCTTCATCGCCGAGCGGCTCTCGACGCCGCGCCCGATCGCGCTGGCCGAGCTGCGCCCGGACGGGCCGCACGCGCTCAGCGCCGCCGACGTCCACGCCCGGGCCGCGGCCGTCGCGTGCGCCATTCGCGCGGCGGGCCTGCAGCGCGGCAACCGCGTCGCGATCGTGGCGGAGAATTCCGTCGATTGGCTGATCGCCGACTTCGGCATCCTCTATGCCGGCTGCGTGGTCGTCCCGGTGTTCGCGTCCGCGGCCGCCGACCAGCTGGCGTTCATCCTGACCGACAGCGACACCAAGCTGGTGTTCGTCGGCGACTCGGCGATCGCCGCACGCGTGCGCGCGAGCGTCGCGGCACCGCCGCCGATCGTCACCTTTCACGAAGCGGGTTCGGGCGGGTTCGACGCCTTCGTCGCAAGCGGCGCGCCGACGGCCGAAGCCGATCCGACGCGACTCGACAACTTCCAGTGGGGCGTCACCGCGAACGATCTCGCCGTGCTGATCTACACCTCAGGAACGACCGGGACGCCGAAAGGCGTGATGCTCTCGCACGCCAACCTGATCTCGGACGTGCGCAACGCGTACGATCCGCTCACCAGCGGAATGGACTCCTCGCACACCGGGCTCTCGGTCCTGCCCTTCGCGCACATCTTCGAGCACACCGACGCACTGGGCTACCTCTACAACGGGGTCACGCTGTACGTCACGACACCCGATCGACTGCTCGCCGACATGCGCGCGGTGCGTCCGCATTTCGTCGCGTGCGTTCCGCGCATCTTCGAACGCGTCATCGCCGGGATCATCGGCAACGCGCTGAGCGCGGGGATCGTGCAGGCGAAGCTCGTGCCGTGGGCGATCGGCGTCGGGACGGAATACGAACGCGCGCTGCGCGCCGATGGGCCGGGGCCCGCGCTGCGCGCGCAGTACGCGGTGGCGCAGCGGCTCGTGCTGAGTAAGATCAAGCCCGCGCTCGGACTCGACCGGCTACACTACTTCGTGAGCGGAAGCGCACCGCTCCACCGGGACACCGCGCTCGCGCTGGCCGCGATGGGGCTCGATGTCTGCGAAGGCTACGGGCTGACCGAAACGTCGCCGGTCGTCACCGTCAACCGGCCGGCCGACATCGTGCTCGGCACGGTGGGGCCGCCGATCACCGGCGTCTCGGTTCGCATCGCCGACGACGGCGAGATCCTCGTCAAAGGCCCGAACGTCATGCTCGGCTACTACCATACGCCGGCCTCCGAACAGCCGTTCACCGCCGACGGCTGGTTCGAAACCGGCGACATCGGGACGTTCGACGGCAGCCACCTCGTCATCACCGACCGCAAGAAAGAGCTGTTCAAGTCGAGCGGCGGCAAGTGGATCGCGCCGTCGCGGATCGAGACCGCCGTCAAGCGCTCGGTGTACATCGGACAAGTGATGGCGTTCGGCGACCAGCAGCCGCATCCGGCGGTCCTCGTCGCGCCGAATTGGGATCTGGTCCGCAAAGAACTGGGTTTGCCCGAGACGATGACGACCGAGCAGATCGCAGCCGACGACCGCGTCCGGCGCCTCGTCATTCGCGAGGTCGAACGCGAGACGGCCGACCTCGCAGCGTTCGAGCAAATCCGCCGCGTCGCGATCCTACCGCGCGACCTCACCGTCGAAGACGAAGAACTCTCACCCACCCTCAAGATCCGCCGCCGCGTCGTCGAAGAGCGCTACGCACCGCTCCTCGTTCAAGCCTACGCCGAAGATCTGCACGCGCGAAAATCGGCGCTTGGCGTCTGATGAGCGGAGGCAACCACGGTGATGGACCGAGCGCAGCGGCATGGGTTTAAAGACCTCGCCGCTACATATTGCAAAGTGCAGCATCCTGCTGCGCTCGGTCCATCACCGCGCTGCTTTCAGCCGGCCGTGATGCCGCCGTCGATTATGAATTCGGCGCCGGTTGCGAACGTCGACTCGTCGGAGGCGAGGTAGACGATCAGGCCGGCGATCTCTTCGGGCTGGGCGAAGCGGCCCAGCGGGACTTGCGCGCGCAGCGCGTTCTCGATCCGCGCCGCGTCCTCGGCGCTGCGGCCGGCACGGAGTCCGTGCAGCATCGGCGTCTCGACGAACGTCGGGTGCACGGAGTTGCAGCGAATGCGGGAGCCGATGCGCGCGCAGTAGAGCGCCACCGACTTGGTCAGCAGCCGGACGGCGCCTTTCGAAGCGTTGTACGCGGCCAAGTTGTAGCCGCCGATGATCCCCGACACCGACGACATGTTCACGATCGAACCGTCGCCTCGCGGACGCATCGCGCGCACCGCGGCGCGGCAGCCCAAGAAGACGCCGTCGACGTTGACGTCCATCACGCGGCGAAACTGTGCGAGCGTCTCGTGCTCGATGTCGCCGAGGGGCGCGATGCCGGCACTGTTCACGAGCACATCGAGCCGGCCGAAGCGCGTCAGGACGTCCGCGACGACGCGCTCCCAGCTGTTCTCGTCGGTGACGTCGAGCTGCAGCGCGTGCAGGGCCGGGTGGGCCGCTGCCACGGACTGCGCTTTGGGCTCGTCGATGTCGGCGATAATGACCCCGGCGCCCTC
>Ga0302326_10031095_pt1 | contig 10669 bp, 8 predicted proteins | sample Palsa_T0_3_FD_202264 | JGI IMG/M metagenome (GOLD analysis project Ga0302326, IMG submission 202264) | Peat permafrost microbial communities from Stordalen Mire near Abisko, Sweden - Palsa_T0_3 | ecosystem: Environmental > Terrestrial > Soil > Palsa > Peat permafrost | place: Sweden: Abisko...
GGGAGGCCAATGACCTTGTCGATGATTTCAGCGGGGTCATCCTCTGGGAATTCCTCGACCGTTTCGCCCTTGTAGAGCATCGAGAGCAATTCGGGTGGCTGGTCGGGGTCCAGGGAGCGCCAGAACCGGATTTTTTTGGCGTTCCGGAAGTGATCGGGATCCCTAGTGTCCTGGCTGAAATACTCTTTCGCCGTTTCGACGAATTCCTCCTTGGGCTTGGGTTTGCGGGACTGGCTGGCCTTGGCATCGGCCGCGGCTTTGGGTTCGCGGGCAATGCGGATGGCATCCAAACGGTCTAAGACTTTGTGCCAGGCGCGGCGCAGACGGCATTGGACCTGGGTGACGCGGTCGTAGGGCTGCACGCAGGCGGTAGCGGGGGCATCGCCGAGTTCCACCAGGACGCCGGCCTCGATGAGTTCGACGCGCCAGATTTTCCACTCCAGAGCGGCCATTTCGTCGACCAGTTTTTGTTGGGAGGGGTCTTTGGGCAGATAGAAGGACTGGATGCCATGGTGGAGGCGGTCGAATTCGGCGCGATCTTCGTTGGGGAGGAGAACGGTGGAGGCGTAGAGGCCGTCGCGCAGGGCGTTGAGGCTGCTGGCGGCCTTGCCTTGGGGCGTTTTCGGGCCGGTGGAACCGTTGGGATTGCGCTTTGTTGCCATATAGTTGGGAGCTTTGTAGAAACGAAGTGGCAGGGGGTGGAAATCGGCGCCGGCGCCGGACTGTCGCGGCGGCATCCCTCTACCCGGTTTCACGCTAGCATTGGCGCAGGCGGGATCTTGAGGGGGCGAGGTAGGGGTTGGGCTGTAAGCGATTGACGGGATGGAGGGTAGGGGGCGGTGGGCGGGTTTTTTGGAGTTGTGACCGCAAGAGGTCGCATCATCTAATCGATCCGCACACGTTCCGATTCCAGGTTGCGCATAACGCGGGGCTTGGGGCCGGTCTCTACCGGCATTCGGGTTCGACAGCCTTCGCGGAGCCGGTCGCTGCGGAGTTCGACGTTCCTATTATACGTGACCGACTACGTATTTGTCAATTCCTGAGCGTTCACGTATACTGGAGCAATGCCTGCTACTGCAAAGAAGAAAGATCCCGCTGCCGTCGCCCTTGGCCGCAAAGGTGGCAAGAAGGGCGGTCTTGCCAGAGCCGCCGGCATGACGCCAGAACAGCGGAGCGAGAGCGCACGCAAAGCTGTTCAGGCACGTTGGGACAAATTGAAAACCAAAAGAAGCACCGACTATGGTCTTTTTGAAATGGCTAACATCTCACCCAAACGTACAGGCTTGCCGTTCGTTGTATGGATTTCACCAAAAGCCGGTGCTCCACACGATGTTCGTGTAAAGGTTTCTAAGGGGCCGACAGTCCATAGCTCTGAATTGGTATCGGTGGCGATCAGGCCCGATGTTCATGTGGTTAGTGGTGGCAAAATGACAGCACACGACCTGGATCTTCTCAAGAAGTGGGTGGGATTGAATTATGACGCGATTATCAAGTATTGGAACGGCGATATCGAATACACGGAAGACGCCATCGCCGCACTGAAGCCCATTCACTAAACGTCCCGAGGCCCTATTCGGAAGCGGGGGGCTTGGGCCGGCTACCCCCTCCGTTAGCATCCGGTTTCCCTGGACCCGAAGAAAAGATGGCGGCCTGGGAGGCCGCCGCAGGCCGAGGGCCTGCCCCACTTGCCAAACCAAAGTGTGGAAAGTCCGTCGTATATACAATGGTGGAATTTCGCTATGGCTTGCGCATACTGACAAGATCTCCTGGATTTGCGGCCATCGCAGTACTGACGCTGGCGCTGGGCATCGGCGCATCGACCGCGATCTTTTCCGTGGTGGACGCCGTTCTGCTGCGCGCGCTCCCTTATCCGAATCCGCAAGAGATCGTGCGCGTATGGGAACAGGCTCCCGACGGTCACCGCATGAATCTGGCGGACCCCAATTTCGACGATTTCCGGGCACAGAACAACACGTTCGCGGATCTGGCGGCATATGGCTTTGGATTGTCATCTGTTTCCGGCGGCAGCGAGCCTGTGCGGGTCAATATCGCCGCGGTTTCCAGCGGCTTCTTTAAAGCCCTCGGTGTTGCGCCTTTTCGCGGCCGCGCTTTTGCGCCGGAAGAACAGCGTCTGCACGGCGCGCCGGCGGCGATCGTCAGCTATGGCTACTGGCAGCGATATCTGGGCGGCACAATGGATCTCTCCAAGATCCACTTGCGGTTTGAGGGAGCCGTCTATCCCGTGGTGGGAGCGATGCCGGAGGGTTTTGATTTTCCGCCCGGCATCGCGGTGTGGATTCCGCGGGAGTTGGATGCGGAACTTCCCAGCCGCACAGCGCATAACTGGCGAGGTGTCGGCCGGCTCCGGGCCGGGGTCAGCGTCGCCCAGGCGCGCGCGGACCTCAGCGCGATTGCCCAGCGCATCAAGCATCAATACGGAAAAGAGGCCGATCTCAACGACGCGGCGGTCGTGCCTCTGGCCGACGCCATGGTCGGCGACGTGCGAACCGCTCTGCTGACCCTGCTGGGAGCCGTGGTTCTGCTGCTGCTGGTGGCGTGCGCCAATGTGGCCGGCTTACTCTTAGCGCGGACCACAGCCCGCCGCAAGGAACTGGCTGTGCGCGCGGCGCTCGGGGCTGGGCGCGGCCGCCTGGTGCAGCAGTTCCTGGCGGAATCGTTTTGGCTCTCCTTCGCTGGAGGCGTGCTGGGGATTTTGATCGCGGCTTGGGCGGTCGGCGTACTGCCCGCAATTCTCCCGGCTAATCTGCCGCGGCAACAAGGTATAGCGATAAATGCACCGGTTCTGCTGTTCGCATTGGCTGCGATTGTGGCGGTGGCCGTTTCGCTGGGACTCTTCGCCGCGTGGCGCGCCGCTAGCGGGGATCTCCAGGAAGCGCTGACGGCAGGCTCCCGCAGTTACACCGGCGCGGGCGGCAGCCAGCGTTTTCGCAGCTTTTTGGCGGCCGGCGAAATCGCAACGACGCTGGTGATTTTGATCGGCGCGGGCCTGCTCGGCCGCAGCTTTTTGCGGCTCATTTCCACGAATCCCGGATTCAGCCCGCAAAACCTGATCACCATGGAGTTCACGGTTCCGATTCCGAAATTGCAAGACGCCATGGAGCAGTCAACCGTGGTGCGGCAGGTGCATCTGGTAGACGACATATTGACCCGGCTGCGCGCGATTCCTGGTGCGCAGACGGTGGGCTTGGCGGGTGCGATGCCGGTCGCGGCCGGTGACGATCTGGCTGACGGAACGTTTCTGATACTCAATGGCCAAAGGCAGCCCGCCAATTTCGACGAATGGGGCCGCATGGCTCAAAATCCTTCCCAAGCCGGACACGCCCTGTATTGCCTCGCGGGCGAGGCGTACTTCCGCACGATGGGCATTCCGCTGATCCGCGGAAGGATGTTCGGCGACCAGGACGCTTGGAATTCGCCGCATGTGGCAGTGATCAGCGAGTCATTGGCCCGCCAGCGCTGGCCGCATCAGGACCCTATCGGCCAAGCGATTAATTTCGGCAATATGGACGGCAACCTGAAGTCGATGACGATCGTGGGCATCGCCGGAGATGTTCGAGCGCAAGGGTTGGATTCTCCGCCGAGTCCCATCATTTACGTCGATTACCGCCAGCGCGGATTTAACGCCAATGCAGCACCCACCGTACTTATGCGCAGCACGGCGCCAATGGGAGCGATTGTTTCCGCCGCGCGGAGCATTTTCCACGATCTGGCTCCGGATGTGCCCGTCAAATTTTCCACCTTCGCGGACGAAATGGGGGGGTGGCTGGCGGACCGCCGTTTTCTGCTTCTGCTGGTGGGATTATTCGCTGCCGCAGCGCTGGCTCTGGCGGCCGTCGGCATCTACGGAGTGGTGGCCTTTTCGGCTACGCGGCGCACACAGGAGATCGGCATTCGCATGGCGTTGGGGGCGCAGCGCGGCGACGTACTGCGTCTGATCGTGGGGGAAGGCGCCCGGCTGGCGGTTCTGGGCGTGGGCATTGGGATTGCGGCATCATTGGTTATCACACGGCTTTTGTCGAGTCTGCTTTTCGGGGTGAGCGCTACGGATCCGATCACTTTCGCGGGGGTGGCTGGGCTGCTGGCTGTGGTGGCGCTGGTGGCGTCGTATATCCCGGCGCGGCGGGCTATGCGGCTGGATCCGAATGAGGCGCTGCATTACGAATAAGGTGGCGTTGGCCAAGGCGATCGCTCGCGGGAGAGCTTACAAACTTCAGAGCCGGCTGGCCTGTGGCTGGCAGTTAAAGCCTTTGTTTCCAATGTCGACCAATCCTGCCAGGCACAGGATTTTCAATCCGGCGCAGCCGGAGGGCCGGCTGAAAGCCGGCTGCGGGCAAGATTGCCCAATGTCACTTACTTTAGAGTCGTCGATAGGTCTGGTCTGCACAAACAGTGGGGCAGGCCCTCGGCCTGCGACTCGGCCTGCGCGGGTCCCCTGGACCCGCTTTTGGCCGGAAATCGAGCCTTTGCGAAGAGAAGATGGCGGCCTGGGAGGCCGCCGCAGGCCGAGGGCCTGCCCCACTATTTCCGCAGAATCGCTTCCATGGCGAAAGTAAGTAGCATTGGGCAAGATTGCCCGCCCACGGTGCAAAAAGCATGTTGCCCCAAATGGCCAAACTCCAGCCGCGAGCTTCGGTCGCGGGAAGAGGTGCGAAAATGATTACTTCGGGTTGGCGGCCGCGAAGAGTACGGACTTTTCGAGGGCGTCCAGCGCGGAGTCGAAGAGGGCTTCGCCTTGCGGCAGGTCCGGCCGCTTCTGACCCTGGGGGCCGAGGCAGAAGTCATGATACCCGCCCTCGTAGATCTCCAGCCGCACGGACTTGCCGGCGGCCGCCAACGCATCGTGCAGGGTGATGGCCACGGGCATCAGGCGATCCGCGGTGCCCACCAGAATCAGAACCGGTGTACGGATGGGCTCGATGTTCTTGCGCGAGATCTCGGGATCGGGCTTCAGATTCTTGAATGCGTCCGGACCGGGAGGCGTGCCCGGCGGCGGCAGCGCGATGCCCAGAAACCACATCACCGCGGGCGCGCCCACGATAGCTGCGTGCACGGGGACCCTGGATACCAGGTTCATCACCAGGTTACCGCCCAAGCTGACGCCGTACAGGTTGATGCGCTCCGCATCGACGTAAGGCAGCGCTTTGATGTAATCGATCACGGCCAGCCCGTCGTCAATGGAGGTAATCATGCCCGTCGTCGAAGGGGCGGACGTCAGGTTCATATTGCCGCCGCGATAGTCCGCCACGGCGACCACGTAGCCTTCTTGCAGGAAGCGCTCCCAAACCGGCCCGCCGTGATCGCCGCGCGACCAGCCAACGAGTTGTTCCATGCCGCGTCCGCCGGGTGCGCCGTGGAAGATAATAATGGCGGGATAGCGCCCGCTGCCCTTGGGCTTGCGAATCGCCGCGGCGATGTACAAACCGTCTTTGCTCTTGATGTAGGTTTGCTGGACGGGGGAGTCGGCCTCGCTCACCACGTGGATGTACTTTTCGGTGGGCAGCGGGGTGGTGCTGCCGGGGTTGCGATGGATCTCCGCCGCGGCGAAGGCGGCACAAATCAGACAAAGGAATGCTGTTCGCATATTGGGTCCGAAATCGTACTATAGCGCAGGGCGGCCTGGGAGGCCGCCGCAGGCTGGGAGCCTGCCCCACTATTTGCCAAGTCGGCGCAGCAACGATTCGGGAATTTCTACTTCCATTTCGCAGGAGTCGCCCACGTAGCGGGTTTCCAGCACGCGGCCGAGGTCGTGCACCATCGAAATGCGCGCACCGTCGCTTAGCGGCAGACGCAGGTGCGTGCGCACGATGGGATCGAAGGGCAGCACTTCATCGATGGCGCCGAGCAGGCGGTCGATGCCGTATCCCGTGAGCGCGGATATGGCGACGCGGCGGGTGGCATCCACATGCGCTTCGGCCTCGGGCATGCGGTCCACTTTGTTCAGCACCAGCAGTTGGGGAATCGCGGCGGCATCGATCTCCGCCAGCACTTTCAGGACGTGCCCGGTCTGCGCGGCGGCGTGCGGCGCGGAGACATCCACCACATGCAGGATCAAGGTGGCTTCGGTGACTTCTTCCAGCGTGGCGCGGAAGGCTTTCACCAGCGTGGTGGGCAGGTTGCCGATGAAGCCCACGGTATCGCTTACCAGCACGCGGCGGCGGGAGGGCAGAATCACGGGACGGACCGTGGGATCGAGTGTGGCGAACATGCGCGCATCGGTTAGCACGCCGGCCTCGGTGATGCGGTTGAAGAGCGTGGATTTTCCGGCGTTGGTGTAGCCTACCAGCGCGATGGTGGGCAGGGGCACGGACTGCCGCTTGCGGCGGTGCAGTGCGCGCCCGGCACGTACGCCTTCCAGGTCCTCCTCGATCTTCTTGATGCGGTGGTGGATGCGGCGGCGATCCGTTTCCAATTGCGTTTCGCCGGGACCGCGGGTGCCAATGCCGCCGCCCAGGCGCGACATCTGTATTCCCTTGCCCGTCAGCCGCGGCAGCCGGTAATTGAGTTGCGCCAGTTCCACTTGCAGGCGGCCCTCACGGGTGCGCGCGCGCCGCGCGAAGATATCCAGAATCAGTTGCGTGCGATCGATCACCCGGCAGGCAAGCTGCTTCTCCAGGTTGCGCTGCTGGGTGGGGGTCAGGTCGTGGTCGAAAATGACCAGACCGGCATTCAGCGACTCGCCCAATTGCGCCAGTTCGAGCACTTTGCCCTGGCCAATGAGCGTGGCCGCTTCGGGTGCATCGCGCGATTGGGTGACGCGGCCGGCGATGGTGGCGCCGGCGCTGGAAGCCAGTTCCGACAACTCGTCGAGGGACTCCTCGGCGTCCGGAGGCCCGGCGGGCGCGCCCGAGCGCATCCCGGCATGGCGGCTCTTCCAGTCCACCCCGACCAGGATCGCGCGTTCCGGCGGCGTGTGAGGGCTGGCGATCTAGGCCTCCGGTGCTTCCGCGCCGGCGGATGCGCTGGAAGCCGACCCGCCAACGGCCGTGGCCTGCGCAGCCTGCGCATTGCTCGCGTAGGAGTGCGCGGTTTTCAGGGTCACCACCGTGGAGATGGCGTGCTTGAAGATGAGTTGTTCCTGGTTGTTGGTCTCCAAAACCAGGGAATACTTGTCGAAGCTTTTGATCCGGCCGGAAAGCTTCACCCCACTCATTAAATAGATGGTGAGGACAATTTTGTCTTTTCGCGCGTTGTTTAGAAAGCTGTCTTGAATGTTCTGCGCTGGTTTATCCATGGCTCCCCCTAACGATCTGGGGCCAAGCGGAAAACTCCGAATTGGCAACATTATTGTACACCGAACCGGGGGACCGACGTGGCGCAGCCTGGCGCGCGGGGTGCAGTTGCGCCCGCCCGAATCGCGTCCTGCTAGACTGATTCTTTCCGCATGAAGATCCTGATGGTGGCTTCCGAGGCGGCGCCCTTCGCCAAAACAGGCGGCTTGGCCGACGTGGTGGGATCGTTGCCGGCAGCATTGAAGGCCTTTGGCCACGAAGTCGCCGTCTTGTTGCCGCGCTACGCCAAGGTGGACCTGAAGTCCGCGCGGCGGGTCTATGACTCGCTGCCCATCTGGCTGCCGCCGCGCCGCTTCGATACGTCTCTTTACCTGATCGAGCGCGAAACGCCCTTCTATTTCCTGGACTGCCCGGTGCTGTTCGACAGGCCCGGTTTATATGGCGAAGGCGGCTTGGATTACCCGGATAACCACATCCGTTTCGCGGTGCTGGCGCAGGCGGCGCTGGCCTTCAGCCGGCGCGTGTGGCGGCCGGACATCCTGCACGGTCACGATTGGCAGGCCGGACTCGTGCCGGTCTACCTGCGCACCATGTTCGCGAACGACCCCACATTCCTCGCCATGCACAACCTGTTCACGGTTCACAACGTGGGATATCACGGGCTGTTTCCGGCGGCCGCGCTGGCGGATATCGGGCTCGCCGGAACCGAGGTGTTCCGTCCCGATGGGCTGGAGTTTTTCGGCAAGGTCTGCTACCTGAAAGGCGGGCTGAATTTCGCGGATGCGCTGAACACGGTCAGCCCCACTTATGCGCGTGAAATTCAGACTCCCGAATATGGCTTCGGGCTGGATGGCGTTTTGCGGGCGCGCAGCCAGGCGCTTTCCGGAATCCTGAACGGCGCGGATTACACGGAATGGAATCCGGAGACGGATGGTTTCATCGCGGCAAATTATTCGAGCGCCGACTTGAGTGGCAAGCGCGTATGCAAGGAAAGCCTGGTGAACGAGTTCGGCCTGCCGGCGGAAGCCATGGACGCGCCCCTGATCGGCATCGTTTCGCGGTTCACCAGCCAGAAGGGCGCCGACCTGATCGCGGAAGCCGCTTACGGCATCGTGGGGCAAGGTTACTATCTGGCCGCGCTGGGCGCCGGAGAGCCGCAGTACGAGGAACTGTTCCGCACGATGGCCGCGCGGCATCCCGGGCGCATCGCGCTGCGGGTGGGCTACGATAACGCGCTGGCGCACCGCATCGAGGCCGGCGCCGACCTGTTCCTGATGCCCAGCCGGTACGAGCCTTGCGGCTTGAACCAGATCTACAGCTTGAAATACGGCACGGTGCCGGTGGTGCGCGCGACCGGCGGGCTGGACGATACTATCGCGCCAGGAACTGGTTTCAAGTTCTGGGAATACTCCAGCGGCGCCATGCTGGGCGCTCTGCAGGCGGCGCGCGAGGCGTTCGCCGATCCGGAGGCCTGGCGGGCGATCATGCTGGCAGGCATGGCCAAGGACTTTTCGTGGAGCGTGTCCGCCGCGGAATACGGGGAGCTTTACCGGCGGTTGAGTGGCGCGTAGCCGGGCTACGCCCGGCGGCGACCGCAGGAGTGCGGTCGCGGCACGCTGAGAGCGTGCGCCACGTCAGGGTCGCAGAATGTCCAAACTCCAGACACGCGAGCTTCGCTCGCGGGAAGAGCCGGCTGAAAGCCGGCTGCGGGCAGAATTGCCCGCCCCACGGTGAAGGATAAGTAGAAACTCCAGAGCCGGGCTACGCCTGCGCCACGGCGGCGAAGTCAAGGCCGGCTGGCGACCGCCTTGCGATACTTGCCGATGTTTACCTCTTGCGCGGCCAGATCGCTGGAGAAGTTGTGGCCTCCCGAGCCGTCCGCGCGCGCCACGAAATACAGGTAATCCGTGTCCGCGGGGTGCAAGGCAGCCATGATCGAAGCCAGCCCCGGATTGGCAATCGGTCCCGGCGGCAGACCGGCGTGCCGATAGGTATTGTACGGGTTGTCGCTATCCAGGTCCGACCTGTGAATCGTGCCGCCATAGCTGCCATCGAGCACGGCCGCGTAGATGGTGGTCGGGTCGCAATCCAACCTCATCCCAAGCGCCAGGCGGCGCGCGAAGACCGATGCGATGATAGACCGCTCCGCCGCGAGTTTACCCTCTTTTTCCACCAGCGAGGCGAGCGTCACGGTGCGGTGCACGGAGGCATCCGTATGCAGGCCGTGCCAGACCGCGCGGAACCTGCCGGTCATCATCAGGCACAGGCCGTCCGGCGTGGCGCCGCGGCTCAGGCGGTAGGTATCCGGGAACAGATAGCCTTCGAGCGTGGGCGCGTCCGGGTCGAGATCGCGGATCGGGGTGGGATCGCGGGCCGCTTCGAGAAATCGCACCGCCGAAAACACATCCAGCTTCTCCACCGCCGCCGCGATATCGAACATGTTCTTGCCTTCCGGCACCACCAGTTCGTAATAGAAGATGTCGCCGCGGGCGATGCGGTCGTAAACATCCAGCACGGTGGCGTGCGCGGTGAAGCGGTACTCGCCGGCTTTCAGCTTCGCCCCGCGCCGGATGGCGCGCGCCATCAGGAAAGCCCACCAGTGGTGGATTACACCGGCGCTTTCGAGCTTGGCGGCCATCTCCCGGATGCCCGTGCCCCTGGGAAACTCGACGAAGGTTTCCTGGTTGAAGGCGCTGTACGGCGAGTTCAGGGTGATTCCCAGAAAGGCCACGGCAGCCAAGCAGCAGAGCAACAACAGCACCAGCCAGGTAAAGCGGGTCATAGGGAATCCAGGTAACTCTGGAGCAGGATGACGGCGGATAGCCGGTCGACGGCCCGCGCGCGTTTTTCGATGCTGATGCCGCTGGCGCGCAAGACGCGGGAAGCCTCCACGGTGGTCAGGCGCTCGTCCCACAGTTTCACTGGGCGTCCGGCCCGCTCGCTCAACTCGCCGGCGAATTCACGCACCCACCCGGACTGGCGGCCCTCCACGCCGCTCATGTGCATGGGGTTGCCAATCAGGATGAGGGCGGCGTCCCACTCTTCCACTTGGCGCGCGAGCTCGGCCAAATCGGCGCGCTTGGTGGTGCGCTCCAGATTGGGAAGCCCTTGCGCGGTAATGCCGAGTGGATCGCTGACGGCCATGCCGATGCGTTTCTTTCCCAGATCGAGGGCCAGGATACGGGATTTTTGGGGTGGCATTACGGGCAAACCAATTTCATTATAAACGCGGGCGTGGTAGATTCGAGTCAAGGTCTGGTCGCTTCGTGGCCATCTTGTCCAAGCCCCTGCTTGCCGCCGGGCAGGAAGTTCGCAGTTTCGCAAGCCCGCTCATTGCGCTGGGCGTAGTCATCGCCATTCTCTATTTCGGGCGGGTGTTCTTCATCACTTCGCTGGTGGCGGTGATGCTGGCTTTCATC
>Ga0302326_10031097_pt1 | contig 10669 bp, 2 predicted proteins | sample Palsa_T0_3_FD_202264 | JGI IMG/M metagenome (GOLD analysis project Ga0302326, IMG submission 202264) | Peat permafrost microbial communities from Stordalen Mire near Abisko, Sweden - Palsa_T0_3 | ecosystem: Environmental > Terrestrial > Soil > Palsa > Peat permafrost | place: Sweden: Abisko...
GACCAGGTTCGAGACCCCGCCGGCCGGTTCGAGCTTCGGGCTGTTTGCGGCGGCCACTTCACGCGTGGCCGAGGCGAGTTGCCCCGCGGCCAGCGCCGGGATGCGAACGATGGAGCCTTCGTATTGCTTTGAGTTGAAACCGCCTTGCCCGTTATCGGTATTGCCGGTGCCTTTTATATTCACGACGCGCAGAGATCCATCGTCCATCGCGGTGACCGAGGAAGGAAACCAGCCAGTGGGAATGGAGCCCGCAACCTTCCCGTGCTCGATGACCGCAATCGCGTTCGTGCCGGCGCAAGCAACGTAGATCGCGTCACCCTTGGTCGAAAACGCAACAGAAATCGGCTGACTGCCCGTGACGCCTTCCGGATAAGCCGGGATCTTAACTTCGGTTGCTTTGAGAGTAGCGGTGTTGACCAATGTGACCGAATCGGAATGTCCATTCGCCACGGCGAGCGTGGATTCGTCCGGACTGAGCGCGATTCCCGACGGCGCGCGGCCCACATTGATTTCGCGTGTAGCAAGAGTTTCCTCATCGATGACATTGACGGTCCCTGAAATCGTAGTCCCAGTGACGGGATCGGTCAACGCCTGCGATCCGCTGCTAGGAGCCGTCGTCTCAGAGGGCTTGGCAATTCGTCCAGCGCGGTTCGAAACATAAATCGACCGATGTTTCGCGGAATAGACGACGCCGAAAGGGGCGATCCCAACAGGGACTTCTTTGACCAACTTCCGCGTCTCCGCGTTAAAAACCGCAACACTATTGGACCGGCTCAGCGCTACATAAGCGCGCTTGCCGTCCGCGCTGAAGGCAATGCCGCAAGGCACCGCGTGATCGCCAAGAGCGATCTCTTTTCCAGCGCCGGGAACTCCGAGCGGCGAGACGGGCGTGACGAGAATGAAATCGCCGCCATTGCGGGCCGTTTCGCTGGACCAGATTTCGCTGGCATGCGGGCGGAAAGCGATCCCCGCGTAAGAACTGGATTTGGTTTGCGCCGCGCCCAAAGGCGTCGCCGCCTGGGCGTCGAAAATGTCGATGCCTCGGGTATTCAGAACGGCAAGAAAATGCTTGCTGGAATCGAGCGCCGAGTCGACAGGGCGCCCTTTCAGCACGGCCTGCTCTCCCCACGGTTTCAGCAGCTGATTGGTCGGCAGCACATAAAAGCCGGCCGGCTGGCGGCCAATATGCACCGTTGATTTAAGGATGGGAAACAACCCCGGCACTGCCGCCGCGGCAACTATAGCAATCAGAAAGAGTTTGGTGCGCACCATTATTTATACCCTTTTGAGCGAAGCCATTCGACCAGGGGACCGGGACGGTCCGATTGTAGCCCGTCCGCGCCGGCATCGATGGCGGCTTGCCAGCCTTCGGGGGTATCGGTTTTTCCCATAACGTCGGTATAAATCAAGGCTTTGGCGGCCTTCGCGACGGCAATGATTTCTGGTTTGAAGTCGGCGGCGCCAAAGGCGATTACCTTTGGATGCAATAAATCAACAAGCATTTTGACATGCTCGACGGAAGTTGATTCGGGCATCACTTTCAACGTCGGATTCAGATCCTGGATTTCTTTGCAAACGGTTGGTTTGCAATACATTACCACGCGATCCGTCGTGCCGATGTGGGCCACTAGATCGCGGGCGGACGCGTTTTTGATATCGACGTAGATTCCGATTTTTCCGCGGGCTAAGTCTAATGCTTGGTCGAAGGTAGGGATTCTGGTTCCGGCGTACTCGGGGCCTTTCTTAATCCCTGCGTCGAGTGCCTCGATTTGGTCGAAAGTCATTGAATCTACGCGGCCTTTTCCGTCGGTGCAGCGGTCGACGGTGGCATCGTGGCTCAGAACCAGTTTCCCGTCTGCCGTGGTTTGGACGTCCACTTCAATAAAATCAGCACCTACCCGGATCGCTTCTTGAAACGCGGGGAGCGTATTTTCGGGGCGCTGGAGATGCTCGCCACGGTGGGAAATTACCACTATGGATTGGGCTAAAAGCAGAATTGTATTCGTAAAACTGACCATATTTCGTCACATAAGGGCCTGTAGGAGGCCTTAAATGACCTTAAATCTTCGCATATGTAAAAACAAGTAGTTGGACGCAGAATCTGCCTGTGGGTCGGCAACTTCCGTCAATTGCTGAAACCCCACCTGTTGAATCTATGAGAGATACGGGTTGGAACTAGGATTGCAATTTCTTCCTGCGGCGGGAAGACAACCTGAGGAGAATACCATGCTGGGGTGGATGATTGTTTTCGGACTGATCTCGGTGGTGGGAACGTTGTCGGCGGTGACGGGTGCGACGGCTTCCGTTTCGATGAAAATTACCAGCTTGCTGTTCGCTTCTCTGTTCTTTCTGGGCCTGCTCACTTATGCAATGCGCGGCCGGGCTCGCTGAGGCGTCCTGGTGTGAGCCAGCATGAGTTCGAAGACACCCCATATCATCCTGGGCTTCTATTCCGCGAATGATGGCGATCCCAAGCGGGCTTTTGAGGCTGCGCGGTCGGCGGGCGCATCCGGCGTCCTGATCGAGGACGGAAGCGGCGAAGTTGGCGAAGTTAAGGACGCATTCAAAAAATTCGCCGGGTTGCGGCTGGATGGCGAAACCCTGGTGGTGGCGGCGGGCGGCGCCAACAATGTTGAAGCCATCGCGAAGGCGCTCGAAAGCACCGGTTCTCCGGCAATTTTTATTTTGCGCGAAGAGCCTCAGATCGCAGCGCCGGCGTCTCCTCGTGGATCCGTTCTTGAGCGGCTGAGCAAGAATGAAGTCGTGCTCGACGAGGTGCGGCATAACCTCGCCGAGGCGGCCCGGATGGATCGGGCGCTGACCGCGTCGGCGGAATGGCTGCTCGATAATTCCTACCTGGTAAGAACTCAGATTTCAGAAGTTCGCAAGCATCTGCCTCGCAATTTTCCCAAGACACCTTCGGCCAACGGTTTCGAGCGCGTGCTGGGGTTCGCCAGCCAACTGGTGACGGAGACGGACCACTCCGTCAATGAGAGCAATATCGCAGGGCATTTGGTGGAGTTTCAAAAAACGACCCCGCTGAGCACGGCGGAGCTGTGGTTTTTTCCGCTATTTCTGCGCATCGCTCTGATCGAGAAACTTGCCGACCTGGCGCGCGCCGTCAGCCGGGCGCAACAACTCCGGGAGGCGGCTTACCTGTGGGCCAACCGGTTGTCGACGAGCTCGCGATCCGCTCCTCAAGAGCTCCACCGGCTATTGAATCTGATGGACACGGAGCCGTTCGCGCTGGAGCCGTATTTTATTACGTCGCTCGCCGAACAGCTGCAGGACGAAGAGATGGCGCTGGCGCCGATGCGGGCCTGGATCCGCGAGCGCCTCAGCACGCCGATTACGGAGCTGGTGCGGAGCGAGCATACCCATGAGGCCGCGCAACTGGTTTCGGTGGCCAACGCCTTCGGAAGTTTGCGCGCGCTCTCGCGCATCGATTTCACCGAAATTTTTGAAGCGGTGAGCCTGGTCGAGAAGGAACTGCTGGCGGATCCGACGGGGATTTACGGGCAAAGCGATTTTTCGAGCCGCGATCAATGCCGGCGGGTTGTCGAGAGGATCTCACGCTACAGCAGCATGAGCGAGATCGCGGTGGCGCGAACGGCCGTCCGGCTGGCGACGGAAGCCGCGGACCCGCGCATGCGGACGGTGATGCAGTTTCTGCTGACGCCGGCGGTTACGCAGCTGGAAGAAGCGACGCAATCGCAGGTTCCGGTTCGCATCCGCATGATTCGCGGCCTGCGGAAAAACGCGACGTCAATTTATCTGGGCAGCTACATCCTGCTGACGGCATCGTTCCTGGCGCTGGCGCTGGTGGCGGCGTGGGAAGGCGGAGCGCACCGGAATGTGGTTCTGGTCATTTTAGGCGCTCTGTCGCTGTTCCCTCTGAGCGAGCTGGCGCAGCAGATTATCAATGCGCTGGTGATCTCGCTGCTGCCTCCGGACCAGCTTCCGAAACTTGATTTCAAAGCGGGGATTCCGCCGGAGGATACCACTCTGGTGATTGTGCCCATCATGCTGGCCGGCCGGGAAGTAGTGAATAAGGAGATCGAAAAAATCGAAGTGCGGTTTTTGGCGAATCGCGAATCGAACCTCTATTTCGGCCTGTTTTCGGACTTTTTGGATTCCCCGCACGCCTCGGCATCCGGCGACCAGGCGTTGCTGCAGGCGGCTCGCGACGGGATCCGGCGCTTGAATGAGCATTATCGCGAAGAGCGCTTCGTGCTGTTCCATCGCAACCGGATGTGGTCCGAGACGGAGCAAAAATGGATCGGCCGCGAACGGAAGCGCGGCAAGATAGAAGACCTGAACGCGTTTCTGAACGGCCAGGGAGCGCCGGGGATTCTGGCGGCCGGCAAGCTGCCGTCGATCCGCTATGTAATCACTCTGGATGCGGATACGCAGCTGCCGCCGGGGACCGCGCGGCGCATGGTGGAGACGATCGCGCATCCGTTGAATCAGGTGGAGATCGATGCGGCGACGCGCGCCAGGCGAAGGGGATTCAGCATCATCCAGCCGCGCGTAAGCATCGGGCTTCCGGGCGCGATTGCCACGCGGTTCACACGCATTTTTGCGAGCACTACGGGAACCGATCCCTATTGCCGCGCGGTCTCCGACGCGCAGCAGGATCTTTTTGGCGAAGGCATTTTTCACGGCAAAGCGATTTACGATGTGCGGGCGTTTCACGAGCTGCTGGATAAGCGCTTTCCCGCGGAGACTTTGCTGAGCCACGATCTGATTGAAGGCTCCTTTGTAGGCGTGGCGCTGGCGAGCGATATCGAGGTATTCGAAAACCTTCCTCTCGATTACGTCAGTTACTGCCAAAGGCAACACCGGTGGATCCGCGGCGACTGGCAGATTGCACCGTGGATTTTGGCCGAAGTTCCCACAGCGGACGGCAAGAAGACACGCAACATCCTTCCGCCGATCAGCCGCTGGCGCATTTTTGACAATTTACGGCGGAGCCTGGTGGCTCCGGCCTCGCTAATGCTGCTGCTGTTCGGCTGGCTGATGTCGCCCTCGCCCGGAGTATGGAGCCTGGTTCTTGGTGTCGCGATTTTGCTGCTGGCGCTGGCGCCTCTGCTGGACCATGCGGCACGCCGGCTGCAAGGATCGCTCGAAGGATGGCGAGGAGCGGCGGATGAGCTGATCCGCGCGCTGGTGATGATCGCGTTTCTGCCGCATCAGGCGTGGGTGTCGATGGACGCTATCGTCCGCGTGGCGTACCGGCGCCTGGTGAGCCGGCATCATCTTCTGGAGTGGCAGACGGCGGAAGCGGCGGGCTTGGACGCGCACCGGCACTTAAGCCGCACCATGCAGCAGATGATCGGCATCAGCGGATTCTCCCTGCTGATGATGATCGTGCTGCACGGACGCCGCGCGCTAGCGCCGACATTTATATTTCTGATGATGTGGGCGGTGTCGCCGCTGCTGATGTGGTGGCTGAACCGCTCCGCGCCGTTGTTCCGCCGCGAAAAGCCGGATACGCTGTACCTGCGGCGCATCGCGCGGAAGACGTGGCGGTTCTTTGACGATCTGCTGAATGACGAATCGAACTGGCTGCCTCCGGACAATTCGCAACTGGCGCTGCGGGTGGAGGTGGCGCAGCGAACGTCGCCCACCAACATCGGTTTCTGGCTGACCTCGGCGCTGGCGGCTACGGATCTGGGATATTTGACGGTCGATGATTTTTTAGACCGATGCACCCGCACGTTAACCACGCTGGAGCAGTTGGAGCGGTATGAGGGACATTTCCTCAACTGGTACGACACGCGGACGCGCCAGCCGCTGCTGCCGAAATATGTATCGACGGTCGACAGCGGGAACTTGCTCGCGTGTTTCTGGGTGCTGGCACGCGGGGGGGAAGATCTGCTGCATGCGCCGCTGCTGCCACGCGCCTGCACCAAGGGCATTGCCGATACGCTGGCGATGGTCCGCGAGGTGTGGGCCGGGGATCCGTCGATGCGGACGCCTTTACGGGCGCTGCGGCGGCTGCTGCACGGCAAGAACGACGGCCATCAAGTGATCGGCCAGCTGCGGCTGCTACAGGCTCCGCTGCAGCAGTTGAAGGATTCCAGGCGCTGGCAGGAGGAAGGCGAGGAGCGGTCCTATTGGGTGACGCACCTGGCGCGCGAGATCGGCGCATGGACGGCGATCGTGGATCGTTATCTCCGGTGGATGGAGACGTTGACGGCGCCTCCGGATTCCTTTCTCGACTCCTTGCGTCCCGACGCGTCCAGACTGCGAGGGCGCGCGCTGCGCACCGCGCCCACTTTGCTGAACCTGGCGGAAGGGGCTCCCGGTCCGGTGGAGGCGATTCTGGCATGGCGGGGAACGCCGGAGATTCGACCGGACATCGCCGCGTGGCTGGATCAACTGGCGGGGGAGTACCGGCAGGCGAAAGTGAACGCGGTGGAGACCGTGAAGCGGATGCGCAAGCTGGCCGACGAGGCGAACCGGTTCGCGGACGAGACGAAAATGGGTCTGCTGTACGACGGGAGCCGGCGTTTGTTCGGGGTGGGCTACGCGGTGGGCGGTCCGCTGGAATTCAATAGTCATTACGATCTGCTGGCGAGCGAATGCCGCCTGGCGAGCTTAGTGGCGATCGCCAAAGGCGAGGTTCCGGTGGAGCACTGGAACGCGATGGCTCGACCGCTGGCTGCGTCGCATGGCGGGCGCACTTTGCTTTCCTGGTCCGGCACGATGTTCGAATACTTGATGCCGCTGCTGTTCACGCGCAGCTATTCCAACTCGCTGCTGGATTACGCCTGCCGCGACGCGGTGGCGCAGCAGATCGCCTATGGGCGGGAGAAAGGCGTCCCGTGGGGCGTTTCGGAAGCGGCGTACAGCGCTTTGGACGCCAACCAGATTTATCAATACAAGGCCTTCGGCGTGCCGAACCTGGCGCTGAAGCCGGGCCTGGAAGACGATCTGGTGGTTTCGCCGTATTCGACGATGCTGGCGCTGACTGTCGATTCCGAAGCGGCACTCGACAATTTGCGGCGGCTGGCTACCTTCCATCTGGATGGGCCAATGGGATTTTACGAGTCCATCGATTTCAGCCGCGAAAACAGCAGGGATGGGAAGCCGGGGATCGTGATCTATACCTACATGGCGCACCATCAGGGCATGAGCCTGCTGGCGCTCGATGCGGCGCTCCATCACGATGCGATGCGGAACCGTTTTCACCGGGACGTTCGCATCCGCGCGGTGGAGTCGTTGTTATTCGAACGGATGCCGACGACTCCTTTGCCGGAAGAAGAGGCGCGGCCCAGCGTGATCCGACGGCGCACGGTGGCAAGCGACGAACTGCCGGAGCGGATATGGAAAGAAGATACTCCGTGTCCCCGGGTCCACCTTCAAGGGAACGGGCGTTACGCGCTGATGGTGACTGCCGCGGGGGGTGGATTCAGCAGGTCCAACGAATTCGACGTCAGCCGCTGGCGATCCGACAACGCGCGCGATTGCTGGGGAAATTTCGTGTACATTCGCGATCTGCGGTCGGCCGCCATCTGGTCCGCGTCGTATCAACCGATCGGTGGTCATCTGGGGACCAGCTGGGCTACATTTTCGGCGGATCGCGCGGAGTTTCACCGGACGGTGCTGGGCGTCGAATCGGTGATGGACGTAGCGATCGCGGCGGAAGATGAAGTGGAACTACGGCGTCTGACGGTCACCAATCGCACTTTGAGAAGGCGGCAGGTGGAGCTGACCAGCTATGTGGAACTGTCGCTATCGCCGCATCGGGCGGATCTGGCTCATCCCTTATTCGCGAAAATGTTCGTCGAGACGGAGGCGGCGAGCGAGGATACGCTGATCGCGCACCGGCGCAACCGGTCGCCCGAAGATCCTCCGCTGTGGGCGGCCCACTTCGTGCTCGGGGCGAGCAGCGGGATCCAGCATGAAACGGATCGAGCGCGTTTCCTGGGGCGAGGGAATAATGTGTCCTCGCCGGAGGGATTGCGGCAGCCGTTGAGCGGGTCGACGGGCGCGGTGCTGGATCCGATCTTCAGTTTGCGGTGCAGCCTCGATCTGGAGGCGCGCGACCGCGTGGAGATTACGTACATTACGCTGACGGCGTCGACGCGGGAGAATCTGTTGGCTCTGGTGGAGAAATATAAGCGTCCGGAATCGATTGCGAGGGCATTCCAGATGGCGTGGACCAGGGCGCAGCTGGAGTTTCGATACCTGGGAATCGATCCTTCGGCGGCGCATCGTTTTCAGGAGCTCGCCAGCCATTTGATTTATCCGAATGGACGGCTACGGCCGCCTTCGGACCGGCTGGCTCTGAACAAGCTGGGGCAATCGGCGCTGTGGGGATATGGAGTCTCGGGTGATTTGCCGATGCTGGTGGTCGCGATCGCCGATGCGCGCGGGATTCCTCTGCTGCGGGAGTTGCTGCTGGCGCACAACTATTGGCGGCTGCGCGGATTCCGTGTGGATCTGATCGTTTTCAATCAGGAAGTCGCGAATTACGAGCGGCCTCTGCGGACGCAGCTGCTGCGGCAGATCGAGGCGCACGAATCGAATATCGACAAGCCGGGCGGCGTGTTCCTGCGGGATTGGAATGCGATTCCGGAAGACCATCGCAATCTGTTCCTGGCGACGGCTTCGGTGGTGCTGAGCGGAGGGCGAGGCTCGCTGAAGCAGCAGCTATCGGGGGCCAGTGAACCGGCTCCATCGGCGGTGTTCGCGCGAACGGGAAGCGTGCTGGAGCAGGTGTCGCGGCCGCTGCCGTTTCTGGAACTGCCGTACTTCAACGGGATCGGCGGGTTCACGGCGGACGCCAAAGAATACGCGACGTATTTAAAACCGGGGAGCCATACGCCGTCGGCTTGGGTCAACGTGATGGCGAATCCGAATTTCGGGGCGCTGGTCAGCGAGAGCGGGCTCGGCTGCACGTGGTGCGGGAATAGCCAGGCGAATCGCTTGACGCCGTGGCACAACGATCCGGTGACGGATCCGCAATCGGAGGCGATTTATATTCGCGACGATGAAACCGGGGCGATCTGGACGCCGACTCCTTTGCCGGTGCGGGAAAATGACGCGTATCGCACGAGGCATGGGCAAGGGTACACGACGTTCGAGCATAACAGCCACGCCATCGGGCAGGAGCTGACGGTGTTTGTTCCGGCGGCGGATCCGGTTAAGGTGTATCGCTTGCGGCTGCGTAACGATGGGGAGCGAGCGAAGCGGCTGACCATTACGTATTTCGCCGAGTGGGTGCTGGGGCCGAGCCGTGAAGATCAGCAAATCCACGTTCAGACGTCGAGGGACGAGGCGTCGGGGGCGATCGTTGCGACGCAAACGTGGAGCGGAAGTTTCACGGGTCAGATTGCGTTCGCCGCGTCGAGTCCCAAGGCCGCCAGTTATTCCGCGGATCGGGTGCAGTTTCTGGGGCGAAACGGCTCGATTTCACAACCGTTCGCGTTGGGGCGGGTGCGGCTCGACAATCGCACGGGTGCGGGCCTGGATCCTGCCGCGGCGCTGCAGCTCTCGGTATCGATCGAGCCGCGGGAAGAAAAGGTCGTGACGTTTCTGCTGGGCGAGGTTTCGAATGTCGGCGCATTGCGGGAAGTGATTGCGCGCTACAACTCGGCGGAGCAGGTGGAGCAGTCGCTCGAGGAAACGCAACGGAAGTGGGACGATCGGCTCGGATCGATGCAGGTGAAGACTCCTCTGCTGTCGGTCGATTTCCTGGTGAACCGGTGGCTTCCCTATCAGGCGCTGAGCTGCCGGTTCTGGGGCCGCACGGCGATGCACCAATCGAGTGGGGCGTTCGGATATCGCGATCAGTTGCAGGACTGTCTCGCGTTCCTTTATTTCGAGCCGGCGCTCACCCGAGCGCATATTCTAGCGGCGGCGGGCAGGCAGTTCCTGGAAGGCGATGTCCAGCACTGGTGGCACGCGGAAACCGGGCTCGGTGTGCGCACGCGATGCTCGGACGACATGGGATGGCTTCCTTTTGTTGTCGCGCAGTATGTCGAGGTAACGGGGGACGCGGCGATTCTCGATGAACAGATCCCGTTTCTCGAGGCTCCGCTGCTGAAAGACGGCGAGATGGAGAGGATGTTCATTCCTCCGATTTCCGTGCAATCGGGGTCGCTTTTCGAACATTGCCAGCGCGCCTTGGAGCATTTGTGGAAATCGGGTCCTCACGGGCTGCCTCTGATGGGGACCGGCGATTGGAACGACGGCATGAATAACGTCGGGTCTGGGGGAAAGGGCGAGAGCGTCTGGCTCGGCTGGTTTGCCTGCACCACGGCGTCGCTGTTTGCGCGAGTCATTGAAGGGCGGGATGCGAATGCGGCCAAGATGCTGCGCGATCGTTCGAAGGAGTTGGCGGCGACCATCGAACGAACCTGTTGGGACGGCGATTGGTATATGCGCGCATTCTTCGACGACGGCACGCCGCTGGGATCGCATGTGGATGCCGAAGCCAAGATCGATTCCATCGCGCAATCGTGGGCGGTCCTGTCAGGCGCCGCGGACCCAGCGCATTCGCTTCAGGCGATGCAATCCTGCGAACGGATGCTGGTGAAGGAAAAGGAACGCCTGGTGCTGTTGTTCACGCCCGCTTTCGACCATTCGACGCCGCATCCTGGTTACATCATGGGCTATCCTTCGGGCGTTCGCGAAAATGGAGGCCAATATACCCACG
>Ga0302326_10031100_pt1 | contig 10668 bp, 11 predicted proteins | sample Palsa_T0_3_FD_202264 | JGI IMG/M metagenome (GOLD analysis project Ga0302326, IMG submission 202264) | Peat permafrost microbial communities from Stordalen Mire near Abisko, Sweden - Palsa_T0_3 | ecosystem: Environmental > Terrestrial > Soil > Palsa > Peat permafrost | place: Sweden: Abisko...
TTGCGCTTACAGTTGGCGGAATCATCACTGTCGCGCTGCAATCGCCGGCCGGTGCGATTGTCGATCGGCTGCGATCCAAGCGGTTGATACTAATCCTGGGCTGCGCCGTGCTCGCTGCCGGTGCTCTCTTGCTGAGCTTCACCGCTGCGCCGTGGGCCGTTTACACATCCCAAGTTCTCATCGGAGCTGCCGGACGTTCCTGGACCCGACTCTTGCCGCGATCACAATGGGGACTGTCGGCGTCGCTCTCTATGATCGTCAATTTGGCAGGAATCAAGCCTTCAATTCGGCGGGCAACGTCGCTGCTGCCTCTCTTGATCGCTGGCGTCAGTTATCACTTTGGAAATCGCGCCATCTTCATTACCGCAGCCGTGCTCACAATTCCTACAGTCATCGCAGTTATGGCCATCAGGCGCAACGAGATTGACTACGACCTCGCACGGGGCGGCGCCAAAGAAGTGGGCGGCCAGGAGACACCGGCTAGAGTTTCCGTCATAAAGACCCTGCTCGGAGATCGGGTGCTGCTGATGTTTCTTCTATGCGCGTTCTTCTTTCACTTTGCCAACGCAGCCATGCTGCCGCAGCTCGGGGAAATGCTCTCCCACGGCGTGCGAAAATCAGCGGCGCCTTTTATGTCTGCTTGCGTCATCGTCACCCAGGTCGTGATCATGTGCTCTGCCTCCGCCATTGGCCGGTATGCCAATCTGCATGGCCGCAAGCCGCTCCTGCTGGTGGGATTCGGCGTGCTCCCGATCCGCGCCGCACTCTATACCCTCACCCACAATCCCGGAATCCTCATTGCCATCCAGTTCCTCGATGGCGTCGCAAACGCAATCTTTGTCGTCGTCGCAATCCTCGTCGTCGCCGACCCCACGCGCGGCACGGGAAGATTCAACCTCGTCCAAGGAGGCTTGGCCACAGCCGTCGGCCTGGGCGCAGCCTTGAGCACTGCCTTCGGCGGAAAGCTGATCCAGCATTACAGCTATCGCGTCTCTTTTTTCTCACTCGGCGCCATCGCAGCACTCGCGTTCGTGCTCTTATGGACTGCGATACCGGAAACGCTGGTGGCCCGTAACCATCAGGATAAAAAAACTCCTGCTACACCATCTCCCGGGCAGGTCATCGCATGATCTCCACCCCGCTCGCACACATCGCCCTGCCACTGATCGTCGCCCTCAGCATCCTGCTGATGCTCCTGCGCCCGCGCGGCATCCCCGAGGTGTGGTGGATTTCTGCCGGCGCTCTGGCGCTGATCGGCTTGCGTCTGATCCCGTTGAAGCTCGCAGGCCAGGCCGTTGCCAAGGGGACCGACGTCTACTTGTTTCTCATCGGCATGATGCTGCTCAGCGAGTTGGCGCGTGAACAAGGCGTCTTCGACTGGGTCGCCTCAGCAGCCGTGCGTGGCGCGAAGGGTAGCTGCTCCCGCCTCTTCGTCATGGTCTATGCCGTTGGAACTCTGGTTACAATCTTCATGTCGAACGACGCCACCGCAGTCGTCCTGACCCCGGCCATCCTTGCCGCTGTCCGCAAGGCCAAGGTCACCCCGCTCCCCTATCTATTTGTCTGTGCACTCATCGCCAACGCCGCCAGCTTCGTCCTGCCAATTTCAAATCCCGCAAATCTGGTCGTCTTCCACACCGGCATGCCGCCACTGCCACGATGGCTGGCGGACTTCGGCGTGCCGTCGCTGCTTTCGATCGTCGTCACATTTGCCGTGATGCGCCTTTTCTTCCGCAAAGAACTCCGCAACCGCATCGACCACGAGGTCGAAGAAGCAAAACTGCGCGCACACGGCAAGCTGGTCCTCATAGGTCTTGCGCTGATGGTCGCCGTCCTGCTGACGGCATCCGCGATGAAGAAAGACCTTGGCCTGCCAACCTGCCTGGCCGCTCTGGTGATCACTGCCGTCGTCTCGATCACGTCGAAAAGCAATCCTCTGAAACTCGCTCGCGAGATTAGCTGGAGCACCTTGCTGCTTGTCGCAGGATTGTTTGTCCTGGTCGAAGCGGTCGAATCTCAGGGCGCCTTGCGCCTCACCCGGCAATGGCTCGGCTCGGCCGCAGCTCTGGGTCAGTACATCGGCTGCCTGGTGGTGGGCTTCGTCGTCGGCATCGCTAACAACATCGTCAACAATTTGCCGCTCGGGTTGATTGCCGGCAGCACCGTCCAATCCGCGCACATGCAAGGCCTGGTTGCCAACTCTGTGCTCATCGGCGTCGACCTCGGGCCCAACCTCTCGATCACTGGCTCTCTGGCAACGATTCTTTGGCTGCTCGCAGTTCGCAAAGATTCCGGCGCTGACGGCGGCCCGCCGCTGGACATCAGCTTCTGGAAATTTCTCAAAGTCGGCGTCATCGCCATGCCCACCGCGCTGCTCGCCGCGCTGGGTGGTGCCATGGCCATGAACATATTTTTTGGACACAACTGAAATCAAGAGGAGAACGTCATGAAAGCTGCATGGATCATTCCTTTCATCATCATCGGAGGCGTGTTGCAAAGCTGCGGCGCTGCCATGAACGGTCAACTCAATAAATACGTCGTCAATCCCTGGCTGGCGTCGGCCATTTCCTTTGCCCTCATCACGCTGTTCTTCGTCGGCGCGTCCATCATCCACCCCACTCCCTTGCCCACCGGGCAACAGTTGGGCGCCATGCCATGGTGGGCCGTCATCGGAGGCCTGGTTGGAGCCGTGCAGGTCTACGCCGGCTTGACCCTCGTCAACAAGATCGGCGCAGGGCTTTTCGTCGGCTTCACAGTCACCGCAGCGTTGATCACCTCCCTGGCCATCGACCATTTCGGATGGTTTCGTATGCAGCCCCATCCCCTGAACGCCGGCCGCATCATCGGAGGAATTTTATTGATCTCCGGCATCAGCCTGGTCGCAAAGTTTTAGGCGACGGCCCCGAGCGGCCCCAGCCCGTCCGCTCAAGGCGTCCGGGGACCCTTTTTCCCATTTTGGAAATTCGCGCGACGATATCCACAAAACGCGCCGTCAAGTAGCAAGCCCGCCAACCTCGAGCTCAAACCACTCTGCCCAAAGCAAATAAAAACTTCAAATTCCCGCAATAATACTGGCGATTTATGATTCAGCTCGATTTGACCAATGTTCCACGTGGAACAATTTCAGATCTGGGGCTTGCGCGCCACCAGGCAAATCGAAAATCCCGGCCACTTCAGCACCGACGAAACCGCCCCATCCAACAGCGGCGGCAAAGCCCGTAACGGCAGCGTCAACCCCCACGCAATCGGATGATTCACTCGCGCCATAACTCGCAAAAGCGCCGTAGTTTTCTGGCTCAAATATCCGCTGCAATAAGAAATTTCTTCCGCTTCTAATCCAGCTTGCGCGCATAACTCTCGCAGTCGATCTTCGCCGTAACCCTTGCGAACGTGGCCGCCATTTTCAATCGGCACAAACGGACCTAAATCGTCCTTCGTCATCGGACGATAGTTGATATTCGGGCTGGTCAGATAAATCGCGCCACCTGGTTTCAAGCACGCCGCCATATCTCGCATTAATTTTGCGTCGTCCAGAATGTGCTCGATATTTTCCGTGCAAACCAGCGCATCAAACTTGCCTCGGAAATCTTCCCGAGTATCCAGCTTGCGTACATCCAGCACGTCGAAGTGGGCGTCAACGTGGCAGATTTTTGCTCGCGATTGCGCGACATTTTGGTTGCGCTCATCCCAACTGACGCCGAAGGAATCAAAGCCCAGCTTGGCGGCGCCGATGGCAAACGCGCCGGTTCCGCAGCCCACGTCCAGCAGCTTTTTTCCTTTGGCCGGCTTCGGCAGGCGTTTTTTCAGCCACAGCCAGCGGTCCAGAACCAGCGTGTCCCCATGAATCAAGGTCGCGGGAAAACCTATCAGTCGAACAAGCGCAGATTTCATCGGTCCTGACTAGCCGGCACAACTTGGGCTGAAAAACTGCCTCAGGATATCACCCGGCTCTCTCGATCAAAACCTTACTTTGGTCACGCTGCGTCGCGCGAGACTAGAATCGAAGGTCGTGCGCACCAGCCTGTTTGACCTCTTCAAGATCGGTATCGGCCCCTCCAGCTCCCATACGGTTGGCCCCATGCGCGCTGCTTTGCGCTTTGCCGAATCACTGCGCGACGAATCTCTCGATCGCGTCCATCATGTTCGCGTTGATCTTTATGGATCGCTGGCGCTGACCGGGCACGGCCACGGCACCGACCGCGCGATTCAGTTAGGGCTGCTCGGCGAGCAGCCGGCGCAAGTGGACCCCGCCAGCATCGATGGCAAGCTCGCGCAAATTCGCTCGACGGAAATGTTGAACATCGCTGGGCAGCGCTCCATTCCATTTCACGAAGTGACGGACTTACTTTTTCATCGCGACATTATGTATCCGCCGCAATCTTCCGCTGCGGAAAATGAAAAATCTGCGCAGCACCCCAACGGCATGTCGTTCACCGGGTTCGATGACGCAGGAAATATTCTTCTCAGCCAGACTTACTATTCGATCGGTGGAGGCTTCATCGTCACCGCGGCGGAACTGGCCGCGACTCCACACGACACGCCGGCGCGGACGCAGAAGCTCCCGGTGCCTTATCCGTTTTCGAGCGCGGCTGAGCTATTAGCAACTGCGGCTGCACATAATCTGACCATCGCGGAACTGATGCTGGCCAATGAATCGGCTTTGAAGCAGAACGATCCCGCTGCGGTTCGCGCGAGCATTGCGACGATCTGGCAGGCGATGCAGGATTGCTGCAGCCGCGGCATGGTGACGGAAGGAATTCTTCCCGGCGGACTCAACGTTCGCCGGCGCGCGCCGCGACTGGCGGCGCGGCTTCGCGATAAAGCTTCGGCGGGACAGCCGGCCGATCCGCTGGCGCCGCTGGATTGGGTCAGCGTGTACGCGATGGCGGTGAATGAAGAGAACGCAGCGGGCGGCCGCGTCGTCACCGCGCCGACGAACGGAGCGGCCGGCGTCATTCCCGCTGTGCTTCACTACTACTTGAATTTTCTGGCGCCGTACGTTGAGCAGACCCGCGATCTTTTTCCGCAGGACGCCAGCAACCAGGACTCGCCGATGGCTGGCGTCGTGCGCTTTTTTCTGACTGCGGCTGCGATCGGCATCCTCTATAAGGAGAACGCTTCGATCTCGGGCGCCGAGGTTGGTTGCCAGGGCGAGGTCGGCGTCGCCTGCTCGATGGCGGCCGGCGGATTGGTGGCCGCGCTCAACGGCTCGAACAGCGAAGTCGAGCACGCTGCTGAAATTGCGATGGAACACAATCTCGGCATGACGTGCGATCCGATTGGCGGGCTGGTGCAGATTCCCTGCATCGAGCGCAACGCCATCGGCGCGGTGAAAGCGGTGCAGGCGTGCCGCATGGCGCAAGCCGAAACTGAAGGCCACAAAGTAACGCTCGATCAGGTCATCGAAACCATGTACCGCACCGGCCTCGACATGCAATCGCGCTACAAAGAAACTTCGCTGGCCGGACTCGCGCTGAATGTCATCGAGTGTTGAGGGCTGTAATTCATCCCATCATGTGCATGACTACCCAAGCCATGTAGATGGGAAAAACAACGATAATCCAAGCCCCGCAGAGCTTGAGAATACGCCCTCCTGACGCCTCTCCAGAACGATTCAGGCTCAGGAAGATGAAAGCGACAGCGAGGAGCAACGTTGAGCCCACCATCCACACAACATCACCGCGCCATCCGCCCACTGTACGGGATCCGAACAAGTGATCTGCCACTCCTGGACCGGCGTTGAATTTCCGATTCACTCCCGAAAACCACGGCACAAACGAGAGCACGAAGAGACAGACGTCGACTAACAAGATTGCATAGACGACGAGACGCAGCGCCCGCATCTAGCCCTTGTCTCCGGTCACTAACTCTGCGAGCGCGGCCATCTTTTCGTCGAGTGCTTTGACTGCGTCGTTGACGCGCGGGTCGCCTAATCGCGCCAGGGCTGATGACGGCAGATCGAATGCGACGCGACCGGCGCCGCTCTCCGGATCGGCGTAGACCAGCATTCGCACCGGGACATACAAGCCGACGTCGATGCTGTATCGGATCATGGTTTGGGCGAGCAGCGGATTGCCGAGAATGTATTGCGTGCCTCTGCCCTGCAGGCCGGCCTTGGCCATCCACGGGCCGTGCTCGACTTTTAGAAAGAGCATGAAGCCGCTCGAGCCTTCGAACTTCTTGACTCGCTCCTGGAACTCTTCGGCGGACTTGGACTCGCGAGTCACCTGCGACAAGGTGTCGCCCTCGACGTTGCCAATTGCTGCCTCGAATGCGGCCACCACTTCGGCGAAGGGGCGCTGGCTGACGTAGTCCCGATGAATCAATGTGTTCACATCTTGTTGCATATTCTCGTCCCCTCTAATCTCAGTACAGTTGAAGTTGATTTTCCGCGAAGCGGGCAGGCCTGGACGGCTAGTCCCGCTCGATGGCCATGGCTACTGAATTGCCGCCGCCTAAGCAGAGCGCCGCTACGCCCTTCTTTGCGCCGCTGCGTTCCATTTCATAGAGCAGCGTGACGAGGACGCGCGCGCCGCTGGCGCCGATGGGATGCCCGATGGCGACGGCTCCCCCGTTGACGTTTACTTTTTTCAGATGGAGGCCCAGCTCGCCGGTCACTCCGAGGGCCTGGACGCTGAAGGCCTCGTTCAACTCGTACAGGTCGACATCGTCCTTCGACCAGCCGGCTTTTTTCAGCAATTTTTGCACGCCGGTGACGGGCGCCATCATGACCCACTCCGGCGCGACGCCGCTGAAGGCCTGCGCGACGATGCGCGCCATCGGCTTCAGCCCGAGTTCTTTTGCCTTGCTGGCAGACATGACGACGACGGCCGCGGCGGCGTCATTGACGCCGGGCGCGTTGCCCGCGGTGACGGTGCCGTCCTTCTTGAATGCGGGTTTCAGCGCGCGCAGCGATTCGAGGCTGGTATCTTCGCGGACGCTCTCGTCCTGCTTGAATTGCGTGGCTGCGCCGCCCTTTTTCTTCGCGGGAATTTCGACCGGGACAATCTCGGCGTCAAACTTTCCGGCCTTCTGCGCGGCGACAGCTTTGCGATGGGAGTTGAGCGCGTACTCGTCCTGCTGCTCGCGGGTGATGTTGTATTTCTCCGCAACTTTTTCGCCGGTCATGCCCATGTGGAAGTCGTTGTAGATGTCCCACAGGCCGTCGTTGACCATGGAATCGACGACGACAGAGTTGCCCATGCGAAAACCTTTGCGACCTTGCGGCAGAAGATAGGGCGCGTTGGTCATCGACTCCATGCCGCCGGCGACAACAATTTCCGCGTTGCCGGTTTGGATGGCCTGCGCTGCGAGCGCGACGGCTTTCAATCCCGAGCCGCAGACTTTGTTGATGGTGAGCGCGCCGACGGACGGAGCGAGTCCTCCAAATATTGCGGCTTGTCGCGCAGGATTTTGTCCGAGGCCTGCGGGCAAAACGTTTCCCATGATGCATTCATCTACAACTTCCGGATTTAGTTTTGCGCGACGCACCACTTCTCTCACTACCAGCGCGCCGAGCTGCGTCGCCGAAAAATCTGACAGCGAGCCTTGAAATTTTCCGACCGCGGTGCGCGCTGCTGCAACGATGACAACCTCTTCCACGACATCCTCCTGCTAGAACAGACGAGTATACGTTCCCGCATGCATGTCACGCATCGCCTGTGTTCATGCGGCTTTGAGCGGCGCTGTAAAGTTTGCGAAAGTTGCGCGCGCACGATGCGCAGTTTGATCGAGATGATGCGCGATGTGCATTTGATATTTTGTGCGCGACTGAATCGATCTTCACTTGATGCGACGCGCAAAATTAGCGACGCGTTTTGCACGTCATGCACGGTCATGATTCGCTTGATACCCAGCATTTTTTTCTTGACATGACAATTGCGGAATTCTATACAAGCTCTAACTGCAACTTAACTGTTGCAGAAGCTGAAGGGAGAATAGACAACATGGCAACGAAAAAAGCAGCCAAGAAGGCGACCAAGAAGGCCACCAAGAAGGCAGCAAAAAAGAAGAAGTAGTTAACCATCACAAACCAAATGCAAAAAGGGGACGCACCTAGCGTCCCCTTTTTGTTGTGCGCGCGAGGCATCATACTTGAATCACGATGACGCGACGCCGCTGGATTGCCGACACCTGGACGGAGACGACTGCATCGCTGACGGGCGAGCAGGCGACACATTTGATCCGCGTGTTGCGTGCGCAGCAGGGGATGGAGTTTGATGTGGTCGCCGGGCCACGCGTGTTTCATGCGGTGATTGCGGGCATTGGCAGCGGTGGGGTCGAGCTGAAACTGCTGCGCGAAATTGATGCGACTGGCGCACTGCCGCTGACGCTGCTGCTGGCGGTGACGAAGTTTGATCGCTTTGAGTGGGCGCTGGAAAAAGTGACGGAGCTGGGGGCGGCGGAAATACTTCCGGTGCTGGCGCGGCGGACGGAAAAACATCTGGCGCAGGCGGCGGCAAATCGCGTGGAGCGGTGGCGGCGGATTGCGCGGGAGGCTGCGCAGCAATCGCGGCGGTCGGATGTGCCGACGATTCAGGATGCGCTGAGCTTGAAGCAGGCGCTGGGGCAGACTGCGTCGGCGGGGACGCTGAAATTATTGCTGACGGAGACGGAGCATCAGTACACGTTGCGGGCGGCGTTGGAGGCGAATCCGGATGCGACGGATTTTCGCGTTGCGATTGGGCCGGAGGGCGGATGGACGGCGGAGGAGTTGGCTGCGTTTGCGGCGGCGGCGTGGGCTCCCGTGACGCTGGGGCCGCGGATTTTGCGCGCCGAGACGGCCGCGATGACGGCGGCGGCTGTCTGCGGGGCGTGGTTGATTTAGTTGCCGGCAAATTTATTTCATGACTAGCTGAAAATTTCGCGCATCTTGGCGAGCAGTCCGCGGGAGTGCGGCTTGTTGTCGACGCTGAGAGTGTCGCCGAGTTGCTTCAGCAAATCTTTTTGCGCGCGCGAGAGCTTGGACGGCGTCTGCACCATGACCTGGACGAGGAGATCGCCTTTGCCATGGCCGTTCAGAACGGGGATGCCCTTGCCTTTGATGCGGAATGCCTTGCCGCTTTGCGTGCCTTCGGGGATTTTCAGGCGCGACTCGCCTTCTAATGTCGGGATGGAGAGTTCGGCGCCGAGGGCGAGCTGGACGAAGGAGACGGGCAGGACGCAGTGCAGGTTGTTGCCGTCGCGCTCGAAAAATTCGTGGTCCTTGACGGTGAGGACGACGAAGAAATCTCCGGGGGGGCCGCTGAATTTTCCGGCGTCACCTTCGCGCTGGTAGCGGATGCGGGTGCCGTCTTCGACGCCGGCGGGAACTGTGACGGGGACGGTGCGCTCCTGTTGGACGCGGCCTTCGCCGGAGCATTTTTTGCAGGGGTCGGTGACGAGGCTGCCGGTGCCGCCGCATTGCGGGCAGGTCCGCGAGATGGAGAAGAAGCCTTGCTGGAAGCGGACTTGTCCGCGGCCGCTGCAGTTGGGGCAGATGGGGGCCTGCTTGCCGCCGGCGACGCCGGAGCCGGTGCAGTCGACGCAGACTTCCATGCGACGGATTTTGACGTCGGTCTGCTTGCCGAACGCGGCCTCTTCGAATTCGAGGGTGAGGTTCATGCGGAGATCGCGGCCACGTTGGGCGCGGCTGGCGCGGCCGGTGCCGCCCATGTTGAACATCTCGCCGAAGAAGTCGCCGAAGATATCGTTCAGGTCGGGCATGCCGTTGCCGCCGCCGTTGGATGCGGCGACGCCGTCGTGGCCGTAGCGGTCGTAGGCGGCGCGCTTGTTGGCGTCGCTGAGGACCTGGTAGGCCTCGCTGCATTCCTTGAAACGGTCTTCGGCGGCGCTGTCACCCTGGTTGCGGTCGGGGTGATATTGCATGGCCAGCCGGCGGTAGGCGCTCTTGATCTCCTGATCATTGGAGTCGCGGGAGACGCCGAGCACTTCGTAATAATCAACTCTTGTCACGTTCCGAGCCACACTCACGCTTCCTGTTGTTTGTTGTTGTTTGCTACCCGTACCAGTGCCGGACGGAGCAGCTTTTCTTTCAGCTTGTAGCCGCGCCGGACTTCTTCCATGACCTGGTGATCGGGCACTTCTGTGGTCTCGATGGACCCCAGCGCCTCGTGAAACTGCGGATCAAATTGCTCTCCCACGGTTGCAATTGGCTGCACACCGAGGGCGCGCAGTGCGTCTTCCATTTGCCGGGCGATCAACTCCACGCCGGAGCGCAGCTGCTCGCCGGTGGACTTCGCGGCGAGGGCGAGATTCAGGTTATCGACCACGGGGAGTATCTGTTCGATGGCGCCGCTGACGGCAAAGTCGCGAAATTCTGCGCGTTCGCGGGCGTCGCGCTTCCGGGCGTTCTCAAATTCGGCCTGCAGGCGGGCCAGCCGGTCGAGCAGCTGGTCACGCTCCTGGACGACGCGGTCGTAGTCGGCGGTGTTCACCGTGTTGGCGAAGCTTTGCACGCCGTTGGCCTCGGCATCCAGCTCGCTGCGGACGCCGCCGCCGGCTGGATCGGACGAGGGGTCGGTATTTTGCGCGGTCTCTACCTCTGCGTTCCTGACACTTTCTGAAGCCTTCACCATATCCATCTCATTTCTGTTGGTTCTAAATTTGTTTTCTCGCGGGCGTCCCGATACGCAACTACATCAGGGGATCGGAGGGCCCCGGCGGCTG
>Ga0302326_10031101_pt1 | contig 10668 bp, 5 predicted proteins | sample Palsa_T0_3_FD_202264 | JGI IMG/M metagenome (GOLD analysis project Ga0302326, IMG submission 202264) | Peat permafrost microbial communities from Stordalen Mire near Abisko, Sweden - Palsa_T0_3 | ecosystem: Environmental > Terrestrial > Soil > Palsa > Peat permafrost | place: Sweden: Abisko...
GTGCCCAAGGCGAGACTCGAACTCGCATGCTGTTAAGGCACAGGCTTCTGAGACCTGCGTGTCTACCAATTCCACCACCTGGGCGTGCCGTCGGAAGGTGAGGATTACGCCCGGGCCTGCTGAGGCCGCAAGCAAATATCCCGAGTGCCGCCGGCGCTGCTACGAATCCGGACAATCTAGCGCAAAATTGCGGTAAGTGGCGCGCCCGGAGTCGGATCCGGAACGCAGCATGAAAAATGTTGGGCTACCAATCGGGACCGAGACTCCCGAAAAGGATTACTTATCGGGAGTCAGGGTACTGAAACGGACGATTTCCCAGGCAGGCTTTTTCGAGATTAGGAGGTTGAGGGCTGATTGACCGCCCTTGCCCGAAAGACATTCATTTGGCCTTCGCGAACACGGCGCCCGCCTTTTGAAGGATCGCAATCGCCCTCTTGGGCGAGCCTCGTGAAGCCGGCGAGTGGAACCGAGGTCCGGTATCGATCTCTCCCCCAGCCGCAAAAAATGCCCGAAAGAGAAGGTCCAGTGAGACCTCGGACTGCGCAGCCTCCAGCTTGGCGATTCTCGACTGGCTCGATCCCATTCGGCGGGCCAGGTCGATTTGCGAAAGCTTGCCGTCCACGCGGAGACGGCGCACCCGGCTCGCTATGGCAACGCGAAGTTCAACAAGTGCGCTTTCCTCAGGCGTCAGCCCAAGAAATTCGTCGACCGTACCGGATTTATATCCCGCGGCTTCTAATAGGCGTTTCTTGGGATCATTCATGTGTTTGATCGGTATAATTTAAGGCGACGTTCGTAGTTCCTAAGCGTGGATAGCGGGATCGCTCCTGTTTTCTTGTTCAGCACCCCGAGGATGACGACCGCGCCTGGGGCTAGATGATAGAAGATCCGCCATATATTGCCTTCGCCCGTGATTCGCAGCTCATGGCAGCGCGGTCCGATGGCTGGAAGCGCCCGCGAATGGGGCATTCCCAGGCTCTCTCCGCGCTGAAGTAATCGGAGAAGGAAGCCTGCCTCGACCCGTGCCCTCGATGAGAAAGGGGGTGTCTTGATTTCTCCATCCATCCAGCGAAGCGGCTTATCGGCATTCATGTGATATATGTCGTTTTTGGCATATGTCAATATCGACATATCCGATGCTCGGAGCTCGAATTGAGCTTCTGCGGATATCAAACATGTCTAATTTAGATACTTATTGCTGGCACATTCAACAGCTTCCTGCTGGATGTTCGGGGTGGGCGTAGCCAAGACAGGCAAGGGATCACAAAGGACCAGTGTCGGTCGGTTCATCGGCGTCTATATCGAGCTCACGCGGCTCGACCCATCCCTCGCTCCCAACAGCAAGCTCCGGCGGGAAATCACCGTTAAGGCCATCCTCAGGACCTGGGCCGACCTACCCTCCCGGGACGTTCGGGGGGTGAGGCCTGCCGATTGCCGGTCCTGGGCCGCCAGGGCCGCCACCGAAGGGACGGGATTTCTAGCCCCAAACGCAAAGACCGTCCGCAGGGGGATGTCCGTTTCGGCGCACAACAAGTGCGTCGACACGCTGAAGGCGATCTTCGAGATCGCCCGGGAGGAGGGCGTGTTGACCAAGAACCCCGCCTCGACCCTAACGAAACGACCGATGAGGCGAAAACGGCTCGACCTTCCCACATCGGTGCAGTTTGAGGCCGTCGTGAGGAGCGTCTCGACCACAAGGGCCCGGCGGTCGAAAGACTGCGCCGACATGGTGCGGTTCCTAGCCTACTCCGGGGCAAGGCTCAGGGAGGCCACCGCCCTCCGCTGGAGCGACTTCGATCCTGCAAGGAACCGGCTCACGATCGCCGGCACAAAGACGGCGTCCAGCGACCGGACTATCCCAATATTCCCACCGCTGGCAGCCCTGGTCGCCGAGATGCGGGCCCGTCGCGGAGCCGAGCCGGTGGATTCGCAGATTCTTCGCGTCAAGGATTGCCTCGTCTCCCTAAAATCGGCCTGCCGCAGGGTCGGCCTGAAGCCCCTCACCCACCACGACCTCCGGCACCTCTTCGCCACCAACTGCATCGAGTCCGGGGTCGACGTACCAACGGTTTCCCGATGGCTGGGGCATTCCGACGGCGGGGCACTGGCCATGAAGACCTACGGCCATCTGCGGCAGGAACACAGCGACATGCAGGCTAAAAAGGTGCGATTCTAAGGGTTGTCTATCGCATCAATCACCGTATTAGACCTTTCCCATGCTCCAGCACGGCCGCCACGCGATTGCCCTCCTAACGCTTTGCGCTGCGACCGCGGCGTTTGCCGCGGATGACCTGTCCCCGGAGCTCCAGGCGCTCCATCTCCAGGCGGAGCACGGGAACGCGATCGCACAGTACAACCTGGGCTTGGCCTACGCCTATGGCCGCGGAGTGGAGGCCGACCCCAGTGAAGCCTTTGTCTGGCTGACGCTCGCCTCCGAGCAGGGCAGCACGAGCAAGGAGCTTGATTCCCTTTCCGCGAAGTTGAGCCCGTCCGACCTCGCGGAGGCCCAAGCGCGTCTCGCCGTGGTCCGCTCGGCCCTCGGCATCGTGGCGCCTGTCGCCCTTGTCCCCCCGGGTTCGGCGCCGGTCGCCGCTCTTCCCACGGCCGCGCCAACGGAAGCGCCTCCACCCGTCGCGGTCCCGGCGCCGGTCGCGACGTCGGCATCCGCCTCCAGCACGACAACGGTTGTGGCCCCCTCGCCCACCCCTGCCCCGACCGCCGACCCGGAGATCGCCGGCCTCAAGGCGAAGGTTGCGCAGCTCCAGGACGCCTCCGACAAGCAGGTCCTCCTGAACCAGCAGATGAAGGCGCAGCTCGACGAGCGCGGAAAGGCGCTCCTCGAGGCCCTGACGCAGTTCTCGAACACCAAGAATCTCCTCGACGCCCAGGCGGCCTCGCGGGAGGCGGACCTCGCCAAGGCCCGCAAGGAGCTCGACGCCGCGAACGCCTCCGCCGAGACCCAGAAGGAGCAGGACTCCGCCCAGTTGGCCTCGATGCAGCAGGACCTGGCGAAACGCTCCGCCGATGCGGACGCCCTTTCCGCAAGGCTGGCCGCCGAGGACGCCAGCCTCAAGGCGGCCGGCGACACGGGCGCCAGGGCCCAGGCCCTCGCCGCGGAGCTCGACAAGGCCAAGGGCGACCTCGGGGCGGCCAACGCCCAGCTTGCGCAGGCCCAGAAGGACGCGGATGCGGCCAAGGCGGACAGCGCGACGCGGACCGCTTCGCTTCAGCAGGACCTGGCCAAACGCTCCTCCGATGCGGATGCGCTTTCTGTGAAGCTTTCGCAGGACGAGACGGCCCTCAGGGCCGCGGGCGACACGGGCGCGAAGGCCCAGGCCCTCGTGGCCGAGCTCGCGAAGTCGAACAGCGACCTTGCGGCCACGAGGGCCCAGCTTGCTGACACCCAGAAGAACGCAGACGACCTCTTTGCTAAGCTGGCCGCCGAGGATGCCGCGCTGAAGGCAGCCAGCGACACGGGCGCGAAGGCCCAGGCACTCGCGGACCAGCTCGCAGCCGCGCAGAGGGCCCTCGACGCGGCGAACCTGGCCTCCGCCAATTCGAAGAAGGAGGACGCCGCCTGGGCGGCGTCGCTCGAGAAGGAGGTCGACATGCGCACGGCGGCGGCGGCCGACCTCGCGGCAAAGCTCGCTGCGGACGAGTCGGCGCTCAAGGCGACGGGCGACGCGGGCGCGAAGGCCCAGGCGCTCGCCGGCGAGCTCGCCCAGACCAAGGCGGACCTTGACGCCGCCCGCGGCCAGCTCGCGGAGGCGCAGAAGGGCGTGGACCTCGCGAAGGCTGCTGCCGCGGCAACGACCGACTCCCTGGAGCACGAACTCGCCGCAAAGACCGCGGAATCCGCGGCGCTCTCCGCGAAGCTGGCCTCCGACGAGGCGGCGCAGCGGACCACGGGGGACTCCGCGGCGAAGGCGCAGTCCCTTGCCGACGAGCTTGCGACCACGCAGAAGGCCCTCGACGCCGCGAACCTCGCGGCCAGCGACGCCCGGAGCGACGCGGCCGGAAAGGCCGCCTCCCTCGCCCAGGACAAGGTCGCCCTCGACGCGATCAGGTTCCAGCTCGACGGGGCGATGGCCGAGCTCGCGGCCAAGAAGACCGAATTCGCGGGGCTGGTCGCCAACCTCGACGGGCAGCTCGCGCAGAGCAAGGCCGCCCAGGCCGACCTCAATGCCGAGATCGGCAGGGCCGCGGCCGAGGAGAAGGCTAAGGCGGCCTCGCGCATCGCCTCCCTTGAAAGCGACCTCGCGAACAAGACATCCGAGGCGGACGCGCTCTCGGTCAAGCTGGCGACGGACGAGGACGCCCTCAAGAGTGCGGGCGACTCGGGCGCAAAGGCTCAGGCCGCCGCAGCGGAGCTCGCCCAGGCAAAGGGCGAAATTTCCACGTTCAGCACCCAGCTCGCGCAGGCCAGGAGCGACCTGGCGGACTCCAACGCCCGTATCGCGGAGGCGGCGAAGAGCGCCGAAGAGTCGAAGACGGAATCCGACGCCAGCATCGCCTCGCTCAAGGCCGACCTCGCGAAGCGCTCGTCGGACTCGGACGCCCTTTCCTTGAAGCTCGCCGCGGACGAGACCGCGCTCAAGGGCGCCGGCGATGCCGGAACCCAGGCGCAGGCGCTCGCCACCCAGCTTGCCCAGGCCAAGAGCGACCTGGCGGCCTCCAAGGAGCAGCTTGCGGATGCCGCAAAGGGCGCGGAAGCGGCGAAGGCGGAGTCAGCTTCCCGCACTGCCTCGCTTGAGGCCGACCTCGCGAAGCGCTCATCGGATGCGGACGCCCTTTCCTCGAAGCTGGCCGCGGACGAATCGGCCCTGAAGGGCGCCGGCGATGCCGGCGCGCGGGCGCAGGAGCTCGCCGGCGAGCTCGACCGGGCGAAGGCCGACCTCGGAACCGCAAACGCGCAGCTCGCGGCGCTCTCGAAGAGCGCGGATGCCGCGAAATCCGGATCCGACGCCCGCATCGCCTCCCTCGAGTCCGACCTGGCGAAACGCTCCTCGGACGCCGAAGCCCTCTCCGCGAAGCTGGCCGCGGACGAGGAGGCCCTCAGGAATTCGGGCGACGCCGGGGCGAAGGCGCAGGCACTTGCAGCCCAGCTCGCCCAGGCCAAGAGCGACCTGGCCGCCGCGGGCGCCCAGGCCGACCAGGCGGCGAGGGACTCGGCCTCCGCGAAGGCCGATGCCTCCGCCCGGATCGCGTCGCTCGAGGCTGATCTCGCGAAGCGCTCGTCGGACGCCGACGCGCTCTCGGCGAGGCTCGCCGCGGACGAGACTGAGCTCAAGGGCGCCGGCGACGCGGGCGCCCGGGCCCAGGCCCTCGCCGGCCAGCTTGCCCAGGCGAAGGGCGACCTCGCGAGCGCAAACGCCCAGGTCGCCCAGTCGGCAGGGGCATTGGACTCGGCCAAGGCGGACGCGGACGCCCGGGAAGCGGCGTCCGCGCAGGCCGTTGCCAAGCTGACCTCGGAGAAGAAGGCTCTCGCGGACCAGCTTTCGAGCCTTCGGGAGGCCAACGCCGCCTCGCTTGCGGCGGCCGGCAAGAGCTCGGAATCCGAGGGCTCCAGGGCGCAGGCGCTGGCCGCCGAGCTTGAGCAGGCCAAGTCCGACCTGGAGGCCACGAGTTCCCGGCTTGCCGACGCCCAGAGGGGCGCCGACGCGGAACGCGCGGAAGCCGCGGCCGCAAGGGCCCAATTCGCCGCACGCGACGCGATCCGGTCGTCGGAGCTCAAGGCCGTGCACCAGGCCCTGGACGCCGCGGCTGTCGCCGCCGAGGAGGCAAGGAGGGGCGCCACCCAGGCTGCCTCGGCAAATTCTGACGCGGCAGCCAAGGCGCAGGCGGCCGAGCTTGACCAGACGAAGGCAGAACTTGCGGCCGCCGCAGGGGGAAAGAGCTCCTCGGACCAGCTGGTCGCCGAACTGACGGCCAAGCTGTACGACGCGCAGAAAAATGCCGCGCTCCTCCAGGCGGAGAACGCCGAGCTGCGCGGGCAGGTGCCGCTCAGGCCGGGCCAGGTGGCCGCGTCCCAGCCCGCCGCCGCGGCGCCCGCGGCCGCCCCCGCCCAGCGCACCCACACGGTGGTCGACGGCGACACGCTCTCGGGGATCGCGCTCCAATACTATGGGAGCGCCGGCCGGTGGCCGACGATCTACGAGGCGAACCGCGGCACCCTGCCCAACGAGAACACGCTCACGATCGGGACCGTCCTCGTGATCCCCTAGGCCCTCAGGCCGGCGGCTTCGGCAGGTAGTCGGCGATGTTGGGGAGCTCGTGGACGCGGCGCCCGCCGCTGCGCCGCTCGAAGTAGGGATCCTCCTCGGGCTTCATCTCGACGTCGTCGTCCTCATCCTCGTCTTCCTCGTCGGCCACGATCCATTCCTGCTCGTCGAAGACGTGGGACATCCTGCGCGCCACCGGGGCGAGGACGAGCGAGGGGTTCTTCACGCGGCCCGCCTTCACGAACTCGAAGAGGCAGGGGTAGAACTTGCCCGTGAACTTCTCCGTGAAGTCCCCCACCCACTTGTTGGGGATGCCCTCCCTGCGGTTCAGGAGCACGACGTCCGAGAAGTAGATGCAGGCCTCGAACCACGCGAAGAGCTTCGGGTTCTTCTCGACGAGCCCGCAGTCCACGACGCAGAGGACGAGCGCCATCTCCATGGCCCGGTCGCCCAGCCAAGTCTTCACGGCCTCGATCTGGTCCACCGGGTTGCGCCGGCCGTCCGACACGATGAACACGTGCGTGGAGCCCGGCGCAATCTCGGCCTCGAATGCGCCGTCGCCCGCCGAGCTCCAGCGGCCGACCCCCGGCAGCTTCCCGTCCATGGCATTGGCGCCCTCGGTGGCCGAGAGCAGGACGCACGGAGCGTCCCCGTCGGCAAGGCCGCCCTCGATCAGGTCGGCCAACACCTCCCGGCGCCCGGAGCCGGCCGCCCCGAGGACGAGATAGACGAGGGGTTGTCCATCCTCTGCGCTCAGAAATTGAACACCTTGTTCTGCGCGGCGTTGCGCATCCAGTGGTCCACGAGGACGAGCGCCGCCATCGCCTCCACGATCGGGACGGCCCGGGGAAGGACGCAGGGGTCGTGGCGGCCCTTCCCGGAGAGCTCCGCAGGCCTCCCGGAGACGTCCACGGTCCTCTGCGGCTTCATGATCGTGGCCGTGGGCTTGAAGCCCACGTTGAAGAAGATCTCCTCGCCGTCGCTGATCCCCCCCTGGATCCCGCCGGAGCGGTTGGTCTCAGTGCCGATCCGCCCCGCCTTCGGCACGTAGGCGTCGTTGTGCTCGGAGCCCCTGAGGAGCGTGCCCGCGAAGCCGCTGCCGATCTCGAAGCCCTTGGTCGCCGGAAGGGAGAGCATCGCCTTAGCCAGGTCGGCCTCCAGCCGGTCGAACACCGGCTCGCCGAGCCCTGCCGGGACGCCGCGGATGCGGCAGCGGATGATGCCGCCCACGGAGTCGCCATCGGAGCGCGCCTCCTCGATCCTGCGGATCATGGCCGCGGCCGTGGCCGGGTCAGGGCAGCGGACGGGCGTCGCGTCGACCTGGGCAAGCGTCGGGAAGTCCCCCTCGGCCCCCTCCGGGAGCACGATGTCGTGGATCCGCGTCACGTACGCCCGGATCTCGACCGGGCCCGCATGGGCGAGGATCTTCCTCGCCACGGCGCCCGCGGCCACGCGGCCGACGGTCTCGCGGGCCGAGCTGCGCCCGCCGCCGCGGTGGTCGCGGATCCCGTGCTTGGCGAGGAGCGTGAAATCGGCATGGGAGGGGCGCAGCTTCTCCCTCATCTCGTCGTAGGCCCCCGGGCGGGCGTCCTGGTTGCGCACGAGCATCGAGATCGGGGCGCCGGTCGTCCTCCCCTCGAACACCCCCGACAGGATCTCGACCACGTCGGCCTCCTTGCGGGGGGTCGTGATCGCGCTCTGGCCGGGCCTCCTTCGGTCGAGGTCGGGCTGGATGTCCGCCCCGGAGAGCGGCAGGCGCGCCGGGCACCCGTCGATGACCACGCCCACCGCGGCCCCGTGGCTTTCGCCCCAGGTGGATATGGTGAAGAGCTTTCCGAAGGTGTTGGGCATACCTTCGCCGCAACCTTGGGCTGCCCCCCCGGCCCCGCAAGCGGCAAATCTAGCCGCGCAAGGCAACATTCCCCGAGGGGAGGCGTCATATCACTACCTCATTTACAATCCGTCCGCTTTGCCCTCTTATCACCGCTCCCAATCTGCATGATATTGCGCCCCGCACGCTTGTGCCTAGTTGCCGGCCTAATGGGGGCCGCATCCTTCGTGGCCGGGCAGGCTCCAGCCTACGTGACGCAGAGGCCGGCGCCGCCCCTGCCGCTGGTCGTGCCCAGGCCGAACCCGGACATGGTGGATTCCTTCAAGCTCGGCGACGGCGACATCGACTCGGTCCTGGGCGCGCTTGAGATCTACACGGGCCGCACCGTCGTGCGCCCCGGCCAGCTGCCGACCGCGACCTATTCGCTCAAGATCTCGCGCCCGATCCCCAGGGCGGAGCTCGTGACGGCGCTGGAGACGCTCCTCGAGCTCAACGGGGTCTCCGTCTCGCCCATGGGGGACCGCTTCCTGAAGGTGACCGCGCTCGCGCAGGCCAAGAGCGAGGCGCCCGAGATGATCACGGGCTCGTCGCTCGACCTGCCCCAGAGCGGCAGGATCGTGACGAAGATCTTCGAGCTCAACTTCCTGCGGGTCTCGGAGTTCGTCCCCCAGATCCAGTCGTTCATGACGCCGGGGATCGGCGGCGGGATCGTCCAGCTCGAGAAGGCCAACGTGGCCCTCATCACCGACACCCTGGAGAACATCCAGAGGATCGAGCGCCTGCTCGACGAGGTCGACAAGCCGAGGGAGGACAGCCTGACGCCGAAGTTCTACCAGCTCCACAACGCGAAGGCGTCCGACCTCGTGACAAAGATCCACACGATGCTATCGGGACCCGCCCAGAACGTGCTCCGCTCGACGACCACCTACACGGCCGACGACCAGACGGGCCAGATCATCGTCATCGCGGACCCGCGCGAGTACCCGCTCTTTGACGCCCTGATCGCCAAGCTCGACATCAGCTCCGACCCCAACACCCGCAACGAGGTGATCTACCTGAAGCACGCGGACGCGAAGGACGTGTCGACGCTCCTCTCGCAGCTGATCTCGGGCCAGACCAGCGCCGCCCAGAAGAGCGGCGCCCAGACCGTGCGGACGCCGCAGATGCTGGCGACCTCGGCGCCGGGGCAGCTCCCGGTCGTGCAGCCGCTGGCGGCCGTCCCGGCCGGCGGCGACGTGCTCCTCAACACGGGCTCCACGGAATTCAGCAGCCTGGTGACGATCCAGCCCGACGAGCGCACCAACTCGGTCGTCGTCTCCGGGACGATCGGCGACATCCGCCTCATCAAGTCGATCGTGGAGAAGATCGACGTCCTCCTCGCCCAGGTGAGGATCGAGGTCGTGATCGCCGAGGTGACGCTCAGCGACACGAGCAATTCCGGGTTCAACTCGGCGTCGATCAGCGTCGGCCCGGCCCCGAACGGCGGGACCTCGATCACCAACCTCACGGCCTCGCTCGCGGGCCTCGGCCTCAGCCCCGCGGCCGCCGTCACGAACAGCGTCAACCCGATCAACATCATCGCCAACCTGTCGAGCCTCGGGGACATCTCCCACTCGAAGATCCTCCAGCAGACGACGGTCACGACGACGCACAACAAGCAGGCGATGATCACGGTGACCGACCAGCTGCCGGTCATCACGGGCTCGACCTCGGAGCCCCTCGCCTCGGGCACGACCGCGACCGCGTCCTTCGCCCAGTCGTCCACCGTCACGTACAAGGACATCGGCATCACGCTCAAGGTGACGCCGCTGATCGGCGACGACGGGAGCATCCAGCTCAACATCGACCAGACGGTCGACAACCAGGGGCCGTCCGTGACGATCGACGGCAACTCCCAGCCCTCCATCAACCACCGGGAGGCCACCTCCTTCATCAACGCCCAGAGCGACGAGCTGGTCCTCCTCGGCGGCTTCCAGAGCAGCACGAAGTCGCTCGACCGCCAGAAGGAGGGGATCCTCTTCGAGCTCCCGATCATCAGCAACCTGTTCGGCTACCGCACGAGCGACACGGAGCGCTCGGAGCTGCTCATCTTCCTGCGCCCCCACGTCCTCCTTGCCGGCGAGGGCACGGCGGACACGCACAGGGCCATCGAGGGGATGAGCAACAGGGACCAGCTGAACAAGTTCCTCCAGAACCCGAACCACGTTCCCAACGCCCAGCTGAGCCTGAAGGAAAAGATCGAATAGCCCCCGGGGCCCCCCATCCATGGTCACGGCACTGGACTTCCTGCCCGAGTCGATCGCCACGCGCCTCACCGAGGAGCAGCGCCAGGCGGTGCTCGAGGCGCCGCGCGGAGGCCGCCTCGCCGCCCTCGCCGCCGCCCTTGGGACCGGGGAGGACGAGCTCCTTCCGCGGCTCGCGGCCGCGGCGGGCCTCGACATAGCGACCAACCTGGAGACCGACCCGGGCGCCCGCGGGCTCCTGCCGGCTCGCCTCGTCCACGACTTCCAGATCATACCGATCCGCCTGGGCGCCGAGGGCGAGGCCGAGCCGGGCCCGTCGACGCCGCTCCACCTTGCCTCCGCCTGGCTGCCCGACCCCTCGATGGCCGACTGG
>Ga0302326_10031102_pt1 | contig 10668 bp, 7 predicted proteins | sample Palsa_T0_3_FD_202264 | JGI IMG/M metagenome (GOLD analysis project Ga0302326, IMG submission 202264) | Peat permafrost microbial communities from Stordalen Mire near Abisko, Sweden - Palsa_T0_3 | ecosystem: Environmental > Terrestrial > Soil > Palsa > Peat permafrost | place: Sweden: Abisko...
TGCTCTCGGCGATGCGCTACGAATTCGGAGGACATCTGGAGAAGCCGGCGACTGGCGATGCGGGCAACGCCAGCAAAGAGAAACGATGATGAGCGCGTTCGAGAGCGACGCGCTGGTTTTCTTCGGCGCCACCGGGGATCTCGCCTACAAAAAGATCTTCCCGTCGCTGCAGGCGATGATCAAGCACGGCACCTTGAACGTGCCGGTCATCGGCGTTGCCAAGAACGGGTGGACGCTCGAGCAGCTGCAGGCGAGAGCCCGAGACAGCCTCGAGAAGCATGGAGGCCTTGACCCCGCGGCGTTCGGCAAGCTGATGCAGCTGCTGCGCTACATCGATGGTGATTATGCCGAGCCCGCAACCTTCCAGGCCTTGAGAAAGGCGCTGGGCGATGCCAGCCGTCCGGCTCACTATCTCGCGATCCCGCCGCTTCTGTTCGGCGGGGTCGTGGAACGATTGGCTCAGGCAGGCTGCGCGCCACCGGGAGCGCGGGTCGTGGTCGAGAAGCCTTTCGGCCACGACCTGGATTCCGCGCGGGCGCTCAACCGAATCCTGCTGGGTACTTTCGACGAGGACCGCATCTTTCGCATCGACCATTACCTCGGCAAGCGGCCGGTGCACAACATGCTCAATTTCCGCTTCACCAACGCCTTCCTCCAGCCGTTCTGGAATCGTGAGCACCTCGAGAGCGTGCAGATCACCATGGCGGAGGATTTCGGTGTCGAGGGTCGCGGTGCCTTCTACGACCAGACCGGGACGATCCGGGATGTTGTGCAGAATCATCTGTTCCAGGTACTGGCGAATCTCGCCATGGAGCCGCCTGCGCGGACGGATAGCGAATCGGTGCGCGATGAAAAGGTCAAGGTGCTGAAATCCATGCCCTCGGTTGAGGTGCAAGCCGTGGTACGTGGCCAGTTCCGCGGCTATCGCAACGAGCCGGGTGTCGCGGCCAATTCGCAGGTGGAAACCTTCGCCGCGATGCGCCTTGCGATCGACAGCTGGCGCTGGCAGGGCGTGCCCTTCTTCATCCGCTCGGGCAAGTCGCTCAAGGCGACGTGCACCGAAATCGTCGTGCGTCTGCGTCGCCCACCGTCGGTCTTTGCAGGAGTCCCCGCAGCGAATTACGTGCGCTTTCGCATCAGTCCGGACAACGAGACTGCGATAGGCGTCAATGTCATGGATGCCGAGGAAAAAGGCAATCAGATCGCAGAGTTGCTGGCTCACCGCGTCCCGGGCCTCAATGAGAGGGATGCATACGAGCGGGTACTGAGCGATGCGCTCGCGGGCGATCGCACGCTGTTTGCGCGCGAAGACTACGTCGAGGAGGCCTGGCGTATCGTCGATCCCGTACTCAAGGCGGGTACCCCGGTCTACCCCTACGAGCCAGGCACCTGGGGCCCGAAAGAAGTCGCCAATGTCACGCCGGCGGGCGGTTGGTTCGAGCCAGTAATGGTGCCTGCGTAGGTGAATGCGATCGCGGTTGCCGCGGTCGAACCCGGAGCGAGCTTTCCACTCGGCGCTTCGCTCGTCGCGAACGGCGTGAATTTCAGTGTGTTCTCCAAGCATGCGACTGCCGTGCAGCTGCTTTTCTTCGACGGCGTAGACGACGCTCGTCCTTCGCGAGTGATCGATCTCGATCCGCACACCCACCGGACCTATCACTATTGGCATGCCTTCGTGCCGGGCATCGAGGCCGGCCAGCTCTACGGTTATCGTGCGCACGGCCCATTCTCACCGGAACGGGGTATGCGTTTCGATGCGCAGAAGGTACTGATGGATCCCTATGCGAAGTGCATCGCAAGGCCGGCGCGCGCGAGTCGCGCCGCCGCGAGTTTGCCGGGCGACAACGTTGCAGCCGCGGTGAAGAGCGTGGTGGCCGATCCCGGCGCCTACGACTGGGAGAACGACCGGTCCCCCCGCACGCCATTCAGCAAAACCGTGATTTATGAGCTGCACATCGGCAATTTCACCCGCCATCCGAACTCAGGCGTCAAAGCAGATCGGCGCGGGACTTTTGCGGGGCTCATCGAAAAGATTCCCTATCTGAAGGACCTCGGCGTGAGTGCGGTCGAGCTCTTGCCCGTGTTCGCCTTCGATACGGAGTCTGCACCGCCGGGACGCAGGAACGTTTGGGGCTATCAGCCGCTCGCGCTCTTGGCGCCGCACCCGGGCTACAGCTCGCGGCTCGATCCGCTCGGAGCCCTCGATGAGTTCCGCGACATGGTAAAGGCCCTGCATCGGGCAGGGATCGAGGTCATTCTCGATGTGGTGTACAACCATACCGCCGAGGGCGGCGCCGATGGCCCGACTTTGAGCCTGCGCGGTCTGGCCAACGAGACTTACTACATCCTCGACGCGAATGACGGCCGGTACGCCGATTACAGCGGTACAGGCAATTCTCTGAACGCCAACGAGTCGATCGTGCGCCGCCTCATTCTCGACAGCCTGCGCTACTGGGTGGACGAGATGCACGTGGATGGGTTTCGTTTCGATCTGGCCGCTGTGCTGTCACGGGATGAACACGGGCGCTTGATCGCGTCCCCTCCGGTGCTGCTGGACATCGAGTCCGACCCCGTGCTCGCCAACGTCAAGCTGATCGCGGAAGCGTGGGACGCGGTGGGTCTCAACCAAGTCGGGCACTTCCCCGGCGACGCGTGGAAGGAGTGGAACGGCTCGTTTCGCGACGATGTGCGCCGATTCCTCAAGGGCGACGATCAGACAGTACATCGCCTCGCGTGCCGCCTCATCGGCAGTCCGGACATCTATGGCGGGCAGAATCGTGAGCCTGAACAGAGCATCAATTTCGTGACGTGTCACGATGGTTTCACGCTGAATGACCTGGTTTCCTATAACGAAAAGCACAATCAGGCGAACGGCGAGGACAACCGCGACGGAAGCAATGTGAATCACAGTTGGAACTGTGGCGCCGAGGGACCGGCGCAAGACGCCGAGATCGAGCGACTGCGCAACCGGCAAGTCAAGAATTTCCTGGTGCTGACGCTGCTCGCGACCGGCACCCCGATGCTGCTCATGGGCGATGAGGTCCGGCGAAGTCAGCGGGGCAATAACAATGCGTACTGCCTCGATGGTGAAACCACCTGGTTCGACTGGTCCGCAGTCGAGCGGCATGCGGAAATTCATCGATTCGTGCGGCAGCTGGTCACCTTCCGTACGGCGCGCACGCTCCCGCTGGAGCGCTATGACAAGACGTTGAACGAGCTCATCGCACTTCACCCCGTTGAATGGCACGGCGTCACGTTGGGCGAGCCGGACTGGCGAGACACATCCCACAGCCTCGCGGCCACGATTCATCTCGAAACCGACGGAGTCGTTCTGCATCTGATGATCAACGCCTTCTGGGAAGCTCTCGCATTTGCGATTCCGCCGCTCAAACAGAGCCACATCTCGTGGCGGTGCTGTGTAAATACCTTTCGCGATTCGCCGTATGACAACTGCGCCTGGGAGGAGGCGGTAGCGGTTCAGGCAGAGACATTCACAGTAGGACCACGCTCAATCGTGGTTCTTGTCACGAAATGCGGCCACGAGGCTTAGGTATTCGCGAAGGCGGAAACATTCGCAAAGGCGGGAAACTCACCGATGGCTCAGCGCTGTTGCACCGCAATGCACAAGATCGAATTCCCTCAAATGACTGGAATATTTGCCGCGAATCCCCTAAGGGTGTAGAAATCTTAAAAACAACAAGCAAATCATTTCTAACTTATAAAAACTTCTTTGGGGAGAAAAACGATGAAAAGACTACTCAGTGTTCTTTTCGGCTTGCTCGTTCTAGTCGGATTCACGCCGTCTCAATTGCAAGCCGCAGACAGTGGTTTATCGGCGATTCCCGGCAGCGCCCGGCCGACGGTCGATGCCGACACGGGCGAACTCAGCAGCCCACAAATGACGGTCGATGTGGTCCTGGCACCGAGCAATCAGTCGGAGCTGTCCAGCCTATTGGCAAATCTCTATGACTCGAAGAGCGCGAGCTACCATCAATGGCTGGGGACGGGAGAGTTCAACTCGCGTTTTGCCCCAAGCAATGCACAGATCGCCGCGGTCACCGAGTATCTGCGGGCAAGCGGGTTGGAAGTGGAACAATCTTCCTCTGTGTTTGTCGTGCGCGCTAGCGGAACGAGCAGCGCGGTAGCAGCGGCATTCAAGACCACGCTGCGCACGTACCGCAATCGAAAGGGGATCGCTTACTTTTCAAACGCTGCGGCGGTTCAGATGCCGGCGAGTGTGGCCGCGGGTGTTCTCGGCGTCGTCGGTCTTACGAATACCGTGCGCCCTCAATCTCAGCTGCACAGGCAATCTCCGGACGCGTTCGGTATGAAAAAGGCGCCGCCGACTCCAAGCTGCGAGACGGCCTACGTAACCACCGCCCAGCTTTTCGCGCTGGTCAACGACGGCACGGGATTTGCCTACGGTTATGGGGGCGGACCCGGATGCAACGGCCTGACGCCGTCGCAGGCCAATTCGTTCTATGGCGCGCCGAAGCTGGGCGCGATTGGCAGGGGAGCCGGCGTCAACCTGGCGGTGTTCGAGCTTTCCGCCTATCAACACTCCGATATCGAGACCTGGGCACATTTCTTCTACGGCGCGCCCTATACACCGCCGCTCGTGGACATCACCGTGGATGGCGGTCCGCTCAGCCCCATCTGCCCGGCGGGTGATACCTGTCCCCCATCCTTCAATGGGTACTCCGGCGACATCGAGGTCGACGCCGACATCGAGATGCAGCTCGCGATAGCACCGAACGCACGGAATATCCTCGTCTACAACGCTCCGAACGATTTCACCGGGCAAACCGAGCTGGATGAGTACACGCGGATCGCCAATGACAACAGGGCCGATGTCGTCAGCTCGAGCTGGGATGAATGCGAGAATGACGTGACCGCTGCCTACGTCCAAGCCGAGAACCTGGTCTTCGAACAGATGGCGCTTCAAGGACAGAGCGTGTTCAGTTCCTCCGGCGACACCGGCGCTTTCGAGTGCATCAGGAGCGATGGAACAACCATCGTCAACGTTCTCGACCCCTCGAGCCAACCATGGGTCACGAGCGTCGGTGGTACTTCCTTCGAATCGGACAATCCAGGCACGAACCCGAATCCAAGCTACCCGGCCGGAGTGGAGAGCGTGTGGAATGTCGACAACCTGTGTAATGCGAGCGCGGATGAAGGTAATTTCCCAGGGTCCTTCTGGTGCGGCGAAACCGGTGCAGCAGGCGGCGGCAACAGTCAATTCTGGGGCCGGCCGGTCTACCAGTTCGGCCCGGGCATCACCAATCCTTACACGACGTATGGTAACGGCACGACGCAATGCGTGCTGGCCGGCAAAGGAAGGCCTTGCCGGGAGGTTCCGGACATCTCCGCCAACGCCGACCCCTACACGGGCTACGCTGAATACTGCACCGGCGACTCGTCCACCCCCTTCAGCGTTTGTGGCACCTTCAGCGGATCACAAACTCCTCCCGGATGGTTCGCCATCGGCGGCACCAGCCTATCGTCGCCGTTCTGGTCGGCCATCATCGCGGACCACGATGGCTTGTGGCGTGGCCGGATCGGCAACGCCAACCCGCTGCTCTATGCGCTGTATAACCTGGACTATCACGGTTATTTCAATGACATCACCGGAATCGGGCAAAAAACCAACAACAACGGTTTATTCCCAAGCACGCCCGGATACGATATGGCCACGGGCATCGGAACGCCGAAGATGAACGCCCTGATCACTCTTGTTCCGGAGAGGTGACGGTCGACAATTGACGCTGGCGTCGACTGACGCCAGCGTCGTCGCGCGATGTGGTCTTGCCGCGACGCTGATGCTCGCGCTTGTGTCGAGCGGCCAGGGTGGTGGGTCGAGCGAAGCGGATAATCGCTCGAATGCGGCGAGCGGTCTTTCGGGAAAGGTCATCGCCGGATACCAAGGTTGGTTCGGCTGTCCCGGCGATTTCGCAGGAAATACCTCTTGGATCCATTGGTTTAGCGGCAACGTTCCCGACGCAGCGCACCTGCGAGTGGAATTGCTACCCGATATGACGGAGTATCCACCCGACTCGCTCTGTGAAACCGATCTTAGGCGCCCGGACGGCCGGCGCATTTCGCTGTATTCGGCGCAATACTTCGGCGCGGTCGATCTGCACTTTCGATGGATGGCCGAACACGGAATCGACGGAGCCGCGGTACAGCGTTTCATCGTCAACACCACGCAGCCTCAGGCACGCGCGCGCGCCGATCATCTACTCGCCAACGAGGTTGCAGCGGCTGAGCATCATGGGCGGGTTTTTTATGTGACCTATGATGTCTCCGGCGGCAATTCCGCGACGGTGACGCAAGATATCGAGCGCGACTGGCGCCATTTGACGGCCGATCTGCACGTCACGGCGGGCTCTCAATATCTTCATGAGCATGGGAAGCCCGTGCTGGAACTATGGGGATTTGGGTTTCTCGACCGACCGGGTAGTCCGAAGGAAGTATCCGAACTGCAAGAGCACCTCAAGGGGGGCCGGGATACTCTTGAAGCAGTCACGCTGATTGGCGGCGTTCCACCCGAATGGCGTACCTTGGAAGGCTCCTCAAAACGGGAGCGTGCCTGGGCGGCGGTATACCGCCAATTCGACATTCTGAGCCCGTGGTCTACGGGCCGTTACCATGATGTGAGCGGCGCGGCAGAATTCGTCGCGCGGCGCGTCATCCCTGATCTTGAAGAAACCCACCGCCTGGGCATTGGCTATCTGCCGGTAGTCTTCCCCGGCTTTTCGTGGTCCAACCTGTCGCGCTTGGACCATGGCCGTACGGCCCCTGCCAATCAAATCCCCCGCGATTGCGGCCGGTTGGAATGGAGCACGATTCGGCAGTTGTTGGCAGCTCACGTCAATATGCTCTATGTGGCCATGTTCGACGAGGTGGACGAGGGCACGGCGGTGTTCAAGTTGGAGTCACACGCGGCCAACTTGCCTGTGGGAGCCGCGATGCTTTCTCTCGAGGCCGACGGTTGTACCGTTCCACCGGACCACTACTTGGATCTGACGGGTGCTGCGGGTCCGCTGATGCGAAGCGGTCACCCCGCTCGCGATCGTTAGGGCTGGCGGCCATCAGCCCACCCATTCCCGTCGATCGATAGGGGTCCAATAGGGGCAGCTGCTTCACACTTTCGGTAAATAACTGCCCACAAGCGGCTGATTTATGGCGAAATATTGGGAGGTCTACGGAGGGTTGATCCATGTTCGACAAGATCGCTCGCAGTTGGTCGCTCGCCGGCCAGTGTTGGGATGTGCTCAAGGAAGACCCGGCGCTGCTAGTGTTTCCACTGCTATCCTCGGCAGCCCTGTTGGTCCTGCTCGGCTCCTTTGCGATGCCGGTGTTCGCGCTGTACCACAGCCTGCAACCTGTCTCGATGGCTGGTAACACCACGCACACCAACCGGCTGCTGTTCTACATCACGATGTACGGGTTCTACGTCGTCAGCTATACGGTGATGATGTTCTTCAATTCGGCACTGATCAGCGTGGCGCTCAAGCGACTCGACGGCGAGTCGGCCAGCGTCGGTGACGGGCTGCGGATGGCGTTCGCCAACCTACCCGCCATTGTTGGTTACGCCATCATCGCGGCTACGGTGGGCGCCATTCTGCGTGCGATCGAGGAGAGGGTAGGGTTCGTCGGCCGTATCGTGATCGCCATCATCGGTGCGGGCTGGACGCTGGCGACGGCGATGGTGCTGCCGGTACTGATAGAAGAGAGCGTCGGCCCGGTCGAAGCAATCTCGCGCAGCTTCGAGCTTCTGAGGCGCAACTGGGGGGAAAATCTGATCGGCAACGGCGGTATCAATTTGGGAGTGGCTGTCGTGGCGATTCCCGTCGTCGGACTCGCCGCGCTCCTGGTGTGTACCGCGGAATCGACACATGCGTTCGGAACGATCGCCCTGGCGATGATATTTTTCGTGCTCGCGATGGTCATCGTCGGCCTCGTGAGCACGACGCTGCATGCCATTTACACGGCGGCGTTGTATCGCTATGCGACGGGCAGCAAAGAGAACGCGGGGATCGACGGAGACTTGCTGGCGAGTGCGTTCTGGCAGAAGTAGCTGCGCTGTTTAGGCCCTGCAAACTGGGGGCCCATGATTTGGCACATCGGATCGTTCTGGCGCCGATGACCCGGACCAGGGCCGATTATGCCACCCTCGCACCCACCGAACAAACGGCGCTTTACTATGCGCAACGCGCTTCACCGGGCGGCCTGCTGATCACCGAGGCCACGCACATCTCACCCGAAGCAACGCCGGTCTGGACGATCTACTCGGCTGTTCGCGAGGGTGGCGGACATGTACCGGGCATCTGGACCAATATCCAAACGCAAGGTTGGCGCGAAGTGGTGGACGCCGTGCATGACCAGCGCGCGCTGATCTCCTGCCAGCTGTTGCATGCCGGCCGGGTGGCGCAGCCGGGAATCGGCGATCATCCGATAGTGCGGGGTACCGGAGCACAGCTGCCGTCAGTATCCTCTTCGGCCACGGCCCTGTGTCCGGGGCAAGAGGGCGGTGACTATAGTTGGGACCTGCCGGCGGTGGAACCCCGGGCGCTGGAAACCGATGAGATCGCGCGCGTGATCGATGACTATCGTCGTGCCGCGAGAAATGCCGTTCTGGCAGGGTTCGACTTTGTCGAGGTGCACGCTGCGCACGGCTATCTGGTCGAACAGTTTCTCTGCGACGGCATCAACCGGCGGACAGATCGTTATGGCGGTTCGATCGAGAATCGCTGCCGATTCCTGTTCGAGGTCATCGCCGCGCTGGTCCACGACCTGGGGCCTGGCCGAGTCGGTGTGCGCCTGTCGCCGACTTCAATCGATCCGGCGACGGGCAAGCTCTACCAGATGTATTTCGGTGCATTCTCTTCGGATGCCGAGCAGTTGTATGAGCATGCGGTGGCCGGACTCAATGACTTTCCGCTCTCCTATCTGATGCTGACCGAGCCCCGTGTCGGCGCGCTCTCGCTGGCGCCCGAGGCCGATGGCTCGCAGACCCAGCCGCTGCGCAATGCACGGTTTCGCAAGATTTACCGCGGCATGCTGATCGGCGCCGGCGGATTCACGCCAAGGACGGCGGAAGCTGCGGTGGCAGACGGCATCTATGACTTGGTCGCCTTTGGGCGGTGGTTTCTCGCCAACCCTGATCTGCCCGGTCGCCTGCTGGCCGGCACCCCGCTGAACGTCTACGACCGCAAGACGTTTTATGGCGCAGGGGCCGAGGGCTATACCGATTATCCGAACTTCTCGCAGACAGGTGCGGGACGTTCGGGCAAATACCCGCTGATCGACCAGTCGCAGATCGGCACCTCACTGAAAGGTGCCAGGAACAAGCACGCCACTCGATAATTTGAGCAGCTTCTGGCAGCATCGGTTCGATAGCCTCGAAGGCATACTCAAAGGAATGGACCCATGACATCTCTTCCGAATGCCGAGACCGCCTCAGCGAACATCACCCAGCGGATTCAAGATCTGGGGGACTGGCGGGGAGAGACCCTCGCTCATGTCCGCCAGCTCATCCACGATGCCGACCCTGACATCCAGGAGGAGTGGAAATGGAGGGGAGTCCCCGTTTGGTCCCATGACGGCATCGTCTGCACAGGGGAATCGTACAAGCAGGTGGTGAAGCTCACCTTCGCTCGCGGAGCCGCCATCAAGGATCCGAAGAAGCTTTTCAATTCCAGTCTGGAAGGGAACACGCGGCGTGCGATCGACCTCCGTGAAGGGGAGAAGATCAATGAAGCTGCCTTCAAGCAACTCATCCGCGCCGCGGTGGCCGCCAACTCCGCAGCGCGCGCTCAACGGGCGGCCAAGAAGAAGTAAGCACAGATCTACGTACGCTTAATCACCACGACATGAAATATAGAACTCTAAGCATCGTGACGGTTGTGCTCTTTGCCACCTGCGTATCCGCAGTCATCGGTCATGCGGCCGATGATCAGCACGATGCGGTCAAGCGCATTGCGGATATGGCGATCCAGCCGGTGATGAGGAAGTACGATATCCCCGGAATGGCGGTCGGCATCACCGTCTGGGGAAAGGCTTACGTATTCGACTATGGCGTAGCCTCCAAGGAAAACCGGAAGCCTGTAACGAAGGGCACCCTCTTTGAAGTAGGATCCATTAGCAAGACATTCACGGCGACGCTGGCATCCTATGCGCAGGTCAACGGCCAACTCTCTTTATCCGACAAAACCAGCAAGTACTTACCCTCCCTGCGGGGCAGTAAGTTCGGTGATGTGAGTCTCCTTAATTTGGGTACGCATACGCCGGGAGGTCTCCCACTGCAGGTGCCTGAAAATATCAATGACAATAATCAACTGATGAAGTATTTCGAGCAGTGGCGGCCTGCCTATGCGCCAGGCGCATACAGAACCTACTCGAATCCCAGCATCGGAATGCTTGGCTTGATAACGGCAAAAAGCATGAATCAGGACTTTGCCGCGCTGCTGGAAAATCTCCTGTTTCCCATGCTGGGTATGAAGAGCAGTTTTATCAATATTCCGGAAGCTAAATTGGCTGACTATGCCCAGGGCTACACCAAGGACGACGCGCCGATCAGAATGACCGCCGGGGTCCTGTCCTCCGAGACTTACGGGGTCAGAACTACCGCCGCCGACATGATTCGCTTCATGGAAGCCAATATGA
>Ga0302326_10031103_pt1 | contig 10668 bp, 8 predicted proteins | sample Palsa_T0_3_FD_202264 | JGI IMG/M metagenome (GOLD analysis project Ga0302326, IMG submission 202264) | Peat permafrost microbial communities from Stordalen Mire near Abisko, Sweden - Palsa_T0_3 | ecosystem: Environmental > Terrestrial > Soil > Palsa > Peat permafrost | place: Sweden: Abisko...
GAGGAATCCAATCACCGGCATGGTCGTTTCTTTGGCCGGCTGCTGCGCGCGGGCGGCGAGCGACCAGGCGAGCGAGGCACCACCGAGACCGGCTACGAACCTTCGCCTTCCGATGTCGATCGCCATCGAGCCCCCGCTATTCGCGCAACTCTCCGTCCAAGAAGAACGCGCGCAACTCATTATACGTCTCTTCCGGCGCTTCTTCCGAAAGATAATGCCCGCACGGCAGCGCCTTGGCGCCGCGGATGTCGGCTGCGTAACGCGCCCAGATTTCAGCCGGGTCCGGTTTGGAATTGCGGCCGACGCCGCCGGTCGCACCCCACAGCAGCAGCACCGGGCAGGCGATCTTGCGCCCGGCTTCGAAGTCTTTCGTGTCCATGTCGAAATCGACGGTAGCGCAGGCGCGGTAATCTTCGCACATGGCGTGAACGGTCGCCGGGTTGCGCATGTAGCGCTTGTATTCGGCGATCGCCGCCGGATCGAAGAAGCTCAAGCCCTGCTTGGTCTTGGCGAGCTTCTTCTCGATGAAGAAGTCCGGGTCGGCGCTCATCAGGTGCTCGGGGAAATCGTAGGGCTGGATCATGAAAAACCAGTGCCAGGAAAACGTGCCCCAAGCCTTGGTAACGTTGTTGAACAGATGATGCTGCGGGATGATGTCGAGGATGGCCGCGCGGGCAACCTTGTCCGCATGATCGAGGCACATGCGGTGGACCACGCGCGCCCCGCGATCGTGGCCGGCGGCGTAGAAGCGCTCATGCCCGAGCGCCGCCATCACCTCGATCTGGTCCTGCGCCATGGTGCGGAACGAATAGCCCGAATGATCGGCGCCGCCGGGCGGCTTTTCGGAATCGCCGTAGCCGCGCAGGTCGGTGGCGACCACGGTGAAATCTTGCGCGAGCCGCGGCGCGAATTTGTGCCACGACAGATGGCTGAACGGATTGCCGTGCAGCAGCAGAAGCGGCGGTCCCTTGCCGCCATGCACGGTGACGATGCGGGCGCCGCTCGTTTTGATCTCGGTGCGGGTAAAACCTTCGAAAAACATCGTCAGCCGCCCTTACGCTTATCAAGCCCAAGCTCGTTCCACCGCGCCATGACGGCGTCGATGTCGGCTTGCGCCGGCCGCACCGTCGGCGGAAAACGCGCGCCGCCAAGATCGGGGTCGGGGTCGTAGTCGAGATTCATGGTGGCGTCGATCAGCACGCGGTTCCATTTGCCGGTGCCGTACAGATTGATGTTGCGGTCGCGCCGCCGGATCGACGGATCGAGCACGAAACCGAACGTCGAGGGCATGATGATAATATCGTCCTCGCCGGCATTGACGCGGTAGGCGACGGCCCAGTCGACGGCGGCGTAATCGTGAATGTCGATGTCGTCGTCGACCACGGTGACGTGTTTGTAGCGCACGTGCCCCGCCGATGAGCCCCACAGCGCATTGGCGACTTGCTTGGCCTGGTTGCGGTAGCTCTGCTTGATCTGCACGAAGGTGTTCACGCCGGCATGCACCGGCGGGCACCACACGTCGGTGACGCCAGGCACGCCGGCGCGGTCGAGCACGTTCCAGGCGCTGGCCGCGCGCATGATCGAGGAGCACACGCCGTTCTCCGAGTAGCTGCCGGGCATCGAGCCTTCGATCGTGCCGCGCAGGATCGGGTCGGTGCGATGGGTGATGCAGGTCACGCGGATGGCCGGCTTCGGCGATTTGTCGCCGGCGAAATAGCCGGTGACTTCGGCGAATGGCCCTTCCATGACGTAGGTTTCGGGATCAAGCCCGAGATAGCCTTCGATCACGATCTCGGCGCTCGCCGGCACGTGCAGGTCGACGGTCTCGCATTTGACCAGATCGACCGGTTCACCGCGAATCGCGCCCATGACGTCGTATTCGCAAAGATCCTTGGGCACCGGCGAGCCGGCGACAAAGCCGAGCGCGGGCTCCCAGCCGATGGCGACCGCGACCGGCATTTCCTTGTGGCCGGCCTGCTGCCACGCCGTCATGTGATGGCCGATATGCTGGGCGCGCGACATCAGGATCGGAATCTGGTTCTTGCCTCCCACCATGCCGCGATAGATGCCGACATTCATGATTCCGGTATTCGGATCTTTGCTGACGATGCCGCCATAGGTGAGGATGTAACGGCCGCCGTCGCCGCGGTTCCATTGCGGTGCCGGAAATTCGGCAAGATCGACGTCGTCGCCTTTGACGATGTTCTCCTTGACCGGACCGGTCTTGACCACGTTGGGGGCGATGCCGCGCGTGAGCACGGTGCGGCCGAGCTTGACCAGTTCGCGCGGATGCGTGTCGGGGGAAAGCCCGAGCATCATGGCGACGCGCCGGTAGCTCGACAGGCCGCCGGAAAAAATCTGCCGGCAGCGGGCATTGGCGCCGTAATCGCGGATATTTTTGAACAAAAGCGCCGATCCCGTGCTCGGTCCCTGCGCCAGCCGCGCGATGGTGCCAAGCTCGATATTCCAATCGACCTCGGCGTCGATCTTGTGCAGCTCGCCGGCGCCGTCGAGCGCCTTCATCCAGCCGCGCAGGTCGCCGTAGGCAACCGGCTTTCGTTCTGAGATCATGGATTGTCCCGGTGGGCTTAACGGCCTGTTTTTGCGCTGTCGCGGCGTGTTCTGTCAATTCACCCCTAAGCGATCGCCCGGGAGCGAGATCGACAATCATGCGCAAGCGCCGTCTTACTGCTGCAGCCGCGGTTTTCCTTCTGGGCAGCCATGCCTTTCTAGGCAGTCCCGCGCTCGCCGCCGGCCGGCAGGACGGCGCGCGATGCCGGGGCAACGATGCCGCGCTCGCGATTGCGTCGTGCAGCCGCATCATTTCCGATCAGGACGAAACCGCGGAACATCGCGCCGACGCGTATCTGCGCAGGGCGGAAGCATACCTCAATCGCGGCGATATCGATCCCGCCATCGCTGACGACAGCGAAGCGGTCAAGCTTGAGCCGCAAAATATCGCCGCCTATGTCGGCGCGGCGCTCGCCTATTTCCGCAAGGGCGATCGCGACCGGGCGATCATAGATTTTGCCATCGCCGATCGATTGGATCGCAAAACAGCCGACGGGATCGCGGCGGCAAATCCAGCGCTCGCGCAGATTGCCGCGCTTGCGCGCGGTTCGCCGCCAGCGTCTGCCGCGGCGAACGGTGAGCCGAAGGCCGGCCCGTTTTGCCCGACGCGCGAGACCGCGCGCCAGGGATTCGTGCTGGTCGACCAGCAAACGCGGCGCAAACAGCAGGTTGACCCCTCGAATGGCGATGTGGCGACCAACGAGTATTTCGTCGGCGGCGAGCGCGCGCTGACGGCCACTTATTACAAGGGATTGCTGATCCTGTTCGCTTCGTTCCTCGAGAGTTACATCAACCTTTATGACGTCGATTTTACGCGGCTCGAGGATTATCAGGTCGGCCAGAAAACGCTCTATCACGCCTCGAACGTGACGCTGGATGGCAAGGTCAGAAATGTCACGGTTGATCGGCTGGTCGCCGCGCGGGAAAGACTGGCTATCGGCGAATGCGCATTCGATACAGTCGTCCTCGAATCGCGGACACTATTTCCAGACGGCACGAAAACTCTCGCGCGCTCCAACTTCAGCCCGACACTGAGGATGAGTCTCCGCTTGATCGCCACGACCGACGGCTCGCAGCCCTACGAGATAAGCTATAGCCGGATCGAGCCTTTGAGGCCGCCGATCGACTCTCCGCGTTAGGCAGCGCCTTAAACCCAGCGGCCGGAACCCCGATCCGTGTGCGGCGTTGTTGCAAGCCCATAACGGCTGCCTCGATCTAGGGACACCTCAAATGAACACTCAATCGAACAAGAGCATACTGGTGACGGCTTTGATGGCCGCATCGTTGGCCCTGGTGGGAGCCTGCGCGACTTTCTCGGGCGCCTGCGCGCAGAGCGCCAATTCTTCTTCTCATGCAGGGGGCGCCGCTCCCGCTGCTTCGGCGCCGCCGTCGGCAATTCAAAGTGCTCCCTCAACGGCACCGACCCTCAACCCGCCGGCTTCGTCCACGACGGTGCAACAGTCGCCTGAGACTCCGGTTTCCCCGTCGCTGCCAGGTTCGGCATCCCCGCGGTAAGCCGACAAATCAAATCATTCCAAGCGCGTCACCACGGCGAGCCGCTTGATCCTCTGATCGAGGTAGGCGCGCAGGAATGCCTCGTAGTCCTTAAACGACACGCAGCCGTTCGAATCGCCGTTCGGGCCGAGCATGAAACTGTGCGCGAGGAAGCCCGAGCGGCCGAAGACTTTGCCCTCGTCCTCGGGGATCAGCCGCAGCGCGCGCACGCCGTGGAACGGCTCCTCGCGCAGCTCGAGATCGTAGACATTGGGCGGCGTGACGCCGCGATTTCTTTCGTCGGCATGGCGCGGATCGTCGAGCAGGCTGCCGAGGCCCGAATGCGCTTCGAGCGCGGTGCCGTCGGGCATGTAAACGACATGCGCGGAAATGTCATAGACCGCGGTGTCCCGCTCGTAACGGCCGGCCGCAACGCTTCTGCCGGCGGCGAGACCGCCGTCATTGGGCGCGGCATAAGCGAGCGTCAGCGGCGAAGGCTTGCCGAAAAGCTTTTCGAAAATGCCCGGCGCGTCGGCCGGCTTGTTTGCGGCAGCGCGGTCGGCCTGCGCGCGATCGCGCAGCGACGCCGTGCGGAGTTGCGGCGGCGGCGCCGTCGATGCTGCGCTTTGCGCGATCCGGTCATTGCTCGCCGGCGGCGCCGGAATTCTCTGCGTGGCCCGGACCGTCGATGGGGACGGCGCCGGTTGCCTGTCCGCCTGGAGTGCTGCGCTCTTTGCAAAGGTTCCCGGCGCGGCGCCCAGATAGCGGGGATCAAACAGCGCGACGGTGGCGTTCGGCGCAGCGGGCGGAACGGGCTTTGCTACCGCGAGCTTGTCGCCACGGTTGTCGGCAAGATCGAGCTTGTCGCCGCGGGTATTGGCAACCTCAACGAAATCGGCGTCGCCGCCAGCAAGATTGACGCAAAGCGTCCAGCCGCACGCCAGCGCGACGCACGCGAGAGCAGCGCCGCCCAACAGCCGTTGCGGGCGCGCGTTCCGCGACGAATATCGGTGAGCGTATTCCCCGAAGAAATAACGCCACTCGGTGCCGAAACTCATTCCCCTCGATTCCAGACTGGATGCCGCTTCCCCACGGACTCGGCGGCCACGCGATCCTTCGTTCGAGCACGATCAAGACCGGTGGCACGTCGAAATAGAAAAGCCGGAAAGGTCCCCCCGTCGTCGACACTTGGCGTGAAGCCCTGTCACGCCAAGCTTTGCCGCAGACTTGTTGCCGCAGACTTGCGGAGTCATTGAGGCAGCTTTTCGTTAAATGCCGATTAAGCGCGCGACGATGGAACCGGCGCCAGCGCGCAATCCGGCGGACCGCGAAGAACAAGATTAAGCTTCGCGGCGAAATTGGAGCGGCCGGAAGGCGGATTTTTGCTAACGGACGAACTTGTAGCGAAACCGCTCGCCATCCGCCTCGACGAGGCCGGTGGTCGGATGGGGAAAATGGATCGGCAGCACGAACCTGCCGGTTCCGGCGATCTCGCCGAGAAATTTTCGGCGGGAGCGCGCCGCCTCCTTGGCATCCCAATCGAAAATCGTCGACCAGTCCGGCTCGCGGCACTGCAGGGCGTGATGCATCAGATCGCCGATGACGACGGCGTGCTGGCCGCGGGAGCGGATATTGACGCAGCAATGGCAGGGCGAATGGCCCGGCGTCGGCGTCAGCGTGAACGTATCGTCGAGCTGATAGTCGTCGTCGACCAGAAGCGCCTGGCCCGCAGCGACGACCGGTTCGCAATTATAGCCCCACACATTGCCGCCGCCGCCGGGCCGATTGCCGCCGCGCCTGAATTCCTCTTCCCAGGCGGCATATTCGCGCTTGTGAAATATGTATTTGGCCTTCGGGAAAGTCGGCACCCACTTGCCGTCGCGCAGCACCGTGTTCCAGCCGGTATGGTCGATGTGCAGGTGCGTGCAGAACACGTAATCGACGTCCTCAAAGCGCAGGCCGGCCGCCTTGAAGCCGTCGAGCCACGGCTGCTTCGGATAATCCATCGGCGGCGGATAGCCCTTGTCCTCGCCGGTGCAGGTGTCGATCAGGACCGTGTGCCTGGGTGTGCGCACGATATAGGTCTGATAGGTGATCACCATCTTGCCCGACGCCGGATCGAACACTTCGCGGTCGAGCCCGGCGAGATGGCGCTTGCCGATCTCGGGATTATAGGCGGGGAACATTTCCTCGGGCTTCCGCCACGGCCCGTCACGTTCGATGATGCTGGTGATGGTGACGTCGCCGATCGTGAGCTGTTTCATTCTGCCTATCCCCGACTGTTTGCCCGACTGTTTGCTCGACTGTTTGACCGAAAATCCTTCCGAGGGAAGCGCGATTTCGGTAACGAGGCCGCGCAGGAGCGTGTCGTTGGCAAAGCCTCTTGCCACAATTCCATAGCCCATTAATAGGGCAAGACGGTTAATCATCCCATTGGACAAATTGCGAAGCGCCTTTAGTATTCCTTTGGAGGCTTGGGCTTGGCGCAATAAGAACTGGGGTTGGGGCAACAAGAACAATGAAAGTCTTGCAGCTTGTCTGCATCATAATTGCCGTCGTGATTCCGTATCCGTTTTACGGGCCTGAGCCCTTGCTCGAAGGTCCCGAGGAAGCCGCCGTCGATTCCGCGCCCGCCCCCGATACCGCGCAAAAAGACCAGGCCAGGGTGGAGCAGGAGCAGGCCGCGCCGGCGGACGATGCCGCCGATGTGACGCCGCCAAAGCAGAACCTCGCCTATCTCGCTTATTATGCTTATTCGGAAGTTCCCCCGGACACCAAACCGGCGGATACGATTTTGGCTTCGCTGCGCGATATCTCGATTGGAACGCCCATCGACGAGATCAAACTTGCGTCCGAAGCTCTCGGCCTCGATCTCAGCTTCATGAAAGCCGTCGCCAAAATCGAATCCGACTTCGATCCCAAGCAGCGCACCGGCTCGTATATTGGCCTATTCCAGCTCAGCCATTACGAATTCGACAAATATGGCTCTGGCGACATTACCAGTCCGCGCGACAATGCCATCGCGGCCGCCTACAAATTTACTACCGCCGCCATCCTGTTCGAATTGTCGACGCACAAGAAACCGACTTTGGATGATCTCTACTTGATCCATCAACAGGGAACCCAGGGCGCCGCGGAGCATGTCAGCCATCCCGAGCGGATCGCCTGGCAATCAATGTGCGCCACCGAGGAAGGCAGAATGAAAGGCGAAAAATGGTGCAAACGCGCCATTTGGCAGAACACGCTTCCTGCCATCAAACAGCTTTGGAAATCGGTCGATAACCTGACCTCGGGTGCGTTCACGGCCATGTGGCAACAGCGGGTGGCCCAGTTCTATTCGCGTTATTCCGACTTGCTTACGCAAAAATAAGATAACGCGCGGACCTGTTTGAACATTTGAACGCAACATTCCAAACAAGCGCCGCGGCAATTATTTGAACCGTTCGCTCGGCGGCGCAATCTCGGTGACGAGGTCGCGCACCAGTTTTTTGTTCGGCAACGGCGTCAGCGTCATTTCGCGCGGCTCAAGGCGGGCGGTGCAGGCATAGACCGTCTCGCCGTCGAGCTGCACCATGCATTCCTTGCAGGCATTGGCGTTGATGCAGGAAAAGCGCATCGCCAGCGACGGGTCCTTGTTGATGCGCAACCAGCGCAAGCCGTCGAGCACCGATTGGCCCGGATCGAACGGCACGTCGAATATGTCCCAGCGGCCGGCGTCGCGCGCCGTTCCGCGCCAGATTTTGAGTGTGGCGTTCATGATGCCACGACCTGTGCCATGACCTATGCCACCACCTCGGCCGCGGCGGGCGCGGCGGGCACGGCCGAAATCCTGGTTATGTCGTCACGCCGCGTGACGCATTGATGCACCTGCCAGTGTGGCAGCGTTTGCGGACAATCCTCGCGCTGATGCGCGCCGCGGCTCTCGGCGCGAAGCAGCGCGGATTGCACGACCGTATCCGCGACGGAGAGCATGTTGCGCAGGTCGAACCAGTCAAGCCGTTCGAGATCGAAAGCCGCGGCACGGCCCGCCGGCTGTTCGCCGAGATCGGAGGCAAGTGCTGCGACGTCCGCGATCGCGCGGTTGAGCTTTAAGCCGGTGCGGAGCGGGCCAGCGCCGTCGGCCATGATCGCTTGCAGGCGCGCGATCATCGCGGCGGGGTTCGGGCTGTCGCGTCGGGCGGCATCCGCGCGCATCAGATCGAGCGCGGCGCACGTGTCCTGCGGACGCAGCGTGAGCTGGGCCGCGCGTTTTGCGCGCGCGGCAGCGCTTTTTCCGGCGCGGCGGCCGAACACCAGCGCCTCGGTGATGGCGTTGCCGGATAGACGGTTCGCGCCATTGGCGCCGCCGACCACTTCGCCGGCGGCGTAGAGGCCGGGAAGCTCCGTCGCCATCGCGGCGTCGGCTTTGACGCCGCCCATGTGATAATGCGCGATCGGGGCGACCTCGACCGGCATTTTAGTGAGATCGATCCCGTTCGCCGCCAGCCGGTCGATCACCGGCCCGAAGGCTGAACGGAGCGCTGCTTCCGTGCAATGCTCGAAGGAGAGATAAGCGCCGCCATGCGGCGAGCCGCGGCCGGCCTCGACTTCCTTGACGATGGCGTAAGTGGCGAGGTCACGCGCCAAAACGTATTTGCCATCCTCGTCAGAGCCGTAGCGCGACGTGAACTCTTCCATGCGGCCGTTGAGCAGTCTGCCGCCGAGTTTGTAACGGAACGGATCCCACATGATGGGATCCATGCCGACCAGCCGCGGCGCCAGATGCCCGATCGGAAAAAACTGCACGAATTCCATGTCGATCAGCGTGCCGCCGGCGCGCAGAGCGAGCGCGTAACCGTCGCCGCCCATATTGGCCGATGCGCTGTTGCGCCGGAACAGCCGCGTCAAGCCGCCGGTCGCCAGCACCGTCGCCTTGGCCGCGATCACGACCGGCGCGCCGCTGCCGACGTGGTAGCCGACGGCGCCGCGCACTTCGCCGTCGCTCAGAACGAGATCGACGATACACAGATCGCCGATCTTGCGGATCGCCGGACTGCGCGCGATCTGCGTGCGCAGCGTTTTCGACACCGCAGGCCCGGTATTGATGAAATCGACATAGACGCAGCGCGGCCGGTCGTGGCCCGGCGCCGTGGTCGCGGTGATATGGCCGTCTTTGCGCGCCCAGCCGACGCCCCAGGCATCGAGCTCGCGGATGCAAGACGGGGCGTCCTCGCAAAGGAGCCGCGCCAGCTTTTCGTCGCACAGACCCCGGCCGGCAGCGATCGTGTCGTCATAGTGGTGGCGCGGATCGTCCGGCACCTCTTCGCCGAGCGCCGCGGCAACCGTCATCTGCGCCATCACGGTGGCGCCGCCGCGCCCGATCAGGCTGCGGTCGGCGAGCAGCACCTGTGCACCGCCCCGCGCCGCTTCGATCGCGGCGAACATGCCGGCGGCGCCGGAGCCGATGACCAGCACATCGGTTTCGATGCTGATGGGATCGATGGTCATCCCGGCAGATTACTGCGTCATGGCCGGGCTTGTCCCGGCCATCCCGATTCGGATTGCACCGTGCACAGGAAATCGAGATGCCCGCGACGAGCGCGGGCATGACGGAGGCGGAACGCTACGCCGGCAGCGGCTTGCCGTTGGTTTCCGGCAGGAACGGCGCGACGCAGAAGCCGAGAATGTAAATGCAGGAAATCACCAAAGCGGCGTGGCTATAGCCGCCGAACTGCACGATCAATGTGCCGGCGAATAACGGTCCGAGGAAAGCGACGAAGCGCGGCGCGTTGAAGGTGAAAGCGAGGCCCGTTGCGCGCGACCGCGTCGGAAACAGTTCCGGCAGCCAGACCGGCATCCAGGAATATTGCCCGAGTGTGAAGAAGGCGTTGACCGCCGCCGCCACCAGCAACAGGGTCAGATCCTGGGTCCACAGAAACAAGACCGGCGTGAGCAGGAATGCCGCCGCGAAGTAGAGCATCACCACCGGCTTTCGGCCAAAGCGGTCGGCGAGAAAGCCCAGCCCCGCATAGCCGAGAATGGCGCCGAAATTATATGCCATGCCGGCATAGCTCGCCCATTGCTGCGGCGGCAGATTGGCCTTGGCGGCGACCGAGGCGATATAGGGCGGCACCCACGACGAGATGCCCCACCAGGCGAGCGTCGTGGTCAGCGACATCAGAAATACCAGGATCGTGCGGCGGCGCGTCTCCGGTTCGGCGAACAGATCGGTGATGGTGAAGCGGGTCAGCCCGCGTTCCTCGGACGAGAGCGTTGCGCCGCTGTCTTTGCGCGCGCGGGCTTCGCGCCGCTTGGCGTCGACCTGCTGCCAGGTTTTCGACTCGTCGATCGAGGTTCTGATCCACAGCGTCAGCAAGGCCGGCAGGATGCCGATGAGAAACATGTAACGCCAAGCGTCCGGTCCAAACCCGCTCATCAAGAGCCAGATGAACGACGCCAGGAAGAAGCCGACGCCGAGGCCGCATTGCATCAGGCCAGCGCCCTTGCCGCGCGCGGCCTGCGGCCACAGCTCGGCCATCATCGAGGATCCGGTCGCCCATTCCGAGCCGATGGCGATGCCGACAAAGAACCGCAACAGCGCGAACGAAATCCAGTTGAACGAAA
>Ga0302326_10031104_pt1 | contig 10668 bp, 11 predicted proteins | sample Palsa_T0_3_FD_202264 | JGI IMG/M metagenome (GOLD analysis project Ga0302326, IMG submission 202264) | Peat permafrost microbial communities from Stordalen Mire near Abisko, Sweden - Palsa_T0_3 | ecosystem: Environmental > Terrestrial > Soil > Palsa > Peat permafrost | place: Sweden: Abisko...
TGGGTGCGCACCAGGCCGATGGTGGGATGAGGAGGATACATGAGGCGGGCGAAAACCCACTCGGTTTTTTCGCGGTAATCGGGCGGAAGAGGGAAATCGGCGTACTCCTGGCCGGGATACTGACGGAAAGGTTGTTGGAATGCGTACAATGATCCAAGAACGGCGAAGGCCAACACGAATCGCCCGTTCCTAGAAAGCATAGTCAGGACCATTATGACGAAGAGATTAGCGATCGCGGTTACCGCGTGCGTACTTGCGGTTTATGCACAACAGAAGCCCGGCGAGCTGGGATATAAAGATACGCCCATGCTGCCGGATGGAAAGTGGCATGTTCACGATTCTGATCGTCCGCATCCTCCGGTGGTGACGCCGGGGGCGAAGCCGGGGGACGCTCCTTCGGACGCGGAGATTTTGTTTGACGGCAAGGATCTGTCGAAGTGGATGCAGAAGACCAAAGACGGGAAAATGGTTGCCCCGACGTGGCCGGTGCGTGATGGATATTTCGAAGTGGAAGCGCGGCATGGCGACCTGGTGACTAAGGAATCGTTCGGGGATTGTCAGTTGCACGTGGAGTGGGCGGCGCCGGCAGTGGTGGAGCATTCGAGCCAGGCTCGCGGGAACAGCGGAATTTTTCTGATGAGCTCGTTTGAGGTGCAGGTGTTGGATTCGTACAACAATCCGACCTACGCGGACGGGCAGGCGGGTGCGATCTACGGCCAGTTGCCTCCGCTGGTGAATGCAACGCGGCCGCCGGGGCAATGGCAGGCTTACGATATTATTTTCGAGGCTCCGCATTTTGAGGGCGGCAAGTTGACCAAGCCCGCGTTTGAGACGATCATCCTGAACGGGGTGTTGGTGCAGAATCATCAATCGGTGCAGGGACCGACGATGCACCGGCAACTGGCGCATTATTCACCGATGCCCGCGGAGATGCCGCTGGCGCTGCAGGATCACAATACGCCGGTGCACTATCGCAATATCTGGATCCGGAAAATCGGCGAGTACGACCGGCCTGAGAAAAAGTAAGGTGGTCGACCCGCATGCAACGCATGGCGGCTCACGACTATCGCCGATTCCACTGCAACAGAGCCGCCATGCGCAGCATGCGGTGGCATGGTCAAAGAAAGATCCGGATGTTGAGACTGAGGCTCTATGCGTTTACGCGCGCCGGTGCTGGGGTTTGCTCCCGCATGCTGCGCATGGCGGCTCTGTTGGTTTTGACAAGGTGTTAGGGGCGGAGGTTATCGGCTGGGGGTATTGGAAATGAAGTGCCTCTTGCGCGCGGAGCCGATCGGGAGTAATCTGCAATCAGAGAGGTATCTGCAGTGAAACTCCTGCGATCGGTTGTTCTTCTTTCTTCCCTTTTCTCCCTTTCATTATTTGCCCAGCACGGCGGCGGAGGCCATGGCGGCGGGGGTGGATCCCGCGGCGGAGGCTTTGGCGGCGGCGGAGCATATCGAGGCGGCGGAGGTTATGGGGGCGGCGCGTTCCGCGGCGGTTACGGCGGTTACTATGGCGGCTTTCGCGGTGGATATGGATACGGATACGGCGGCTGGGGATTTGGATTCGGCTGGCCTTATTATGGCTACGGGTATGGCGGCTACTATCCTTATTACGGAGGCGCCTACTACAATCCTTATTACGACTACGGCTATGCGACTGTTCCGGCTGCGCCTGCGGTGACGTACGCGGCGCCGGCTGCTCCGGCGGTTTCGACCAGCTATTACCGGCCTGCGGATTATTATCTGATCGCGTTCAGCGATCATAGTATTCGCGCGGCGCAGTCCTATCAGGTGATCGGCGATCAGCTGGAATGGGCGCCCAAAGAGGGCGGGGCCGTGCAACGGGCTCCCTTGTCGAGCGTCGATAAGGCGTTTAGCACGCAGATCAATCGCGACCGGCGGGTGCAGTTCTCGCTGCCATAACGCGGCCTAAAGTTGCGAGGTGGCCCCGTCGATGGACGCGGGAAGTGGATATCCTTGCGTAGGACGCTTTTTCCTCGGGGCCGGCCACGATGACGATCGCGGCTAGCGTCATGGTGTTTATGGTGGTGCTGGTCGCGTTTGCATCTATTGGACTCCGTGTGATGGACGTCCAGCGGAAGACGGGATCGAGGGCCGATCCGAGTCCAGGGGGTTTGTACTGCCCCAAATGCGGGCACGGCGGCCCGGCGGCGGATTTTTGTAAGATTTGCGGATTCAATTTCGCGCCGATCAAATCGACGCCTCCACCGTTGCCCTCGGCGGCGAAGGCAGGGAATAAGGGATTCTTGGTTTCGATTCAAGATGAGGGATCGGCGAGGCAAGCCGCCAGACAGGGGATGTGGGCGGCGTTTTTCTGTTCCGGCGCGACGACGCTGGCGGTATTTCTGAATCACAGCGGGAAGCTGCTGATGGCGGGGATCTCCGATTGGTCGCTGATCGACGCTCTCGTTTTCGCGCTGTTGGGCGGGGGCATGGCCTACCTTTCGCGCGCGGCGGCCATTGCGGCGTTGGGCTTGTACCTGATCGAGCGGGTTTTCATCTTCTCGCAAAACGGCGGTGCAGGGGCTCCCATCGTGGTGATCATCGGGGTGGTGTTCTGCTTTGTGAATGCGATTCGAGGAACGTTCGCGTTCCACAATTTTCGCGAGCCGGGACCGCAGGGAGCGATCCTCGAATAAAGCATCGGCCGGCGGGGATCCTGCATCGAATTGGGGAATGAACCTCTTCTCACCACTTTCGCTGGGCGATTATACGCTTCGTAATCGAATTGTTATGGCTCCGATGACCCGATCGCGGGCGGACGCACAGGGCGTGCCTTCGCCGTTGGCGGTGGAATATTACGGGTCGCGGGGCGACGCCGGGTTGCAGATTACGGAAGGCACGGGGCCCAGTCCCATGGGGATGGGTTATGCGCGAAGTCCGGGGATTTATAGTGAGGCCCAGATCGCGGGATGGCGCAAAGTGACCGACGCGGTTCACGCGCGCGGCGGGAAGATTTTTCTGCAAATCATGCATGTCGGGCGGATCGCGACGGCGGCGGGGAATCGGACGATTCCTGATGCCCCGGTGGCGCCGTCGGCGATTCGGGCGGAGGGGCAGATGTGGACCGATTCGCAGGGCATGCAGCCTCTCGACATGCCGCGGGCATTGGAGCTGGCGGAAATTCCCGGTGTGATTGAAGTGTACGCAGAGGCCACGCGCAACGCGCTGAAGGCCGGCTTCGATGGCGTGGAGCTGCATTCGGCTTCCGGATATCTGCCGAATCAGTTTCTGAGTCCCGGCGCGAATCAGAGGACCGATGCGTACGGCGGGCCGATCGAGAATCGTATTCGCTTCGTGGTCGAAACGCTGAAGGCGATGATTGCGGCGGCGGGCTCGGCGGGAAAAGTCGGCATGAAGAATAGTCCGGGTATGAAGTTCAACGACATTAACGACGCGGATCCGATTCCGACTTATGTGGCGCTGGCCAAGGCAATCGCGCCCCTGGGTCTGGCGTATCTGCACGTGATGCGAGCCGGGATCGGCGCGGAGGTCGAGTTGCGGAAAGCGTTTCCAGGAACGCTGCTGGTGGGCGGCGGGTTTAAGAAAGAGGAAGGGAATAAGGTGCTGGCGGAGGGCGGCGCGGATGGGATTGTCTTCGGCTCGACGTACCTGGCGAATCCCGACCTGGTGACTCGGTTTGAGCGCGACGCGGCGCTGAATGCGCCGGACCAGTCGACGTTTTATACGCCGGGGGCGAAGGGGTACACGGATTATCCGATGCTTGGGTAACGCGCGGACGTCCCCTCCTTGACAGTCGGGGTTCGGTGTCACCTTCGGGTATTTCCAACAGAACCCCGACGGTAAGGGAGGGGACATCCATCACGTTTTCCTGCGGCAAGCAACTACCGCTGCCACTCTGCGCCGAGCAATTGACGACGGCGTTTGAAGGCTCGCTTCAACGCGGCGTTGGGCCTAGGCGGATTTAGAAGCGCCTTCGCGATCTGACGCTGATCCTCGATTGGGAGGCAAATGATTTCGGTTCGCGAAATTGCCCGCGCTTTCGACCGCGCGGTGGTTGTGGCGTCCGGCTTCATGCCGTCCGCAGTATACTCAGTACACGATTCGCGGTACATCGAGAGCCTGCAAAGACCCGTTTCTCAACGATTCACTCCGGCTGAGCAGTTCCGTTGTCTCGATGGTACGCCTCATTAAGCGCGCGACCCCGCTCGAAGAGCCCGGCTAGCCGCGCCCGGCAATCGTCGTCCTGCATGAATCGTCCGTCATAGCACCGGTTGAGCGCCTCAAGGATCGCCAGGTGCGCGGCCGAAAGTTGGATGAATTGGAATTCGATTTCGCGTTGGCTCTTGCGGAAGTAGTTGAGGAAGACTTCGCCGTTCCCATCTGGTGACGTGCGCACCTCCCAATCGAGACTGGAGTAGAACTCCGGGGTGAAGTGCACACTCGCATCCGACAGAATGCCAAGATGGGTATCAGTTTTTTCGATAAGGGCGTCGCCCTGGACGTCTGCGAACCTAACAACGAATGGCCGAGGCCTCTCGTTCGATTGCCGCTTCAGCCATCGATCATGTCGCTGTTGATAGGCTGTCCATTGTTCTGTATTTGCGTCGTTGATCTTGATCGCAAGCGCAACTCGCGCCGCCTCTAATGCCCTGCGTGTGATGCCGGTCGAATCTTCTGGCTGCCCTCGGGCTATCAGTGTCGCAGCCGACAGCAGCGATTTGTGACAGATCAGAAGTATTCGGGCGAAAATGGCGGGAGCGTCCGGATGAGGAGCAACGCTCATTGGCCAGCGGTAGACAGCGTCGGCTGCGCCTACCAGGCCCTGGAAGTGCGGCCAGCCTTGGATCTGGTCAAGGGTCGCTTGTTGGGCGTTGATGAAATGCGTCCATATTCTAGTCTCTGCTCGATCCTCAAATGACGAAGCCGCTAAATTGGGGCTGCTCTCGTCCGCTACACTAAAAGTTCAGCCTCATGATCCAATCCCTTTTTGGCCCCCCTGCTCCCTCTGAACCCGGTCTCCTCGAACGCCTCAAGGCCGGGATTCAGAAAACTCGCGCCGGGCTCATGGAAAAGATTGAGGACGCGGTTGGCGGGCGTAAGGAGATTGACGCCGATGTTCTCGAGGAGCTCGAATATGCGCTTATCACCGCGGATATCGGGTCGAAGACGACGGCTGAGATTCTGGAACGCATCCGCCAGCGCGTCGAACGGCATCAGGTCGGCGATATTGAGGAATTGAAGAGTCTCATTCGCGAACATCTCCTCGAAATTTTGCAGGCCACTGAAAAGCCCGTGCCGCTGGTGAAAGATCCTCCCGCCGTAATGATGGTGGTCGGTGTCAACGGGGCGGGGAAGACGACCTCGATCGGGAAGCTGACGCGCCGCCTCCAATCGGAGGGTCGCACCGTCCTGCTGTGCGCGGCCGACACCTTTCGCGCCGCGGCGATCGAACAACTGGAGGTTTGGGCGGAGCGCACGGGGGCGGGGTTGATCCGGCAGCAGCCTGGGTCCGATCCCAGCGCGGTGTTGTTCGACGCCCTGCAAGCGGCGAAGGCGCGCAAGGTCGATTATGTGATCGTCGATACGGCGGGGCGCTTGCATACGAAAACGAATCTGATGGCGGAGCTCGAAAAGATGAGGCGCACGGCCGCGCGGGTGATTCCCGAGGCTCCGCACGAAGTCCTGCTGGTGATCGAGGCGACGACGGGACAGAATGGCCTGGAGCAGGCGCGCAAGTTTACGGAATCGAGCGCGGTGACGGGGATCATTTTGACCAAGCTCGATGGCACGGCGAAGGGCGGCGTGGTGGTGGCGATTTCGCGCGAGCTGAACCTGCCGATTCGCTACGTCGGAGTCGGCGAGCAGCTGGACGATCTACTGCCGTTTGAGCCGGAAACTTTCGTAGCGTCGTTGTTTGATTGATTTCGCTTTACCCGCTTCCTGACGGTCGCTGCTCCGCACCGTAAGGAAGCGGGTAGCGCACAAACTTATGCATCGCTATATCGAAGACGCGCTGGAACTCGCCGGCCGCGGCTTGGGCCGCGTGAGTCCGAATCCTTGCGTCGGCGCGGTGATCGTGGCCGGCGATTCCATCGTCGGTCGCGGATTTTATACCGCCGCCGGCATCCGCCATGCCGAGGTTCTGGCTCTCGACGAAGCGGGCGACAAAGCGCGCGGCGCGACGATGTTCGTCACCCTCGAACCGCACGCGCATCAAGGGCGGACGCCGCCCTGCACGGATGCGATTATCGCCGCTGGAATCGCACGGGTGGTCGCGCCGATGGAGGATCCGAATCCCATGGTTCGCGGGCGCGGATTTGCGCAACTGCGCGCCGCGGGGATCAACGTCGAACTCGCGCCGGAATACGCGACGCGCGCGGCGGAGCTGAACGAAGCGTTCCTCCATTTCATGCGCACCGGCCGTCCTCTGGTCACTCTGAAGGCCGCGCTGACCCTGGACGGAAAAATCGCGGCGCCAGAAGGGAATGAAGGCTGGATCACCAGCGAAAAGGCGCGCGCGCATGTGCAGACGCTGCGGCACAACTCGGACGCGATTCTCACCGGAATCGGGACCGTGCTGGCGGACGATTGCCGGTTGACGGATCGAAGCGGCGAGGAAAGAAGCCGGCCGCTGTTGAGAATTGTGCTGGACTCGCAGCTACGGCTGCCTCTCGAATCGAACATGGCGGAGTCGGCGCGAGGCGACGTTCTCGTCGTGACCACTTCCGCCGGATCCGCCGAGCGCCGGCAGCGGCTGGAGGCCAAGGGAATCCGCGTCGAAATGCTGGAGGGCGCCGACGGCCGCGTCAGCCTGCACGCGATTGCGGAGCTGCTGGGCCGCGAGAAATATTTGTCGCTCATGATAGAAGCGGGAAGCAAGGTGAATTGGTCGGCGCTCGAATCCGGCGTGGCGGACAAGATTTTTTTCTACTACGCGCCGAAAATTCTGGGCGGCATGCAGTCGCTGCCGGTGGCCGGCGGCACCGGCCGGTTGCGGCGCGCCGATGCCATCCGGTTTCGCGATTTGAAGCTGCATTCCATCACCGGGAACGAATTCGCGGTGGAGGCTCGGCTGGAAAAATAGCTCATGTTTACGGGCATTATTGAGGAACTGGGCACGGTAGCCGCTTCGGACAAGCGGTTGCTGGTGATGTGCTCGACGGTCCTCGCTGATGCCCATGAGGGCGCCAGTATTGCGGTGAACGGAGTCTGTCTCACGGCTCTCGATTTGACGCGCGATTCATTCTCGGCCGACCTGGCGCCGGAAACATTGGCGCGAACCAATCTCGGCGATCTGCGCGTGGGCGCGCGCGTGAATCTGGAGAGGCCGGTGACCCCTGCAACGCGGCTCTCCGGTCACATCGTGCAAGGCCACGTCGATGCGACCGGAGAGTTGATCGCACTCAATGCGCTTGGAGACGAAAACTGGTGGCTGAAAGTGCGCGTGCCCGCGGCGCTCGACCGGTACCTGGTGCATAAGGGCTCGATTGCGATCGACGGAATCAGTCTTACGATCGCGGCGTTGGACGGAGATGTATTGGGCGTCACGATTATTCCGCACACCTATGCGCACACCACGCTCGGGTCGCGGCGCGTGGGCGAGCGGGTGAATCTCGAAGTCGACGTGCTCGCCAAGCATGTCGAAAAGCTGATTCAAAGCGGCGCGATACGGCCGTAACGTCGATGTGTAGACAGTGTCTTCCGCGTCGCTCAAGACTCGGGCTTTGTGTGTGCTGGTGTGGGTGAACTGGCGTGATACGATTGCCGCATGGAAGTCACGAATGTCAAGGTTGTGGATCATTCCACCGGCCTGATCACACAAGGTATCGCCCCGGAGGCGGATGCGGAGTGCGATCGCATTCATCGGCAGTTCCTGAAGACCCACACGCTTCCCTATTGGCAACTGGTAATCCTGCTGGTTTTCTCCACATCCCGCGTCGTGATTTTCAGCGGCGCATCGGGTGGAACCGAAAGCCCTAACTACAAGCTGGGGAATATCAGCGACCTGACAGCGGACGTTACCGAGATGCTGGAAACTCACTATAAGCAGGTCGCGAAGGTATAACGCCCGGCGCTGGTTTAACTCTGCGGTAATCTCAGGGTGTGACGCGATTGCGAGAATCCACATTACCAGAGATGGCTCCGGCGCCAAGAGACGAGGCACTGCTGGAGCGTTTCGCGGTTGGCGCCTTTCGCTACTTTCTGGAAAACGTGAATCCGGAGAACGGACTGGTGACGGATACTACGCGACAGGGTTCCCCATCGAGTATCGCCGTGGTGGGATTCGCGCTGTCCTGCTATCCGGTGGCCGTCGAGAGGGGCTGGATGAATCGAGTCGAGGCGATGGAGCGAACGCTCCGGACGCTGCGCTTCTTCTGGAACAGTTCCCAGAGCGAGGACGTGGACGCCACCGGATACAAAGGGTTCTATTATCACTTCCTGGATCCGCGCACTGGTAGACGGGCTTGGAATTCGGAATTGTCGCTGATTGACAGCGCCATTCTGCTGGCCGGAATCATGGCGGCAGCGACCTATTTCAGTGGCGAAGCGGAGGTTCGCGGTCTGGCCGATGCGCTTTACCGGCGCATGGACTGGCGCTGGGCTCAAAACGGCCGCGAGACCGTTTGCCAGGGATGGAAACCTGAATTCGGGTTCCTCCACTATGGCTGGGAAGGATACAGTGAAGCGACCATTTTGTATGTGCTCGGCTTAGCTTCGCCAACCTACCCCCTGGCGGCGGATACCTATCACGCCTGGACGTGCACCTACCAATGGGAAAATATCTATGGTCACGACGTGCTGTACGCCGGGCCGCTGTTCGTTCATCAGTTCAGTCATATTTGGATCGACTTTAGAAAATTACGGGATCGATTCATGCGCGAAAAACAGAGCGACTATTTTGAGAACAGCAGGAGAGCCACGCTGATTCAGAGGGACTACGCCAAGCGGAACCCACGCGAGTATCAAGGGTATGGTGCGGATTACTGGGGTTTCACCGCCTGCGATGGACCCGGGCATGGCACGCCCACCACTTCGCGTCCAGGCCGGGAGTTTTTCAGTTACGCTGCGCGGGGCGCGCCATGGGGGCCGGATGACGGGACGATCGCGCCGGCGGCGGCCTTTGGATCGCTGCCCTTCGCGCCCGAGGTTTCCTTATCCGCGATCCGGAATATTTGTGAAAGGGATACGAGAATCGCGGAGAGCTGCCGGGTGCCGAGCGGATTGAATGCGACGGCGAATTGGATGTCGGAAGGTTATTTTGGCCTGGATCAAGGCCTGATGGTGTTGATGATTGAAAATTACCGATCGGAGTTCGTTTGGAACCTGATGCGAAATTGTTCCTACATCCGGACGGGATTGGAACGGGCCGGTTTCGCGGGAGGATGGTTGGAAGTAACCGATGCCCACTGAAATGTTGTCCCCTTCGGTGCTGGCGGAAGACGCCGGCAATCGGAGTTTGTTGAACAACGTCCACCCGGAGGGCTGGGTGAATCCGCGGCCGGCGGACAAATACAACCTGGTGGTTCTGGGCGGCGGATACGCTGGAATCATCACCGCGCTGGAGGCGCTGAAGGCGGGGGCGAAGGTCGCGTTGGTAGAACGCAATCTGCTGGGCGGAGTTTGCTTGAATGCCGGTTGTATCTCTTCGAAAGCGATGATCCGCACGTCGCGGCTGTACGCGGAAATGAGGAACGCGGCGCGCTATGGCGCCGAGAGGCCGGACAACATACATGTCGATTTCCGCCAGGTGATGGAGCGGATGAGACGGGTCCGGTCCCGGGTGAGCCGGCGAAGGTCGGCCAGCGAACTGAAAGCCCTCGGCATGGACGTGTTCTTTGGCGAAGCGCGTTTTACGGGGCCCCAGGCGATTACGGTAAACGGAGAGACGCTGCGTTTCAAGCGCGCCTTGATTGCGGCGGGGGCTCGTCCCGCGATCCCCTCGATTCCGGGGTTGGAAGAGGCGGGATACCTGACCAACGAAACGGTGTTCGAATTGAACGAATGTCCGGGGAACATGGTGGTGATCGGCGGCGGTCCTTTGGGCTGCGAACTGGCGCAGGCGTTCAGCCGGCTGGGATCGCATGTCAGCCTGGTGCAGGACGAGCCGCTGTTTTTGGGTCAGGAAGAACGCGACGCGGCGCAGATTTTGTCGGAGTCGCTGGCGCGGGACGGAATCGATATCCATCTCAATACGCAGACGCTGGGAGTTCGAACCGAGGGGACGCATAAGCTGGTGGACTTGATCAGCGACGGCAACAAGACAACGGTGCACGCGGACACGATTCTGATTGCGGCCGGGCGTGCTCCCAACGTTCAAGGGATGAATCTGGAAGCGGCTGACGTGGACTATTCGGAGGAGTCTGGAATTCGGATTAACGATTTCCTTCAGACTTCGAATCCGCGGATTTATGCGGCGGGCGATGTGTGCCTGGAACATAAGTTCGCGCATATCGAAGGGGCGTCGGCGCATATTGTGACTCAGAATGCGCTGTTTTTTGGGCGATTGCGCTTGAGTGCCTTGATCATTCCGTGGTGCACATATACCGATCCGGAAATTGCGCACGTTGGAATGTATGTGAAGGAGGCGCGCGAAAAAGAGATCGCGGTTAAGACGTTGACGGTGCCGATGCACGATGTTGATCGCGCGATGGCCGATGCGGAAGAAGACGGTTTTGTAAAA
>Ga0302326_10031105_pt1 | contig 10667 bp, 16 predicted proteins | sample Palsa_T0_3_FD_202264 | JGI IMG/M metagenome (GOLD analysis project Ga0302326, IMG submission 202264) | Peat permafrost microbial communities from Stordalen Mire near Abisko, Sweden - Palsa_T0_3 | ecosystem: Environmental > Terrestrial > Soil > Palsa > Peat permafrost | place: Sweden: Abisko...
TTCGGCATGGCATGGTCAGGCGGCTGTGACGGTCTTGGTTTCTACGCGGCGGAAAGGCATCCCGAGGAGCCGCAGGAGGTCGCGGCCCTCGTCGTCGGTCTCGGCGCTGGTGACGATCGTGATGTCGAGCCCCATGCTCTTCTTGACGTTCTCGACCGTGATCTCCGGGAAGATCGTGAAGTCCGAGATCCCGAGGTTGTAGTTGCCCTGGCCGTCGAGCTTCGGGGAGACGCCGCGGAAGTCGCGGATGGTCGGCAGGGCGACCGCCAGCAGCCTGTAGAGGAATTCCCACATCGAGTCGCCCCTGAGGGTCACGTGGCAGCCCACGATCTGGTTCTCCTTCAGCTTGAAGTTCGAGATGGCCTTGCGCGTGCGGCTCAGGATCGGCTTCTGGCCGGCGACCAGGCTCAGGTCGCGCTGGACGTCGGCGATCTGGTTCTTGTCGGCCTCGGCGTCGATCCCCGAATTGAGCTTCACCTTCAGGACCTTCGGGACCTGGTGCCTGTTGGTGTAGCCGCGAAGCTTCATCAGCTCCGGGAATACCTGCTCGTTGTAGAGTTTTTTCAGTGTGGGTGCAGTGCTCATCTTATTGCGCCTTCTTGCGCTTGCTCGAGTCGTGGACCGCCTTGAGCATCAGGTTGGAAATGTGGATCGAGCCCTCGCGCTCGACGATGGCGCCCTGGGGGTGCTCCTGGGACTTCTTAGTGTGGCGCTTGACCATGGCCAGTCCCTCGACCCGCGCACGGTCCTTCGCGGGAAGGATCTCGAGGATCTTGCCCTCCTTGCCCCGGTGGGATCCGGAAATGACGACGACGGGATCGCCGCGCTTAACGTGGTACCTTTGCATGGGCTAGAGAACCTCCGGGGCCAGCGAGATGATCTTCATGAAATTCTTCGAGCGCAGCTCGCGCGCGACCGGCCCGAAGATGCGGGTGCCCTTGGGATTGCCGTCCGGTCCGAGTATGACGATCGCATTGCTGTCGAAGCGCAGGTAGCTGCCGTCGGAGCGGCGGACCGCGGCCTTGGTGCGGACGACGACGGCCTTGGCGACCTCGCCCTTCTTCACGGTGGCGTCGGTCGTGCTCTCCTTGATGTGCACGGTGACGATGTCACCCACCCCGGCCGTGTCGGTGTTCTGGCCCATCTTGCTGATCATGGCGGCCTTGCGGGCGCCGGTATTGTCGGCGACCTCTAGAATGGAGCGCAGTTGGATCATGACGGTGGCTGTGTTGAAGGATTGGGACTGGCCGTGCGGGGCGGAATCAGGATGTGGACGGGGCCGCGCCGGCGCGGGTGGTCTTGGTGGGGACGGTCGCGGCGACATCCGCCTCGGTGATGGCCTGCGCGGTCGCGACGACGGCGCTGTGGACGACCGAGACGACCCGCCAGCGCTTCAGGCGGCTCAGGGGGCGCGTCTCCATGATCTCGACCTGGTCGCCGACCTTGGTCTCGTTCTTCTCATCATGGGCGTGCACGACCGTCTTCCTGTTGATGATCTTGTGGTAGAGCGGGTGCGGGGTCTTGTACGGGATCGTGACCTTCACCGACTTGTTGCCGGAGCGGCTCGTGACGAAGCCGACGATGGTCTTGCGCGTGTTGCGGGTGTCAGTGGCGGTGGACATGGCGTGGGATGCGGCGGTTGCTGGGGGCCTTAGGCGGCGACGGGCGACGCCTTCGCCTTCTGGCGCAGGATGGTTTCGAGTCGCGCCACGTCCTTGCGGAGGGAGCGCAGCTCGTGGGTCTTCTCCACCTGGCCCGTCTGCTTGCGCAGGCGCACCTGGAGGAGCGATTCGCGGGTCTCGCGGATCTTGGTCGTTATCTCGACCGCTGAAAGGTCTCGGATTTCCTTGGATGTCATGGTGTGGAGGCGGCCCCTTCTCGTCAAATGACGGTGCCCTCGCGGACAATGAAGCGGCAGTGGAACGGGAGCTTTGCGTCGGCGAGGCGGAACGCCTCCTTGGCGACCCGGGCCGGTATGCCCGCGAGCTCGAAGAGGACGGCGCCGGGCTTGATGACGGCCACGTAGAACTCGACAGGCCCCTTGCCCTGGCCCATGCGGACCTCGGCGGGCTTCTTCGTCACGGGCTTGTGCGGGAACACGCGGATCCAGAGCTTTCCCTTGCGCTTCAGGTGCCGGGAGATCGTGACGCGCGCGGCCTCGATCTGCTGGCCGGTCATGGGGCCGCGGGTCAGGGACTGCAGGCCGAATTCACCGAATGCGAGCGTGTTGCCGCGCTTGGCGTTGCCCGCGCGGGAGCCCTTCTGCCATTTGCGGTACTTGGTGCGTGCGGGAGCGAGAGCCATGGGACGTGTTTCCTGTGAATCGTTGGGTTGCGGCGGACGCGGCGCTCAGGCTGCGTCGGCCTCCTTCTTGCAGATCCAGCACTTGACGCCGATCTTGCCGTAGACGGTGAGGGCCTCGGAGAAGCCGTAGTCGATGTTCTCGCGCAGCGTGTGGAGCGGCACCCTGCCCTTGCGCTGCCATTCGCGGCGCGCGATGTCGGCGCCGCCGAGGCGACCCGAGCACTGGATCTTGATCCCCTCGGCGCCGAGCGCCATGGCCATCTCGACCGCCTTCTTCATGGCGCGCCTGAAGGTGATGCGACGCTCGAGCTGGAGCGCGACGTTCTCGGCCACGAGCTGGGCCTCGATCTCGGGCTTCTTGACCTCCTGGATGTCGAGGAGGATTTCCTTGCCGGTCAGCTTGACGAGCTGGGCCTTGATGTTCTCGACCTCCTGGCCCTTGCGGCCGATGACGATGCCGGGGCGTGCCGTGTAGATCTTGACGCGGACGCGGTTGGACGCCCGCTCGATGAAGATGCGCGGCACGGAGGCCTGCTTCAGCTTCTCCATGAGCGTGGAGCGGATCAGCTGGTCCTCGAGGAGGAGCTTCGGGAACTCCTTCTTGCTCGCGAACCAGCGGGACTGCCAGTCGCGGCGGACTGCGAGGCGGAAGCCGATAGGATTTGTCTTTTGGCCCATGGGTTAGGCTGGGTTTGGGTTGCCGTCCGACAGGACGATGCGGATGTGCGACATTTTTTTCCTGCGTGGCATGGCCGTGCCCTTGGCACCGGCCTTGAAGCGCTTCAGGACGGGGCCGTTCTCGACGACCGCGCTCTTCACGGTCAGCGAGTCGGCTGCGAGGTTGTTGTTGTTCTCGGCGTTCGCGATCGCGCTCTTCAGCGTCTTGTTGATGAGGCGCGCCGACTTGCGCGGGATGAGGGTCAGGTACTCGACGGCGTCGGTCGCCATGCGGCCCTGGATCGTGCGCGCGACCTCGCGCACCTTCTTGGGCGACATGCGGGCGTTGCGGGTGAGTGCGAAGACTTCCATGGTGGAGGGGCTCCTTAGATTTCCTTGCGGGTCATTCCGCCGTGCGCCTTGAAGACGCGCGTGGGCGAGAACTCGCCCAGCTTGTGCCCGACCATGTTCTCGGTGACGTAGACGGCCACGAACAGCTTGCCGTTGTGGACGTTGAACGTGTGGCCGATGAAGTCGGGGGTGATGGTCGAGCGCCGGGACCAGGTCTGGATCGGCTTGCGCGCGCCGGACTTGGTCGCCTTCTCGATCTTCTCGAGCAGGTGGTAATCGACGAAAAAGCCTTTCTTGATTGAGCGTGCCATGGTGCGGTTCGGCGGAGGTTACTTCTTGCTTCCGCGCGGCGGGCGGCCGTTGTGGCGGACGAGGATGAAACTGTCGGAGATGCGGGTGCGCCTGCGCGTCGGGAAGCCCTTCGCGAGCTGGCCCCAGGGGGAGACGATCTGCTGGCGGCCGCCGCCGCCCTTGGACTTGCCCTGGCCTCCGCCGTTCGGGTGGTCGACCGGGTTCATGGCCACGCCGCGCGTCACCGGGCGGCGCCCCAGCCAGCGGGCGCGTCCGGCCTTGCCGAGCGAGCGGTTGGCCTGGTCGCCGTTGCCGACGACGCCGATCGTCGCGCGGCACTTTGCGTTCACGAGCCGGATCTCGCCGGAGGGCATCTTCAGCTGGGCGTTGCCGCCCTCGATGCCGATGAGCTCGATGCTGGTTCCCGCGGAACGGCCCATCTGGGCGCCCTTGCCGGGGACCATCTCGATGCAGTGGAGCTTGGTGGACGGCGGGATCGTGGAGAGGGGAAAGCTGTTGCCGACGGTAAAGTCGTTCGTCGTCGCCGTCATCGAGGAGACGATCTTGTCGCCCACCTTCAGGCCCTCGGGCGCCGGGACGTAGCGCTTGATCCCGTTCGTGTAATGGAGGAGCGCGAGGTGGGCCGTGCGGTTCGGGTCGTACTCGATCGCCTCGACCCGGGCCGGGATGTCCAGGATGTCCCGCTTGAAGTCGATGATGCGGTACAGCTGCTTGTGGCCGCCGCCGATGCGGCGCGAGGTGACGCGGCCGTAGACGTTGCGCCCGCCCGACCTGTTCTTGGTCTCGGTGAGGGCGCGCAGCGGGCGCTTCTTGGAGAGGCCCACCGGCTTGTTCAGCGAGGTGAACCTCTGGGAGGGCGTCAGGGGGCGGAAATGTTTGATGGGCATGGCGGGTGTGCTGGGTTGCCGGCGTAAGCTATATGAGCTCGATCTTGTCGCCGGCCTTCAGCGTCACGATCGCCTTCTTGTAGTCGGAGGTCGTGCTGGGCTGGCCGGTGCGGCTCTTCTTGTTCTTGCCGCGGTAGTTCATGGTGTTCACCCGGCGGACGGTGACCTTGAAGGTCGACTCGACGGCCGCCGCGATCGCGTGCTTGTCGGCGCCCTTGAAGACCTCGAACGTGTACTGGCCGAGCGAAGCCGACTGCTTGCCGGCCTTTTCCGTGAGCATCATTCCCTTGAGTATCTTGTCGGCGTTCATCAGTTCCTCTCCCCCGATACGCGGGCGATAATGGCCTCGAGGGCCTTTGTGCTAACGATGATCTTCTGGTACTGGGCGAGATCGAGGGTGTTGAGCTTCGCCGCCTCCTGGAGCGACACGCGCTCGATGTTGCGGGCGGCCAGGCGGGTCTCCGCGGCAAACGGGGCGTCGACCAGGAGGATCTTGCCCTTCGGGGCGATGAGGCCGACCACCTTGCTGACGACCTTTGTCTTCGCGACCGTGTGGCCAAAGTTCTCGATCACGGCGATTTCGCCGGCGACCGCGCGGTCGAAGAGCGCGCGGCTGAAGGCGAGCGCCTTCACCTTGCCGTTGATCTTCTTGTCGTAGTCGCGGGGCTTGGGGCCGAAGACAACGCCGCCGCCGGACCAGAGGGGCGAGCGGTTGGAGCCCGCGCGGGCCCTGCCGGTCCCCTTCTGGCGCCAGGGCTTGCGCCCGCCGCCGCTCACCTCGGCCCGGGTCTTGGTCGAGTGGGTGCCGAGGCGGTTGTTGGCATTGATGGCGACAATGACCTCCTTGACGGCCTGCAGGCCCCGGTCGCCCTCGAACGTGGGAAGTCCCGCGAACTCCTGCTCGCGGCTCGTTGTGCCATCAGGGCTGAAAACGGTGAATTTCATGGCGCTCAAATGTGGTGGTTAGGCCTTCGCCTGCTGGCCCTTGATCGCGAGGCGCACGAGGACGTCGTCGCCGTTCGCGCCCGGGATGGCCCCCTTGACGAGGATGAGGTTCCTGTCGGCGATGATCTTGACGACGCGCAGGTTCTGGACCGTGCGGCGCTCGCTGCCCATGTGCCCGGGCATGGCCTGGTTCTTCCACGTGCGGCCGGGCGTCTGGCGCATGCCGATCGACCCGATCCGGCGGTGGAACATGGAGCCGTGCGCCGCGGGGCCGCCGGCCACGCGGAAGCGCTTGACGACGCCCTGGAAGCCCTTGCCCTTGGTGATGCCGATGACGTCGACCAGCTGGCCCTCCTGGAACGCGGTGACCGTGACGACGTCGCCCACCTTGAGGGCCGGGGACGCCGCGAGGCGGACCTCGGAGAGGACGCGGGGGGCGCCGTCCGTTCCGGTCTTCTTCGCGTGGGCGAGCTCGGCCTTGCTCGAGTTCTTGGCCTTCTTGGCTGAGAACCCGATCTGGACGGCGTTGTAGCCGTCCGACTCGACGGTCTTCACCTGGAACACGGCGCAGGGGCCCGCTTCAACGACCGTGACCGGGACTAGGACGTTTTGGGCGTCGTAGACCTGGGTCATGCCGATTTTCTTGCCGAGAAGTGATGAGATCATGGGCTAAGCGGTAGGTGGAAGGGTTCCGTTTGGGACCTACATTAGAGGGGCCCGGAGGTGCCCCAACGGGGCACGCAGGCAACTGCTAACTGTGGACTTTAGACGTTGATGGTGATGTCGACGCCCGAGGGCAGGTTGAGTTTCTTGAGCTCGTCCACCGTCTGGGCGGTGGGCTCGATGATGTCGATGAGGCGCTTGTGCGTGCGCGTCTCGAACTGCTCCATCGACTTCTTGTCGACGTGAGGGGAACGGTTGACCGAGAGCTTCTCGATGCGGGTCGGCAGCGGGATCGGGCCGGAGACGCGCGCGCCGGAACGCTTCGCGGTCTCGACGATGTCCTGGGCCGACTGGTCGATGACCCGGTAGTCGAAGCCCTGGAGTTTGATGCGAATGCGTTGGCCTTTCATGACGTAAAAAGAACGGGGGTTAGGTGCGGGCCGGGCCCTTGCTGGTCTCGTCGACGATCTTCTGGAGGAGCGAGTTGGGAACCTGCTCGAAGTGGGACGGCGTCACGGAGGCGCTGGCGCGGCCCTTGGAGAGGGAGCGGATGTCCGTCACGTAGCCGAAGAGGGTCTCCAGGGGGACGGTCGCCGCGATGATGCAGGCGCCGGCCTTGTTCTCCATGCCGAGGATCGTCCCGCGGCGCCGGTTGATGTCTCCGATCAGGTCGCCCTGGTACTCCTCGGGCGTCGTCACCTCGACGCCCATGATGGGCTCGAGGAGGATTGGGTTGGCCTTCTTCATCGCGTCCTTGAACGCGAAGATGCCGGCCATCTTGAACGCGAGCTCCGAGGAGTCGACCGCGTGGAAGGAACCGTCGATGATGCGCACGATGACGTCGACCACGGGGTGGCCGGCGACGGTGCCGTTGAGGGTCGCCTCCATGACGCCGTCGATCGAGGGCTTGATGAATTCCTTCGGGATGCTGCCGCCCACGGTCTCGTTGATGACCTCGATCCCCTTGCCCTTCTCGTTCGGCTCGAGCTTGAGGATCACGTGGCCGTACTGGCCCTTGCCGCCCGACTGGCGGATGAACTTGCCCTCGCCCTCGGCGGCGCTCTTCACGGTCTCGCGGTAGGCGATCTGGGGCTTGCCCGAGGTGGCCTCGACCTTGAACTCGCGCTTCATGCGGTCGAGGATGATCTCCAGGTGGAGCTCGCCCATCCCCGAGAGGATGACCTGGCCCGTGTCCCTGTCTGTCTTCACCTTGAGCGTGGGATCTTCGGCCACCAGGCGCTGGATCGCGGTCCCCATCTTCTCCTGGTCGCCCTTCGAGTTGGGCTCGATCGACATCGAGATGACGGGCTCGGGGAAGGAGGGCGGCTCAAGGCGGATGTCGAAGTCCTCGTCGCAGAGCGTGTCGCCGGTGATGACGTCCTTGACGCCCACGAGCGCGCAGATGTCGCCCGAGTAGGCGACGTCGATGTCCTCGCGGTCGATCGCGCGCATGAGGCCCAGGCGCGAGACGCGCTCGCTGCGCCGGGTGCGCGGGTTGTAGAGCATCATGCCCTTGGTCAGCTTGCCCGTGTAGACGCGGTAGAAGACCAGCTTTCCGAAATAGGGGTCCGTCCAGAGCTTGAACGCGAGTCCGGCGACCTTGCCCTTGTCGTCGACGACCGCCTCGACCGTGTTGCCGTCGTCATCCTTGCCGGTCATGGGCGGGACGTCGATCGGGCTCGGGAGGTAGTTGACCACGCAGTCGAGGACCCGCTGCACGCCCTTGTTCTTAAGGGCCGAGCCGGGGATCACGCCGAAGAACTTCTGGGAGACGGTCGCCTTGCGGATGGCGAGCATGAGCTGGTTCACCTCGATGTCCTTGCCCTCGAGGTATTTCTCGGCGAGGTCGTCGTCGAAGTCCGAGACCGCCTCGATCAGCTTGTCGCGGTACACCTTCGCCTCGGAGAGCATGTCCGCGGGGATCGGGGCCGAGACCGGGTTCAGGCCCAGCGGATCCTTGGTGTCGTCAAAGAAGTAGGCGATCATCTGCACGAGGTCGATCATCCCCGTGAAGGTGTCCTCGGCCCCGATCGGCAGGTAGAGGGCGTGCGCGTTGGCCTTGAGCTTCGAGCGGACGTCGTCGACCGAGCGGTGGAAGTCGGCCCCGACGCGGTCCATCTTGTTCAGGAACACGAGCCGCGGGACGCTGTACTTGTTCGCCTGGCGCCAGACGGTCTCGGACTGGGGCTGGACACCGGCGACGGCGTCGAAGACCGCGATCGCGCCGTCGAGGACGCGCAGCGAGCGCTCGACCTCGGCCGTGAAGTCGACGTGCCCGGGGGTATCAATGATATTGATACGCTGCTGGATCCCCTTCCAGGGACCGCACGAGGCGTTCCACGCGCACGAGATGGCGGCCGCGGTGATCGTGATCCCGCGCTCGCGCTCCTGCTCCATCCAGTCCGTGACGGTCGTCCCGTCGTGGACCTCGCCCATCTTGTGGACCGCGCCGGAGTAGAAGAGGATGCGCTCGGTCGTCGTCGTCTTGCCGGCGTCGATGTGCGCGGCGATCCCGATGTTGCGCGTCCACTCGAGCGGGAACGGGCGGTCCGGCGAGTTCTGCGGAGACATCTTCGCCTTGTCGGTGACGACTGTGATCGATGGTGAAGCCACGGCAGACATGGGGACCTTTTCCGAACTACCAGCGCAGATGGGCGAAGGCGCGGTTCGCCTGGGCCATCTTGTGGGTGTCTTCCTTCTTCTTCACCACCGAGCCCGTGTTGTTGTAGGCGTCGATGATCTCGGCCGCGAGGGCGTCGCGCATCGTGACTCCCTTGCGCGATCCGGCCGCGTCCACGATCCAGCGGATCGCGAGGCTCTCCTGGCGCTCAAATGAGATCTCTATCGGGACCTGGTAGGTGGCGCCGCCGACGCGGCGGCTCTTGACCTCGAGCCTGGGCCGCGCGTTCTCGAGCGCGCCGAGAAGGAGGTCGACCGGGTCGCCCTTCTCCAGCTTCTCGGACACCTTCTCGAAGGCGCCGTACACGATTCGCTGGGCAAGGTTCTTCTTGCCGCTCTTCATGATGACATTCACCAGGTGCGCAACAAGGGGGCTGTTGTACCGGATGTCGGGGGCGACGTTGCGCTTCTCTGCTCTGTGGCGGCGTGACATGGTCTAGAGTTCCCGTCCGGTCACTTCTTCTCCTTCGGGCGCTTGACGCCGTACTTGGAGCGGCTGCGGCGGCGTTTCTCGACGCCCGTCGCGTCGAGCGTTCCGCGCACGATGTGGTAGCGGACGCCGGGCAGATCCTTCACGCGGCCGCCGCGCACAAGGACGATGGAGTGTTCCTGGAGATTGTGCCCCTCGTCGGGGATGTACGAGATCACCTCGTTGCCGTTCGTGAGCCTGACCTTCGCGACTTTCCGGATGGCCGAGTTCGGCTTCTTCGGCGTGCGTGTCATGACCTGAACGCACACGCCGCGGCGGAAAGGATTGCCCTCCAAAGCCGGTGATTTCGACTTTATGCGCACCTTCCTGCGGCCTTTGCGAACAAGCTGGTTAATGGTCGGCATACGAGACGTTTAAGAGTGAAGAGAGATAAATTGGGAAAAGAGGTTGAAACTACGCTGCTCCAAAAAGTCGGCAAGTACTTTTTGGAGAAAAGGCATCTTAGATCGCAAAATCCGCGTTTCGGGCGCGGCTCGCGAGAAGAGGCGCACACCGGCTGAACCGGCCGCGCATATGGACTGAAGAAAAGGGCTATCAAAGTCCCGTTTGCGCAGTGCAAACACAAGAAAAAACGCCCGGCCTTTCGGGCCGGGCGTCAAAACCGCGCGGAGCTAGGCTCGACGTGCAGTTTTTGGCGGGAGGGAGGCAGAACGTGCCACCTCCGCACCCGCTTGCAAGTGCATTTTCGCGACCGCCCGGAGGCTGCCCCGGGGGTCAGCCCGCGGTGGCCTCGGCGACCTTGGTCTCGTCAACCAGCTCGGTGCCAAAGGGAAGGCTGATCTTCAGGTGCCTGTACTGGGGCAGGCCCGTGCCCGCCGGTATCAGGTGACCCATGATCACGTTCTCCTTGAAGCCCTTGAGCAGATCCACCTTGCCAAGCGTCGAGGCGTCGGTGAGGACGCGCGTCGTCTCCTGGAAGGAGGCAGCCGAGATGAAGCTTTCCGTCTCGAGCGAGGCCTTGGTGATCCCGAGAAGGATGGGCTCGGCCTCGGCGGGCTTGCCGCCCGCCTCCTCGATCCGACGGTTGTCGGAAAGGAACGCCGCCCGGTCCACCTGCTCGCCCCAGAAGTACTCGCTGTCGCCCGGGTCCGTGATCCGGATCTTGCGCAGCATCTGGCGGATGATGATCTCGATGTGCTTGTCGTTGATGGTCACGCCCTGGAGGCGGTAGACCTCCTGGACCTGGCCGATCAGGAACTCGTAGAGGGCTGCCGGCCCGAGGATCTCGAGGATCTCGTGCGGATCCGCGGCGCCCTCGGTCAGGTGCTGGCCCTTGTGGACGACGTCGCCCGGCTGCACGATGATGTGCTTGCCGGCGGCGATAAGGTGCTCCTCCTCCTGCTGGGTCTCCTCGTTCTTGACGACCAGCTTGCGCTTGC